>Ga0164313_10005346_pt1 | contig 11365 bp, 6 predicted proteins | sample GuaBasSedimGuay4_FD_113735 | JGI IMG/M metagenome (GOLD analysis project Ga0164313, IMG submission 113735) | Subseafloor sediment microbial communities from Guaymas Basin, Gulf of California, Mexico - Guay4, Core 4569-4, 0-3 cm | ecosystem: Environmental > Aquatic > Marine > Hydrothermal vents >...
GACCGGTACAGGGGATTCCACAGAAATGATCTTGATAAATGTATAGGCTGCGGCAGATGTGAGGAGATATGTCAGAACCTGGCAATAGGCATGGTTCAGGTGGAGGATTCGCAACCTGTTAAGGGTGACTCCGGGCTGCGGCCCCTTGTGGATTACGGAAGATGCTGCTGGTGCGCTCTCTGTATAGATGTCTGTTCAACGGGCTCTCTATCCCTCTCGAACAGCTACAGCTGGACAACCTATAATGCGGATACATGTACGTATATACCGGGCACCGACGAGAAATCCTGGGATCATACACCAAAAGGCTACAGCCAGGACAATTCCATTCTGAAGTGGGCTGGTTCTCCAAGGATTGAAATGCCGGCGGCCCGGCCAGACAAAAGGGTTAATAGTTTTGAAGAGGTGATCAGGGGTTATTCACCGGAGCAGGCAGCCATCGAGGCAGCAAGGTGCATCCAGTGCGGTCTGTGCGTTACAGCATGCCCTGCCCACATGCATATACCGGAATATCTGCGAGCCATTGCCGATGGAGATTACGCCGGCGCGGTGAAGCTGTTCTTCGACAATAACCCTCTTCCGGAGATGTGCGGTAAGGTTTGCACGAGAGAATGTGAATCAGTCTGCGCTATGGGTTACCAGGGAGAAGCCATAGCCATCAGATGGCTCAAGCGTTTCGCTTGTGAGCAATTTGAATCACTTTCAGATGTGCTGGCGGCTGATGAGAAACCACTGGAACAGGGCCGGGGCAGAGTAGCGATAATAGGCACGGGCCCTGCAGGCCTGTCAGCGGCGTACTACCTCTCCCGCATGGGATATGAAGCCCATGTATTCGATAAGGATGAAGAGGGAGGAGGAGTGGCACAGCATGCTATACCGGAGTACAGACTGCCGGCGGCAGGTTCAGAAAAGCAGATGGATGTATTCAGAAAAGCCGGGGCGCATTTCCACTTCGGTACAGAAGTTAACGGTGAAGACATCCTGAAAATGTCGGATGATTACGATGCCCTCTTCATTGCCGCCGGACTGCAGAAAAGCTCTGAATTCAAAATACCTGGTGTTGAGCTTGCTGGAGTAAAACATGCTTTCTATTTCCTTATGAACAAACCGGAGGATGGTTCGATTGATGTAGGCGCAAGAGTGCTTGTAATAGGCGGCGGGAACGTTGCGATGGATACGGCAAGAACCTGCCTGAGGCTGGGATCGGAAGTTGTTATCTCCTACCGCCGCAGGATAGTGGACATGCCTGCGGACGAGGAGGAGATAGAGGAGGCAATGGAAGAGAGTATTGATTTCCGCCCGCAAACCATACCGATTAGAATAGAGAAAGCCGGGCAGAGACTCAAATACTTCTATGCGGAAGCCGAAATGATAGACGACCCGAACGGCGGAAGACCGAAGCCCGTCAGGAAAGATGACATCGAACACGGGATCGAAATTGATACGGTGTTCCTTGCCATAGGACAGTCATCCGACCTTGGTTTCCTTCCCGATGAGATTGCAGAAAATATGACCATACAATGGGGCGAGATAGAGGTTGATAAGGATCAGTATACTGGAGTGAAGAACATCTATGCCGGAGGTGATATAACTCCGGGTGCCGGGGATATAATCACAGCCATCGCTGACGGCATGAGGGCAGCAAAAGCTATCAGTAAGAAATAGGGCGGAAGCAATAATTAGGGACGGAGGTAATTAGATTTCTTAATTACCTCCGTCCCTATTTATTCCTGCTCAAATCTATGTACTCTCGTGTGGCACGAAGTTCCGATTCCATTTTTATCAAAGTAGTTCTGGTGGTACTCCTCCGCAGACCAGAAATCACCTGCGGGGGTCAGCTCCGTAACAACTTCATAACCCCGGTTTCTGAGAGTCCCGACCAGTTCTTCCAGTATGGTAAGCTGTTCGTCTGTAGTATAGAAAACCTCTGATCTGTACTGGGTTCCCATATCTACTCCCTGACGATTGAGCTGTGTCGGGTCATGGATCTCAAAGAAGATCATTGCAAGCTCTCTGAACTCAATTGCAGAAGCATCGTAGACAACCTTAACGGTTTCGGTGTGTCCTGTGGCTCCCGAGCATACTTCGCTATAGGATGGGTCATCGGTGGTTCCTCCCATATACCCGGATCGGGCTTCGAGAACACCTGACGTCCGTTCGAAAGCGTTTTCCACTCCCCAGAAACAACCTCCGGCAAAGAAGACCGTTCCGATTCTATCCGCAGGGATGAAATCCATGGAAACGGAGTTCACACAGTGCCGTGTATCTCTTTCAGTGAACCCCTCACCGGTAAACACATGCCCCAGGTGACCGCCGCAGGAAGCGCAGAGGATCTCGGTTCTTGCTCCGTCCCGGTCAGGCCTGGCTTCAACTGCATCTTCTATAGCCAGATCAAAAGCGGGCCAGCCGCAGTGTGCGCTGAATTTTGTTTCGGACATAAAAAGAGGGGCTCCGCATCTTCTGCAAACGTATACACCATCTTCAAATGTGTCTACATATTCGCCCGTGAAAGGGCTTTCCGTTCCTCCGTGAACGATAACGTACTCCTCTTCCGGAGTGAGATCTCTGTATTCCATATCCTCTCCATCCACCCATGAACCGGTTAGAAGTATCAGTCCGGCTGCAATCACTAGATATGATGCTATTCTCCACATCCTGCCACCTCCATTTCATACATAACACACCCCGGAGAACAAGGTTCCGTATTCCAGATGGACAAAGAGGGAACATCTTAACAGATTGCTTACTTGGAGGGCATATACCTATACTCCAGCAGCGGATCCAGATTATTGAATCTCAAATGCAGAGAGGTACCCGCGATTACTAACAGAATGCACAATAGCCGGATCAGTATTCTTCTCAAGACGATTCTTTTCACAATATGCCTGCTTCTCTTCTCATGCGGGGACGAGTCCACTTCTCCGGGAGAGGGTTATGAGGTAATACCGGCCCAATCGCCGCAGCCCTCTGGTGAGCGGCTGTTTGGCATCGGGATCACTGAAAGTGAGGATGGTTTCGCGAGTTCATGGGGTACAGCAATGCAGGTTGGAACGGAGATCGTTGAACTGAACATTCCGTGGGATTCCATTGAAGTTTCTGAAGGTGTTTATCAGGACCCCATGGGGGGAGTCTTTGAAGCTATCGGATTCTTCGGATACAACGATATAGAGGTGATGCTGAGCCTTGCCGTGGTGAACACGGTTCACAGTACTGTTCCCGATTACCTTCAGAACAGTGACTGGGATTCCCCAGAAATGATAGAAGCCTTCAACAATCTTGTGGACTGGGTTCTCTCTGAAATACCATCCAACGTAACAATAATCAGTATAAGCATTGGCAATGAGACGGATCTCTACCTTTCAGACGATGCCTGGGAGGATTACATCCAGTTCGTTGCTGCCACTTCGGACTATATCCGATTATCCTATCCTGGTATTGTTCTGGGAGTAAAGAACACTGTAACAAACGGTGTTCTTGGAGGAGACCTGTCTCATGTTCAGCAGGTGAACCAGTACACCGATGTTGTCATGCTGACCTACTACCCTCAGAGTTCTACGTTCCAGGTTCTTGACCCGGAGATTGTACATTCGCACCTTCTGCAGATAGTAAGCTCCTTTCCCGGGAGGGAGATCTGGCTCAACGAGGTGGGCTATCAGTCCGGATCTGAACACTGCGGGAGCACCCAGACGAAACAGGCACAGTTCTACCATGAATTTTTTACCGCCTGGGACACAAACAGACAGAATATCAAACTGGTACTTATTGACTGGCTCCACGATATATCAAGTGAACAGCTGGCTGAAATGGAGGAGTATTACGGTGTTTCGGACCCGGGATTCTTGGAATATCTTGCAACCCTGGGGCTTCTATATCATGATGGAACTGCCAAGTACGCCTGGCTTCAGCTGCTGGAGGAAACCCAGGCTCGGGGCTGGTAGCTCATCGTTATCATTCTAAACGTAATCAGATCGGGGAATCCAATGAGAATGCTTTCGACTCTCTCAGTGATATTCATCATCCTTCTCGCGACAGGCTCTTCCTGCTCGGCAGATGAAAACCTGGCTGTGCCTGAAGAGCGATCAGTGCCGGATGCCGAAGCGGTGCAGGAATTGGTTCTGGGCAACAATGAGTTTGCTATGGATCTTTTTAAGAAAGCCTGTGATTTGCAGGAATCGGACAACATCTTCCTCTCTCCCTACAGCATTTCCTCAGCCCTTGGAATGACCTACGCTGGAGCGAGGGGACAGACAGCAGCAGAAATGGCAGAAGTGCTTCATTTCACACTTCCAGTTGAAGCTATCAACAGGGCTTTTTATTCATTGACAGGAGCTCTGGGCTCGGGTGAGAATTCCAGTTCGGATTCGGGAGACTCCTTTACACTTTCGATATCAAATGGCCTGTGGGTTGAGGCGGGCTTCAGCCTCCTGGACGAATACGTTGCAGAAGTGACAAGATATTACAGTGCTGCGGTGAGAAATCTTGATTTTATCAGTGATCCCGAAGGCTCTCGTGAAACCATCAATGAATGGGTCGCTGAGCGTACCATGAACAGAATACAGGATCTCATACCTTCCGGTGCGCTGAATGAAGATACCAGAGTTGTTCTGACGAATGCGGTTTACTTCAAGGCTTCCTGGAGCAACCCCTTCGATGAACGTTCCACAGCGGATGCTCCGTTCAGCCTGGCCGGGGATTCCACAATCGATGTACCGATGATGAACCAGACGGAATTCTTCAACTACGTTGCCACTGAGGGATGCAGAGCAGTCGAGCTTGATTACGCAGCAGGCGGCGCGAGCATGCTGATACTCCTTCCGGATGGAGACATTGAGGAATTTCAGCAGGGGTTCAGCGCTGACATGCTGCAGACGATAAGAAGAAGACTATCCTCATGTAACGTAACCCTGTCCATGCCGAAATTCGAATTCTCGCGAAGTATGCAGCTGAGCCAGCTGCTGAGAGAACTTGGAATGGTATCCGCTTTCGGAAGCGGCGCTGATTTCAGCGGGTTTACAGGCAACCCGGACCTTTTCATCTCGGAGGTTCTGCACAAGGCTTTCGTAAAGGTTGACGAAACCGGTACGGAAGCTGCAGCAGCTACTGCAGTTATCATGGCACTTACAGCAATCCCCGAGCAGCCGATGCAGATGAATATCAACTCGCCCTTCTTGTTCTTCATACTGGACAGCGAGTCCGGTTCAATACTGTTTATGGGAAGGGTAATGAATCCTTCAGACTGAACAGGACATCGACTGAGTACGGTTAAGGATTACACTGTCTCTATCTGCCTTCATGCGGTGAGTGAGGTTCGGGATGCGGGTGGTTGAGTATGTAATCCACGATCTGTCTTGCCTGGGCAAGCTGTTCGTAGGATAGCATATCATGAATTTCACTCATAGCGTCTGCAATGAGATCATGCACATCGCTCGCGTACCAGTTTCTGTCCTCCCATAAGAAGTAGATATCAATCGGCATATAGAAATCCTCTACAAACCCTTCGAAGAATGAAGAGCGGATTTCATCGAGTTCATGGTAAACGCGAAGATCATCCAGCTCGTACTCCACCCAGAGCGTAAGGGCATCAAGATACATCAGCTGCATCGGGGAGAGATCAATCTGCTTCAGCATCCAGGAGAAACCCCTGATGTCCGGGATCTCATCTTCCCACTGATAGATCTTCCTGCCCCAGTCATAGTAGCTGCTGCTGGAGGGATAGACGGTGCTGGACTGCCATTCCGGATCATCAGAATAATTATCGCCGTAATCATTCATGTAATCGCTGAAGTCTGAGAAAGACATCCATCCGGAATCTATGAATTCATGGAAAATATCGTCCTGCGCCGATTCATCCTCGCCTTCATAACCGGATTCCCCTGACCAGTCTTCCCAGCCAGGCATTGAATTTTCAGAGCCTTCGAATCCATGATCCCATTTCTGCCCGCGGGAAGAGATAACAGCTATTACCAGAAGCAGAATAATGATGAACTTCATAGTAGATCTCCTTTCTCCATTATCAACGTGTGTTCTAGCTTCTTTACCTCGATACGGTATAGCGGTTCCACGCTGCATTCGGGGCTGGATAAGTGACCTTTGGGAATGTATTTTTTATGTAATAAACTTTTGCATAACCTATTAATATATATAATATTTTTATCCTGTCAAGTATAATTTGACATATTGCAGAACCATTCTTATATCTTGTTCAGAGAGAGCAATTTCTTTGAAAGGAGTCAGTCATGAAATATCGTCTGTACTGTTTGAGTGTCTGCCTGGTTCTGGTTCCCTCTGTCTATGCGGGGGAAGTGGTAACAGAGGAAAATATCACCATAGGAGTTTCATCCGGAGACCCGGTAGAGATATTTACTGTAAATGGAGATATCACTGTTTCTCAATGGTCTTCCGATCAGGTGGAAGTTGTCTACATAATCACCTGCAGCAGTGAAGAAGAACTGGATTTCATAACCGTCGAATGCAATACTGTAAGCGGAATTATGTGTGAAGTTAATTACGATGAGGCATGGGAAGGATCGCATAGCGGCAGTGTGGATTTCGAAGTTCAAATACCTTCAGGCATCGAGCTTGCAATTGAACTCGCATCGGTTAACGGAAACGTATCCACTGAAGGCGGACAAGGCGAAGCACTATTAGAGGTTGTAAATGGGAATATTGATGCAGAAGGCTTCAGTGGTGAACTGAATGTTCATTCCGTTAATGGAAATATCGACATAATCGAGTCTCCTGGAATCAGGATCATTGAAATTGTAAACGGAAGTATCGAGTGTATTGTAAATGATCTTGAAGACGACCTTTTAATAGAAGCGGTAAACGGAAACATCACTCTTTTCCTGGGTGTTGATGCTGAAGTGAATATCGAGACTATTTCAGGAAATATAGAGATTTCAGATACTTTCGACGCTTTCATCAGTGATAATATGGTTGGCACCTCATCTGCGTTCGGTGATGGTGAATTCTCGATAGATATCAACACCGTATCAGGAAATATTCTCATAGACGATTGATCCGATAACCTCCCCCGCGAATATTCCTGTATGTTCGATGGCTTGATAATCACTAATCTTTATTAACGATCGGATAGTGCCTGCACTATCCGATAAGGCGGATTCAGATGGCTGAGCGTCCTCCCGATTCCTACAGGGCAATTATAGCTGTCTCCTTTCCCATAATTGCGGCAATGGCAGGCAGAACCGTAATGATGTTCTGTGACAGATTGTTTCTTGCTCAGCACAGCCAGCTTGAGCTTCAGGCCGCTCTTCCTGCAGGAATCCTCAGCTTTACACTGCTCTGTATTTTTTATGGTACAGTATCCTACTCCGGTACATTCATCGCCCAGTATTACGGAGCGGGCGATAAGGAGGGATGTTCAAGATCCCTTGCTCAGGGTCTGTTCCTCACAATGCTGAGCGCACCTGTTCTCGCAGCTCTCGCAGTACCGGGAAGCCTTCTATTCAACCTTTCCGGTCACTCATCTGAAATAATCGCGCTTGAGAAGATTTATTTTCAGATTCTCATGTTCTCAGCGGCGGGACCTGTTTTCACTGCAGCGGCATCTTCCTTCTGGAACGGCCGCGGGAAGACCGTTCCTACAATGCTGGCTGTCATAACTGGTGCGGGGATTAATGTCCTTCTTGATTATCTGATGATCTTCGGAAAGCTCGGTTTTCCTGAAATGGGCATAAAGGGTGCTGCCATTGCTACAGCCATTTCATCCTTCATTCCCGGGACCATACTAACAATCGCTGCCTTCACCGGAAAAACCGCTGTTGAATACAGAACCAGAGAGAACTTCAGATTCTCGAAAAAGCTTACCGGGAGAATAATCAGGTTCGGGTTCCCTGCGGGTCTTCAGATATTCATGGATGTGGCAAGTTTTACAATCTTCATATTCATCGCAGGAAGACTTGGAGCCGTCGATTTTACAGCGAACAACCTTGCTTTCAGCGTGAACAATCTGGCTTTCAACCCTTTGCTTGGGTTCGGTTTCGCTACAACAATAATCGTTGGCAGGTGTATTGGAATGGGAAGAAATGATCTGGTTGTGAAAGTCGCCAGACGAACCCTGCTGCTTGCCATGTGCTACTTTGTTCCACTGGCCGCTACTTTTATTCTTTTTCCCGGTTTCTATTCACGGCTGTTCTTCAGTCCGGATTCCGTCTGTACTATTGAAGAGCTGATATCTACTTCGGGTAAACTTCTGGCGATTATTGCCGCCTGGGGTATTTTCGATGCGGTTAGCCTGATGTACAGCGGAGCCCTCAGGGGAGCGGGAGATACGAAATTCGTCATGTGGGCTTCCGGCCTTCTGGCATGGCTCTTCTGGATACCCGGAGTCATCTACCTTTACGCCGTTCAGAATGCTGGTATTGTTACTCTATGGCTATTCACAAGTTTCTATGTGGCCATATTCGCCCTGGTGTTTTTCCTCCGATTCCGAACCGGAAAATGGAAACGCATAGACCTCCTCGGGAGAACGGAGAAGAGATGTACCGAGTGAATGTCAGTGCTTTTCCCGTTCAACCACCTCCAGCTGTTTCCTAATCCGTTCAGCTTCCGTTTCATTACCCGCTTTCTCATACATAGCAACCATACGAGTCAGGGTTGTTATGGTATGCGGATGACTTTCTCCAAGCGAGTTCACAAAGATGGCTAAAGCCTGACTTAAGAGCTGCTCGGCGTCCTTGTATTTCTGCTGTGAAACACGCACTAATGCAAGATTCCCCAGTGTTATTGCCGTGCCCGGGTGTTTCTCCCCCAGCAACTCGATCTTTATGGCAAGAGCTTTTTCATAGTATGCTAAAGCCATATTGTTATCGTCATTACGCCTATGAACGCTTCCAATGTTATTGTATGAAGTCGCCGTACTCGGATGCTTTTCACCAAATATATCCTTCTGGATGGTGAGGGCTTTTTCAAGGTAGGTTAAAGCCTCCTCATAGCTGCCTTTAAACGCATGAATCAGTCCGATGTTATTGTATACTGTTGCCGTGTCCGGATGTTTGTCCCCAAGTGATTCCCGCAACATGACAAGTCCTTTTTCATAGTAGGCTAAAGCTTGGTCATGGTTGCCTGTTTTTGAGTGAGCGGCTCCTATGTTATTGTATGAAATAGCTGTTTCCGGGTGCTTTTCACCCAGCAATTCTATGTATACTGCTAAGGCTTTCTCGAGGCAGGTGAAAGCTTTGTCATATTTACCTATGTAGCAGTAAACATCTCCAATATTATTATATGAAATAGCTGTATCTTTATTATTTTCACCAAGTGCTTCCTTCTGGATGGCAAGGGCTTTTTCATAGAAGTTCAGAGCAGTCTCATAGTCGCCTTTCTCCAGATGATCTCTTCCGATGTTATTGTATGAAGCAGCCGTTTCCCAATGTTTCTTGCCGAGCAGTTTCTTCCTGATGGCAAGGGCTTTTTCATGGTAAGCTAAAGCAGCGTCAAAGTTGCCCATATCAGAATGAACATCTCCGAAGCCATCGTATGCCTGTGCTGTATCCAGATGTTTCTCACCCAGTGTTTTCCGGCTTATTGACAGTGTTTTCTGTCGATATGCCAGGGCTTCATCATACTGAAGTGATTCATGAAAATAGTCCCCGGCCTTATGGCAGTATTCTCGAGCCTTCTCCCATTCCTTCGCCAGTTCATAATGATGTGCGCAGTCTGCATAAATTGCCTTGTTATCAGGATACAAACTGATAATTGCATCACCTGCCAGCCTGTGCAAACCCCTTAGTCGATCCCTGAGCTGCATATCGTATGCTGCATCCCGCAGCAAAGTGTGATTGAAGATATATTCAAGTTCTGTCAACGCTGCCCAGATACCCTCATCTTCGACCTGCAAGATCAACTGGGGAATCTCCCGATCCTTCAGCGAAGTTCCGGCATCCGGCATCACCCTGTGCAAAAGCCTGATCAGGGCAGCAAGCACCTGCACCTCGAATTCACGTCCCAGCACGGACGCGATCTGAACCGTTTCCTTCAGTTCCAGCGACAAACGGTCAATACGGGAGATCAGGATCATGCTGATGTCAGATGGTATGTCAGTCAGCTCTGTGATAAGACGATATTGCCCTTCTTGAACCTTGATAAGGACGTTCTCCTGCAGGAAGAGGCAGAACTGTTCCGTATAAAAAGGATTACCTTCCGTCCGGATCTTGATGTGTTCTGCAAGCTCGGAGTCAACTTTATTCCCAAGACGATCTTCAATCAATGCTCTTGTATAATCCCCGGATAGTACGTTCAGGGTTATCGAATGACGGAGCACATCCTCATCAAGCCTCAGCTCCGGTCTGGACCCGTCATCATTGAATCGACTGCATGCAAGAATAATCAAAGGGCAGTCCTCGATCCGGCGTGTTAATATTTCAAAGACTGCAAGGGATTCATTGTCCAGCCACTGGATGTCCTCAATCAGAAGGATGATCGGCTCAGTAAGACTCAAAGCGATAAAGAACTCCTTGATCGCCAGCTGCGTTGCAACTGCTCGATCCTGGGAGGCGATTATGTCGTATACCGATCCATCCCAGAACAGTCCGATCATTGAACCAATTATCGATTCTATGCGATTCAATTCCTTTATGGCTTTCACGCGCTTACCAGCATCAGACAGGCTTACAATTCGACCAATCAACTTTTGATAGATCGTCTTGAACCTTGCTTTCCTGCCTTCTGGAGAGCTTTCTTCACTCTGTTTAAAGTAGTGATTGAAAAAATATGTGAATGGATTCAGCGGCTTCTTGAGGACGCTGTCGGTCCGCAGGATCAGTGTTGTTAACTCCTGCCGCCCGATCAGTTCATGTACCAGTCGTGACTTACCAATACCTGGATTGCCATAAACATATACGATACCGCCGAACTTGCCTTTTCTGAGTGGTTGGATAAATTCCGCAAGAAGGTCCAGCTCAGGATCGCGACCGACCATACGCCCTTCAAATGAGGAGATCTGAAGAGAGTCCTTTTTACCGATCAATCTGTAAACAGGTGTCTTTCCTTCGAATCCTTTGAACTTTCGCGGTTTTAACTCGAATACTCTGTAATTCGAGTGTATTTGTCTGTAAATCGGCTGATCCAGGTAAGTCACAGCTCGCGTCTTGTTCTGTGCAAACCGCGCTGATAAATTCACAACCGATCCAACAGCGGTATACTCACTTCGTAATTCGCTCCCCACGAATCCGGTAAACGCTGTACCGTAAGTTAACCCGATACGTACGCGTAGTTCGGGGATATCCATAGCTGCAGTTGCGAATTCCAGGGCGCGGTTGTACAGATTTCCCGGGTTGATGGGAGCTCCAAACAGCACGAGCATGATCCAGCCTTTGTCGCTGAAATCGATCTTGTTGAAGTATCCCCC
>Ga0164313_10005347_pt1 | contig 11364 bp, 7 predicted proteins | sample GuaBasSedimGuay4_FD_113735 | JGI IMG/M metagenome (GOLD analysis project Ga0164313, IMG submission 113735) | Subseafloor sediment microbial communities from Guaymas Basin, Gulf of California, Mexico - Guay4, Core 4569-4, 0-3 cm | ecosystem: Environmental > Aquatic > Marine > Hydrothermal vents >...
CCATGATGCCTGGAAATCCTGGGGCGACGTAAAACTGCTGAATATTCATCAAGCAGCTCTGCTGACATCAAATACATCAACGCACCATTGAACATGGCATCCAGAATTTGTACCGGAGGGCTGCCGGGGTCTGCGCTGATCAATCCCGCGACAACGATGTTGGTATCAACGATACAGACCTTTGCTTTCATGGATGCTGATCGAATCTCAGTGCTTCATTATTGCTTTCGGGACCGTCTGGTTTCTTCAACCGCAAGCTTCATGGCAACATCATTGTTGATATTGGAATTTGCTCGCGCTTTGGCGACAAGATCCCTGGCGCTGTCGTAGGTTCGGATGCCTCGCAATTTCAGACTTTCTTCGATGATCGAGCCAATGGAGCGGTTCTGCCTGGCGGCAGTCTCCTTCAATGCCCGATGAACCCTGTCGTCCAGATTAATAGTGAGTCGGCTCATTCAGGTTTCATCCTATCGCACAATTATGTTTAGACATCATAACACCAAAACACCAAGCAAACAATCTAGTACCGGATGCTCACTCTGTCCGGATCACCGAAAAGCCAAGCCTCTCCAGAACCTTTGCCGCCTGGGAATCCTGGCAGCGGATGGTTCGTATGATCAGTATAGGCTACCAACTTTGTTACTATTGAAGCTTCCAATAATCAAAGAAGGACAGTGGGACAAGAGCAGGGAAATTGGCCAGCAAACTGAAACGAATCCTGAAGTGGGTGCTGGCAGCCATCGTGCTGTTGGCCGTGGTGATTTTGTCTGGCCTTGTTCCGCTCAATCTGTCTTTTACCCACGAACAAATTACACACGCTGTGCTGGACAGCACGGGTGTCGCCCTGGATATCCAGGGCGACATTTTGCTGTGGCTGGGTCCGTCGCCGCAAATAAGCACCGGCCACATCATCCTGGAAAACCCGGATGCTTCCGGACCGGAACTGGCAAGCATGGACGGCTTACATGCCGGTCTGCGACTGCTGCCTTTGCTGAGCAACAAAGTCCAACTGCGCACCATTACGGTGTCCAATACCCGCCTGGATCTCTGTGGGACCTGGCCGCGGAACAGCAGGTCACATTCCGGACCGTCACAGACTTCTGAACCGGTATTTTCTTTCGATTCACTCGATGTGAATTCGATGGATCTCCATTGCAGTGACCAGGAACGTAAATTTCCGATTCTTCCATTAAACCTGGAGTTACACGCCTCGGCTGCACCCAAAAAACCGCTAGAGCTCAAGCTAAGCGGCAGTTGGGAGCAAGGGGAACTTACTTTGCAAGCCGTTGGTGGCAGCTTGCCGGATCTTTTGTCTGATCCTGAATCTTTTCCGCTGGAACTGGAGCTTGAACTTCCAGGCTCCCGGCTCAGCATGGCGGGAAGCCTGTCCCTGCCTCTGAGCAACCCCCGGCTCACCACCGATGTACAAATAGAAATCCAGGACCCGGCAAAGCTGTCAGGCTTGCTGGACATTCACCTCCCACCCTTGCTGGCTCTGCAAGCCACGACCCGGCTCGAATGGGGCCGGGATGAACTCAAGCTCGACAATCTGTACGGCTCGCTCGGCGCTGACAGCTTTACCGGCAACGTCCAACTCGATCTTGCCGACGCCTGCCCGCAACTGCAGGCTCATCTTGAACTTTCAGACCTGAATACTGCAACCATCGCGAACCAGTTGGAGCAGGACTGGCCATTGAGCCTGCATCTGGACCGGGGCAGCTTCGATTTCAGCAGTTGTGGTAACGATTCGCAGGCACACCGGGACTCTTTTAAAACATCAGCGCAGATCAACGGCCTTCGATATTCGATAAATGACCTGGAGCAGCCGCTGTTACTGGACCAGGCGAACTTCACCATTGCCAGCCAGGACGCGGGCCAACTGAGCCTGAACGGCATATTGCACGAACAGGCTTTTAGCGCAGGGATTGAACTGGCGCCGCTGGATGACATTTTTTCCGGACAGGCATGGCCGTTCACAGCGAATGTAACCGTGCAGGGAGGACGTCTCGACCTCGATGGCCAGGCGCTGATCGCCGGCGAAGACAGCAATCTGGATGCACGCCTGAGCCTCGACATACCGCACGTTGGGCCTGTTTTTGACTGGGCGGGAATCGACCCGGACAGCAAAGTGTCATTGAAGGTTGACAGCAGGCTTGTGGTATCAGGCAGCGCCATGGAACTGGGCCAACTGAAGCTGCAACTGGGAAAGTCTGACCTGACTGGCACGATGGGCTATTCAAGCACATCAGGGAGTTTTGCTGTGCGGGCGGTTTTGCGCTCTGACCTGCTTGATCTGCAACAGATTGACAGCTTGTGGCCAACAGCCAGCCCGGATGCTGCTGCCAGCGAGTCGGGCACTGGCGTGGAGCGCCAGCAATCCCTGTTCGCCGACACCCCGTTGGACTCGATTTTGAGTTCTGTTGATCTCGACTTCAAGGTAAAGCAGATTCACAGCAAGATTCTGGACATGTCGGACATCGTGCTCGATGCCGGCATTCATCAAGGCCTGATCGAAAATGCCAGCATGTCGATGAAGCTGGAAGGAATCCCGCTGCAGGGTGAATTGGACGCAGACTTTCGCACCGAGCCCTGGAGCATGGCCTACAAGTTCGGCGCTAAAGAAGTTGATATTGCACACCTGCTCGACCAGTTGGAACTTGCCCAGGTATCCGATATGCAAGCCGATTCGATTGATGCGCAGGCGTCCGCAAGCGGCAGCAGCCTGGTGAGCATGGTGGAAAGTACCGAACTGGACATCGTGGTCACCAATTTTTACTGGGCTACTGAAGATGATTCCGGAGTGACTCAACACGAGTTCGACCTCGAGCACCTTACTCTCAACCTGGGTCCGGAACACCCCACCACGTGGAAAACCCGCGGACTCTACAATGGCGCCAAAATAAGAGCCCACTTAAAAACTCCTGCGATACCGGCGACATTCGACAAGACCACACCGCTGCCGCTGACCCTGATTGCAGAATCAGGCGCCGATATTTTCAGGATCAGCGCAGAAATCAACCGTTCCTTTGACGACCAGTTGCAAGCAGAGATCGTCGTTTCCGGTCAGCGCATGGAATCAAGTCCGGACGATTTGGCTGACCTGCCGGAGACTCTGGACGACTATGAGTTGCACACAACCATTACGCTTGCACCCGGACAAGTTCACCTGGCCGACATCCAGGCCCGCATCGGCAGCAGCCATTTAAGCGGGGACATGAGCCTCAAAGACCAAGCGGGTAAACGGTTGGTCACTCTGGACCTCCAGGGCGAACGGGTTGAAACGGATGACTTCGTCAACCTGGCTCAGCAATTGCGTGAGTTGGACCAGGCCAATGTTGTGGACAGTGATGGTGCAACCAGCAAAGAGGCAGGCTCGAATGAAGGCCTGTTCAGGGTACTGAACCGGGAGATAGATGCCATCTCCGAATCCCGGGTTTTTGATATCCGGATTGATGTGAACGATCTTTATTCCAGCGGAGAACCCCTGGGTGAAGCCCACCTCGGCCTCAAGGTCGATGATCATCAATTTACGCTAAACCCAATGACCATTGCCCTGCCAGGCGGGCTGGTGGAGGCTGATTACACGTCAGTTGAAGAAAACGGGCGCGCCCATGCTGCGCTGAACATCCACATCGATAAACTGGAATACAGCGGCCTGTTGCGCCTGTTCAGTCCGGAAACGAAAGATGCCGGATTAATCTACCTCGACACCTCGGTGCAGGCGGAAGCCGCGGACCGCGCCAGCCTGGTGTTTGCATTACAGGGCAAGCTTGACCTCGCCGTCTTCCCTGAAGACATCAGCGCCGAAGTGCTGGACTTGTGGGTAAGCAACCTGGTGTTTGCCTTGTTACCGATTTCACTGGGAAAGAATGATCCGAAGAAAATGAACTGCCTGGTCGCCAGGATGGAAATTGAGAACGGGAAAATGAAACCAAAAGTCGCCTTCATCGACACCACGGATGTGATTGTGCGCGCTCGCGGCACGATCGACCTTGCAGAGCAAAATCTTGACCTGCTGGTGGCCCCGCAAGCCAAGAGGGAAAAGTTCTTCAGCATTTCAGCGCCGCTCGCAGTGACCGGGCCATTTGATGATTTCAAAATAGGCATCGCGCCCGGAGGTCTGGCCACCACCATGTTCCGCTGGTTTTATGGCTTGATCTACGTACCCTTCAAGTGGCTGACCGGGGAGCGCTTCCCCGCCGACGGCATTGAAACCTGTTACAAAGCTATGGACTGGGAAGAGCCATCAACAGGCGGCCCACCCTAGTGTAGTGTCCTATATTAGCTCGCGGGTACCGCGAAAATCGTTATAAAACCAAGCACAGTCGCAATGACCGCCATAGCGATCCGTTGTGAAGTTGACTTGCTCACGCTGATGGCCACCAGGCATTGCAACATGTAGTAGAAGGCAAATGCCCGCGAAGCCAGTGCGACAATCTCAAGGGTATCCGCTGACCACGACAATACGATAGCGCCGCAGCCAACAAGGAGCGTTCCGAACTTGGCTTTCAGTTCTCCATGGGTCGTTTCCTGCATGTTGCCGGTGGCGGCGAGCGTGTCTGCAACTGCAGCCGAAAACTGGCTCAAAGTCGCGGCGATAATCAACGGCGCAACCAGTATGGCCGAAGCGACACCGGCCAGTTTGATCAGGCTATTGTCATCGTATTGGCCATTCAGGGTGTGAACCAGGGGCATGGCCGCAGCAATGAAAAGGAGGTAAACGGAAGTTGAAATAATTTGCGACCAGCGCGAGGCGCTGACCCGGATGTTGGCTTTGAATTCATCGCCCAGGTAGCGGGTCGTCTCGAAGCCCTGAACCACAATCAATGTTCCGGCTACAATCGTCAACATTTCCCAGGGAGTATGCGGCGTGGCTTTAAACAGCGTGATACCAGCTTCTGAGCGCCAGGCTGACCCATCGTAAATGGCGAATCCGGCGAGCAGCAGTACAATAATCAAAAGCGTGATATATAGGCCCCATTTCTCCAGCACCTCGAGGTCATCAAGGCCCTTGGTCACACCGATCGCCATGATGAAAACGATGATTGCTGTGGTCAGGATATTTTCGTTCAATTCGGTATCAGCGTTAAAGCTCCCCAGCACAAAAGAAGACAGGATGTGCAGGTAGAGGCAAACTGAAATAACGTATGCGAGGATCAGAGCAAGGTCGGAAATCCGCTCGAAAGACAAGGTCAACTCGGGTGGTTTATCCGCAAGAACAGGTTCAACGTGGGTAATGTTGTAACGGATCACACTGCCTACGGCGTAGGCAAGCGCACAAACAGCCGCCATGGCGAATACCGAGAACACCCCGACGGCACCCGCGAGGATCGGAACGATAATCAGAAATCCGCTGCCAAAGATCGAAGAAAGCGGTGTAGTGGTTGCACTAATCAGCGTTCGCAAATTACTCGTCACGGTTACCTCCTATCCAATACGGTCACGCCTAACCATACTTTGTATAAAGCGTAATTGTAATAGCCGATAAAAATGCCAGGATACCTTTCCAGGAGATTCGATATTTGTTGGCTAGTCCACGCACAAAGACAAACTACTCAGCAACTGCTGCAGCTATGGCAGCGCCTGTCCCGGAACCATCACAGGACTGCGTGAGGCTGAATTTGCTGCCGGCACCACCATGCAGTTCCTGTAATGTTGTGATAATGGTTTGTTTGAAATGTGGATGTTTTGCATAGAGCGTGCCGTCTACGGCGATGGAATGATGCCGCTCTAGCCCCGGATCCATCCAGGTAACCACGGCAGAGATAGCTGCGGCAGCGATCCGTGCGGCTCGTGTTGAGATATGACGGCATATCTGCAATATAATATTCCGCTCTTCAATCGAGGAGCCTTTCACACCGATAGAATCCAAATAGGCGTGGATTATTTCATGCTCCGGGCTAACGTCATTTTCAAAATCGGAAATATCGCTGGTCAGCAGCTCTGCCCCGACACATGCAGCAAAGCTCTTTGAAAAAATGGTAGTTTTTTGAATTACCTCCACCAGAACCGTGTGCACCAACTGCCCGAGATACATTCCGGAAATCATCTTTTCCATCATTTGCTTGCCCGGATTATTTGATTCCTTGTCCAGGATACTGTCATAGCAATTAACTGGAAGAAGATTAAAATTCCCCCATTCAATGTTCACAATCATGTTCTTGTTACTCTTTTCCTGCCCGGACAGTTTTGTAATAGCCGCCGTTGTCTCGCGATAACACGCGTTGGTCCCCGTTCCAAAAATCACACCGGCATCACAATCCTCGAGTTCATACGATTTGGCCAGCAGTGTCCCAACGGTATCGTTGACCAGGGCGGAAATGGTTATATTCTCCACCGTGTGCCGGCGCAGAGCATCGGCAAGCATCCGGACAATATCTTTTCCAACAACGCCGCTTGCCGAGAATCCCTTGGTCCAGGTCACAAGCCGGCCACTATTAATGGTTTTTTGATCAACCGGAAATGAAAAAGTGAAACCCAGGAACATCTGCCTGTCAGCCAGTGCATGATCGGTGAGAAAATCAAGTATTGAGCGGGCAATAAAATCGAACAGCTCAGTACCCTCTCCCTCCATAACACTTTTCGGAATCACAAATTTACTGGATTGTTCTACTACGGATCTTCCGTTCCCCGCAAGAACAACCAGCAATACACGAAAATGAGTTCCCCCAAGATCAAGTCCAATAAAATGTCCCTGTTCCTGACCCGTGGCGCAATCCACAAAGGCAGGCAGCATTTTCAGTGAACCGGACTCACCTGCCAACCCCCGGCGCATTTCAGCGTGAAAATCGGTAACCATCTGCTGTAGCCTGGAAGATGAAATAGCGAAGGCTTCTTCAACCTCTTTCATTACTCCCCCTTCATCTTTCGATAGCGCCGAATCAGGTTGCTGGTTGAACTGTCATGAGCGAGCAAAGGTGCTTCCTGGCTTTCAAGTTCCGGGATGATCGCCTGAGCCAGGCGCTTGCCCAACTCGACTCCCCACTGATCGAACGAGTCAATGCCCCAGATCGCGCCTTGCGTAAAGACGTTGTGCTCGTAAAGAGCGACGAGGCTACCGAAGGTTTCCGGCGTGAGGCGGTCGACGAGAATCGTGTTCGACGGGCGATTGCCCTCAAAGACACGGTGGGGCGCCAGCCAATCCGGGGTGCCCTCTGCCTCGACTTCCTCACGCGTCTTGCCAACGGCGAGCGCCTCGCCCTGGGCAAACATGTTCGCCAGCAGGATATCGTGGTGCTCGCCAAGCGGGTTCAGCGATTTGCCGAATGCGATGAAGTCACAAGGAATGATTCGCGTCCCCTGGTGGATCAATTGGTAGAAAGAATGCTGGCCATTAGTCCCCGGCTCGCCGAAATAGATCGGGCCGGTATTGCACGAGACCCTGTTTCCATCGATGCTCACCTGCTTGCCATTACTTTCCATGGTCAACTGCTGTAAATAGGCAGGGAAGCGCTTGAGGTATTGCTCGTATGGCAAAACCGCTACCGCCTCCGCGCCAAAGAAGTTGTTGTGCCAAACCGCCAACAGCCCCATCAGCACCGGCAGGTTGCGCTCGAAGGGGGCGGTACGGAAATGCTCATCCATCTGGTTAAAGCCATGCAGCATGGCGCGGAAATTCTCCGGCCCGATGGCCAGCATGGTCGACAGCCCAATCGCCGAGTCCAGGGAATAGCGCCCACCGACCCAATCCCAGAAGCCGAACATATTAGCGGTATCGATGCCGAACTCCGCCACTTTCTCCGCGTTCGTCGACACCGCGACGAAGTGCCTGGCGATCGATTTGGTGTCACCATCGAATGCGGCCAGTACCCAGTCGCGGGCCGAGTTGGCGTTGGTCATCGTCTCCAGTGTCGTGAATGTCTTTGAAGCAGCGATGAACAGGGTCTCCGCCGGGTCGAGATCGCGGACTGCTTCAGCAAAATCGGTGCCGTCGATGTTGGAAACGAAGCGAAACGTCATGGCCCTGTCGCTGTAATGCTTCAGTGCCTCATAGGCCATCACCGGACCGAGGTCGGAACCGCCGATGCCGATATTGATGACGTTTGCAATACGTTTTCCAGTATGACCCTTCCATTCTCCACTGCGCACCTTGCCGGAGAAGTCAGCCATCTTGTCGAGTACGGCATGAACCCGGGGAACCACGTTCTCACCATCCACTACAATGGAAGCTTCTTTCGGGGCGCGCAGCGCTACGTGCAAGACAGCCCGGTCTTCCGTGATGTTGATCTTCTCGCCACTGAACATCGCATCAATGCGGTCACGCAAACCGGATTCCTCAGCCAGTTGCAGCAACAGCTTGAGCGTCTCATCGGTAATTAAGTTCTTGGAGTAATCCAGGTAAAAACCACCCGCTTCGGCCGTCATCCGCTCGCCGCGCTGCGGGTCATCCGCAAACTGCTTGCGCAGATGCAACTGACGGACACTTTCAAAATGGGTTTGCAGGGCTTTCCATGCGTTCCGTTCGGTGAGCGCTGCGGTTTCCGTTATTGAATTTGCCATGTAAACTTGAGCCCCTGATCGGTTATATTGCAAACTAAACATTGTATCCGAAATTCTAAGATCAGCTGATTATCAGAGACAAATGATGCGGACCTCAACCTCGATCACTTTTATGCTGGTCATGGCAGCAATCCTCCATGCTGGCTTCGCGTTTGCAGCGAACCCGAACAATCAGGCGGTAAGCTTCACCAGCGCCTGGCAGACGGCTCAAAGCAACAGCGACTTCCTTGCTTCCAAACAGGCAAATGTAGAGCACGCCCAACTCAAACGGGAAGCACTGCGCGGCTTGAGTTTTCCGCGCGTGGACCTGATTGGCAGCTACACGCATCTGAATGATACGATCGTTGCGGATGCCCTGGACTACAATCCACTGACAGGTTTGAATGACAACCCGTTGGGCCAGGAAATCCTCGAATTGCTCGGTGGCCCACAAGCATTCCGCACCGATATTATTGACCAGAACTTTGGCAGAGTCGCGCTGAGTGCGATCTGGCCGGTCTATACCGGTGGCAGGATTACAGCAGTACGTGATGCCAGCACAGCGCAAACTGACGTTGCAAAACAGCAACAGGATATGCAAAGGCGCACCTTGTTCGAAGAACTGGTCAGGGCGTACTTTGGGGTAGGCCTGGCACGGCAGAATCTGCAAATCCATCAAGATATGGAGCATGACCTGGGCTTGCATCTTGCAAATGCGCTTAAGTTGGAGCAGCAGGGGCAGATTGCCGCGGTGCAAAGGCTTACTGTAGCCGCTGTATACGAACGCACCAAGGTCGCCCGGGAAAGAGCCGAGCGTGAACTCGAAATCACCCGCATCACCCTGGCTGAAATCCTGTTGCAAGGACCCGCAACTGATCCTTCCGATACCTTGTTTGTCAACGACTCACTGCCTGCTGAAGAAGAATTCCTGACTGCAACCATGAACAACAGCCCACTGCTCAAGGAACTGCAAGCACATGACCGGCAGGCGGATGCACTGATCCGAGCCGAAAAGGGGCGGTTTTATCCCGAGGTGTTTTTGTATGCGGACTGGGAAGTTTACAAAGACAACTCCATTGCCTTTCAATATATTCCTGACTGGCAGGTTGGAATCGGTGTCAATTTCACCCTGCTGGATCGTGTCGGACGCAGCAAATCTATCGATGCGGCACACAAGACACAGGAATCGGTAACCAGGATTACCCAGGGAACGAAACGGTTTCTCGACCTGGCCGCACGGGTCGCCCACCGCCAGGCCAACCAGGCGCTTAGCCAGTACACCGGCCTTGATGCAAGCCTGGCATTGGCACGGGAAAACCTGCGCCTGCGAAATAAGGCCTTCATTGAGGGGTTCTCTACCTCGGTTGAACTGGTGGATGCCGAGCTGTTTGTGGGGGCTGTGATGGTCGAGAAATCGGCGGCAGCGTATGCATATATTGTTTCCCTGGCGCGCCTGCTGGCCCTCACTGGCGAAATGGACTCATTTGCCGACTATCAAAATCGCGGATTTCAACTCAGCACCAATAAAAGGACAACCCCATGAAAATGAAATCGACACTGGTCATCCTGGCTGCTTTGCTTGTTATCGGCTGGATCGTCTGGGGCTTCTGGAAGGCCTACCAACCACAGCCGGTCGTGCTGCATGGGGAGATCGAAGCTCGTGAATACAGTGTGGCTTCAAAGATACCGGGGCGAATCGCTTCGGTAGAGGTCAGAAAGGGCGATGCCGTGAAAATCGGTCAGTTGGTGTTTACCATTGCAACCCCGGTGCTGGATGCCAAACTGGAACAGGCCGAAGGCGCCCGGCAGTCGGCCGGCGCCCTGGAACATGCTGCTGACAAAGGCGCCCGGGAGCAAGAGATAAAGGTTGCCTATGAAAATTGGCAAACAACCAGGGCCACCGAGGAACTGGCCCTGAAGACCTACCATAGAATCCAGAACCTGTATGACGATGGCGTAGTTGCCGAACAGCGCAGAGACGAGGCATTTGCAGCTCACCAGGCGACCCGGAATACCACCAGGGCCGCATACGAAATATATTCACTGGCCGATGAAGGCGCCCGCGAGGAAACCCGCGATGCTGCAGCAGGCCAGACCAGGGTCGCATCAGGCCTGGTCGCAGAAGCACTGGCCTTGAAAAAAGACAGCGAGATCCACAGCGCTTTCCAGGGCGAGGTTACCAATGTTTTCCTGCATCCGGGTGAATTGACGCCGCCGGGTTTCCCGGTCGTGACTGTGGTTGATATGTCTGAAGTCTGGGCAATTTTTCAGGTGCGCGAAGACTTGTTGAGCCGTTTCACCAAAGGTACGGAAATTTCTGTTCTGATCCCGGCGCTGGGAAATACTGCATATCCCTTCAGCGTCTCTCATATCAACGTTATGGGGGATTTCGCAACCTGGCGGGCCACCAGCGCGGTTACCGGTTACGACATGAAAACATTTGAGGTGGAAGCCCAGCCTCTCAAGCCCATAGAAAACTTGCGCGTTGGCATGACGGTGTTATTAAAACTTGACTAAACTGCAACAAATCAGCGCAGCGGCGCAAAGCGAATGGCGCACTATTTGCAGGGATCCGTGGATAAGAGCCCTGACACTCTGGTTGCCGCCGGTTTTGATTCTGGCATTGTGGCTGATTTTTTCTGCCGGCATACCCACTGACCTGCCGACAGGTGTTGTTGACCTGGACCGAAGCGCCCTGTCCAGGGCCTTGATCCGCAACCTCGATGCCAGTTCCACGCTGAAAATTTCCAGCCGGTACTCATCCATGCGCGAAGGCACTGCGGCTTTGCGCAGCGGTAGTGTTTATGCGCTGGTTGTCATTCCCCATGATTTTGAAGTAAGCGTATTGCGCCAGGAGTCACCCGTGGTGACGGCATTTTTCAATTC
>Ga0164313_10005348_pt1 | contig 11364 bp, 10 predicted proteins | sample GuaBasSedimGuay4_FD_113735 | JGI IMG/M metagenome (GOLD analysis project Ga0164313, IMG submission 113735) | Subseafloor sediment microbial communities from Guaymas Basin, Gulf of California, Mexico - Guay4, Core 4569-4, 0-3 cm | ecosystem: Environmental > Aquatic > Marine > Hydrothermal vents...
ACTGGACAACAGGACGATGGCGGTGGCCAGTTCCCGCCGTGGTATAAGCTGCCCGATGATCACACCCAGGCAGCCCACAGCCAGCAGAAACGGCGTGATCAAAGCCAAAAGATCCGAGACCTTGGCCAGGTGAATGATCCCGTACCAGGAGAAGCAGTAACCGAAGTAGTACATGGCCAACACCAGATAGAAGGCGAAGAACAACGCCAGACGGGCTGACAGCAGCGCCCCCGCCGGAACACGCAACCAGTAACCATCCGCGCCCTCGCGAGTCATTTCCTTTTGCGCGCCCCCCAACAGTCCGAGGCCGATGAGCATGGTCTGGTGCAGGATGAGTACAAACACGGCCGGCACTACATAGTGGACATACCCCATGGTGGTGTTGAAGACCGGGCGCATGTTCACCCCCAAGGGCGTGTGTTGTTTCAGGGCCAGGGGCATGGCCTGACCGCTGGCCAGAATGCGTCCCACCTTGATTTCCGCGCCCAGGGTACCCGCTGCCGTGGCCAGGCCTTCGATCACCATCCCGTAGACCAGGAAAAACGATGCATCTCCCGCATAGATCAGAACCGGCGAACGGCCTTTCATCAGATCCCGGTGAAAACCTTCGGGGATAACCAATATCCCTGCGACTTTCCCCTTCAGGAAACGATCCCTCGCTTCATCCTCGGTGTGGGCGTGTCCGATGATGCGTACCTGGGGTGTGGCGTCGACCATGCGCTCCAGCTTGCGGCTCAGGGTGCTGCCGTCGTGGTTGACCACCAGGACGGCCTGCTCGCGGGGAGTCTGATGACTGTAGGGCAGCGGATAGAGGAATGAATAGAACACGACGCCGCCAAACACCGTCAGTACGATGGCGTGGCTGGAAAAGACGGCCTTGAATTCGGCTTTGAGGATTTCCCACCAGGTCATGCCGGCGCCTCCCCGTCAGCCAGCCCGCGCACCATTCGCAGGGCCAACAACATTGGGCCAATGAACAGGAGCAAGGCGCCGAAAGATGTCCAGAGCCGCCAGGGATCAACACCGTAATTGGCCACCTGGATCTGCACGTTGATGTAGTGGGTCACCGGTATCAGGGACCGCCAGACCAGCGCCGGCCAGCCCATGTCCGTGGCCGGAAAAGTCACTCCCATGAAAGCAAAACTCGGCGCGGTGTAGACCGCGGCCAGACTGAGAGCCTGGGCCGCGTCCCGGCCCAGCAGATAAAAAAGACTCCCCATGGCCTGGCTGGCCAGAACGGTCAGCAGCTGAGCCAGGATCAGCGCCGTCCAGCTGCCGTTCATGGGCCAACCCAACCAACCGTGCATTCCCACCAGGAAGAGCACACCCTGCAGCCAAAGGATGAGGGTGTAGGGCAGAAGTTTCGTAAACAGGGCCAGTGCGGGATTTCCACTTACCCAACTCGGCAAGCCACCATGGCGTTTTTCGGCGGCCAGGGAGATCGCTGTCACCATCACGATCAGGATCTGCCAGATCGCGGGGATCGCTCCGGAAACCAGGAATTCGGCGTAATTGGTGTGCCTGTTGAACAGCGGTATGATCTGCCCCCGAATGGGGGCCACCTGGCCCACCACTCCGGGCAGGGCGGCGCCGGAAGCCAGGGCCTTCAAGCCTCCGATTTGGGCCGACAGTATTCCCACCGTTTTGAGCATGGCCCCGTTGATCTGTTTGCCGATGAGGATGTACTGACCGTTATAAAAAACCGTGGGGCGGGGCGACAGTCCGAGGACGACGTCTCTTTCCATGTTTTCCGGGATGACCATCAGGGCGTAGATTTCACTGCCGACAAGGGCCCGCCGTCCCTCCTGGGTTGTGGCGTATTCCTGCTCGACGGCCATGGCGCTGCCGGCGTCGCACTGGCGAATCAGTGTTCGACTCAGGTTGGAGCGATCCAGATCCACAACGCCGATGGCCAGGTCGAAAGATGAACCGACGGAAAAAATCCACCAGAAAAGGACAAACAGCAATGGGGGCAGCCAGACGGCCATGGCCATCAGCCAGGGCTCCTCCTGGAGAATCCGGATTTCCCGGCGCAGCCGTTGTCTCAGGGTCCCGTTCATCTTCTAGTTTTCCACCAGCACGCTCATGCCCACGCGCAGGTCCTTGATTTCCTGGACCGGACGGGCCTCGATCTCAAAGGTCCGCATATCGAATCCCTTGCCGGTGTCGGTGGCGCGCCAGGTGGCGAAGTCACCCATCACGGCCATATGATCCACGATGAATTCGTGGGTCGAGCCGCCAAGAGCGGGGATGATCCCCTGGAAGCTGGTACCCTTTTGGAAGTCCTGCAGCCGGTCCTCACGAATGTTCAACACGACCCAGGCGTCCTGCATGTCCACCACCGTCACCACCGGGAAACCGGTGGGCGCCAACTCGCCTTCGTGAAGCAATACCTGGGCAACCTCGCCCTTGTAGCTGCTCTCGATGCGGGTATCGGCCTCGAAGGCTTCCACTTCCTTCACCACGCCCTCGGCCATGCGCACCTGGTCGGCCGCGGCTCTTTTGGTTTCTTCACGGGCGCCTTCCTTGGCCATCAGGTAAAGCTGTTCGGCCGCGTTTTCAGTGAATTTGGCCGCCTGCCACTGGGTGTAGACCTCGTCCCGTTTCTGTTCGGAAACCACACCCTCTTCAAACAGGTTGTTGACCCGGCGGTAGGTTTTTTCCATTAGCTCGGCGGCGGCGCCGGCCTTTTGCCATTGGTCCCTGGCCGCGGCGATTTCCTGGCTGCGGGCTCCCTTTTCGGCCTGATCGGACATGGCGCCGGCGGCGTCCCGGCCGGCCCGGGCCTGTTCCAGCTTGGCGTCCAGTTCAGGACTGAAAATGGTAAAGATGAGCTGTCCCGGTTCCACCAGGTCACCTTTGCGGACCAGAACCTTCCCTATCCGCCCGGGAACTTTGGATGAAACACTGTACTGCCTGGCTTCGACCTGTCCCTGCAGGCGGTAGCCCACCGGTTTGTAGGCTTTGAAAAAACCAATCGCCAACCAGGAAACCACCACCACCGCGAAAATAATCCAAACCGGTTTCCTGTTCTTCATGATCCCATCCCGAGGTTGTTGGAGTTTTGGAAAGAAGCGAAATCGCCCGCGCCACCGCTGACGGCAAGCAAACGGGCCAGTGAGAGCACATAACGATAGGCGGCTACCCACCGCTGGGTCCTGATACCCGCCAGGAAGAGCTGCCCGTCGACGACATCCAGTGAGGTGGACAGCCCTTGGCTGAAGGCGATGTTGCGCAGGCGAACGTTCTCTTCAGCCAGTTCCAGGCTGCTGGCCAGGCCTTCGTATTCCTCAAGGGCCTGCAGAGCTTCACGGTAGGTTTTTTCCACCAGGAGTTGAAGATCGTGTTCCGCCTGGCCGCGCAAATGATCCACCTGGAGCACCGCGCTGCGGGCCGCGCCAACCCGGTCACGGCGGCCCGAAGGACTGATCAGGGGAATATTTACGCCGACACCCAACAGCCAGTCGGGAGCTGTTTTGCCGACAAGATCGTCGCCCTGGTAGAAAGCGTAGTTGCCGAAGACAAAAACTCCGGGATAGTAGTCCGCCTGATTGACCTTGATCAGGCCGTTGGCCTGCCGTCTTTTGGCGTCCAGCACGCCCAGGCCCGGATACTGGGCGAGGGTGGAATCCACGAAGGATTCCTCGGGCGGAAGCTGGGAGTTGGTGAACAAACCATTGACCGGATGGACGGGTGATTCGGAACGGACAATTCGGGTCAGGGCCAGGGCGGCAATCTCGAAGTCCCGTTCGGCCTTCTTGCGTTCGACCAGGGCCCGGTCGTACGACGCGGCCGCCTGCAGGCGTTCGACCCGGGCAATCTGCCCCTGCTCTTCCAGTTTGACGGCGTGATCCAGATGCTCGGCCAGGCCGTCCTGAACCTCGACCCGGGTCTCCAGCACACGTTCGGCCAGAACCACTCCGAAGTAGTATTTGGCCAGTTCCTCGAATTTGACCTGCTCCTCCATTTTCAGGCGGAACTCGGCCTCGACCTGTTGGGCCTCGGCGATGTCGGTGGCGGCGCTGATCTTGCCGCCGGTAAACAGGGGCCACAAGGCCCGCAGGCTGGCATTCCAGACATCGTCATCCCTGAGGGTGCTGGTCAGGGCCTGGTTCACGCTTCCGGCGGGAATGCCCAACAGGTTGCCAATGTTCGTGAAAATCTGTTCCAGTCCCGCGCCGGCGGGCATGCTGGCCAACAAATCGGATGGTCCGATGGTAACGGGGTCATCCAGCCGCATATAGGATCCGGTCAGATCCAGGGTGGGAAGCCGCCGCCCCTTGTTGGCCTGAACCAGTTGCGCGGCCCGCTCCACGCCGGAGCGTTCAGCAGCCAGGCCCTCGTTGTTCTGCAGGAGCATATGCCAGGATTCCGTGAAGGTGAGGTCTGCCGCACCCGCACTTGCCGGGATGACGAAAAGGACCCCAAACCACAGGCATGAGGTCGAAATAAATCTCTTCATAGAGGATTGGTCCTTTGATAAAACCCCCGAAACCACTATCGCAACCTTATCAACACCGGCAAAACAGTCAAACAAATTCCCTCGTATTTGATGGCGGTTTGATGTAATCGCGGCTGGAAACAGGTGTGTAATTCGCGACCATGCCGGCCCTTCGCCTTCTGTTGTTTCTGATGCAAGCGTCTCCTGAATGAGTTGGGCCGAATCTGACAATGCAGGTCAAGAACCCCCGAAGGCAAAATATTTATAACATATTGATATTAAAACAATTACGAAACAAAGAGCCCAGTTTTGGATCACCAAGGTCAAATCCTTCCAAAACACCCTGTTTATTTCTTGACATTAGCTGTTTAAAATAAAACATTTATCTCAAATCAACCGGTTTCGGGTTCGGGATGACCGGTTGCAGCACTTTCAGGGGCCGCGCGCCGGCCCTATCTGGAGGGTTCCTTTCATGGTCCAATTCTATCTCGAAGGTGACCGGGTTTCGGAATTCGTCGCTCACCTCATGAAGCAGAAACCCGTCTACGCGCCGCACCGCAAGGGGCAGAAATCCTTTTCGTTTGAAAAAACGGAAAACGCGGAAGACGTGGTTCTGGATTACGTACGTACCATGCATTCAATCAAGAAATTCTTCCTGCCGCCCAAGGAGGATTTGCTCCACTTCGACCTGACGAAGAACGAATCAGAACCGGTGGAGATTCCCATGTCGGAGGCCATCTTTCTGGGTGTGCATTCCTACGATCTGGCGGCGGTCGGACGGTTGGATTACAACTTCACGGTCGGCAGTCCGGAAAAGAATTATCTGACACGCCGGCAGAACGCCATCTTCATCGGCGTTTCCTTTGAACCGGACAAGTACCACTTCTCGGGTTCCGTAGGCATTCGTCCCGAAGACAACACCGGCTGCGATATCTTCCTGACCAAACTGTTCGATGGTTACGTCCTGGAAATCCTGACGGACAAGGGTCGGGAACTCATGGAGGGATTGAGCCTGCCGGCCCATGACGCGGGCAAGCCCGCCACGGGTCATTTCCACCAGCACATTTTTGTACCCCAGGCCAAACTGAGCGAGGTCATGGAGCACAGCTACGACAACCCGGTCTGGGAAGAGACCGCGGAAAAGTGCGTGGGCTGTGGTACGTGCAACCTGGTCTGCCCCACCTGCTACTGCTTCAACGTCGAGGAAAACGTGGACATCACCGCCACCAAGGGTAGTCGCGAACGCCATTGGGACGGCTGCATGCTGCGCAAGTTCTCCGAAGTTGCCGGCGGCGAGGTGTTTCGCGAATCCCTGGCATCCCGTCAGCGGCATCGCATTTTCCGGAAGTTCAAATACATCAGTGACCAGACGGGCCAGCCATGGTGCGTGGGCTGCGGACGCTGCACGACCTACTGCACGGCCGGCATCAGCATCGTCAGCATCGTCAACAGACTCATCGGGGACTACGAACGCGCCGCCGTGGCGCCGATATAGGGGGCGATCATGAATCTCAGCGAGTTGAAGACACCCGCCGAACTGGAAGATCTGTACCATCCGGTGATGGCGGAAATAAAGGAAGTCAAAAGGCTGTCGGCGATGGAGACCTACTACCGGGTCGAAATGCCGGACGGCGAGGAACTCGGCCACAAGCCGGGGCAGTTCGTGGAGCTTTCCATCTTCGGCGTGGGCGAGGCGCCTTTTTCGATCTCTTCGTCGCCGACGTTGAAGGGGTCGTTCGAACTGGGCGTGCGCCGCGCGGGTATGCTGACCGATGTCCTGCTGCGTCAGCAACCGGGTACCAAAATCGGGATCCGCGGTCCTTTCGGCAACGGCATCGACGTCGAAAAATTCAAGGGCAAGGACGTGCTGATCGTTGCCGGCGGCATCGGGCTGGTGCCCATGCGCTCGATGATCAACTACGTCATCGACAACCGGGACCAGTTCGGAAAACTGATCATCTGCTACGGCAGCAAGAGCGATCAGGATCTGCTGTTCACCGATGAGCTGGCCCAGTGGGAAAACGATCCCGCCATCGACTATCACGTCACGGTGGATCAGGGCTCGGACTCGTGGCAGGGCAAAACCGGCGTGATCACCACCCTGATTCCCGGCCTGGACCTGGATCTGGCCAACACCGTGTGCTGTATCTGTGGACCTCCGGTCATGTACCGTTTTGTCCTGTTGTCCCTGAAGTCGAAAGGTTTCGCGGACGAGAACATCTACATGTCGCTCGAACGGCGCATGAAGTGCGGCGTGGGCAAGTGCGGGCACTGCCAGATCAACCATTCCTACGTCTGCCAGGACGGCCCCGTGTACCACTATCCCGACATCAAATCGATGCAGGAGGCGTTGTGATGGCCGACAAACCTCGCGTTGCGATTTTCGATTTCACCGGCTGCGAAGGCTGCGAGCTGAACCAGCTGAATTTCGAGGATCAGCTGCTGGACATCCTGGCCCACGTCGACATCGTCGAGTGGCGCGAGGCCATGGACGGCCAGGTGGAGGAATACGATATCGCCTTTGTCGAGGGTTCGCTCTCGACCCCCGACTGCATCAACCGGATCAACGAGATCCGCCGCAAGACCAAGGTCCTGGTTGCGCTCGGAGCCTGCGCGGTGCAGGGCGGCGTCAACGGCATGAAAAACACCCGGCCCATCGATGAGGTGCGCCAGGAGGTCTACGGCGACGACAAGTACCTGTTCCCGACCCTGCCGGCGCTGGCCTTGTCGTCGGTGGTCAAGGTGGACTACAACGTGCGCGGCTGTCCCATGACCCAGATCGAATTCCTGAAGGTCTTCACCGCCCTGGTCATGGGCAAGGAGCCCATCGAGCCGGACCACTCGGTCTGCGTGGATTGCAAGCTCAAGGAAAACGAGTGTGTCTATGAAAAGGGCATGATCTGTCTCGGTCCCGTGACCCGGGCCGGCTGCGATGCCCACTGTCCCAGTTTCGGCCAGTACTGCACCGGGTGCCGGGGCCTGGTTTCCGATCCCAATATCAAGGGTATGGAGGAAATCCTGGTCGAACACGGGCTGAGCGTGGACGAAGCCTGGAAAAGGCTCGAACTCTACAATGCCAATGAACTGGAGGGTGTGCGCCCATGAGTACGGCAACTGGAACCAATCTCAACATCAAGGTCAAGCACCTGACCCGGGTCGAGGGCCACGGCAACATCGTGGTGAACATGAAGGAGGGGGTGCTGGAGAAGGCGCAGCTCGAGATCGTCGAGGCGCCCCGGTACTTCGAAGCCATGCTCAAGGGACGCAGTTTCCACGAAGCGGCCATCATCACCTCGCGGATCTGCGGCATCTGTTCGCTGGGTCACCAGATCACCTCGCTCAAAGCGACCGAACAGGCGCTTGGTCTGGAGATCAGCGAGCAGACGGTGCAGTTGCGCAAGCTGCTTATCCACGGGGCCACCATGCAGTCCAACCTCCTGCATGCTTATTTCCTGGCCGCGCCGGATTTTCTGAAGGTAGGCTCGGTGTTTCCCTTGGTGGAAACGCATCCCGAGGTGGTGGTCCGGGCGCTCAGGATGAAGCGGCTGGCCAACGACATCGGCGACGTCGTCAGTGGCCGCGCGGTGCACCCGATCACCCCGGTGCCAGGCGGTTTCACGCGTATTCCGACGGCCGGTGAACTGAAGGAACTCAAACGCCGCCTCGCGGAGGACATGTATCCCGACCTGCTGGCCACGGTGGAAACGCTGAAGGCGCTGGCCGGGGCCATCCCGCAGTTCGAACGCGAGACGGAATACATTTCCCTGCGCAACGACGACGATTACGCCATGTACGACGGCGACATCTGCAGCACCGATACCGGTCGGGTGCCCGACAGCGAGTACCTGAAGATGTCGAACGAATTTGTCGTACCCCACAGCACGAGCAAGCACGCGAAGGTCAACCGGTCGAGTTTCATGGTGGGGGCCCTGGCCCGCTGGAACAACAACCACGACCGGCTGGGCGAGTTGGCGCATACGGCGGCGGACGCCCTGGGGCTGAAGCCGGGTTGCTGCAACCCGTACATGAACACGATCGCGCAGGTGGTCGAGGCGGCCCATTGCGCCATCGATTCGATCGCCATCATCGACAAACTGCTGGAGGATGGGCTCAAGGACGAACAGCCCAACCAGGAGCCGACGCAGTACGGGACCGGCATCGGCGCCACGGAAGTGCCCCGGGGGATTCTGTACCACGAGTACTCCTACGACCGGGCCGGAAGGGTGACGGCGGCCAACTGCATCATCCCGACGGGTCAGAACCTGGCCAACATCGACGACGACATGAAAAAACTGGTGCCGGAGATCATCGACAAATCCAAGGAGGAGATTACCCTCCACCTGGAAATGCTGGTGCGGGCGTACGACCCCTGCATCAGTTGCTCGGTGCACATGCTGGACGTGGACTTCATCGAATAGGTGGAACCGTGAAGATCTTTGCAGTGGGAAATTCCTTCTACGGAGACGACGGCATCGGCGCCGCGGTGCTGGATAGGATCCGTCACTACGATGTCTTTCCGGAAGCAGAGCTGATCGATGTCCACACCGATGCCCTGGCCCTGCTGGACCACCTGGCCTGCGGGGAAAAGAACGTGGTCGTGGACGCCGCGGAAATGGGTCTCGAACCCGGGACGGCCGTGGGGTTCAGGCCGAGCGAGGTCCGTCTGAAAATAAAGTCCGATCACCTGTCCATGCACGGGTTCGGTCTGGCCGAGGCTTTCGACCTGGCCGTTCAGCTGGACAGGATGCCGGCCGACGTCCTGATCGTGGGCGTGGAACCCGAACGTGTTGAAATCAATAAGGGGCTGTCCGGCGTGGTCGTCGGAGCGGTGCCCCGGGTCATTTCCATCATTCAAGCGGAGGTCCAGTCAGATGGCTGAAAAAACCATCCTGGTCATAGACGACGACATCGATCTGGTCGAAATCATCCGGGTGACTCTGGAAAACCAGGGTTTCATAGTGATCGACGCCCAGACAGGCGAACGCGGCCTGGCCATGGCCAAAGAGCAGGATCCCGACCTGATCCTGCTGGACGTCATGATGGGCAAGGTTGACGAAGGATTCCAGGTGGCGTATGAGTTGCGGAGCAACGACGTCACCGCCGAGACGCCCATCCTGATGCTGACCGCGGTGACGGACCAGACCGGCTTCGATTTCGACCCGGCCAAGGACAAGGATTTTCTCCCGGTGAACGAGTTCCTGGAGAAGCCCATCAGTCCGCGCAGCCTGGTCGACATGGTGCGCAAGCATCTTCCGACCAGTGTGTGAGGTGTGTTCTGCAGAACCAGAATGAACCCATAGACCCCGGGACTTCCCAGTTCGTTTCGGCGGCTTCCCTGCGAGCGCGGCTTGACTGGTTCAACAAGCTGCGCTGGGGGGCGGCCGTGGGCGTATTTGCCGTGGTCCTGATCGCCGGCGTGGGGCTGAAGGCGCCCATCGAGGTGCGAGGGCTGCTCCTGACGGGTGGGGTTCTGCTGCTTCTGAACACGGCCTATTTTCTGCGCAGCAGGCGGTTCAAGGCGGTGGACATCGCCATCGAACTGCGTCTGGTCAAGGTGCAGATGGTCGGCGACCTGGTAACGCTCACGGTGTTGCTGAACCTCTCCGGCGGGGTCGAAAACCCTCTCCTGTTTCTCTACGTCATCCACGTGATCATCGCGAGCCTGCTGTTCAAGGGAAGGGAGATCTTCCAGATCGCCTGGCTGGCCATCTTCCTGTTTACGGCCGAAGTTTTCGGGGAATATTTCCGCTTGCTGCCCCACCACCATCTGCCCACCGCCGGCGAGGTGGCCCACGAACTGTCCTTTATCCTGATGACCCTCGGTTCGTTCTGGCTGGTGATCCTGTTCTGTGCCTACGTCGGCGCCCTGATCATGAAGCACAACCGGGCCATCAAGGATGAACTTGTCGTCCGCCAGGCCGTTCTGCTGGATGAAGACCGCGCCAAGACCGACTTCTTCCGGTTCGTGACCCACGAAATAAAGAGTCCGGTAAACACCGCCCAGAGCGGGGTGGAAACAGCTCTGGAACTGGGTGGCGAATTCATGGCGCCGTCGGTGCGGGATGTGCTCGAGCGGTCGGTCAGCAGGCTTCAGCAGGCGACGAAAATCGTACAGGACCTGGCCGACCTCACGCGCGGAGGCTTTATCAAGGAAGAAAACCTGTCCCAGGTGGATTTGAATGATCTGGTTGCCGCGACGGTGGATGAACAGAGGGATCTGGCGGCCCGCAGCGGAATCGAAATCAACGTTCTGCCGTCGGATCCGCCCATCCTGCTGACCACCATCAGGAACATGATCAAAACGATCGTCGCCAACCTGGTGAACAATGCCATCCGCTACAATCACCGGGACGGGCGGGTGTCCGTGCGGTTGGTGGATACGGGCAAGCGGGTGCGTCTGGTCGTGGAGGACGAGGGCATCGGAATAGACGAAAAGGAACAGGACCTGATCTTCGATGAGTTCTACCGCTCCACCGCGGCACGGGATGCTTCGAACCTGGGTACGGGCCTGGGCTTGCCCATCGTCAGGAAATTCGTCGAGGAACTGGGCGGGACCATCGAAGTGATAAGCAGGGTAGGGAAGGGGTCGACCTTTACAGTGACCCTTCCGCGGAAGCCCAGGAAGAGGCGCCGGTGATGCAATCCGAACAGGAGAACCAGCCATGACGGACAAGATCGTTTGCGGAGGCTTGATGGAGCGGGGTGACCTGTGTCTGGTGGAAGTCCTGGGCTTCGACTGGCGACCGGTGCAGGCCTGCGGCATCCTGGGAAAATTCGGCCAGGCCCGGATTTCGTGGTCCTATCTCAGCATCGGCAACGGGCCGGACGGCGACAAGAACTTGTCCTTCTGCCTGAGCACCGAAAAACTGGCCGAGCACCGCGAACTTCTGGACCAGATCCGCGAAGAATACAAGCCGACCAAA
>Ga0164313_10005349_pt1 | contig 11363 bp, 5 predicted proteins | sample GuaBasSedimGuay4_FD_113735 | JGI IMG/M metagenome (GOLD analysis project Ga0164313, IMG submission 113735) | Subseafloor sediment microbial communities from Guaymas Basin, Gulf of California, Mexico - Guay4, Core 4569-4, 0-3 cm | ecosystem: Environmental > Aquatic > Marine > Hydrothermal vents >...
CAACCTCAGTGGTGGTTTTGTGATGCTTGCCCTGTTGGCTTGGATGCTATTCAAGCGTGGGTCCCCGGCAACTGACAAACGACTAAAGCCGCTGCCAGCGGTATTGATGGCTACTGCAGTATCTTTATTGGCTTTGCAAATCCTGTTGGGTGGGCTGACCAGTGCCAATTTTGCGGCAACCTCATGCCAGACCTTACCCGATTGTCATGGCAGTTGGCTGCCGGGCCCTGCTATCTGGAAAGCAGTGGATCTTTCACGGGATCACGAAGTCACTTCGATGGGGCAGGCCATTGGTGGTCAGGAAAGGCAGGACATTCATATGGCACACCGGTTGGGTGCTGCCCTGACTACCCTGGTGCTGGTTATTACCGGCATGATGGCCTGGCGGGCAGGGGGTCCGCTGCGAATAGCGGGTATCACGGTGTTGTTGTTGATAACACTGGAGTTTTCAATCGGCATCGCTGCGATAGCAGCAGATTTGCCGATTGGGGTGGCGGTGGCGCACAACTGGGTTGCCGCTTTGTTGTTATTGGCTTTGCTGAGGGTCGCCAGCCTGAACCGAAGTACAGGCTGAATCTGCTTCAATCCCTGTTATCAGCGCTCCATCCGGGATCCAAGCTGATCGCCGTATTGATAAATTAAAGTTGCCGAAAGAATGTCGGACTGGTTCTGAATGTCTGTAATCATGTCAGCAGCCTGACGGTTGGTGTTCGTGTCCAGCACGACCACCAGGCGATCTTCTTCATTTTTGCCGTACACTTCTGCGCCAGGCATAGCATTGATCCTGTCACGAACATCGACCAGCATGGCTGGCATGGTTCTCACAACAAGGCTGCTGATACAAAGATTGTTCATGAATATCAGATCTCAGTGGAATCCAGTGCAGCATGAGCCGCAGCCAGTCTGGCAATCGGGACCCTGAATGGTGAGCAGGACACATAATCGACACCCAGTTTATGACACAGGCGGATACTCCGGGGGTCACCACCGTGTTCGCCACAAACACCGATTTCAAGGTCTTCACGTGCTGCCCGGCCCTCTTTGATGGCGATATCCATCAAGCGGCCGACACCGTTCTCATCGATAGTGGCGAACGGATTATCCTTGAGTAGCCCTGACTGCAGGTAATGCACAAGGAAACCTGTCTCGGCATCATCGCGTGAGATTCCGTAGCATGTCTGTGTGAGATCGTTGGTACCAAAGGAGAAGAACTCCGCTGATGCAGCGATATCTCCCGCCGTTAGCGCCGCCCTTGGTATCTCTATCATGGTGCCGATCTTATAGGGCATATCGACCCCGTGCTCCTGCATCACCTTGCGCGCATCGCGTTCCAGCATTTCCCGCATGATGGTAAATTCATTTTCATGAGAAACCAGCGGGATCATGACTTCCGGGATAACATCCACACCATCGGCCACACAGCGGCAGGCAGCCTCGAATATGGCCTGAACCTGCATGCTGTACAAGCCGGCTATGGTCAGGCCGAGTCGTACACCGCGTGTACCCAGCATCGGGTTGGACTCCCGCAGTGCCTCGATACGTTGCAGCAATGTGCTTTTTTCCCCGATTTCCTGCAGAGTGCGATCAAGCTCCTTCAGCCCGGTCAGCTGTTGCAGACGTAACTTCAGGTCGGTCAGTTCCATCATCAGATCGTGTTCCGATGGCAGAAACTCATGTAAAGGCGGGTCCAGCAAGCGGATAATGACGGGGTGGCCATCCATGGCCTGGAACAATCCTTCAAAATCCGAGCGCTGCATCGGCATCAGTTTGTCGATGGCTTCTGCGCGTTCCACCTCGGTATTTGCCATGATCATGCCTTGCATAATCGGCAGGCGTTCTTCCTCAAAAAACATGTGTTCTGTACGGCACAGGCCAATGCCTGCAGCACCGTAGGCCCGGGCCCGCCTGGCATCTTCGGGGTAATCGGAGTTTGCCCGTACACCGAGCACTCTGATGTCGTCAGCCCAGGACAGGATCTTGAGCAGGTAGGGGTCATTGAAGTCCGGTATCCGGGTGGCGAGTCTGGCGTTGTAAATTTGACCGGTATTGCCGTCAATGGACAAGTAGTCGCCTTCCTTGATGACAAGGTCGCCAATCTTCATCAGGTGGTTATCGAGATCGATCTCTATGTCCTCAACACCCACCACGGCCGGTTTGCCAAATTGTCGTGCAACCAGGGCTGCATGGCTGGTGCGCCCGCCCTTGCTGGTAACAACACCTTTTGCCGCCAGCATGCCATGTACATCGTCCGGCCGTGTTTCGGGCCTGACCAGAATGACTTCTTTGTTTTCTTCTTTTGCCCAGCGCACTGCCAGGTCAGGGTCGAATGCAATGATACCTACCGCTGCGCCGGGTGAGACGTTCAGTCCACTGGTAACAGCTTGCACCTGTTTAAGTTCTTCGGCATCCAATTGCGGGTGCAGGAAGAAATCTACCTGGCTTGGGCTAACCCTCAATACGGCCTCTTTATTTGTAATCAACCCTTCGTCGACCATATCAACTGCAATACGCACCTCGGCCTGTGCCGTGCGTTTACCATCGCGGGTTTGCAGCAGCCATAACTTGCCCTGTTCGATGGTGAATTCCATATCCTGCATATTGCGGTGGTGTTTTTCGAGCCGCTCTGAGATTTGCACCAGCTGTGTGAACATTTCCGGCATATCGGTGGCAAGTTGCTTGATCGGCAGGGTTGCCCGCGTGCCGGCAACCACGTCCTCACCCTGTGCATTGATCAGGTAGTCGCCCTCAAGTGCGGGCTCACCGGTGGTTGCGTTGCGTGACATGAATACGCCGGTGGCGCAGTTATTTCCCATATTGCCAAATACCATGGTCTGGATAGTGACTGCTGTGCCGAGATCGTGGGCAATGCCGGCTGCATTGCGATAGTCAAACGCACGTCTGCCATTCCAGGACTTGAATACAGCCTCAGTCGCCTGTCTTAACTGCTCAAAGGGATCGGTCGGGAACTCTTTGCCGGTGTGGTTGCTGATAATCTCCCGGAAGCTTAAAGTGACTGCTTTCCATGCGTCCGCATCCAGCTCGGCATCTGTTAGGACCTGCGATTTACGACGTTGTGCGGTGATCACGGCCTCGAAAAATTCGTCGGGTACACCCATAACGACACCACCAAACATCTGCACCAGGCGCCGGTAGGAATCGTAGGCAAAGCGTGGCTCGTTTGTCAGCGTGGCCATCCGGGCGGTGATCTCGTCGTTCAAGCCGATATTAAGGATGGTATCCATCATGCCGGGCATTGAAAACTTTGCACCGGAGCGGCAGGAAACAAGCAATGGGTTTCCGGTATCGCCGAAGCACTTGCCGGTGATCTTTTCCAGGCTTTTGACCGCCTCCAGAGTCTGGTCCCACATGCCATCAGGAAATATCTCGTCGCTGCTCAGGTAGTCATTGCAGCCCTCGGTGGTGACGGTGAACCCGGGTGGTACCGGGATACCAAGGCTTGTTGCGTCAAACAGATTGGCGCCTTTACCGCCCAACAGGCCGCGTAAAGCTTCCCAGTCTCCGTCAAAGCGGGCCGTTGCCGCTTCGACCTCTTCAAAAAGATAAACATATTTTTGTGGTGTTTTCACCGTTACCATGACCGATCCCTGCACATAAATTTTGAAAATAGAAAATAATCAGATGGGACGAACAGTATAGGTAAATGCCTCTGTGCGCGGTGACATAAGTCAGATATCCGGCAGGTTTTTACACCGGCAGGCAACAGCAGAGTCTTCAGCAGCAGTTTTTGTTTTTTACATTAGCGTCGAAAAACTGCTAACATTCAGCGCAATAATAAAAGAAGCACATAGTTCGCACTTTTAATCTATGAGGGAAATATCGTGAAAAAACTGACATTTAAAAGCTCAAAAGGCTTGGCCATTGGAGTGATTCTGGGTGCGCTCCTAGGTAGCACTCCCGCCATCGCAGCACCTTCTGCGATAACTATCGGTGATTTTTCCGGGTCGGAAAATATTATCGATTTTAATACTGTTGGTGATGAGCACCAGATCAACATCCAGTATTCTAATATGTGCGTCACATTTTCCGGCGCAATTTACGGTATGACCAATTCTGGTGACCTCAACCAATTTCCGAATAACGGTGGCGTCATCGCTTCCAACTGGCTATATGACGGCGGTGGTAACCAGGGCCCTTCTTTCAGTGTAGAACTGGGTGCCAGCTTTACCAAGGTGGGGTTCAATGTTGAGACCAACAGCGGTGATGACACCACCATTGAGATATCGGTCAATAGTGTGTCCGGTGGGTCGGTTTCTTTTGTAACGGATATTGATGGCTCACAATTTATCGGTGTAGAGGATGCGGCAGGCTTTGACAGCATTACGGTATCTGTCGAGAACAATCAGAATGGTTTTCTGGCGATTGACGATCTCCGCTTTGAAGGTGCCACACTTTGTTCTGGCTCTGGCCCACTCCCGCCACTGGTACCCGTACCATCACTTTCCTTCACCGGTTTACTGACCTTAGTGGCAGCATTGTTCGGGTTTGGAATGTTCAGGTTACGTAGAAAAACTCAATAAGCACTGCTGTATTTGAGTAGATAAAAAGGGCCGGATTCCGGCCCTTTTTTTATGACGGAATTCATTCATAATATGTGCTTTGCAAAAAGCACATAAACAACAATGAAAAAGATTACACTTCTGTTTATCAGCCTGACCTTTCTGGCTGCCTGCAAGCCCGACACCGATGCTGGTGAATCACAAGCTCCTCAGGCTGCAACGCCGGCCGTTCACGAATCACTATCACTCACTCAGGATCAACCCATGGCCGCGAAACGCCCCCACACAATGAATCTGCATGGCCACGAGCGTGTGGATGAGTACTACTGGTTAAGAGACGATACGCGTAAGAACCCGGAAGTGCTGGCGTACCTGGAAGAGGAGAATGCCCATTTCGACAAGGTCATGGCGCCAACAACCGGCTTGCAAGAAACCTTGTTTGAGGAGATGACCGGTCGTCTGGATCCGGATGAATCCAGTGTGCCTTATGAATTGGGCGGTTTCTGGTATTACTACCGCTATGAACCCAAGAGCGAGTATGCAATCTATGCCCGCCGCAAAGGCAGCATGGATGCCAGCGAAGAAATACTGCTGGACGGCAATCAACGGGCAAAAGGCCACGAGTATTATCAACTGGGTGGATTCGAGCTGAGCGATGATCAACGCTTTGTTGCGATTGCCGAGGATACCGTGGGTCGCAGGATTTATGACATACGCATACTGGATACGCAAACGGGAGAATTTTTGCCTGACCACATGGGTAATGCTTCCGGTTCACTGGCCTGGTCCACTGATGGGCAATATCTTTTCTATCTGAACAAGGACATCGAGACACTGCTTGCCTATCAGGTCATGCGGCACAAAATGGGCACGGACAGTGATACGGATGTGCTGGTTTACGAGGAAAGCGATAACACCTATTACAATGGGCTTGGGCGTAGTCGCTCAAGAGACTACATCATGGTGTACCACCAGAATACGGATACCACGGAAGTCCAGTTGCTGGCTGCGAATGACCCGCTGGGGCAGCTCAAACCTTTTCTGCCCCGTGAAACCGGGCATGAATATGACATTGACCATGCTGCTGACAAATTCTTTATTCGCACTAACTGGGACGCGGCAAATTTCCGGGTGATGTCTGCAAGCCTTGAGACCTCAGGTGATAAAACAAAGTGGCAGGAAGTTGTGCCACACCGTGATGATGCCATGGTAAGCAATATTCAGGCCTTTGATAATTGGCTGGTGCTGGGCGAACGTAAAGACGGACTGCGACAGGTGAGAGTGCTGGCACACAATGGCAATGTAGACCGCTATCTCGAAGGCGGCGATGAGGCCTTTGTCATGTGGCCATCTACGAATGTCAGCACGGATACACAGATAATCCGTTACGGTTTTTCCAGTTTAACCACGCCCAACCAGATCTGGGAAATTGATCTTGGTTCCGGTGCCAGCCGCCTGTTAAAAGCCGATCGTGTACAGGGTGGGTTCAGTAGTGATAACTATCGTTCCGGGCGTATGATGGTAACGGCCCGCGATGGGGTCGAAGTACCGGTATCACTGGCCTGGCATAAGGATACAAAACTGGATGGCGCGGCGCCGGCGCTAATCTATGCCTATGGTTCCTATGGAAGCTCCACTGATCCGTGGTTCCGTAACTCTATCATCAGCTTGATGGACCGTGGTTTCGTCTATGTTATCGCACATATACGCGGTGGTCAGGAAATGGGTCGTCAGTGGTATGAAGACGGGCGGTTGATGAAGAAAAAGAACTCGTTTACCGATTTTATCGATGTCACTCAGGGCTTGCAGGAACAGGGGAAAATAGACCCCGCTCGCACCTATGCATTGGGTGGCAGTGCCGTTGGCCTGTTGATGGGAGCCGTGCTCAATATGGCACCACAGTTGTACCACGGTGTGGTTGCTGCTGTTCCTTTTGTCGATGTTGTGACGACGATGCTGGATGATTCCATTCCACTAACCACCGGTGAATATAATGAATGGGGTAACCCGAATGAAAAAGCTGCCTATGAATATATGTTGTCTTATTCGCCCTACGACCAGGTGAGCCGGCAGGACTACCCGAATTTGATGATTACCACAGGCCTGCATGATTCCCAGGTGCAGTATTTTGAGCCGGCCAAATGGGTTGCCCGTTTGCGTGACCGCCGCACCGATAACAATCGCCTGATCATGCACACCAATATGGATGCCGGTCATGGCGGTGCCTCAGGCCGGTATCGTCAATACCATGAAACCGCCCGGGAATTTGCCTTTATGATTGATCTGGCCGGTCTGGAGAAATAGGTCCTTCAGGCTTCGGGGTTCAGCATGCGAAAGTCAGCCCCGGTGGGGTTCTGGTAAACCTGCAGGTCGAACTCCGGCACGACCGCGAGGATGTGGTCAAAAATGTCTGATTGTATGCCTTCATAATTTGCCCAGGCCTTGTCTTTGCTGAATACATAAACTTCAATCGGTAGTCCGTACTGGCTAGGTTGTAATTGCCGCACCAGGAAGGTCATGTCCATATTGATCATCGGGTGGTGACGCAGATAGGCCACGACATAGGCGCGGAAGGTGCCGATATTGGTCATGCGCCGGCCATTGGCGAGGCTGGACTTATCGACATTCTGTGACTGGTTGAATTTCTCCAGTTCGTTTGCCTTGCTCTCGATATATTCAGAGATGTACTGAATCTTTTCAAAACGGCCCAGCATCTCCACATCACAGAAGCGAATGCTGTTCATATTAATGTTGATCGAGCGCTTGATACGCCGCCCCCCGGAGGCGGTCATGCCGTGCCAGTTTTTGAATGATTCGGAGATCAGTGCATAGGTTGGAATGGTGGTGATGGTCTTGTCCCAGTTTTGCACCTTGACCGTGGTCAGCGCCACCTCCAGCACATCGCCATCTGCACCATATTTCGGCATTTCAATCCAGTCACCGACCGATACCATCTTGTTGGCAGCCAGTTGGATGCCTGCTACAAAGCCGAGGATGGCATCCTTGAAGACCAGCATCATCACGGCAGTCAATGCGCCGATGCCGCTGAGCAGGTAAAGCGGTGTTTTGTTCAACAGTACAGAAATAACAAGAATGGCCGCTACGAAGTACAGCACAATTTTAAGGACCTGGATAAAGCCCTTGATGGGAATCTGTTTTGATGCGCGGAAGCCCTGGTACACCTTCTCGACTGTGTTGAGCAGGGAATCCATCACCAGCATCAGGATCACAATCATATATATCTGCAAGGTGCTCCTGATGACATCGATGGTCACCTCAAGGCCTTCCAGCGCGGTTGGAGTCAGTACGTAGATGATGACCGCAGGGGCCAGGTGAGCCAACCGGTTCAGGGCTTTCTGACGTAAGACCGCATCGTCCCATTTGGTCCTGGATTTGGTGATTACATAACTGATAGCGGTCACGATGTAGTGTTTTGCCACGAAGTTTGCAACCGCACTTAAGGCAAGTACGGCCAGCGCGGCTATCGTGCGTGCTGCATAGAATGACAACCCGGTGCCGAGGTCATGACTTAGTAACCAGTTTTGTAGTAATTCCAACATATCAATGTGCTGTCCGGCAGGTAATCGTGAGAACTCAGTATTTTAGCATCAGGCGCTGCAACTGTTCCTCTGCTTGTTCTGCATTGCGCGCCTTAACATGGCCAAAACCGCGTATGCTCAGAACCAGTGCCGCAATCACGGTTGCAGCCTCCAGTTTGTCGGTTGTCAGTGACCCGCACAGCTCAGTGATCGTGCACTCGTAGTTATTAATACGTGCCCGCTCATCACGTCGCTCGCGGGTATAGCCAAATACATCAAATGCTGTACCACGAAGAAACTTCAAATGGGCGACAGTGCTTAAAACCGGCCTTATCCAGGGGCCAAAAGCCAGCTTGCGTATCTGCCCGGTTTTCGGGTCACGACGGGTCAGAAAGGGTGGCGCCAGATGATGTGTGATTTTGGGCTTGCCGGAGATAGTTGCCTGCAGTTGCCGGGTAAATTCTTTGCTGGTGTGCAGACGTGCTACTTCGTATTCATCTTTATACGCCATGACATGAAATAAGCCCTTCGCTACCGTTCGGCTGAATGTATCTGTGTCAACATCAAGCTGGAGTTCTGCCTGCCGGGCCGTGTCGACCAGTGACCGGTAGCGCCTTGCGTAGGCGGGGTTCTGGTAATCGGTCAGGTATTTTTCATTCTGGCTGATGGTTTCATCCAGGGTCTTTTGTCCGGTTTCAGTAGCCGCTTTGCCAATACCTGTCAGCGTCTGCATCAATTCAGGGTCATGAGCAGCCAGGCGCCCGTAAGTAAAGCATCGGATATTTGTTTCGGAGCCCGCGCCATTGAGAATAATGGCCTGGTTGATGGCTTCGGTGCCGATGGGGATTGCACCGGATTGCCAGGCAAAGCCCAGCAGCAGCATATTGGCCATGATGGTATCCCCGGCCAGTTTTTCACTTAATCTGGTGGCATTGATAAACAGCGGGCTGGTATCGCCCACGGCTGCGGAGATACCATTCCTGAGCCGGTCGGTATCGATAAGACTATTCGGGTTCAGCACGTTTGCGCCAGTCTGGGATACATGTGTATTTACAACCGCGCGGGTTATGTTTTTTCCAAGTCTTCCGATGGTTTCAGCATCCAGTGCAGTCACCATATCCCCCGCCAGCAGCAAGTCGGCTTTGCCCAGAGGCACCCGTGAAGACTGCACCGTATCTGCCTGCTCATTAACCCGTACATACGACATGACACCGCCGCCTTTTTGGGCTAACCCGGGGAAATCGAGCACCGAGCAACCCATGCCCTGCAAATGCGCAGCCATACCAACAATACGTCCGATGGTGACTACACCCTGGCCACCGATACCGGTAATGATCATATCGAATGAGCCTTTCACCTCCGGTAATTGAGGTAATGGCAGACCGGCAATGGCCTGTTCCAGTTGGCTGGTTTCATTGGCCAGGATGGTTGCCGGCCTGGCACCGGTGATGCTGACGAAGCTGGGGCAAAAGCCTTGCAGGCATGACATATCGATATTGCAGGAAGACTGGTCTACCTGGCGTTTGGCGCCAAGATCATCCGGTTTTGGTATCAGGGATAAACAATTGGATTTTTTAACACAATCACCACAGCCTTCACAGACTGCTTCATTGATAAACAGGCGGGTTTCTACCCCCTGAGTTTTTTGCCGTCTTTTGCGCCGGCGTTTTTCGGCGGCACAGATCTGGTCGTAGATCAGGGCGGTAACCCCGCTGATGCTGCTCAGCTCCTTTTCAACCAACTCGAGCTCAGCACGGTCGTGGGTTGTTACACCGGGTGCAAAATCGCTTACCCGGGCATATTTGCCGGGCTGATCTGACAATACTGCTATACGCTTGACGCCCTCGGCATGTAATTGTTGTGTAATCCGGGGTACGCTCGGGTTGCCGTCCACCAGTTGTCCGCCAGTCATGGCTACCGCATCGTTATAGAGGATTTTGTAAGTAATATTGACCTTGGCGGCCACTGCCTGGCGTATCGCCAGTGAGCCGGAATGTGTATACGTGCCATCGCCGAGGTTCTGGAACATATGGCTGGTTTTGCAAAACGGTGCCTGGCCGATCCAGTTGGCACCTTCTGCACCCATATGCAAAAAGCCGGAGGTATCCCGGTCCATGAAAACAGACATCAGGTGACAGCCTGTCCCGGCCAGCACGCGGCTGCCTTTGGGGGGTACGGTGGAGCGATTGTGTGGACAACCGGAACAATAAAACGGTGTGCGGGTAGTGCCAGCCAGCGAAGCTATGTTTTGCTGCTGTTTAATACGGGCAAAATATTCATCGCTGGTGTTTGCCGGGGCAATATCGGGCCAGCGTTGTGAAATCACGCTGGCGATTAACTCCGGTGAAAGAATCCCGGTTCCCGGCAGCAGTGCTTTGCCTTGCTCATCGGTTTTTCCAGTCACCCGTGGGCGGCGGGATTCCGGCAGGCTGTAAAGGGCGTCTTTGAGCTGGCTTTCAATGAAGCTGCGTTTTTCCTCGATGACGAGGACTTCTTCAAGGCCGGCGGCGAAGCTAATAGCATTGCTGGTTTCCAGCGGCCATGGCATGCCGACCTTGTAAATGGAGAGGCCGGTTTCAGTGGCTCTGGCCTCGTCTATACCAAGGTCTGCAAGCGCCTGGCGAATCGAAAGATAGGCTTTGCCACTGGTAATAATGCCAATGCGTGTCTTGCCTTTGGGGTTATTGCCAGCACCCCATGCCACCTGGTCTATCGGGTTTGCAGCAGCAAACGCCAGCGCAGCCGGAAGTTTATAATCCTGTAGTCTGGCCTCTGCTTCCAGTTGGCGATAGGGCCAGCGGTAATGCAGGCCAGCGGGCGGCATATCAAACTCAGGCAGGATGATTTTCGGTTGATCGCTATCGATACGCACGGATGCCGCAGACTCAATGATCTCACTTTCGATTTTAAGCCCGACATAACAACCCGAAAAACGTGACATTGCCCAGCCTAACAAGCCGAACTCCAGTATTTCCGGGATGCTGGATGCGTGTAGCACCGGCATCATCCAGGACGCAAATAGTTGTTCACTTTGATGGGCCATAGCAGACGAGATGGCATTGTGATCGTCGCCGACCACGACCAGTGCGCCACCGTGGGCGGAGGAGCCCATCGAGTTCGCATGTTTGAGCGCATCACTGGCGCGATCAAGCCCCGGCCCTTTGCCATACCACAGGGCAAACACACCGTCATAGGTCATGTCTGCCTGCTCTGCCACCTGCTGTGTTCCCATGATGGCTGTGGCGGCAAGCTCCTCGTTAATGGCTGGAACAAAATTGATATTGTGTGGATCGAGCAAGCGTTTTGC
>Ga0164313_10005350_pt1 | contig 11361 bp, 10 predicted proteins | sample GuaBasSedimGuay4_FD_113735 | JGI IMG/M metagenome (GOLD analysis project Ga0164313, IMG submission 113735) | Subseafloor sediment microbial communities from Guaymas Basin, Gulf of California, Mexico - Guay4, Core 4569-4, 0-3 cm | ecosystem: Environmental > Aquatic > Marine > Hydrothermal vents...
CATTGGCCCGTGCAGGCGCCAGGGTTGATTTCTTTCAAACCGAGTTCATTGAGAACCGTTGCGATATCAGACATTTTCATTCCTCCAGCAGCCGGTCGCTGCGCGCCGGAGTGTAGCATTTTCGAGTGGGCTGCGCAGCGCATATCCGGGGAAAAAGAAGGGGGAATGGAGACCATTTACGTCAACGACCGCCGCTGGAATCGAGATCTTTTCAATTAACGCGTAGAGGAGTGTGATGCAAGGTACTTTTTCATTCCGTTCCCCGGGGAAATGCGACGTACAATGGAGAGGGACACAGCACAGACCGAACGGTCGATGCCAGTTCGATTTTCTGCTACCCCTTCGGCACCAACATACCGGGAGAAAAAATGATGCGAACCTTCTTTACCAGCTTCCTGGTCGTCACCAGCTGCCTCGTGGCAGGCGCATCGAATCTTGTGTACGACGGCCCAAAGCTTGAGGTCAACTACGACGGTCCAGCACTGATCGACAACAGTCAATTCCTCTATACCAACCAGGACAAAAAGAATTTCCGAATCGACGAGTATCTGGAACAGAACCTGCCGAACCTCCTGCCCATGAAATCGTCGATCAGCGGCTGGTCCGCAATGCACGGCATCCACCCGCGAATTCTTATCCACGTGCTCGAACGCTACTGGAACGGGGCCGATACAACCAATTCCAGGGCCGATATCGATCATGTCTACCAGATTGCCACAGGCCTGGCCACGGTGTTCTGGGATGAGTATGACAGCCCCATGGCAGCCACTCGTTCGGTCATGGCGGTAGCCAATGCCTACGGCTTGCCCACAGACGTGCCCTCAAACATGGCCTCCCCCCGCACCACCGCCAAGAGCCAGAGAGCCGTCAACCCGTTCGGCTTCTTCCAGCCGCCGTGGACCATCGGTGACACCTGGGCCGGCGGCGGCGCCCACGGTGACACGGGTTCAGGCATTCGGAACGCCCTCGATTACTGGGGCAGCGGAGTTCCATGGGGGAACGATACCTCAGGGTGGTGGGTGGCGGCCATGCAGGGAGGAACGGCTACCGTGCACGCCGAGTGCAGCATCTCCATCGACCACGCCGACGGGTGGCGGACCACGTACTACCACCTCGAAAATCCTCAGATCACCAGCGGCAGCGTGACCCGAAATACGGTGCTGGCAAACTATGCCAACGACGAGGTAACAGCCCTGTGCCTGGGAGGATCGTCAACCGGCCCTCATGTACATACCGCTGTGTTCCACAACGGCGAGCGGGTCGAGATCGACGAAACCAACGTCGATTTCACCGCCTTCTCCCACCATGCAGGAGAGGGCCAGTATGATTTCAACTGCGCTACATCGTGGTACAACCATGCCTCCCTCGGCACGATATGCCCTGGCGCCGACCAACTGCTCAACAACGCACCGGCCCAGGACGGGCTCGTTTTCAGCGACGATTTTGAAAGCAACAACACCTCGGCCTGGACCTCGACTCAGCCCTGATCGAGCCGGTTTCACTGGGACGAACTGCGGTTAACGCCGCCGTTTGGGTTTGAAAACACGGTCGGGCCCGTCGTCCTCAGCCTGGTTTCCCTCTTTGAAAATAACCTCCCACTGTTCAACCTCTTTCGCCCGAAGCGGGGGCTTCGCACGGGGTTTCCCGGGACGGACTTTGACGCCTCGACGGCCGGCCCACTGGGCCAGGGTGCGAATCGATGCGCCCCGATCACGAACCCTCGCCCCCAGTCCACGGTCATTCGTGACGACGGACCAGGAGCGGGCGGCGCTCCCGGACGGTAACCGGTTGATGATGACGTCATCGGCGCTGGCCTTCCCTGAGTAGAGGATCGTCACCGTTCCCAGGTGCTCGGCCGAAGGTGTTCCGTCTGGTGGGGGACCGTCAAATACAACCGTCACCGAAATTTTCTCGCGGCGCGACTGGTCCAAAACTCTTTGCCTGACGGTCTCTCGAGACCTCTGATCGGGCGGCAGGCTATGGAGGAGATTGTTGCCGTCGATCACAATGGGCATCGTTAACCTTTCGAAGGCACCGACTATTTCTTCTTCGATCGAAAGAGATTGCGCATTCGAGACAACGGCTTTTTGCCAGAGGCGCCGGCAAGGTCCACGACCGCTTTCGGATGTCTTGGGTCCAGGGCGATCACCTTTTCCAGCGCTTTGCGCCGGCGATCGGCATCATTTCGTCGATGCCAGAAATCCGCAAGCTCCAGCCACGCGTCAATGAAATCGGGATCAACTTCCAGAGCCTTGTGCAGGGTTCTCAGGGACTTGGCGTCCCACTTCGGATTTTTCAGCTGCAATTGGGCCAATTTCAAAAGGGCGCTGGGCCGGGCTTCGATAGCACAGGCCTGCTCCAACATCTGGAGGGCACTGAATACCTCACCATCACGGATCAACTCGTCTGCACGCTTGAGATTGGCCTCGACCAGGGCAGTTCGGGCGGCTGGGTCCACCACGGGCGCCACCAATTGACCGTCGACCCGGGACCGTGCCTTGTCAACCCCTGCCATCACGGAGTTATACCGTCGCCGCGTCGCTGGATCCCCCAGAACCTGGTAGGCATCCTGGGCACGGTCCTGAATCGTTTCGAGCCAGGGGCCGGCGTCGCCCAGATGGGGTTCCGAGGTTCTGGAAACGGCATACCGCTGCCGGATTGATGTCCAGGCATCGATGATCTCCTCGTCGGTGGCCGACCGTTCGAGGCCCAGGGCCTGGTAATGATCCGTCCGCCGCGCCGCCTCGGCCAAGCTCTTGATCTCCTGGAGCTCACTCATCTGGTTTTCGCTGATTTCCGGCTCGGCCCCCACCTGAACTTCGCCCTGGGACTCGGCCGCTTGTCCGTCCACCCCAATTCTGATCAGCCCGGCAATGACCAGCGAATAGATTGTGGCGACAGCCTTTTCTTCCGGCAGCGACGCGCCCTGAATCAGGTCCTGGAGTCGTGGCCGGCCTTTCGCTCGACTGAGAACGAACGCCTCGGTGGGTGTGACCTCAAGATCATCCAGCGATACATCAAGGTCTGCGACCAGCTGCACTCGGCAACCGCGGTCGCCCAGGCGCCGGTATTTTGCATCGAGGTCTTCATAAGACCTGGCGACATTCAAAAGGACCTGGGTGGTCGTCAGATGCGTCAGTGTATCGAGATGCACACCCTCTGGATCCTCGAAGAACTCCGTATAGGCCGTGCTGTCGGAAGCCGCCCGGCAGATGATGGTCAAGGCCAATTCTTGGAGTTCTCCTTCGAGCTCAGATGCACTGATGAAACCCCTGGCAACCAGGACCTCACCAAAAGGGGGCGCGTCGGCGGTGGCCTGGGTCAGGAGCGCCTGGGCACGATCTTTTTCGTCCAACCACTGCTTGCCGACCAGGAATAGCCCCAACTTCTCTTCTTCAAGGGTCGAACGGGCCGCCCTGATCTCTCCATCGACCAAGACGATGCCACGGTGGGCTTCGACGCCCATTGCAGTCAAAATACCCGTAGCCTTGTCTTGGACCAGTTCACTGAGGGTCTCCGGCAGGGGCCGTGAGACATAATCCTGAAAGCGTTCATCTACAGACACTGGTCAACCACCATCTTCAACAATATCCGCCCCTTCATCCACTTCCACAACATGAGGCTCGAAGCCCTCGCGACAGATCGAAGCCGGCACCGAACTGATGGCGCTCTCAGCCTGGGACATTGTTGGAAAATCGCCCCACACCAGACGCCAGCAGGTTCCATCGCTGTCCTCGCCATTCCCAGTCAGAGCAACCGGCCTGACATCATCGTAGCGCCTGGCCACCTGGAGAAGCCGGCGAAACTCGTGGGGCTCACAGCCAAGATCGACAGCAACCGCCCAATGACCCGTGGTCTCCGGCTGTGGCGGCGCCTTGTCTTGTCGAAAAACAAACCACCATGTGCCGATGGCCGCAGCCGCAACGATGACGACGGCAGCAAGTACCAGGAGGGGTGACAGCCTGCGGGCCGAACTTTGACGATCGAGGTCGGCTGATGGATCAGGAGTCACAATCAAGACAGGCGATGTGTCCGGCATGGCGGCGTGGACCGCTTCAAGCATGCCGGACGCGGTCAGTGCGGCCAGAAGCTTGACGATGTCATCGTGCTCGTGGGGCGATCGTGCAGCAATCTCTTCCGCGGTTCGTTGGCCGGTGATCTTGGCGACAATCAGATCCGCCTCCTCAGCAAGGCCGAGGGGCGCGTAGAGGTCGAGAAAACCGTCGGCTCGACGCAAGAGCACGTCAAGACTCGGCAACACGGCGGCTGTGGTGGCACCGTCAGGATCGGAAAGGATCAATTCCACGAAGGCGTGCGTCGCCGAAATCGAGTTGGTCGGGCGCAACTCCTGCATCCCGTCAACCAAGTCGAGCCGCCGATCAGGATCGAGCAGCCACTTCCTCAGGTGATCCTGGAACAGCACCTTGGCGGCGCCCATGGCCGTTGCCTCTGGGATTTCGTTGGCTGCGGCCAGAGCAAGTGCCTCGGCGATCAGGTCGCCCTCTCCAAGTGGCTCGCAGTTCAAGGCACGGCCGAGCAGCGATGTGTCGATCCCGCTGACGCCGACAATTCGTCCTTCGCTCAATTCCATTTCAAGAGCTACATCTGACGCTATCAGCCGAGCGCTCCCGGGAATGCGCTTCGACACCCACCGCCCCAAGCGCCAAATCACCTGTGGATCGTTCATTGTTGAACTTTAAACGATCGCTACCGGGGGTGTCTAGGGCTCAACCTCTTCCAGGAGGCTGAGAAATTGGTCGTAGGGCAGTGCCTGCCAGCTTTCGGCGGAGACCGCCCCCTCTGCTCTGGAGATCAAAGAGACCTTGTGGGCCGCCTCGACGGTCGGGGCCTCGTAGATATCCATGAAGTCGTAGGGCCCGAGAATGGCGTAGTGGGCAACCCACGTCACCTCGGGGCAAGCGGCCTTGACCTTTGCCAACCACGCACGACCCATGGCCCGTCGAACCTGGGCGTCTCGCACTGATTCCGGCGACAACTTGGTCATCAAAACGAACTTCGGCATGACATACCTCCTCATCTATTATTAATAATGTAATGCCCAGCGGGAAATTTGCACGAAACTTCATCTGCGCTTCAGGCCCAAAGAGGTCCGGCCGGAAACCCTCACACGGCTGCAAATCGCGAATGAGGCGCAATTTGAGACGCCGTAAGTCCTTGAAGTAGAGGAACTACGACTGCGGCCTTCCGACGTCACACCTCGCACCTCCTCGCAATTTTCGCTTCGAGGGGGGTTTCCGGCCGGACCTCGAGCAGCCTACAATGGCCGGGTGAAGATCATCACGACCCACATGTCCGCGGACTTTGACGCATTTGCCTCCGCAGTGTGCGCCGTACGACTCTACCCCGATCACCGGGTGCTCTTCCCGGGCTCGATGGAGTTGGCTGTGCGGCGTTTCAGGGAAGCGACTGCCTTGCCCTTCCCTGAGGTCAAACTCAAAGAGGCCCGGCGCCACAAATTGGAACACGCGGTAGTTTTGGACACGCCTGACCCCGCTCGCCTCGGTGAGGCCTGGGACTTGATCCAGAAATCGGAATGCCGGATCACCCGAATCGATCATCACGGACTCAACGGTAACGGAATCTCGGCCGACGAAGTCATCGTTCGCCGGGTCGGCTCGACGTGCACGTTGATCGTCGATCTCTTTCAGAAACACGCCATCGATCCGACCCCTGAAGAGGCCTCGCTTTTGTTGATGGGTGTGTACGAAGACACGGGGTCACTGTCCTTTCGGGACACGACGTCTGAGGATATGCGTGCCGCCGCCTGGTTGATCGAAAACGGGGCATCCCTGGAGTGGGTCCGACGGTGGGTCATCAAGAGCCTGGACCCCGAGCAGTTGGTTCTGCTCAACGCCATCGTCGAGGGCACGGAGGAGCGCCGAATCGGCGGTATCCCTGTTGCTGTCGCGACGGTCGAGGTGGACCGGTATCAGGAAGAGGCCGCCGCTGTGGTCCACCGGTGGATTGAGACCTTTCGATTGCCGGTCGGCGTGGTATTGATGGTTCGGGCGCCCTTCGTTCAGATGATTTTCCGGTCGCGATTGGCGGGTCTGGATGTCGCAAAGATCGCCCGCACCTTCGGTGGAGGCGGCCACGCAACGGCCGCTTCAGCTCGGCTTTCCGATCGTATGGTCGTCGAAGTTCGCGAGTCGGTGTGGCATCAAATAGAGGAACGAATGCCGCCGGCCGCAACCGCCGGCGATGCAGCCGGACGTCAGATCTTCACTGTCGAGGAGGACGTGACCGTCGGCGCGGCCAAGAGTAGGCTCAACGAACGCAGAGTCAACGCCCTCCCGGTGGCACAGGTCTCGACTGGCGACCTGGTCGGTGTCGTCACCCGGCAGTTGTTGGACAGGGCGTCGTCCCTCGGGCTGGATCATCGACCGGTCAGTACCGTTATGCAGCCCGGTGTGCCGAAGGTAGACGCCGGAACGCCCTTGGAGTCGCTGGGCGATTTTTTCCTTGAAGGGTCACATCGATTCGTCGTCGTCACCGAGGGCAAAAAGGCCGTCGGGCTCTTGACTCGGATGGAGCTGTTTCGAAGGCTCTTCGAGAAGATGCCGGCGGTCGGTGCGGGCCTTGACCATCGTATGGCCGCGACGCGGCCGGTGACTCAATCAGTCACCCGAATGTTGCGAGAGGTGGCGCCTGAGTGGGTCGGGCAGCTTCTGAAGGCCGTTCACGAGGTCACCAACACCCTGGCCTCACCGACCTACCTGGTCGGGGGTGTCGTCAGGGATCTTCTCCTGGAACGATCCAACGAGGACGTTGATCTTGTGGTCGAGGGCGACGGCATCGAAGTGGCCAAGGCGCTGGCGAAAAACCTGAACGCGCGGTGTCATGCTCACCAACCCTTTATGACCGCCGTGGTGACCCTTCCGGATGGCAACACAGTGGATGTCGCCTCGGCCCGGACCGAATTCTATCGAACTCCAGCGGCTCTCCCGGAGGTAGCGACCTCACTGATTCGCCAGGATCTCTACCGCCGAGATTTCACGATCAACGCACTGGCCATCTCCCTGGAGGGCGAGCAATTCGGCCGGCTGATCGACTTTTTCGGCGGCCGCCGAGATCTCAGTCACCGTGAAATCCGGGTTCTGCACTCGCTGTCATTCATCGACGACCCCACCCGCGCAATTCGAGCCGTCAGGTATGCCCGGCGGCTGGACTTCGACGTGGCCCAGGATACGCAACATTTGATCCGGACGGCAGTATCCGAGGGTGTATTCGAGCGCCTCTCGGGCCAGCGCCTTCGCCGCGAGTTGGAACAACTTCTGGCCGAACCCCATCCGACTCCGTCACTGGCTTTGCTGGCTGATCTCGGATTGCTAGGGGCCGTCTGCCCAGATCTGGTGTGGGATGACGGTCGATACGATTTCCTTCTTGAGGTTGAGGGCCAACTCAGCTGGTTTCTCTTGGAACGTCTGGGTGAGGCGCCTCCCCCGCTCTTCCTCTTCCTGGGCGGTCTGGCCACCACCGTCGGCGCCGACGTACCGGCCCGTCTGGCCGAACGGCTCAGTCTGGCCGGAACGGCGGGTCGCCGAATGGTCGGCCTCTGCAAGGCGATCGAGGCTCTGCGAGCCGTCTCCGACCCAGGGACCCCGCTGAGCCTTCGGGTATCGGCCGTCGAAAACGTCGAAAGCGAGGCCCTGCTCCTGGCGATGGCCGGAATGGAAATGGATGGACGACGCCGTCTGGCCGAGGCTGCGGAGGCCGCCGTCAGACGTCCAGCACCCATCAGTGGTCGGCACCTCCTGGAAGCAGGAGTGCCGGAGTGCCGGCACATCGGCCCGGCGATTGCCGCGGCCAGGTCAGCGGTTCTTGATGGGATCATTGACGAGGACAGTGCCCTCGAGTTCGCCGTCAAGGCCACCAAGGATTTATTGGCGGCCGAGTGATATTTCGCCTTTCCCTCGTGGTCTTGATGATGGCCGTGGCAGCCGGTGCGGTCGTCGGCCAAGAGGTGCCGAACGTTGTTGTCGAACGGCATTGGTTCCACGGTGACCGAGCCGTCCGAATTACGCTCTTCGACAACAAGATGGCTGTGACGACGGTCCGTGAGCAAGGCCTACAGGTCTTCTTGCGGCAGTTGACCCTGGCCGATGGTGAGTACAAAATCTACATCAAGGCCATGGCCGAGGTCGCGGACAAAGCCGGCCGATCGGATCGGGTGCCGGTTGAGACAATAGACTCCGGCGCCAGGGTCGCACTCAATCTCCCCGGTTTCTCTCCGTCATCCTTCTCCTATTCGCCGTTGCAGGTGCTGGACCTTGCAACGGCACGACTCGTCGCTGCCCTCGACGACTTGCAAAAGCGGGTCACCGAGGCCAGCCCCTCCCAGGAAGCCCTTCGCCTGTGGAAGCCGGCGATCGGGACTCTGGTGGAGCTCTTTACCGGGGGAACAGCAAGTGTCACAGAGGTACGTGAGAACGGGGTGCTGGTCATGGAACAAACGGACACCGGAATCATCATGGTCGTACCTCGGGAAGAGTGGCATCTGGTCATTCTGAAGGTGTTGGCTCGATGAAGTGGGAATACATGAAACTGGAAACTGGAAACTGGAAACTAGGTTGGCATCCTCAAGGTGACCGTATAAGACGGTTTGGCATCAGATCTTCAAAAATCACTTGCATCAATATCTCAAGATCAACATTCGGGAGGGTGAGTCCCCGACGAAAGATCCTGCCATTTGAGTCAATCTCCACCTTCCCTATCTGGGTACCGACGGGGGATTCCCCAGTTTCCAGTTTCCAGTTTCCAGTTTCTGATATCTCCGTCGCTCGCAGCTGGAAGCACCCCTAATGAGAATTACCGGCGGCATCTGGCGATCGAGACGGCTCTTTGGGCCAAGCCGAAAGAGCCTGACCAGACCGACGCCTGATTCTATGCGGGAACGAGCCTTTCAGATCCTGGGGCCCGATGTCGCCGACGCTACTTTTCTCGACCTTTTTGCCGGTACGGGCGCCGTAGGCCTCGAGGCCCTGTCCCGAGGAGCCGCCAATGCTGTATTCGTCGAAGAACACTCGGTGACGGCCCGGCTCACCCAGAGGAATATCGAGCAGTTTATTGAGGCCCAGGGGCGGGCCAAGGTCCTGCGCCTCTCGGCCATTCCGGCCATCAGGCTCCTGGCTCGCAGGAAACAAGTCTTCGACATTGCCTGGGCCGATCCGCCCTTTCCCAGTTGGCGGGATGGTGCCGAAGCTCTTGCGGCGGCCTTTGTCCAGGGTGTCGTCAGACCCGATGGTATAGCCTGTCTCGAGTGCCCCGAACAAGCTGATCTCGGTCAGTTACCTGAAGAATTGATCGTCAAACGAGACCTCAGTGGGGGCGCTTCGAGGCTGTTGATTCTCGGCTGGTCGTGAAGGAAGAACTCGGGATTCAACAGGTCAAAAGGCCCGCGGGCAGACACAGGGATCCGCCCCTACTATGTCGTGGAGAGTTGTAGGGGTGGGTCCCCGTGCCCACCCGTCTCCGGCCAGAGCCGCCGGGTCAAGCCGAGGCCTGGCCGCTGATCTGCCTCTGCACTGCCACGTTGTCCCGGTGACCAGTCAGGCGGGCGGTGACCTTCCCGCGAAGGGGATAGCCCAAGAGGTACATATCTCCGATGATGTCCAGGATTTTGTGGCGGGCAAATTCGTCAGGAAACCGTAATTCAGTATTGAGCACGTTATCCTCGCCGACCAGGATGAAGTTGTCCAGGCGGCCCCCGGATCCCAGGCCCAACTCATTGATCATCTTCATGTCGCGCATGAATCCGAAGGTCCTGGCCGGAGCCACCTCCTCCATATAGCTCTCGAAGTCGGTCATTTGGAATTCGACGAACTGCTGACCGATCGGGGGTGGATAGTCCAGGAAGTACGAGACAGCCAGACCGTCAAAGGGCTCGACGAGCAGGCTCTTGTCACCCTCGCCGACACGGTATGGCCGATCAATGATCACCTCGTGCCGCGGTGCCTCCTGATCGACGATCCCGATTTCCAGCAGATGACGGCAAAATTCCAGTGCCGACCCGTCAAGGACTGGGATCTCACCGTGGACTTTGACCAATAAATTGGTGACGCCAGCTGCGTGAAGGGCCGAGAGCAGATGTTCGACCGTCCGTATGTGGTCGCCTGCATTGGTCAGCGTAGTTGCATAGTCGGTCTGGGCCACAAAATTCAAATGTGCCGGAATCTGAGCACCGCCGGGCAGGGTCGAGAGATGGATGCCGCTATTGGGGGGCAAGGGTTGGATCACCATACCGGTTCGGCTTCCCGAATGCAGGCCCAGCCCATAGATGACGCTGGACTTGGCAATCGTACGTTGCGGTTGGGAGCCTTCTTGAACCTGTGTCAACAGCGGGGGCGGCTCATAGGCTTGGCCGGTTTCCAGCCGCTCCAGGCCGAGCTCCAGGATAGAGGTCGCTCCGGCGGCGGCCTGGGCGCTCTTGGACTCGAGCGCACTGACGACTGCGTTGACCGCCGAATCGTACGACAGTGGCTTTTCCAGGTAGTCGTGGGCGCCCATCTTGATCGACTTAACCGCCGTCGCCGAAGTGCCGTGACCGGACATCATGATCACCGCCGCGTTGGGATCTCTTTCCTTGATCGCCTGCAGCGTCTCCAACCCATCACGATCAGGCATCCAGATATCGAGGAATACGACATCTGGCTTCTCGGTCTCGTAAAGGGTCAGAGCTTCGTTCCCCGAAACAGTGGTCCGGGTTCGATAGCCTTCGTCCTCCAGGATGGCCGACAGCGTTTCCAAAATGCCTGGCTCGTCGTCCACGATCAAAATCAGTTCGTTCATGACTCCAGTGTGGGCTTTGGCTTGCCGGGGGTCAAGGAGGAGCACAAAAAAACCCGCAGCCGGTGATGACCGCGGGCTCCCAAGCCGGGCCGAAATTCACGGCTTAACGTTCAGCCACTATCGTCGTCGCGTCGTTGGTCCTCGAGTCGATGACCGAGGCCGAGATCCGTACGCCGGCGCCTTCGGCCACCATCACTCGTGCGTAGCCCCAACCCCCGTCGTACTCACCGCACTCAGTGGCGAAGGGATTGTTACGCTGATCGACCTGGCCTGGCATCAGGTCGTCCACAATAAAGGTGCAGAGTGGGTCACCGGAACAGCGGTGGAGTGTCACGAATAACGTTGCTCCCCGGATCCCTGTGTTGGCGAAGATTAGATTGGTTCGGAACATTCCCTCCTCATGGAACAGGCCCACCATCCACACCTCCATGTCGCCCACAAAGAAGCCATCGTCCATGGGCTGGAACTGAATGAACTGGCCGAAGGTCCCGGATCCGTCATCGGTGTAGGTCCGCCCGCCCAAACGCAGGTGCTGGTCGGATCGGACCTCCA
>Ga0164313_10005351_pt1 | contig 11360 bp, 6 predicted proteins | sample GuaBasSedimGuay4_FD_113735 | JGI IMG/M metagenome (GOLD analysis project Ga0164313, IMG submission 113735) | Subseafloor sediment microbial communities from Guaymas Basin, Gulf of California, Mexico - Guay4, Core 4569-4, 0-3 cm | ecosystem: Environmental > Aquatic > Marine > Hydrothermal vents >...
CGCCGTTTCCGCCGCCGTTTCCGCCGCCGTTTCCGCCGCCGTTCCCGTTTCCGACGCCGTTCCCGTTTCCGCCGCCGTTCCCGCTTCCGTTCCCGTCGGCGAATCCGTTTCCGAGGCCGCTCCCGCTGCCTCCTTCGCACTTCCGGCGGCCACCGCCGCAGCCGGCGCGGGAGACGGCGCCCCTCCCCCCGCTCAGCCCCCAACACCCCAAGAGCCTCCTGCGCCCAAGGAGCCGATCAACTGGGAGCAATGGCTCGGTGTACGCGGCGCCGCGGCCGCCGGCGCTCTGGTCCTGGTGATCGCCGGGCTCTACTTCTTCAAGTACTCCGTCGATCACGGTCTGCTCACGACGACGCTCCGGGTGGTCCTCGGGACGGCCCTGGGCACGGGCTGCATCATCGCGTCCGAGCTGCCCCTCCGGAAGCGCTACGCGGTCCTCGCCGACTGGGTCGGAGGCGCCGGCGTCGCCATCCTCTATCTCTCATTCTGGGCCGCCGCGGCCCGCTACGACCTCATCCCCATCCCCGTGAGCTTCGCGTTGATGGCCGCCGTGACCGCCCTCGCCTGCGTGCTCTCGGTCCGACACAAGGCGTTGCCCATCGCCGTCCTCGGCCTCCTCGGGGGCTTCGCGACGCCGACGCTCCTGTCCACCGGGAGCGACCGGCCCATCGCCCTCTTCAGCTACCTGCTGCTTCTCGACGGCGCGCTGCTCTTCGTCGCCCACCGGCGCCGGTGGCCGGCCCTCGCCCTCCTGGGCCTCGGCGGCACGACCCTCTACCAGATGACCTGGATGTTCGCCTCGATGGGCCGGGACCGCATCTTCCTCGGCATCGGGGTCCTCGCCGTATTCGGTGTGCTCTTCGCCCTCGTCCCCGCCGGACAAGACGCCAAGGACGCAAAGGACGGCGACGGCAAACCCGCCAAGCGCTCCGTGGTCATGCGCCTCACCCGCGTCCTCGCGGTCCTCGGGCCCTTCGCCTTCGCCCTCTTCTTTGCCGCCGACGCCAACCTCGGGCCGTGGTTCTATCCGACCGGCGGTCTCTTGCTGATGCTCTCGGCGGGGGCCCTCTTCGTCGGGCACCGTGAGGGCCTGCCGGTCCTCGGCCTCATCGCCGCCGCCGCCTCGACCGGCGTCCTCGCGGTCTTCCTCATGAGCCAGACGCCGTCGACGCTCCTCGGCGTGCTCGAGGTCGTCGGCTTCGGCGCACTCCTCGGCGTGCTCTACCAGGTCGCCCTCGAGCGCAGCCCCACGCGCCCCGCCGAGCTCGGCCTCGGCGCCCTACTCACCGCCGCTGCGCCCCTAGGGCTCACCGCCCTCGCCGCCGTCGCCACGCCCTCCGTGAGCCTCTATCCGTGGCTCGCCGGCTGGGCCATCTCGAGCGCGCTCATCTATCGCCAGGGGACCTTCTCCGGCCGGTCGCTCCTGGTCATCGTCGCCCCGGTCGGCACGGCCCTCGCCCTCGCCATCTACTCGGTCGGCCGGACTCCCATCGCCCACCTCCGGGGCCTCGAGGTGACCGACCCCTCGGTGACGACGCTCCTCGCGATATTGCTCGGCGCCGTGACGCTCTTCTCTTTCGTCCCGCGCATCCCCCGCCTGCTTCGCGACGAACTCCAGAAGTACGCGACCATCGGGGCCCTCGTCGCCGTGCTCATCGTCTTCTTCGCCTTCGGCGTCAGCCCCGACAGCGCCGGCCTTCCCCTCGTCGCCCTCGTCGCCGGCGCCCTGCTCTTCCAGCTCGTCGGCAGCCTCGACGCGGCCCGGTTGCACGGAGCCTGGCTCTTCGCGCTGCACTTCGTCGCCGCCATCGTGCTCACCATCATCGCCTGGGGCGACCCGCGGCTGGCCGGCCAACAAGGGGCCCTGGTCTTCGCCGGCACCGTCGCCGCGTTCTTGCTCGCCCTCGCTGCGCCGCATCTCTCCCCGCGTTTGCTGCGAGACCCGTGGGCGCACCGGGCCGCCGCCGTCGCGGGCCCGCTCTTCTTCCTCGCCCTCCACCGCACCTTCGACGTCAGCTTCGGGGACTCGGCGGTCGGGGTCCTGCCCCTCGGCCTCGCCGCGGCCGCCCTCGGAGCGCTGGTACTGGCCAAGGGCCAGCTCTCGGCGACGGATCCCGCCCGGCGCGTCTCCATCGTGTGGTTCGCCGCGGTCGTCGCGGGCTTCGTGACCCTGGCCATCCCCCTCCAGCTCGACCGGGAATGGATCACCGTCGCCTGGGCCCTCGAAGGCGCGGCCCTCATCGGCCTCTATGTCCGGCTCGAACACCCGGGCCTCAAGTACATCGGCGTCGCGCTGCTCACGGTGGTCACCGTGCGCCTCGTCGCCAACCCGTACCTCCTCGACTACCACATGCGCGCCGAGCTCCCCGGGGTGGTCTGGCTCAGCTACACCTTCCTCGTCCCCGCCGCGTGCCTCATCGCCGCCCACTTCATCATGTGGCGCCACGGCCCGCGCCTGATGACGGCCTGGGAGCGCTCCTTCTTCAACCCCAAGCACCGCATCCCGGCCCGGGGCGCGGCCATCGCGTCCATCGTCGTCATCTTCGTCTACCTGAACCTCGTCGTCTTCGACCTCTTCGGGACCGGGCCCTCGCTCACCATCCCGACAGATCACATGATGGCTCGGGACCTCACGACCTCCCTCGTCTGGGCGCTCTACGGCCTCAGCCTCCTCGCCCTCGGCGTGGGTATCCGCTCCACGGGGCTGCGCGCGATGAGCCTCGCGCTCTTCTTACTGACAGCGGCGAAGGTCTTCCTCTACGACCTGAGCCACCTCGAGGACCTCTACCGCGTCGGCTCCCTCGTCGGCCTGGCGATGTCCCTCATCATCGTTTCCCTCGCCTATCAACGCTTCGTCTTCCGGACGCCGACGAAAGGAGTGAGCAAGTGACGACCCATCGAAACACAGCGCCAACCACGGTCCTGCTTCTGTCGCTGGCATTGATGCTGTCGACCCTCGGGATGCCGCCCACCCCCGCGGCGGCCCAGGTTCCAGGCGTCGGTGACACCGCCTCGCTACTTCCCCGGGAAGCCTCGGTGCGCATCGGCGCCGCCGGTCTCCAACAAATCCCCCTCGGCGCCGCCGTGCTCACGGAAAGTCATCCGGACCTCCGGGACGTGCGCCTCTTCGACGGGGCCGGCAACGAGGTCCCGTGGCTGCTCGCCGCCGCGATGCCCGTGCGCCCCACCGTCGCCGCCGTGGCCCTCGTCCCGACCGAAGCCACGCAGGAACTTCGGGAGTCCGAGTTCCAGCGCCCGACCCACTACGAGAGCTTCGTCGTCGAACTCCCGGCGGTGCCCACAGGCGCCACCGGCTGGGACATCGTGCTCGCCACCGACGAACAAGAGCTGACCCGTCGCTACACCGTCATCGAGGTCGTCGACGGCAGCGGCCCCATCCAGCGCGGCGAGGGGACCGTGTTTCGCTTCTTGGGACCGCTCCGGCAACGGCTGACCATCCCCCTCGGCGTAGGGGCCGGGACATTCGCCGTAACCCTCGAAGGCGAGGGCTCCAACTACCTCACACCGACCTTCTCCGCGATGGCCACGCGCCCTCGCACGACGGCGCCGACCGTCGACGTCCCCCTCACCATCGAAAACGTCGATCACGAGGGCGGCGAAACCGTGCTGACGTTTCGGCGACCGCGGGGCCTCGTGCCCTCGAAGATCCAGCTCCGGACGTCGACGACAACCTTCCACCGGCGGGTGCAGGTCCGGGACCTCGGGCCCGGGAGTGAGGCCCGCGACATCGGCGACGGTGTCATCTACCGCATCCCCGAGCTCGACGGGGCGGCCGAGCTCGACGTGCGCCTCGGCCCTGCCCAGGGCGACCTCCTCCAGGTGCGCATCGCCGACGGCGACGCCCAGGCTCTCGAAGATCTGCGGGTCACGGCGGTGATCGAACAACCGATCCTCATCGCGCACCTCGAAGGCGACGCCACCCTGCGCTTCGGAGGCGGACGGCTTCGGCCCCCGAGGTACGACCTCCAGCGCCTCGCTCGGACCGCCCTCGGGCGGGACCTCGCCCGTCACGAACTGCCGCAGGCGGACGTCTCGCAGCCCCGCCCCAACCCGAGCTACGACCACCGACCCGCCCTCGGCTGGGCCATGCATCCCGGAGCCGACGTCGAGTCGTTCCTGTATCGCAGCTCGCGGACGCTGCTGCTCGACCCCGGCATCGAGGGGCTCTCCCGGGTCCGATTGACCGCCGAGGACCTCGCCGCCCTCGAGGCGACCCTCAGCGACCTGCGCGTCGCTGACCTCGCGGGCCATCAGTGGCCCTACCTGGTCGAAGAGGACGCGGCCAACGAAGACGTCGTGCGGTACCCGGACCGCGAGGCCCACGAGGACGGCAGCGAATATGTGGCCGTGTTCGCTGCCGGCGACGTCCCCGTGGAGCGCGTCACCATCCGCACCACCGCGGCCTTCGTCGACAGAGACTTCGTGCTCTACGGGCAGATCGGCGAGGAGCCCGAAGAGGAGCTGACCCGGGGCCGGCTCTCGAGGCGCCCGGATAGCGACGACGAGCTGCACATCGCGACCCGGGGCGCTCGGACTCAGCGCCTACGCCTCGTCGTTCACGACGGCGGGGACGCGCCCCTGCCAGATCTCGAGATCGTCGCCGGAGTCCCGGTCCCCGACCTCTACGTGGCCGCCCCCGCCGGGGACTATCGACTGCTCCTCGGCAACCCCGAGGTGCCAGCGCCCACCTACGAGGTCCGCCGGGCCCGGGAGCTCATGCTCTCGGTACCCGCCGGCGAGGCCCAGCCGGGCCCGCTCCTGAGCAACCCCGACTACCTGCCCCCAAGGCGGCCGCTGCACCTCGAAGATTGGCTGCTCTGGGCGGTGCTGATCCTGTCCATCCTGGTCCTCGCCGCCCTGACCCTCCGGGCCACCCGAAACGAGACGCCGGAAGGCACCCCCGGAGAAACCGCACAGGCGACCCCAGAAGGCGGCCAAGAAGGCGGCCAGAAAGAAGGTCCGGAGGGCGGCCCGGTATCTGACCCCGCCGATCCCGCCGGCGGCGCTGCGGACGTTTGAGGCAGACCGGCGGTTCGCGAGGGCCCCCGGCTGCGCTATGCTTCGCCCGATGGCACGTCGACATTTCTCCTTCCTCAGCTTCCTCCTCTTCTCCGTCTCGCTCTCCCTCGCGGCCTGCAACCCCGGCGGGGGAACCCCGATCGGCGACTCCGGCACCACCCGCGACTCGGGCCGAGTCGACTCGGGCCGGCGCGACAGCGGCGGCGGCGGCAGCTGCGGCGACCTCGGGCAGATGTGCTGCATCGGCAGCACCCCTTGCTCTCCGGGCACGCGCTGCGGTGCGGACCGAACCTGCTGCGCGACCCCCGGGGGCACGAGCTGCGGTGGCCCGGACGACTGCTGCGGCGACTTCGATTGCGTGAGCGGGTCTTGCTGCTCGCCCGAGGGCGGCTCCTGCCGCACGCCGAACGACTGCTGCTCAGACCTCATCTGCTCGCCGACGGGCCAGTGCCAGCGCCCGGCCGGCGACTGCGGTCGCCTCGGCGAGATGTGCTGCGCAGACGACGAATGCCGGAGCGGCCTCGTCTGCGCCGGCGGCGCCTGCACCGCCTGCGGCACCGATGGCGAGTTCTGCTGCAAGCCCCCGTCCGAGTGCGCGAGCGACCTCGTCTGCGCCGAAGGGCGCTGCGGCACGCCCCCCTCGGGCTGCGGCGGCACCGATCAGACTTGCTGCACCGGCGACCGCTGCACTGGAGGGCTGACCTGCACCGGCGGCACGTGCACCGCGCCCGCGACCGAGTGCGGGTTCACGACCTGCGGCACCTGCACCGGGACCGCCCCCTGCGGCTGGTGCGCGGACACGGGCAGCTGCGGTCCGGGCTCGGTCTCCGGGCCGGACACCGGGTCGTGCACCAACTGGGACTGGTACGCGAGCGCCTGTGAGCCCACGGGCAGCACCTGCGGCGGCGCCGACTGCGACACCTGCACCGGCGAAGCCGGGTGCGGCTGGTGCGATGGCAGCGGATGCCAAGCGGGCTCATCGGGGGGCCCGACAACCGGCACCTGCGCTGACTGGAGCTGGGTCTCCTTCGAGTGTTCCACCGGCCCCGACACCTGCGGTGACAATACGGACTGCGGAAGCTGCACCGGGGAATACCCCTGCGGCTTCTGCGGGGACGATGGCTCTTGCATGGCCGGTGACTCGACGGGCCCCGACGGCGACGTTTGCTTCGAGTGGGCCTGGTTCACCTCCGAGTGCTCCGCCGCCGACCCGTGCTTCGACGCGACCATTTGCGGCGACTGCACCGACCGCGCCGAGTGCGGCTGGTGCGCGTCGAGCGGCATGTGCGCCGTCGGAGACGACTCCGGCCCCACCGTCGGCAGCTGCACGGACTGGGACTACTTCGACACCGACTGCGCCGCCTGCAACCCCGTGATGGGCACGTGCAGCAGCGACGCCGAGTGCTGCGACGCCCTCGAGTGTCGCATGGGCATCAGCTTCGGGACCCGGTGCTGTGTCGCTGCAGGAGACACCTGCGCCACCGGCGCCGACTGCTGCGGATACATGGACTGCCGGAGCGGCATGTGTGAGTGCCGGGCCGCCGGGCGCGGTTGCCTCGGCGACGGCGACTGCTGCTCGAACACCTGCACCGGGGGCATCTGCTCCTGAGCCGTTGGCGATGCGCGCCATCCTGCTGATCGACCACGGGAGCCGACGCGCCGAGAGCAACGCCCAGCTCGGGCGAATCGCCCGCATGGTGGCCGACCAGGCGGGCGACGGGACCATCGTCGTACCGGCTCACATGGAACAGGCCGCCCCCGACATCGCAGCCGGTTTCGCCGAGTGCGTGGCGAGGGGGGCCACCGAGGTCATCGCCGTGCCCTACCTGCTGGCCCAGGGGCGCCACGCCACCGAGGACATCCCGCGCCTCGTGGCCGAGGCCGCCGCCACCCACCCCGGCGTCGCCTTTCGCGTCACCGAGGCCCTGGGCGTACACCCAGCCCTCGCCGCCATCGTCCTCGAACGCGCCGGCTAGCCTACGTATCGAAGCGGGAGCGTAGTCGCTTCGGGATGATTGGGCAGACGTCGACGGGGCGCCGGAAGACTCGGTGGCGGACGGCGGCGACTCCGTCGTAGGCGGCGTCGGCGATGGGCCGGGGGATGAGGCGCATCAGGACCGCGAGGCCCCGCCAGAGGCCTCCGAGGCCGTCCATCATGCGGAAGATCGCTCGGGAGCGTACGAGCACCCTGCCCTCCGGGGTCACGACGACGATGCTGTCGGGCAAGCCTCGGGCGGCGTCTGCGTCGAGCTCGCGCTCGAACGCCTCGCCGTGGAGGGGCGCGAAACGAAAGGCGTCGCCAGAGCGGTCCTCGGCGAGGGCGAAACGCACGGAGCGGTGACAGAGCCCGCAGTTGCCATCGTAGAAGACGCGCTCGCCTCCTTCGATTCTCAGCGGCGGGATGAGGGCCGGGTCGAAGGCGAGCAGATGGGCGAAGAGCAGGGGCCCGCCGAGAGCATCGTCGACGAGCACCAAGCGCACCACGAGGGCCACGGCCATGACGGCCCATCCGGCGCCCCGGTAGCGACGGCTGATGCCCAGAACGAAGAAGGCCAAGGCAGCCCCGACGAATGCCCAGGGAAAGAAGCCCGCCGGGGGTCCCGCGACGGTGCCTCCGGCGGGGTCTGCGAAGGCGCGCACGGCGACGGCCCCGTAAGCCCCGACGAGTAGCGCGCGCACGATGAAAGACAGGCCCTCGGGGAATGCAAAATCTCCCGCCGGGTCAGGTCGGCCGTAAGCATCGAGGGACCCATAGGGCGCCCGCGGGAGGGCCACGTGGACGACGAGGGGCGCGATGGTCAGGAACGACAGGATGAGGCCCTCGGGGCCCCCGGCGATGACAGCGGCAGGGGCGATCAACAGGGCGGCTACGCGGTCCCGGAGGCCCGCCGCAAAGGGCAGGCACGCGAGGGCCCCGAACCACGCCGCTGAGGCCGCAACGGACCCCTCGGAACCCACCTGCGCATCGAGGGCGGCGCCTACCAGAAGCACGCCGAGCCAGACCCCGTAGGCCACCCGGAAGACGCTGTAGGTGCCGCCGCTCAACCGTGCCCCCGGCCATCGAGGCCCCGGGGCCAGGCGCCCCCGGCCTCCATCGTCAGCGCCGGGGCGCTCTTGATTTGCTCGAGCCTATGCACAACGCCCCCAAGTATGCCCCGGAGTTCGGCGTCGTCACCGGCAAAGACCCTCAAACCGCGACGTCTCGCCAGCCCCCGCGAAAGAAGACCCAGCCGAGCAAGGCGGCCCGGACGACCCAGTCGACGGTCGAGCCAATCCAGATACCGACGAGGCCGAGGCCCAAAGGGAACGCGAAGAGCCAGGTCGCGAAGAGGCGCACCACGAGGCCGCCGAGGACCATGATGACGAAGGGCGCCCGGGTCTCACCGGCGCCGCGGAGGGCGTGGCTCATGACCATGCTGAAGGCCAAGAAGGGCTGGGCCACCGCCGCGATGACCATGACCGGAAGTCCCATGGCCACGATGGCGTCGTCGTCCGTGAAGGCTCGAAGCAGCACCTCGGGGATGAGCAAAAACATCGCGGCGAAGAGCGACAGGAAGGCCACCGCCATCATCGTCGCGGCCTTCGCGGCGACCGCCGCGTCGAGGCGTCGCCCCGCTCCGAGGCGCTGGGCGACGACCGCCGCCGCGGCGATGCCGAAACCCTCGGCAGAGAGCCAGCAGATCGACTCGATGGAGATGAGCGCCTGGTTCGCGGCCATCACCGAGCCGCCGAGGGCGCCGATCATCATGACGAACCCCAAGAACCCTAGCTGCTGAACGGCGCGCTCGGCGGCGCTCGGGCCGGCGACCTTCAGCATGCGCCGAAGCGCGGCGAGGGCATCCCCCGGGCCGCGGAAGCTCACTCTCCCGTGCCGGCGGCTGAGCACCGCCAGCCCGACCACGGCGTTCCACGCCATCGCGGCAGCGCTCGCGAAAGAGGCCCCCTGGGCCCCGAGCTCCGGGGCGCCGTAGTGGCCGAAGATCAAGACGTAGTTGAGGGCGATATTGATGACGTTGCCCACGGCGCCGATGATGAACGGGGTCTTCGTATCCCCGGCCGCGGTCAGCGCCGCAGCGCCGGTAAAGGAAAGCAGGAAGAGGGGAATCGAAGGCAGGAAAACCGTCAGGTATCCCTCGGCCTCGACCAGCACATCCTCCCCCGCCGCCGGAAAGAGCAGGGGAACGACCGGCAAGGTCAGGAGCCCGACGAGGCTCACCCCCACCCCGACGACACCGGCAAACCACAAGCTGCCTCGGACCGCCGCCGTCGCCAGGGCGCGGTCCCCGGCCCCTACCGCCCGGCCGACCAACGCGACGGTGCCCACCGTCGACGCCGAGAGCAGGCTGACCGTGGTCCAGACGAGGGGCCCGCTGATCTGCATCGACGCCAACGACGCTGACCCGTGGTGCCCGAGCATCGCCCGGTCGACGAGGAAAACGAGCGTATAGAGCAGCTGCTGGGCGATGGCCGGCGCCGCGAGGCGCGCGACCATGCGCACCGTCCCGTGCGGGTCGACCGTGGTTCGGCTATTCAGCTCATCGCCTCGTTGCCGGCTAGCGCATCATGCGCATCTTCTGTTTCGGCATCATGCCCAGGCCCTGGATCACCTGCTTGGCCATCTTCTGAATCTCGGGCTTGTTCCCCTTGCCGACGAAGGCGGCAACCATGTTGGGGTCCATCGCGCCGAGGGCCTCCATCGCCTTCTTGGCGAGGCCGCGGTTCTTGGTCGCCATGAAGGTGTAGACCTGGGCCCGGTAGAGCATCGCGCTGACCTCCCCGTAGGCCGGGTCGGTGGCGGGATAGGTCTCGAGGAGGTTCTTCGCGTCCGGGGCCTTGCCGGTCCGGGCGAAGGCCTCGGCAACGACGGCCGCGTACATGGCCTTGGCCTTCGGCTGGGGCTGATTCTGGAACGTGATGGCGTCGGCGAGGGGACGGGCGTCTTTGGCTCGACCATGCATCAAATAGAGCAGCCCGAGGTTCGCCCGCACGTCGTCGCGGATGGCAGCGGGGGCCTTGTCGATGTTCACCCCTTCGAGGACCTTGATCGCGTCTCCGGGCTTTTCCTGGGCTACGAGCTGCGCCTTGGCGAGGGCCGCCATCGCGTCACCCTTTTCGAGCTTCTCGTCGAGTTGCTCGATTGCCGCCTTGCGCCCTTCGGCGTCGGTGGCCGTCTTGAGGATGTCGACGATGCCCTGGCTCTTCTTGGTGAGCCGCCACATGTAGATGGCGAAGCCCGCGGCGACGAGGCTCAGCACCCCGGCCACCCCGATCCCCCAGTACCCGGTCCACGGCATCATCCCGATGGCGAGGGCCCAGAAGATGGCGAAGCCGAGGCCAAAGAGGCCCACGGTCTTCCAGCGAACCTGGGGCCGCTCCATTTCAGCGAGGGCCTTGTTCGGGTCCTTGACGGCGGGTTTCGGCTTTTTGGCCATGGCGCCGGGGGTTAGCCCGCTTTGCCCCGGCGAGCAAGGGCCGTCCCCGGGGCGTTTCGAAGTGGCCTCGCGCTTGACTCCTACACCCGGGTCCGGAGCCGTGTAGAGTGGGCCAAGTGCCTTACTTCTTAGCGTTTGCGGCGATAGTCGCTCTCCTACCGGCCTGCGAGGGAGAGACCCCGGCCCCCGACCGAAACCTCATCCTCCTGGTCGAACTGAAGACGGACCTGGTCCCCGGGGTGGAGTTCGCGGCGGTACGCACGCAGCTGTTCGACCCGGCCGATCGTTCGGAGGAGCTGACGCGGCGGCAGGTTGACGTCGCCCTGGGCCGGGACCTCACGTCGGGGCTCCGGGTCGCTGAACTGGGAGACCTCGCGACGGGCACGTACCTGGTGAGGACGACGCTGGTAGACCTCATGGGCACCGAGGTGCTCCGCCGGGACGTCGTGGTGACGGTGAGGGAGACCGCCGGGGTGACGGTCCTGATGACCCGCGACTGCGTGGGGGTCGAGTGCCCGGGAACCGGGAGTAGCCCGACGGAGACGGCGTGCCTCAGCGGCCGGTGCGTCGAAGAGCGGTGTACTCCGGAGACCCCAGAGCACTGTCCGGTGCCTGAGTGCAGCATGCCGGCCGAGTGCATGGGTGCGGTCGGCGCGTGCGCCGAGTGGGCGTGCGAGGACTCCACGTGTCTCGTCAGGACGGATCACACCCGTTGCGAGGCGCCGACCCAATACTGCGACCCGACGAGTGGGTGTCGTGATGTGGATGTTCCGAGTGACGCAGGCGCAGGGGACGCGAGCATGGACACGGGGGCGAACACATCGATGCCGTCGGACATCCTCTTCGAGTCTCACGCCCCCCACGTGACGACCGACTTCGTATTGGGAA
>Ga0164313_10005352_pt1 | contig 11359 bp, 5 predicted proteins | sample GuaBasSedimGuay4_FD_113735 | JGI IMG/M metagenome (GOLD analysis project Ga0164313, IMG submission 113735) | Subseafloor sediment microbial communities from Guaymas Basin, Gulf of California, Mexico - Guay4, Core 4569-4, 0-3 cm | ecosystem: Environmental > Aquatic > Marine > Hydrothermal vents >...
ACCACTTTGTTTGAACCCGCCAAATGGTGCAATCGGCGAAACAACCCGGTAAGTATTGATCCAGATGATACCTGAATGAATCGCGTCGGATACGCGCAACGCGCGCGCGATGTTATTGGTGAATATGCCCGCACCCAGGCCGAATCGTGAATCGTTGGCGAGTGCGATGGCTTCTTCCTCGGTATCGAAGCTCAGTGCCGAAAGAACCGGACCAAACATTTCTTCACGTACGGTACGTACCTGCTGATTGGGGCAATCAAGTATGGTAGGGGTGAAGTACCAGCCATTTTCAAAACCCTCGGGCTGTTTGCCGCCATACAGAAGTTTCGCTCCTTCCTTGACCGCATCCGCTATCGATTCCGCAATATGATCGAGTTGGGCTCTGGTGGCCAATGGACCAACCTGGGTATCTTCATCCAGCGGGTCACCTATGCGAATCTGTCTGGCGCGTTCGACCAGTTGTTCGAGGAAATTCTCACGAATGCCGGACTGTATGAAGACCCTCGATCCAGCTACGCAACTTTGTCCAGTGGCACCAAAATTGCCCGCGATGACGCCGTTGATTGCACTTTCTATATCGGCGTCTTCAAACACAACAATGGGTGACTTGCCGCCGAGTTCGAGCGAGGTAACGGCAAAGTTTTCCGCTGAATTGCGGACGATATGTCTTGCGGTTTCGGGACCACCGGTAAAGGCAATGCGGGCAACGTCAGGATGGCTGGTCAGCAAACGGCCGCAGGGTTCACCAAAGCCGGTAATAACATTGACCACACCGGGTGGAAATCCAGCCTGGTCGACTAGTTTTGCAAACTCGAACATCGGTGCCGGCGCCTGTTCCGAAGCCTTTAACACCACGGTACAGCCTGCCGCCAGCGCGGGTCCGAGTTTTGTCGCGGTCAAAAACATTTGTGCATTCCAGGGTACCACGGCAGCGACTACGCCAATAGGTACACGCTTAGTGAAAACGTGCATATTGGGTTTGTCAATTGGCAGGGTAGCCCCCTGAACCTTGTCGGCGAGACCCGCGTAATAATAATAGAAATCAGCCACGTAGCCTGTTTGTGCGCGCGTTTCCTTTGCCAGTTTGCCGCTATCCGTGGTTTCGATATCGCCGAGTAGTTGCGCGTTTTCAGCAATCAAATCACCAAGCTTGCGCAGCATTTTTCCGCGCTGGGTGGCATTCATATCGGCCCAGGGTCCCTGTTTGAGTGCGCGGTCGGCGGCGGCAACCGCTCGATTTACTTCGGCCTCACCGGCGACTGCGGCGGTGGCCCAGACCTTCCCGGTAGCGGGGTTGATCGAATCCAGGGTCGTGCCATCCGCAGCGTCACACCATTCCCCGTCGATGTACATTTGATAATGTTGCATGGCGAATCCCCTTTAGATTTTAATGCTGAGCTGAGATTTTAAGTCGGTTCGTTATTGATCCAGGCTTCGGCGTTGCCGATTAATCCTGCAGGCTTGCCCAGTAAGCTGCAAACTGAAACGCAATCCGACCACTGCGCGAGCCGCGTGAGGTAGCAAATCGAATCGCCTCGACACGCGTGTCCTCGTCCATCTTCTGATTTCGCGATTGCAGCGTCTGCTCGACAACGGCGAGATACTGATCCTGGGTAAACGGATGAAAGGACAACCACAGCCCAAATCGGTCGGATAATGACACTTTTTCTTCGATGGTTTCGCTCGGATGCAACTGGCCATCGACCATCGTGCTGTCGAGATTGTCTTTCATCATTTCCGGCATCAGGTGACGTCGATTCGAAGTCGCATAGATTAAGACATTCGCAGGTTGGGGTTGCAACGAACCTTCCAGGCAGGCCTTGAGTGCCTTGTATGAATCATCGTTTGCTTCAAATGACAGGTCGTCGAGGTAAATAATGAATTTGCGATTGTCATTGGCCAGTGTTTTGATGACTTCGAATAGCTGCCGCGTGGCAGATTTCGGAATTTCGACCACGCACAATTCAGTCTCGCTAAACTCGTTGAGTTGCGCCTTGATTAAAGAAGACTTGCCCGTACCTCGCGCACCCCAGAGCAGAGTGTTGTTTGCTGGTTTACCCTGCAAAAACTGGGCGGTATTTCTACTGATTAAATCCTTCTGTCGCTCTATATGTAACAAATCCGCCTTGTCTACACGGTCGAAGTTGGCTATTCCCTGTAAACCATTGTCCGTCCAGCGATAGGCACGAAACGAGGCATCGGTTTCCAGCTGCTGCTTTGGCGGGACGATTGTTTCCACGCGGTCGAGCAGTTCGTTGAGGCGTTTAAATAATTTATCGATATCTTGCATCGTCAGGCATCCAGTTTCTTGTATTTGATGCGGTGTGGTTGATCCGCATCATGCCCCTGACGTTGTTTGCGATGGCTCTCGTATTCAGAATAGTTACCTTCGTAGGCATATACCTGACTGTCTCCTTCAAAGGCAAGAATATGCGTCGCGATACGATCAAGAAACCAGCGATCGTGTGAAATGACAACTACACAGCCCGGAAATTCGAGTATCGCGTCTTCCAGTGCGCGCAGGGTTTCGATATCCAGATCGTTGGTCGGTTCATCGAGCAATAATAAATTACCGCCACTTTTAATTAATTTGGCCAGATGCAGTCGATTGCGTTCACCACCCGATAAGTCTTTTACATACTTTTGCTGGGCCGCACCGCGAAAATTAAACCGGGAAACATAGGCGCGTGATGGCACTTCATAGTTGCCGACGATAATATTGTCGAGGCCATCGGAGAGTTCCTGCCATACGGTTTTACTGCCGTCAAGATCGTCTCGAGATTGATCGACATAAGCTATTTTTACGGTTTCACCAATTTTAATTGTGCCTTCGTCAAGCGACTCCTGGCCCACGATGATTTTAAACAGTGTCGATTTTCCCGCGCCGTTAGGGCCGATAACGCCGACTATACCGCCGCGAGGTAACTTGAATTCGAGATCCTGGTACAACAGCTTATCGCCGTAAGCCTTCTTGCCGTTTTCGATTTCGACAACAACATCGCCCAGTCTTGGACCTGGCGGAATATACAGTTCCCGGGTTTCTGCGCGTTTCTGGTATTCCTGTGAGGAGATTTCCTCGAAGCGCTTGAGCCGGGCCTTGCTCTTCGACTGGCGGCCCTTTGGATTCGAGCGCACCCATTCGAGTTCGGCCTTCATCGACTTTTGCCGGGCTTTCTCTGAACGCTCCTCGTGTTCCAGACGCTTTTGCTTCTGTTCCAGCCAGGAAGAATAGTTACCCTGCCAGGGAATTCCGTGGCCGCGGTCCAGCTCGAGAATCCAGCCTGCGACATTGTCGAGAAAATATCGATCGTGAGTTACCGCTACCACGGTCCCCGAGAAATCCTTCAAAAAGCGTTCGAGCCAGGCGACTGACTCGGCATCCAGGTGGTTAGTAGGTTCATCCAGAATTAGCATATCGGGGTTGGATACCAGCAGCTTGCAAAGCGCGACCCGGCGTCTTTCACCCCCTGATAAATTTTCTACCGCAGCATCCCAGGGCGGCAGGCGCAATGCATCCGCGGCAATTTCAAGCTTGCGTTCCAGTTCCCAGGCACCGGCATTATCAATTTTCTCCTGAAGATCGGCCTGTAACGCGAGTAGATCATTCATTTCATCGTCTGACATGGGTTCGGCAAACTTCATGCTGACTTCATTGAAGCTGTCGAGTAAGGCTTTGGTTTCAGCGACACCTTCTTCAACATTGGCACGCACGTCTTTACTATCGTCCAACTCCGGCTCCTGCGCCAGGTAGCCGATCTTAATGCCGCTTTGTGGCCTTGCTTCGCCGGTAAATTCCTTATCGACACCCGCCATGATTCTCAGCAGGGTGGATTTACCCGCACCGTTATATCCAAGCACGCCAATTTTTGCCCCCGGGAAAAAATTGAGTGAGATATCTTTCAGGATTTCAGTTTGGGGCGGCACGACTTTGCCAACACCATTCATGGTAAAAATATACTGAGCCATTAATTCAATTCCGCATGGGCGAGCCCGCATGTTTTATCGTGGCGGGCGTGGGGTGGTAGGTTAATAGGGGACGTGGCACAATTTTAAACGCGGAATATCTGGACACTGAGATAGATATAAATTGTGCCACGTCCCCTATTAACTCGCGTTGTTCTGGAAAATGAGCCCGGTTTTCGGCTAAGAGATAGCTACACCGCTAATATCTTGTACAATTACCGGTAGCCAAAGCTTAAACATACGCTATTATGTTAATAAATATCAAATAAAACAATAAACTAGCGGGAATTTCAGAGATGAGCATGAAGAAAATGCAGCAAGAGAGCTACCTGTCCGGTGCCAATGCTGTTTTTATCGAGGAGCTGTACAGTAAATTTTTGCAAAATGAAAACGATGTCGATGAAAATTGGCGAACCTGGTTTTCGGAATTAAAGAACGGAGAATTGGCTCCGGATCAGGATCACCTCGCTATTCAGGAACAGATTAAAAGTGCGGTGATGAACAAAAAATCCGCCGCCCCGACAGTTAGTAGCGCTCAGCATGAACACCAGGTTAAACAACTTGCAGTTTTTCAGCTAATCAACGCCTACCGATTTAAAGGTCACCAAAAAGCCGACCTCGATCCCCTCAAACTTAAGGAAGTGGAGACTATAAGCGATCTCACACTCGAGGGGCATAATCTCAGCGAGGCAGATCTGGATATCGTATTTAACACGGGCTCGATGTTTGGCGCCGACGAGTTATCGCTCAGGGAAATCATCGGGCGACTGGAACAAACCTACTGCGGCACACTCGCTTCGGAATACATGTATATCGAAGATCTGGCGCAGAAAAGGTGGGTTCAGGAACACCTTGAAACTAGCCTGTCGACACCGGATTTCAGGGAAGGGCGTAAAAACAGGATACTGGATCGGATTATCGCGGCGGAGAATCTCGAAAAGTACCTGCATACTCGATACATCGGCCAAAAGCGATTTTCGTTGGAAGGCGGTGAATCCCTTATTCCCTTGCTCGACCGGATTATTCAGGAGGCTGGCGCTACCGAAACACACGAAGTCGTGATTGGCATGGCCCATCGTGGGCGTTTGAATGTTCTCACCAATATATTCGGCAAAATGCCGGCAGACCTGTTCGACGAGTTTGAAGGTAACATCGAATGGGATGAACGCTCGAATTACGACGTCAAGTACCACCAGGGGTTTTCATCTGATATATATACCGATTCGGGACCGATGCACCTGGCGCTGGCATTTAATCCCTCGCACCTGGAAATAGTCGATCCTGTGGTAGAAGGCTCGGTGCGGGCGCGCCAGCGACGATTCGAAGGTCGTACCACCAGTGACGTATTGCCGGTTTTGATCCATGGCGACGCCGCGTTTGCGGGTCAGGGTGTGGTGATGGAGACTTTTACCATGTGTAAGACTCGCGGTTACAAAACCGGGGGTACGATACATATCATTGTCAATAACCAGATCGGCTTTACGACCAGTAATCCAAGAGACGTACGATCGTCTGTGTATTGCACCGAAATTGCTCGAATGATTCAGGCGCCGATATTTCATGTTAACGGCGATGATCCCGAAGCCTGTGTTTTCATTGCGGAACTGGCGGTTGAATTTCGCGAGAAGTTTCAGCAGGACGTGGTTATCGACATGATTTGCTATCGACGTTACGGCCATAACGAGGCGGACGAGCCCGCGGTCACCCAGCCGATGATGTACGAGGCTATCCGTAATCATCCACGCCTGGTTGATTTGCATTCGCAAAGGTTGATAGACCAGGGTTTCACTACGCGAGAAACCGTAGACGCGATGGTTGCCGATTATCGTAAGGCGATTGAACAGGGCGGTGGTGTGGCCCTGAACGTGATTTCGGGGCTCGAACCACTGTCTGCGAGGGACTGGGCCGGGCTCGATGCGGGCGATATTAACGTCAGTCGTGACACCCAGGCCAGCGCCGAAACCATACAACGCCTGGGCAAAAAGATGATGACCTTGCCGGAGGGGTATCAACTACACCACCGGGTTAAAAGGATAATGGATAATCGACAGAAAATGCTCGATGGGGAAATCTATTGTGACTGGGGTTTTGCCGAGATCATGGGCTACGCCTGTTTGCTGGATAAAAACTACTCGATTCGATTGTCGGGCCAGGATTGTGAGCGCGGCACCTTTTTTCATCGCCACGCGGCATTGCACGACCAGAATACCGGTGAGGTATATAAGCCACTAAAGCATCTGGACGAAAACCAGCCAAGATTCGAGGTCATTAACTCATTTCTTTCAGAAGAGGCGGTACTGGGGTTTGAGTATGGGTATTCTTCTACCGACCCTAACACCCTGGTGATCTGGGAAGCCCAGTTCGGTGATTTTGCGAATGGCGCCCAGGTCGTAATCGATCAGTTTATCAGTTCAGGAGAAATAAAATGGGGGCGTTTGAGTAACCTCGTGATGTTGTTACCCCACGGTTATGAAGGGCAGGGGCCCGAACATTCATCCGCAAGGCTGGAACGTTATCTGCAACTCTGCGCACAGCATAATATGCGAGTTGTGATACCAACCCTGCCATCTCAGATATTCCACCTGTTGCAGAGTCAAATGACGAGCGGATATCGAAAACCTCTGATAGTCATGAGCCCCAAGAGTTTACTGCGTCATGAGTCCGCCGTATCGCCCCTCAGTGCATTGACTGACGGGGAGTTTCAGAAAATCATTCCCGAAACCGACGATCTTGATCCAGTCAAGGTAAAGCGGCTGATTATTTGTTATGGCAAAATCTACTACAAGTTGCATGAGGTTCGTCAGCAACAGTATGATCTCAGTACCGCGATCGTACGAGTCGAACAACTCTATCCTTTCGCGCGGGTGGATTTACATAAAGTACGCGATCAGTATCCTAACCTGGAAAATGTAGTATGGTGCCAGGATGAACCACGCAACCAGGGCGCCTGGCGTGAATACAAGAGCCGACTCCATGAAACCTTTGCACCCTTAAGGGTGCAATATGCGGGTCGTATTTCGTCGGCGTCATCAGCGGCTGGATACATGGCATTGCATCTGGAGCAGGAAAACAGGCTAGTCAGGGATGCATTCGAACTAGAGAATTCATTCGAATTAGAAAAACCATAATAAATAGATCTTTTTAAAAACATGAACATTACCATTGGAGCAAATCATGTTGGTAGAACTGAAAGTTCCCGTATTACCTGAATCAGTTACCGAGGGTACTCTCGGCGAGTGGCACAAGAATGTTGGTGACGCGGTAGCCGCAGATGAAATAGTCGTCGATCTGGAAACGGATAAGGTTGTACTGGAAATCGTCGCAACCAGTGCCGGTGTTCTCGAATCCATCGCCTATGAAACCGGAGACACGGTTAAGAATAATGAAGTGCTGGGTGTAATCAATACCGAAGCCGCCGCTCCGGTAACTAAAAGCAGCGAGCCAGAAAAGGCAGCAGCGTCAAACAAGGCAAGTCCCTCGGTTAGAAAGTTAATCAATGAAAACGATCTTGAAGCCGACGATATCAAGGCCAGCGGTAAAAAAGGCCAGATTCTGAAAGAAGATGTGCTTCAGCATATCCAGGAACAGGCTCCTGCCGCCGAAAAAACGGTCGATGTTACTCCTGCGGCAGCAGACAGTCCGGATCTTCCAATGGCGGGCAGAAATGATCGACGGGTACCGATGAGCCGGCTACGAGCGAAGATCGCCGAGCGTCTCAAACAGGCGCAAAACACGGCCGCGTTGTTGACTACGTTTAACGAGGTTAACCTGAAACCGTTAATGGATACGCGCGCTAAATATAAAGACGCATTTGAGAAGGCCCATGGTGTAAAGCTGGGTATGATGTCATTTTTTACGCGCGCCTCGGTCGAAGCGCTAAAGCGATTCCCGGCAGTGAATGCATCTATCGATGGTGGTGATATTGTATATCACGATTATTTCGATATTGGCATTGCGGTAAGCTCAAATCGCGGTCTGGTGGTACCGGTATTACGCGATGCCGACCAGCTTAGCTATGCGGATATAGAGAAATCTATCCGTTCATTGGGTGAACGCGCCCAGTCCGGCAAGTTGGGAATCGATGAACTTACCGGTGGCACCTTTAGCATTACCAATGGCGGCATATTCGGTTCGATGTTATCGACACCCATCTTGAATCCACCGCAAAGTGCGATTCTTGGTATGCATTCAATTATGCAGCGTCCGGTGGTGATTGACGGTGAAATTGTCGCCCGGCCAATGATGTACCTGGCGCTAACCTACGATCATCGAATTGTCGACGGTAAAGAAGCGGTACAATGTCTCGTGGCAATTAAAAATATACTCGAAGATCCGACCCGATTGTTGCTGGGAATATAGTTTATAAGGAAAATTTAATGGAAAATTTGGCAGGCGACTGTTTTGTCGCGCACCGTACCAGTGGAATTAAATCGTATTAAAAAAACTGAGTATCGATTTCTTTTGTGGTGCTTTTGATTCCGCGCTGGCAACTGTTATCTGTCCAGCGGCTATTTCATAGTCCAGCGTAACGCCATCGACTTCGCGTACGCGAGTACCTTCTCGATCAACAAAAATAAACAAACTGGAATCTTCGGCCCGCCAGGTTAGTTTGGCTAAAATCTCTGTATCGTCATCTTTGATTTCAATCCAGTCACCCAGTTTTAAACTATCGGCCTCTGAAACCGTGGTTTCGACATCTTGCCGAATTTCCGGATCAGCATCTAAAACTTCCTGATTTTTAGCAACTGGCTGGCTGTCGGTGGATTTCGCGACCGATGTAGAGTCGGTAACTTTATCGGTGCTAGCTTCGACTTTTTTAGCTTGACTCTCAGGTTTCGGTGTTTTATCTAGTGCCTTGATATTGATCTCGGAATTGCGAATTACTTCCGCCTGTTCCAGCTCTAGATATTCAATCAGAGATTTTTGTAATTTAGCTGATAACTTTAACGAGTCCATACTCTTGACTAAAGATTTGCTGACATGCGGAATCATTGTCTGCAATGTCTGGTAGTCACATTCAACCGTTTTCGGCGTCAAGGCCCAGACCTGGGTTTTGACTGTCTGAACCAATTTAGTCCAGGATGACGACTTTAGCCCGTCGGTCAAGGCAACTTGCAGCATCAGGGGACTCCAGACCTTGTCGAATAATATGGTTGACCTGTTTTGAACCTGCAATGGAATGGTGAATTCCTGCATCATCGACAGTACGATCTGGGTGGTTTTGGTGACTTCAGCAGCTTTGTCAGGTTGTTGCTTCACTGTTACCGGATTCGCCGGGGCTACTGTGCCTGCTTGATATAAATCGAGTAATTCCTGGTAAGCAACGAAATTGACCACTTCACAATTTACAATCTTGTTAATTCCCTGTTGCAATATTTCGATGCCCGGGCAATCCCTGTTACCGGAGTTCGCCAGGTCAATCTCGGTTTTGACTACAGTCTCGATGAACCGGCGTATCGGGTTACTGGAGTGATCGATAAAACCACTTTCCTGTAAAATCGAGATTAACATGTTGATTTGCAGGCGTGCGAGCTGGGTTTTTATTTCATCGGATAATTCCTGGTCTATAAAGGCCAGGTGAAACAGCATGGATAGTAAATCGATTTCCTGCTTGAAATCGCTTAGTCCCAGTTCGGATATTCGTACATCAAGCTCGGCAAATACGATGTGAAAATCACGCGGTGCGAGGCGGGATTTATTTTTAATATCCTGCAGGTGGATTAATAGATCCGGATGCTCGGAAAAGTCTATGACGCTAGATTTTTTACCCGACCCAGGTGATGGTACGGGGGTTAAACGGCTGGCCTTTGAATTTAACATGGTTTGAGTTCTGGCTTTTCGACGTAATTACGGCAATTCTGTTTAGAGTATGATAATAGTCAATTCTAGCCCGTTTGTTGAAACAATTTGGACGGGCCAGACCTGAACTGTAAACCTGACAGACCTCAAATATCTGCGACTATTGTCATATAAACGAATTTTTGAATAAATATGGTGACGGATAGTGGTATATTTCGCCTGAGTTCGACCGGTACCCCATTCCAACCTACCTACTATGTGTTTTTTATGGCACTCATAAACCAGGCCAAATCAGTTGTATTACTGCTTTTACTGATCCTGCTCTCCGTCGGGGTGCGAGCCGAACTAGACCCTGAGATCATGAAACAAATTGGGTTTGCCGATGCGCTGCTGACCAAAAATGAAAAGATAATTTTGGTCCGCGAGGATTTCACGCTGGCAGAGTTAAAGGAACTCGCGAAATCCGCCGTCAAGGTAAAATCCGAGGCCAAAGCATGCATAGCATCGAACGAATCCAGCATTGAAAAAGTGTTGTTGGATATCGAACTGTTGGGGGAGGTTATTGAACCCGAAGACAGGGAAGTCACTAAAAAACGCAATAGCCTCGACGAAACAAAGCAAAAACACGAAACCCAGTTGGCCACCTGTCGTCTACTACGGCTACGCAGTAACCAGCTAATCGAGGCCACTCAGAAAAAAGAACAGAAACTAATTGCGTCTGAGTTACTCAGTCGTAACAAAACCCTGTTGCAACACGTCAGGGACAACCTCAGCAATCCAGGGGAAGGGTTTTACTCACTGGTCGATTTTGTGGTTTCTTCGTCGGGTTTGGAAGTTGTTTATAAAAATCGATATCTGCTGTCGATACTCATCGTTGCCGCGGTACTCGGGACCTGGTTGCTGCAAAAGCTTTTCAGTACGGCGATTAACAGAAACCGTGAAAAACCACCTCGCAGTTTTGCCGGAAAAATATTTTTCTCAATTTTAACCGCGTCTTCACGCTACATGCTGCCGTTATTACTGAGTACTTTTTTTGCAGTTTATTTTCTGTATTTTGGCCTGTCAAACCACAAATTTCCATTTGTCGCGCTGGTGAGCATTGGCCTTTTCCTGTACGTGTTACTGACTCTAATATTACGGATTTTTCTGAACCCGGTAGATCCCGCCGGTTCACTCACGAGTCTTCCTAAAGATGTAGCGGCGAGGCTCGACCGGCGTCTTAACCTGCTGGCCGTATTACTGTTTGCCGGGTTTTTGCTATTTTCCGCCAGTCAACTATACGAGTTCTCGGATGCGGTTACCGGCATTCTACGCAATATTTACATCACCCTGGTAATCCTGAACCTGTGTTGGGCATTCTGGTTACTCGGTTACATCAAGGGTCTTGGCAATAAGCATGTGTTGCGCCTGGTTATCATCCTCACTTTATTGACTGGAATGTTTGCCGATTGGGCAGGTTATAACAACCTCTCGATTTTTATCGTGGTGGGAATTTCCGGGTCGGTAATGGCCTGGGTAATTACGCATTTCATCATCATCTTGTGGACCGAATTCTTCAACAGTCTCGACGATGGAGATTTTGCCTGGCAACGTTCCT
>Ga0164313_10005353_pt1 | contig 11359 bp, 8 predicted proteins | sample GuaBasSedimGuay4_FD_113735 | JGI IMG/M metagenome (GOLD analysis project Ga0164313, IMG submission 113735) | Subseafloor sediment microbial communities from Guaymas Basin, Gulf of California, Mexico - Guay4, Core 4569-4, 0-3 cm | ecosystem: Environmental > Aquatic > Marine > Hydrothermal vents >...
CGCGCCTGGGAATGCGAGGCGGCTACCTCTTCTCGACCGCAGACAGCATGGCGGGCACCCCCTGCGACGTCACCTTGGAGTCGGTCTTGCCGTGCTCACGGCCGGTCGTTCAAGGCTATGTCGACTTGTCGTTTTTCCAGATCATCCACCTTCTGCTCACGGTCGAGGTCATGCCCGCGGTGCGGACAGACGAACCCGACATCTGGGATTTGAGCCCCGGGCTGCGCATCTCGATGCCCTTCGAGTGACGGGGCCGGAAGGTCGGCGGCGGCGCCTCGCGATGCCGATAACTGGTGCCCCGGGAGGCAATCGGTCACGTTGAATGCATGGCGCGAGCCTCCAGCTGCGCTCCCATCTCACGCATCGCCCTCGGCCTCGGCATCTGCATCGCCCTTTTCGGGTGCGGCGCCGATGAGCGTCAAGCGGAGCCAGGCCCCCCGCCCGATGAACGCCACGAGCCCGCGAAGGCCCCCGAAGCGCCGCCAGCCGAAGGTCACGAAGCCGTAGCCGCCGAGGGCCCGCGCCCCCCCGAGGCGAACCTCGCACCGATCGTGCGCCTCGCCGCGGAAGACCAGGACCGCATCGACGAGGCCGTCCGGGACGCCCTCCGAGCGCACCAGATGCCCGGTGCAGTCGTCGTGATCGGCGCCGGCGACGGAGTGCTCTTCCGCCGCGCCTACGGCTCCCGGGCCCTCGAACCAGCGCGCGAGCGCATGACCGTCGATACGATCTTCGACCTCGCCAGCCTCACCAAACCCCTCGCGACGGGCATGAGCGTCATGCGCCTGGTCGACGAAGGGCGCCTCGACCTCGATGCTTCGGTCGCAACGTACCTGCCGGGCTTCGAACGCCGCGGCAAAAGGCGCGTCACCCTCCGGCACCTGCTCTTGCACACCAGCGGCCTGCCCGCGGTGAACCCGCGCCGGGACTACGAAGAGGGCCACGACGCGGCGTTCGAGCACCTCTTCGACCTACGCCTCCGGACGGGCCCCGGCGGGGCCTACCACTACAGCGACATCAACTACATCCTCCTCGGAGAGATCGTCAGCCGCGTCTCGGGGCAGAGCCTCGATGAGTTCGCCGAGGCCCACGTCTTCGGCCCCCTCGCCATGACCGAGACGCGTTTTCGTCCGCCGGTCGCTTGGCGCCCGCGCATCGCTCCCACCGAGGAGCGTGACGACCATCCCATCCGCGGCGACGTCCACGACCCACGGTCGTGGCGCCTCGATGGCGTCGCGGGCAACGCCGGGCTCTTCTCGACCGCCGACGATCTCTCCCGCTTCGCCCGGATGATGCTCGCCGGTGGCGTGCTCGGCGGTGCGCGCATCCTCTCCCCCGAACGCCACGCGGAGATGACCGCGCCCCGGACCGTGCCTGGCGGGGTGCGCACCCTCTCTTGGGATGCCCCGTCCTCGGAGCGCCGCGCCCGGGGTTACGGCGCCCGCGCCTATGGGCACCTGGGATTCACCGGGACCGCGCTGTGGATGGACCCGGACCTCGACCTCTTCGTGCTCTTCCTGTCCAACCGCGTGCATCCCGACGGGGACGGAAACGTCGGGCCGGTGCTGCAGCGGATCGACGAAATCGCCATCGACGCCCGGGCCCGGGCCCTGCCCCCGCCGCCGGCCGAGTCCCGCATTCAGCTCGGCATCGACGTCCTCGAGGCGAGCGGGTTCGCCGCCCTCGCCGGAGCCCGGGTGGGCCTCTTGACCCACGCCGCGGCCCGGACCCGCGACGGCCGCCGCACCCTCGACGCACTCGCGGGCGATGACGGGCTCACGTTGGCGAAGCTCTTTTCCCCGGAGCACGGCCTCGCCTCACGCCGCGAAGGCCGCATCCGTAACGGCCGCGAAGCCGCCACGGGCCTCCGGGTCATCAGCCTCTTCGGCCCAACGCGAACGCCCACGGCCGAGATGCTCGAAGGCATCGACACCCTCGTCGTCGACCTGCAGGACGTCGGCGTCCGCTACTACACCTACGGAGCCACGGTGAAGAACCTCCTCGAGGCCGCCGCCGAACACGACCTCCGCCTGGTCATCCTCGATCGCCCCAATCCCCTCGGCGGCGCCCGGGTGGAAGGCCCGGTCCTCGACGACGCCCTCTCCTCGTTCGTGAACTTCTATCCCTTGCCGATACGCCACGGCATGACCCTCGGGGAACTCGCCACCATGATGAACGACGAACGCGACATCGGCGCGCGCCTCGAGGTCATCGGGGTTGCGGGCTGGCAACGCAGCGAACTCTGGGGAGCGTCGGGGCTGCCCTGGCTCTCTCCTTCACCCAATCTGCGCACCGAAGCCCAGGTCTTGCTCTACCCCGCCGTCGGGCTCCTCGAATCGACACCGGTGTCCGTCGGTCGCGGGACCGACGCTCCCTTCGAACTGCTCGGGGCGCCATGGATGGACGGCGACGCGTTGGTAGCGGCTCTCGCCGAGGAGCACCTCGCCGGCGTCACGGCGCGGGCGGTCACGTTTACGCCGAGGTCCGGCCCACACAGACGCACCCGTTGCAATGGAGTCCGACTGACCGTCACCGACCCGGAAGCGTTCGTCCCGGTGCGCACGGGCCTCGCCCTCGCCCGGGCACTCTTTCGGCTGCACAGGGCAGAGTGGGACGCTGAGCGACTTTCGCGGATGATCGGCCGTGAAGACGTGGTCACGGCCCTCGAACGGGGTGATTCCCTCGATGCCATCGAAGCGCTCTACGCCGACGACCTCGCCGCGTTCGTCGAGCGGCGGGCGATGTACGTCACGGGGCAGCCGCTAGACCCGACGGGCGACGAAGCTAGCGGCGACGACGGCTGAGGAAGAGCAGTCCGCCCAAAACGGGGAGGATAGGCAGGGCCGAGGAGCCCTTGATGGGACCATCGGCCACCGAGCAGCCGCCAGTCACGACCCCTCCCCGGCCGTACGAATCGTGCTCGGGCTCGAAGGGGTCATCGTCGATCGTGGGGTCACCGCCGTCCATCACCGGCGGGTCGCCCAGGTCCGGGGCACGCTCGGGCCCGTAGGGCAGCCCGGGGTCCTCCTCAGGCTGGGGCTCCGGCTCGGGCTCGGGCTCGGGCTCGGGCTCGGGCTCGGGCTCGGTGGGCGGAGGTTCTGCCGCCGGCGGAGGTTCTGCCGCCGGCGGGGGCGGGGGCGGCGCCAAAGGCACGAGACGTATGGCATCGGCGACGATGTGCTGGTCAGGGGCAACAGCCCCCGAGGCGTTGTCATAGACGTTCACGTGCTGCCCCGTCCCCGCAGCGAACCGGTAGACGCCCAGGCGAATCCAACCGGAGCTGGCCCCCTGGTCGACGGTCACGACGTCCTCAGCCCCATTGTGAAGAACAGAGTAACGGGTAGCGCCATGCACACCCCAGGCGGGGTCGACGGCAACCTCGACCGCATACTCGCCGGCCGCCGCGAGGTCCAGGTGCCACCGCGCCCAGTTGCTCGGGGTGTCATTTTGGAAGGCGTTGGTCCAGATGAGTGAGCCTCCGTGGCCGGCCCCCGAGACGTCGCGCCAGTAGGTCGAACTGCCGAAGGCGCGGAAGCACGACGAGGTATTGTCGACGACGCCGCCGTCCGGGGCGATGGTCGTATCGCAGCCGCCCAAGGTCGGCGTATCCATCGGGCCCGAGTACCAGGGGGTGCGCATCGCCGCGGCGTCTACCGAGACCTCGATGTGCAGGTGGTTGTGATGAGGGTGAGCGCCGCCGTAGAGACGATCCTTGCTGCCCGCAGCCCGGGAGCCCCGCCAGGTCCAGCGATCCCAGATGATGTACTGGATGCCTATCTCCTCGGCGTGTTCGATGAGGTAGTTCGCGACCGAGTCACCGAGGTCGTTGTCGGCCTCGCCGGCGTGCGTCGGGATGTAGATGTCGAGGGCCCGGCCGGTCCCGTGGACCGACATCTGACTCGAGTCGCCGTTGATCGCCCGGCAAGAGTAGCCCCCGATGGACGAAATCTGCGGGAACGCGACCTCGAGCCAGTCCTTGAGGACCACCGCCCCGGGAGTGATCCAGGGGGCGCACCCACTCTCGCCGACCCACCGGCCGGCGCTGGTGTAGGCGACGTACTGAGTATCGCCGATAGCCGTCGTCTCCGCCGGGATGTCCCAGGGCCCGGGGGCCGAGAGGGCCAACTCGAGCTTGCCGTACTCCTCTTCCGTCATGCAGCCGGCGAGGGTGAACGCGACCAGAGTCACGAGGAAGATGGGCTTCGAGACGTTGTTGATGTGCATGGCGGTGTACGAAACCAACGCAGCATCTGTGCCGGGGCCCGAGACGCCCGGGGCCCCGGAAGTTGCGGACTCGAGGCGTCAGATCGCCATCGCCGCGGCATTTGATGGGCAAAATCGCCGTACCGAGCGCGCCCACCCCGTCCAGGAGTTGGTCAGGCGAGGAGCGTGCTTTCCCCGCCCTGCCGGCAGTCGTCGCCTAGACGCGACGGCGACGGCGACGGCGGCGGCTGAGGACGAGGAGCACCCCCAGGGCCGACAGGACCGGCGCCACCGACGCCACTGCTGGCGAGCCAACCGCCGCTGAGCAACCACCGGTCACGACGCCCTCGCCGCGGTAGGAGGGGTGGTTGGGGTCCAGGGGGTCATCGTCGATCATCGGGTCACCGCCATCCATCGTCGGTGGATCACTCGGCTCGGGCTCGGGCTCGGGGCCGGGTTCCGGAGCCGGTTCGGGCTCGGGCTCGGGGGCGGGGCCGGACAAGGGCACGAGGCGGACCGCATCGGCGACGACGTGTTGCTCCGCGGCGACGCTCCCAGAGGCGTTGTCGTAGACGTTCACGTACTGCCCAGCGCCGGCAGCAAAGCGATAGACACCCAGGCGAATCCAACCAGCGCTCGCGCCCTGGTCGACGGTCACGACGTCCTCAGACCCGCCGTGGAGAACGGAATACCGCGTGGCGCCGTACACGCCCCAGGCCGGATCGACCGCCACCTCGACCGCGTATTGTCCGGCGGCCTCCAGGTCCAAGCGCCACCGGGCCCAGTTGCTCGGGCTCTCGCTCTGGAAAGCATTGGTCCACATGAGCGAACCACCGTGGCCCGCCCCCGAGACGTCGCGCCAATAGCTCGCGTTGCCGAAGGCGCTAAAGCAGGACGACGTATTGTCGACGACGCCCCCATCGGCGGGGATCGTCGTATCGCAACCGCCGGCGGCCGGCGTATCCATCGAGCCCGAGAACCAAGGGGTGCGCATCGCCGCGGCGTCGACCGAGAGCTCGACGTGGAGGTGGTCGTGGTGGGGGTGAGCGCCGCCGTAGCGACGGTCCTTGCTGCCCGCCGCCCGCGAAGCATTCCAGGTCCAGCGGTCCCAGATGATGTACTGGATTCCGATCTCCTCGGCGTGCTCTATGAGATAGTTGCCGATCGGGTCCCCGAGGTCGTTATCGGCGTCGCCGTCGTGCAAGGGCAGCATGATGTCGAGGGCCCGGCCCGTGCCATGCACTGACATTCGGGATGAGTCCCCGTTGATCGACCGACACGAGTAGCCTCCGATGGAGCGCACCTGGGGAAAGGCGTCTTCGAGCCAATCCTTCAGGGTCACCGCGCCGGGGGTGACCCCGGGGGCGCAACCGCTCGTCCCGACCCAGGCACCTGCGCTGGTGTACTCGACGTATTGGGCATCACCGATGGCCGTCGTCTCCGCCGGGATGACCCAGGGCCCCGGCGCCGAGAGGGCCGCTTCGACCTTGCCGACCTCCTCCTCGGACATGCAGCCGGCGAGAGAGGCCGACAGAGATACGCCGACCAACGTCGCGATGAGCAAACCCCTTGAAGTGCGCTTTGGGTTCATGAAGGTGATGGCCCCCTGTGCACCAACTGTGCCGGGCAATTACCCCGCTACGAGCGCGGGTAGATGCGGACTCGAGGCCCCAGACCGGCGTCTGGAGGAACAATTCATGAACCGATTCGCCGCTTGAGGCGCGGCCCCCTCATCTAGGAGTTGGTCGTCTGGGCGACGCGCCCTACGGCTACTGTTCGCTCACCCGTCCCCGGTGGCAGGCCCGGGGCGCCCGACCCCGACGCGACGACTCTGTATGGCCAGAGGTTTGCGCGGTGGCACGATCAGGGCCGCCACGGCGGTAGAAAAGAAAGCCTTCACCACATCCCAGTCGTCGCCACCCTCTCCCGGCAGCGCCTTCTCGGCCTCGGCGTCATCGAAGTAACTGAGCGCTCGGAGCACGAGCCCTTCGTTGACGTCTGTCTGGTAGACGCTCCTGAGGGCGCGCATGCAGTCGGACAAGCCGAGCGAATGCATCTCGAGCATCACGTAGAGGTCGAAGAAATCGCGCCGGGTTCCCCGATCGAGCACCGCGTGGGTCTTGGTCGCGAGCACCCCCGTCAGGTTGAGGGAGCCACCCTCTACGTGGGCCGCCAGGTTCTTGAGCACGAAAATAGAGACGTCGATCCCCTCGAACATCAGGTGCACCGTGTCCTTGGCGCGCTCGAGGACCTCCACCTTGCCGCGCTCGCGGAGGTGGGCGATGAGTTGTTTGGAGTCCTTGGCGCGCACGACCCCGAAGTCCACATCGCGGCTCGGTCGATACGGGCAGAAGCATCGGACAGCCTGCCCACCAATCACGAACCAGTACTGGTCCCGAGGCACAGCGGCCGCGATGGCCTCGGGAAGCACCTCCAGGGGCGAGCGCTTCGCCATCAGAGCCCCCGAAAACGCATGACGGCCCGGAGCAGGGCGTGGCTCTTGGGCCGCCAGCCACGCCGCGCGTCGGCACGGACCAGGCAGAGCCACGGCAAGCCCGACGCATAGCTCAACGCACGAGGCGCGCCGTAGTTGAACGCGTGAAACACGACCTGATCACCAGGAACGAGGTCGCCCGGGGCGTCCGCGGCGAGGTTGTAAAGGCTGGTCTGAACAGCTTCGGGGAGAGCATCCCACCGAAGCATCGGGACCTCTACGCGCTCAGCAGCGTTGTAGACCGATGAGCGGGTCGGCGCCTTGTGGCCCTGGACATCGCAGAAGGCGCGCAGTTCGCGGTGCACGTCCGTGAACTTCGGCTTGTCGCACCCGTGCAAAAGCTCGGTCAGGCGTCGCTCTACAGGGAGGGGAAATCGTGACTCTCCCCGATCACGTCGCCCCCGCCGCGCCGGCCGGGGCGAGCGCGCCGCAGCTCGCTCGAGTGACTCTTCCAGACTGAACGCTGACATACTGGCAGTCTAGTGCTGACACTAGCTTTGCGCCAAGGGTGATTGCAGACCGCCTTCTTGCCGACCGCCGGGCACCGCGGACCTGACCGCCGGGCACCGCAGACCTCACGGAAACTTCAGTCGCCCTTCTCGCCATTCCTGCAGAGTCGTCTTTGCACACAGCCCGATGAACGTGCCGATCGGTGTCAGAGCTTCCAGTACCGGTTCACCAAGCGGCGCCGAGAACTCCAGGGAATGAGATGCAGACCAAAGCCGGACGCCGGGGTCCTCGTCACGCAGCAGCGGAAGTAACGCGCGCTGAGCCGCCCCCCCCGGCGACAAGCCCGGGAAAACGGCATCGTCTGGCCCCCCCCGCTCGCAAGCGCGGGAAAACTGCGTCGGCTGGGTCGTGAGACCCAAGCGAGGTCGTCCCGCTTGCGAGCAGCCCGCGCAGCCTATCTTTATGGGTGAGCAGGCAGCGCAGCAATCGGGGCGAGATCTGGTCGGCAATCCGGCTCCGGTCGACTGGCGTCGCCCTTTCGCCTTCTCGCCGACCGCCGGGTATCGCGCCCCAGACGCCGTAGTTTTTAGCCGTGGGCGGCTAGGAAGTAGATGACCAATCCGAAGATGGCGACCATCGTCACCGTCTCGACCCAGTTCACGGCGCCGTCGTCTTGGACGGCCTTCCAGAGGATCAGGAAGGAGGGGAACGCCAGGAAGACGACGCTGGTGGTCTCGAGGTCGATGGGCAGGACGCCGCCGTGGGGCGTCAACTCGATGACGCCGGTCTGGCCGAACACTCCGAGGAGGATCAGGACCACCGGCAATACGACGAAGGGCACCTGGTTCACCTGCCCCGAGGCGCTCGCGAGGGCGATGTCGTACATGCCCTTGAGGTGGGCGCTGATGATCATCACGAAGGCCCCGGCGGCGGCGAAGACGCTGAGGATGAGTGCGCCGATCATCTCCGAGTAGCCAGCGGCGGAGAGGCCGCTGACCAGGATGTCGGCGAAGTCGCCGACCGCGTGGCCGCCGATCACGCTCGTGCCGATACCCAAAGCGCCGTAGAACGCGATGGTCCCCCACGAGGCCGGCTCGGGCTTTTCCTTTTCGTTCGCCGCGTCCTTGGTAGCCCAGGGTGCGGTGGCGGGGGAGCCATCGGCGTCGCTGTCGCGGCTCTCCGACGGCAACTCCTCGGAGCTCGAGAAGCGCTTCACCAAGCGCACCACGGACACGACTTCGACGACCAGGAGGAAAGCCGCGATCACGTAGAGGTCGACGGCGCCGAGGGCCTCGCCCCGATAGTCCCCAGCGTCGAAGACGTTCATCAGGACCATGATCGCCCCGGTCGCAAAGAACACCCCCGCGGCGCACGCGTAGAGATCCGTGCTCAGCTTCACGAGGGGGGCCGGGAGCCTGGCGTGGCCCGTCGCGTCTCGGGGAAGGACCCCGCTGTAAATCCCGAAGGCCGCCGCGCCGACGTGGAGAGTGAGCAGGGTGACGATGAATCCGACCCGGGGCGCCGCGGCGATCACGAAGCCCAGCATGACCAACTCGGGCACGTTGCTCGCGAGCCCCGCCATGGTGCCGGCGACGAACTCGTTCATGTCGAGGCGCGCCGCCGCGCCCTCGACGCCTTTGATCATCGCCTCGCAGGAGCCGAAGACGACCAAGAGGCCGCCGAGGCCGAGGAGGGCGCCGATAGCCCACTCCGGCACGGCCACGGCAGCCGCTTCGGCGCCCATCGCGCCCCCCACGAGGGCCCCGCCCCCGACGAGGAAACCTATCCAGCCCTTGCCGTCACCACCACCACCAGCCATGGCGGGGGACTCTACGGATACTGGACCCGAGAGTGAAGTGGCTTAGACTCCCGCGCGCAAGGCCAGGGGATACGCGTGGGCAAGATCAAAGACTTCATTTTGCACGAAGGAAAGCTGGTTGGCCTCGTGACCAGCTACTTCCTAGTCTGCTTCGGCATCACCGGCCTGCTCAAGACGTTGACCCTGCACGAGTACTCCGTCCAAACGACGGAGGCAGGCACGGCCATCATCGCGGCCCTGGTCATCGCCAAGGTGGTCATCGTCCTCGACAAGACCCCCGCCGGGAACCGCTTCGAGCGCCACGCGGTCTGGTCCTCGGTCCTCTACAAGACCTTCATCTACACCCTGACCGCCGCCCTGGTCCTCACCGCCGAGAAGCTCTTCCACGCCTGGCGCGAGGGCCACGACGGTGAGGGCATGGCCGAAGTCCTCCACGAGGCGCTCAGGGCATCCGATGGGGATCGCGCCCTCGCCACCCTGGTCTGCCTCTGCGTCTCCTTCATGGGCTACAACCTGCTCGCCGAGGTCGGCCGGACCTTTGGGTGGGACAAGCTGCTGAGGTGGCTCTTCACCCGCCACGCCGTCCGCGGCGATTTCGGAAGACCCCTCCCGTAAAGACTGAGCAACTGAGCGCGAACGCCCTGGAGGCGCTCAAGCTTCAATCGAAGTCTTCGTCGTCTTCGGCGTACCCGTCGTCGATGTAGAGAATGCGCGAGACGTCGCCGCGGCCTGCGATGGCCTTCAAGGTCGGCCGGTCTACCCTGCCGACAGCGTCACGATCCATCGCGACGAGGAATAGGTCCGAGAGCTCATCCCGAGAGGGCGTGATCGCAAACTTCACCCGCACGGGGAAGAGTGCTTCGTCCGCGGCGTGCACGCGTTCGAGCAATGCGTCGTCGAGCTTGGCGAGCTCACCACCTGTGAGCTGGTCGTCGACGGCGGCTGACGCAGTCGAATCCGACACCGTCGAGGTCGCGGTCGAAGCGCCGCAGGCGGCGAGGGGCATCGCCAGGAACGCCAGGAACGCCAGGAGAGTGCTGCGGTGAATGCTGCGGGGGATCATGTACTTCATGGTGTGCCTGCCTCCAACCATGTGTTCGTGGTCCTCAGCTGTCTAGGCATTCAATCCCCGTGCAGGCCGCGTTATCCTCTCTCGCCAATGGAAGCCCAACAAACCATCGCGGCATCGATCGCGCGAATCTTTCGCGCCGTGTTCGTGGTGCGCCGTAGACGGGCACGGGCTCTTCGTCGGGCGGCCCGGTCCCTCGGGCTCGCGACCCGCACCGAGGTCGCCGACCTCGGGTCCCGGGCCGACCTCGCCCTCGGCCGGGCTCGACGCGACCGCGACGAAGGCCGCGACCAAAGCCGCGACCAAAACGAAGGTCCCTCATGAAGCGAAATATCCTCTTCATCACGAGCGACCAGCAGCGCTACGACTCCCTCGGATGCACCGGCGGCACCATCGCGCGTACTCCGTGCCTCGATGGCCTCGCTGAGGACGGGCTGCTCTACGAACGCGCCCACGTGCACAGCGTGGTGTGCATGCCCTCCCGGTCGACGATGCTCACGGGACAGCACCCACGGACCCACGGGGTCATCGCCAACGGGATTCCGCTCCCCGACGACGCTCCGAGCGTCGCCCAATACCTGCGTCGCCGGGCAGGCTACCGAACGGCTCTGCTCGGCAAAGCTCACTTTGAGCCCCACCTCGACCCTGGCCTCCGGTATTTCGAAAACCGCTGCGCGTCCGAGGACTCGACGGGCCCCTGGCGCGGCTTCGAGCACATCGAGCTCGCCACCCACGGCCCGGTCGGGGGGCACCACTACGCCGAGTGGCTCTGGCGTGAGCACCCGGACGAGGTCGGCGGCTTCGCGGGGGTCCTCACCGGCGCCGGCGGCGGCGATACCGGGGCCCCCGAGACCGCAAAGAACCCCATCGCCCGCGAGAACTACCACACGGATTGGGTGGCGGACCGGACCGTCGACTGGCTCCGGAGCCTCGACGGCGAAGACCCGTTCTTCTGCTGGATGAGCTTCCCGGACCCCCACCATCCCTTCGACCCGCCCTACGAGGAAGTCCAGAAGCGCGTCGATTGGCGGGACCTGCAGCTGCCGGACCGCCACCCCGGTGACCGCGCAGCCGTCGAAAAGGTTCTCCGGGACAAACCCGCCCACTGGCTCGCCTGGTACGAGGGCCGCTTCCGCAACCCCGAAGGAGGCCCGACGCAGTTCGTCCCCGGGCAGATGACCCACGATCAAGTCCGCGAAATGAACGCGATGATCCACGTCGAAAACGAGCTCATCGACGAGGCCATCGGGCGCGTGATCGCGTGGCTCGACGAGCACGGTATGCTCGACACGACGGACGTGATTTTCACCTCCGATCACGGCGA
>Ga0164313_10005354_pt1 | contig 11358 bp, 6 predicted proteins | sample GuaBasSedimGuay4_FD_113735 | JGI IMG/M metagenome (GOLD analysis project Ga0164313, IMG submission 113735) | Subseafloor sediment microbial communities from Guaymas Basin, Gulf of California, Mexico - Guay4, Core 4569-4, 0-3 cm | ecosystem: Environmental > Aquatic > Marine > Hydrothermal vents >...
AACAAGGTTTAACTTGTAATATATGGGTAAAAGAACATTAGCAATAACAATGTATCCCAGCAAATATCCTAAAACTAGCTGAAAATAGGAAAAAGCTTTTAAATAGGGTTCCTTTTCAGAGATTAGCGATCCAACCTCTCCCGGTATTGATATAAATGTAACTCCCGATAAAGATGCCCCAATCATTCCAAAAGCTACAACAAACCATGGTGATTGTTTATTTCCGGTAAAAAAAGTTTTATTACTGGAATCCTTTGACGTAAAGTAAGATATTAGTATTAAAAGGGAAAAATAACCGGCAATTATTCCAAAAACCAATAGTGGGCTCATAAATCAAATATTTTGGTTTCACAAGGATACTAAAAACTATTAAATTAAAAAATTGCATAAGGATTTTATGAGTATTATTTTTGAACTCAAATTTAAGCTTCTTCAATTATGTCCACTGATCAGTTTTCATCAAAATTACTTGAGAATGCAGTTAATGAATTTTCACGGCTGCCGGGCATAGGAAAAAAAACAGCCTTAAGGCTCGTATTGGCCCTTCTGCGCCAGGACAAAGAGGAAGTTGAAAGTTTTGGAAATACATTTATTGAACTAAAAAAAAATATCCATTATTGTAAGAGCTGTAACAATATTTCCGATTCCGAAATATGCAATATTTGCTCTAATCCTGCCCGGGACCACAAAACAATTTGCGTTGTTGAAAATATCAAGGATGTTATGGCTGTGGAAAGCACACATCAATATCATGGCATTTACCATGTACTTGGTGGGATAATTTCACCTATGGATGGGATTGGCCCGGATGATCTTGAAATTGATTTACTTGAGAATAAAGTAAAAAACAATGGAATAAAAGAGATCATTATGGCCTTAAGCACTACTATGGAAGGTGATACAACAAATTTCTATTTATATAAGAAATTCAGTAAATACCCCCTTCAAATGACAACCATTGCAAGAGGGGTTTCAATAGGGGATGAACTGGAATATACTGATGAAATTACCCTGGGAAGATCTATAATAAACAGAACTCCTATAGATGACATTTTATCTCTTTAAGCTCAAAATATTATGGAATCTTTTGTTATTTATGGCAAGTTAACTCATAAAACAAGAAATGATTCTGAATTCAAATTTGGTTTTATCATTAATTTATCGAATCTGTATTATCTTTGAATTAATATTATCTGAACCCAGATGGACCTTTCTATAATAATTGTCAATTACAACGTCAAGTTCTTTTTGGAGCAATGTTTGTATTCTGTTATAAAATCCCTTTCCGGAATACAAGGAGAGGTTATCATTGTTGACAATAACTCTGTTGATGGATCAGTTCAGCTCTTAAAAGAAAAGTTTTCTGAATTTACCCTTATTGAGAATTCCGAAAATGCTGGATTCGCTAAAGCTAATAATCAGGGAATTAAAATATCTAATGGAAGGTACGTTTTATTATTGAACCCTGACACTGTCGTTCAGGAAGACACCTTTAGCAAATGCCTGTCATTCATGGAAGCAAACCCGGATGCTGGTGCTCTCGGAGTTAAGATGATTGATGGCAAAGGAAGGTTTCTTCCGGAATCAAAAAGGGCACTACCAAAACCATCTATTGCTTTTTATAAGATGTTTGGCCTATCCAGGCTATTTCCAAAATCCCGGAAATTTGGCAAATACAATCTTAGCTATTTAAGTCCTGATGAAACAAATGAAATTGAGATCCTGCCAGGAGCTTTTATGTTTATTCGAAAAACCACCCTGGATAAAACCGGCCTGCTTGATGAAAGCTTTTTTATGTATGGTGAAGACATTGACCTTTCTTATAGGATCATACAAAATGCTTATAAAAATTACTATTTCCCCAAAACCACAATTATTCATTACAAAGGGGAAAGTACAAAAAAAGGTAGCCTGAATTATGTAATAATATTTTATAAGGCAATGCTGATTTTTGCCAGGAAACATTTCTCAAAAAGAAAAGCACGGATTTTTTCCCTCTTTATTAATTTAGCAATATATTTCCGGGCAGGGCTTTCTGTAATTAAAAGGATTTTTAAAAATATTATTTTGCCCCTATTTGATTTTTCCCTGATTTACCTTGGATTTGTTATTTTTATCCCATGGTGGGAAAATATTAAACTAGTTGACGGAGGAGAGTATCCCTCTGAATTTTTGAACTTTATAGTCCCCGGATATATCTTAATATGGATTCTTACCATATATTTATATGGTGGATACGACAGACCTATAAGATTAGGAAGGCATATTAGCGGCTTATTAACAGGTAGTCTTGTAATATTGATAATTTATGCATTATTACCACTACAACTTCGCTTTTCAAGAATTATCATTCTGATCGGAACTTTATGGGTTTTATTATCTACACTTTCATTAAGGTTGATTTTAAATTTTTCAGGTATTAATTCATTCAAAATATACCGGTCAGGTGACAAAAAGATCCTAATTACAGGAAGTTTATCAGAAATTACCAGAATTCATGATTTAATAAAAGAAGCAAACCTAAAACCAAAAGCAACTTATTTTGTTGCTCCTCCCGGAGAAAAACCATTAGCAAACTACAAAGGTAGTTTTAACCAGATACCTGAAATTGTACATTTTTATAATATTGACGAAGTCATTTTTTCTGCAAAGGATATCTCCTCAAAAGATATTATCGCAAAAATGGTTCAAATGTCAGGCTTCCCTCACCTAGAATTTAAGATTGCCCCGCCTTCCAGTTTTTCTGTTATTGGGAGTAATTCGATCCATTCAGCAGGAGATTTATATTTTCTGGATATCAATTCTATAAATAAACAGGAAAACCAAAGGTTAAAACGTCTTTTTGATATAGCTACTTCCCTGATATTTATTCCGTTGTACCCTCTTCTCCTGTTTTTTGTTAAAAGACCTTTTGGTTTTTTCACTAACATTTTAAGGGTTCTTGCAGGAAAAAAATCATGGGTAGGATATAATCTTGACTTCGTACCTGGAAATAAAAACCTCCCATCCATAAAACCAGGGATACTCACTCCTGAAGATGGAATAGACTTAATGAACAACCAGGACAATGAAGTAACAGAATCACTTAACCTTGCCTATGCAAAAAACTATAAGCTGATACATGACTTTTCAATTATTTATAAGGGATATAACGAATTAGGCCGGCAAAAGAAATAATATTGACTTTTTTTAGTACTTTTGTTTATTATTTAGACTAAATAAAAACTCGTATGGCAAGGATTGAAATACCACTACCTACTATGGGTGAAGGAGTTATTGAAGCGACACTTACAAAATGGTTAGTAAATATAGGTGATCATGTTGAAGAAGATGATTCTCTGGTTGAAGTGGCTACAGATAAAGTTGATTCAGAAATACCTGCTCCACAAGCAGGAATTGTAAAAGAGCTTCTGGTTAATGAAGGAGAAGTATCAAAGGTTGGTACCCCCTTATTAATACTTGAAACTGATGATAATACAGAGGTAGATAATACATTGGTTTTGGAAGAAGTGAAAAGGCTAACAATAGACCAGGAATCTCAGGAGCCAGAAGTTCAGGAGAATAAATCAAAATTACAAACTCCGGGGTTTTCTTCATCAGGAAAATTTCTTTCCCCCTTAGTCAGAAGCATTGCCACAGAAGAAGCAATACCGCCTGAAGATATTGAGAACATTCAGGGAACAGGTAAAAACGGAAGAATAACCAAAAATGACCTTATAAATTATATTGAGAGTAGAAAAACAGAAACCAGCATTTTTGATAAAGAACCAGTTCCAAAAAAGGATGAACCCAAAACTGCTCCAAAAGTCATTGAAAAGGCACCTGTAGAAAGTAAAATAGTTATAGGGGAGAGTGATGAAATTATTGAAATGGACCGCATAAGAAAGATCATAGCTGATCGTATGGTTGCCTCAAAAAGAACCTCCCCTCATGTCACTTCATTTATTGAGGCTGATGTTACGAATATGGTCTTATGGCGAAATAAAATAAAAGAAGAGTTCTTCCAAAAAGAAAATCAAAAAATCACTTTTACACCCTTATTTATTGAAGCTGCATCAAAAGCACTACGAGACTTCCCAATGATCAATATTTCTGTTGAAGGTGACCATATTATAAAAAAGAAAAATATTAACATTGGGATGGCAACTGCCTTACCATCTGGCAACCTGATTGTACCGGTTATTAAAAATACTGATGAAAAAAATCTTATAGGCCTGGTAAAATCCGTTAATGATTTGGCTAACAGGGCCCGAAAAAGCAAACTAAGTCCGGATGAAATTTCCGGAGGGACTTTTACCATAACAAATTTTGGTACTTTTCAGAACCTTACCGGCACACCTATAATTAACCAGCCAGAGGTGGCTATATTAGGAGTTGGGGCAATCATAAAAAAACCCGCTGTAATTGAAACAGAAACCGGTGATGCCATTGCCATTCGCCATTTGATGATTCTTTCTTTATCGTATGATCACCGGGTTGTGGATGGTGCTCTTGGAGGAATGTTTTTAAAAAGAGTAGCTGAATATCTAGAGAATTTTGATTTACATAAGAAATTCTAACAGAGGAAGACAATCATGTTTTTTTAAAGTCTTTAGTTAATTCACACCTCAATATACCGGGAGTTTCCAATCACTTCCGGTTTTTTTATAGATATTATAAGCACAAAGCTCCTATCTTACCTTAGTCATTAACCCCCACAATCATAAGTTTATTTGAGTTCCCGTAACCATTTAACTAGCAATTGCGTATGTAATATTATTTGAGTTGAACAAATTTTTCATTTATTACTAGAACTAAGTATAAACATATGAAAAGGATCTTCCTTAGCATTTCCTTCAGTCTTTTAATTACACTATTTTCCACCTATGGTCAGAAAAAGTCAGAATTAAAAGCACTATTCGTTGAAGCAGAATCTTATTTTCTTTTTGAAGAATATAACGAAGCCCTTCCAATTTATCTAAAACTTATAAAAACAGCTCCTGATAATGCTAACCTGAAATACAGAACCGGCCGTTGTTACCTCAATATACCTGGTGAAAAAGACAAATCGCTCAATTTTCTTAAAAGTGCTATTAAAAATATCACACCAAAATATAAAGAAGGATCTTATAGAGAAAAGGAAGCTCCTGTTGATGCATATTTCTATCTTGGCGATGCTTACAGAATTAATAACATGCTTGAAAAAGCCATTAGTACTTATGAATATTTCAAAGAAAATTCAAATAAAAAAGAATATGACTTTGAAGTGATTGATTATCAGATCCAAACCTGCTACAACGCTATTAAGTTGCAGAAAAGCCCATTGTACATAAAATATACCAACCTTGGCGAATTTATTAATTCAAGATTTTCGGATTACAACCCAATTGTTTCCGGTGATGAACAAACTCTGATTTTTACACGAAAGCTTCAGTTCTATGATGCTATCTTTTATTCATTAAGAAAAAATGAGAAATGGTCAGCCCCAATCAACCTGACACCTGAATTATCAGTAGATCAGGATTTTTACTCCTCCTCCATCTCATCTGATGGGAAGAGACTGTACCTTTATAAAAATGATGAATATGATGGAAATATATATGAAAGTACGCTAATAGATGGCAAATGGGGCCCGGTTGTCAGGTTAAACGACAACATAAATACAAAATATTGGGAGTCTCATGCCAGTGAAACAAAAGACGGAAAAGCCCTTTATTTCACAAGTAACCGAAAAGGTGGTTTAGGTGGACTGGATATATACAAATCAGAAAAAGATGAATCAGGAAACTGGGGGCCTGGAATAAACCTTGGCCCCAATATAAACACGGAATTTAATGAGGACACCCCTTTTATAACACCAGATGGGAAAGCTATATATTTTAGCTCATACGGTCATTTTAGCATGGGGGGATATGATATTTTCTACTCATCTTTGTTTGATAATGGAGAATGGAGTACTCCTTTAAATATGGGCTATCCCATAAATACTACAGATGATGATCTTTTTTACATGCCAATCAAAGATGGCAATTTTGCATATCGTTCTCTTTTCTCAAAATCAGGCTATGGAAAGAAAGATATATTTAAACTGGAAATCTACTCTGATGAACACCCTAGAAAATTCCTCATTCAGGGTATGGTTTCACTCGACAGGGGGTCAAAAAATTCCCCGGAAGCTATTCTTGTAACAGTATCTGATTCTGAAAGTGATGAACCAATTGACTCAATGTTAACTAAAACAGATGGCAGATATAGCTTCTTACTGGAGGCCGGCAACTATAAGCTTGCATTCGAAGCTGATGGGTTTCATTCGCAGAAAAAGCAAGTGATTGTGAAATCTGATCAGGATGAATCAGAAATTACATTATCCCCCATCCTATTATCCCTAATAGATATTTCTGCCGAACTTGAATTTCTGGATAGCACAGTAAACTTATTTGATGATACCATTTCGATTAACCTGGGGGTTGAGCCCGGAGCCATATTGTTAGTTGAAGTTTTTGAGGATTCAATGCTTGTGTCATCCGAAGAATATTACATGACTGATAGCACTTTCGAGTATAGATACGTTTCTGAACCTGGCAGGAAAAAACTGGTTTTCACATTGACTGATAAATATGGAAATACTTCTTCACAGAACAGAATTATTGCCGTACCACTCATAGTTTCTCAAAAGGCAACTGAGGAAGATAACATAATGTTATCCCCCATTCCTGGTTTTATTGTACCTGATATCGTACTCAAATTCAGAAATATGATAAACAGCTATGCAACAGGCCCGGTAAAAGAAGAAATTATTTCCATTGATCTGGCCATAGAAAAAATAGCAAAACCAAAAGAGCTGGTTGCTTTATTAAATACAAATGCAGACCAGGCCCATTATACAACCAATGATGTAGTTGATTTACTCTGGACTACCGCGTCAAGAGGCGATAATCACGCAGGCAGGTTTATCAGGTATATGAACCTGTGCTCCCTGCATGAATTTGGTGGAGTTCTTGACACAATCGGTTTTAATGATAATAACATAAGGACCATTGAAGATATCCGATCACTATTAAAGATACAAATAGAAAAAGGAAACCTTTCTGAAGAAATGGTTCAGGCAAGCCTTATAAATATCATTCTTTCAGATCAGGTTATTAATTTCCATAACAGTCTTGATGAAGCTGCCAAAGGCAATCTAAAAGATATAATCTCCTCTATCAACACTGAGGAAAAAGGGATTTACTCTTCATATGAACTTATTAAATTCCTCATGGAAAATGCTGATCTGTTAGGATTTACAGAAGAAGAGCTGGCCATACTGCTTGCTAAACTGGCTGCAAATGGGAATCCTGATGCTAGTGATTTTAAAACAAACTTCATTCCTTATACAGAAAACAATCTAAAAACTTGCATTGAGGAACTTAATCTATCTAAAAAGAAGATTAAAACAGTTCCTGATTTCATTAAAGTAATTCTTACGAATAAAGAGAATTGTAATTATAAGAGTTCTGATTTGATGAATGCATTAATTGACATGATTTCTGATACCGATATTGATATGAGCAAGGTAAAAGATATCCTGGAGGAAGAGGGCAAAACAAAGACAGGTGGCAAGAAAGCCCTTATTTGGTTAACTGTATTCGCCGGGCTGTTCCTAATCTTTTTCCTCTACCGCAGACGAAAAAAGAAAAAAGAAGAATAATTTTTAAATATCTATAATTTTGAGAATCCGGTATTACGAATAAGTAAATACCGGATTTTTTTGCTTTTTTGCATCCTAATAGAATAACATATCAATTAAATTACTAAATTTGTTTAATTGAAAAATTATATACTCATGAAAAAGAAATTAATATTACTCGTTTTCGTTTTTGTTAGTTTAAGTGCCCTTGCCCAAAATTCAAAAGAACTAAAAGAAGCATTTAAAGATGGCGAATATTTTTTAGCATACAATGAATACACAGATGCTTTACCATTTTACAAAAAAATTTATGACGAAAATCCTGAAAATGCAAATATTAACTACAAAATTGGCCTCTGCTATTTAAATATTGAAGGACAAAAAGACCAGGCTATTCCTTATCTATTAAAAGCCGTTTCTCATGTATCAAATGATTATACTGAAGGAAGTCTAAAAGAAGTGAATGCCCCAACAGATGCATATTTCTTCCTTGGGAATGCCTATCAAATCCAAAACAACCTTGTTGATGCTGAAAATAATTACGAAACCTACCTTGGATATCTTGATCCTACTGACACGGTAAATATTAACTTTGTTAATCAAAATATTCTTTCCTGCCAATATGCCAAGGAGATTGTTGAAAACCGGGTCTATTTTGAATCTGAAAACATAGGAAACCAAATTAACACTCCTGCAAATGATTTTGATGCAGTTATTTCTGGAGACGGGACTACCCTTGTATATGTTTCTGTTCAAAAATTTTATGATGCACTCTTTTACTCGAAGAAAAATGCAGAAGGAAATTGGGGATTTCCGGTAAATATAACACCGGATATAAAATCTGATGGAGACCTATACCCAACAGGCCTTTCCAATAACGGAGAGACATTACTATTAGTTAGAGATGATAATTTTAATAGCGACATTTATATCAGCGAAATAAAAGATGGCCAGTGGACTCCTGCAAAAAAATTAGAGAAACCTATAAATACAAAGTTTTGGGAATCTCATGCTTCGTTATCTAAAGATGGTAAAACTATGTACTTTACAAGCAACCGTACAGGAGGTTTTGGAGGACTCGATATTTATAAAACTACCATGCAAGCTGATAATACCTGGGGTAGTGCTGTTAACCTGGGATCAACTGTAAACAGCCAGTTCAATGAAGAAACCCCATTCATCACTGGCGATAATAATACTTTATTCTTTGCCTCACAGGGTCATAGAACCATGGGTGGCTTTGATATCTTCAGCACAGAATCAGGAGTAAATGAAGTTTGGTCAGAACCCATGAATGTTGGATACCCAATTAACAGCACTGATGACGATATGTTCTTTATTCCTTCCAATAATGGAATCTCAGGATATATGTCTTTTGCAAATGGCAATCCTAATTTCGGAAAAAAAGACATCTATTTATTAAACATCTTCTCTGACAAAAATCCGCGAACTGTAGAAATTAAAGGTAATGTATTTTTAGCCGGAGCTCAGGGCAGTAATAATGCAAGAGTAACTATCAGGGGTGGGTCTGGCGATTCACCAATAGTGCAATCTACAAATACCCGGAACGGAAGCTTTACACTAACGTCAAATGTACCAGGCACATATACAATGGAAATTGAAAGCGATGGTTATGTTTCTCAAAATAAATTATTTAATTTACCTGCAAATTATTCACTTAGTGAGGTAGTTCTTAACTCAGAACTTAGCAGCATTGAACCCGAAAAGATTATTTTAAAGAATGTTTATTTTGGATTTGCCAGTTCTAAAATTACCGGAAATGAGGCTGACAAACTCAATCATATTGTAAATATCCTGAATAACAATGTAAATTTCGACATTGAAGTAGCTGGTTATACTGATCCTTTAGGCCCTGCTTCCTATAATAAAGTGCTTTCCGAAAAAAGAGCAAAAGCTATTTCTGATTACCTGATTAAGAAGGGAATAAAGGCTGATCGGATTATTATTAAGGGCTATGGAGAAACAAATTTTATTGCAATCAATAAGAAAAAAGATGGCTCCGATGAACCAGAAGGCAGGAAATACAATAGACGAGTGGAATTCCATATTACCTCAGGCGATAAAATCTTTATTATTGAGTCAGAAGTTCCGGCTTCATTAAAAACCAAATAATTTTTTTCAAAAAAAGATCGATTGCAAAAAATCATATTTCTTTTGATTTTTATCCTGTTCCAACCAAATATGTCGGGGCAGGATAAATCAGAAAATGAAATTTCATACTACAGAGCTGAATACTTAAGGACTATCAACAAGTTCGAAAAAGCACTAGCTCTGTACCTGGATTTGCCTGAAAGAGGTATAGACAATGCCAATATCAGATATAAAATAGGGATTACTTATCTAAACATTCAGGGGAAAAAGGATCAATCTATTCCATATTTACTTTCTGCATCCGAAAAAGTCACCCGCAAATATAAGAATGGGTCCAGCTTTAAAGAAAAAAAAGCTCCAGAGGAAGTTTTCCTCTACCTTGGGGACGCATACCTCAAAAATAATGAAATTGATAAGGCAATACAATATTATAAACGGTATAAAGAAACTACCAGAAAAAATAAAGACCAGGAAGTTATTGAAAAAAGACTGGAAAGCTGCCTGTTGGCAAAGGAGCTCCAGAAAAACCCAAAAAATATAAGCTTTTTAAAGTTTCCCGTGGAAACAACAGATCATTTAAACTTTAATCCAGCCATTTCACAGGATGGCAATTCTCTAATTTATAATTCAAAAAGAAAAGGTTACATTCCTATTTATTATACTACGAAAAAAAATAATAAGTGGTCTAAACCAAGAAATATCTCATTAGAGGTAGAGTCTGATGGAGATTATCTTGTATCATCAATCTCAGCAAATGGGAAAAAGATATATTTAATTAATCAGGAACTGGATGATGACGATATTTTTGTTAGTAAACTTTCAAAGGGTAGATGGTCAAAGGCCATTTCTTTGGGGAATAAGGTGAATAGTATTTACAATGAAACCCATGCAACGAGCTCATCTAATGGGAAATACCTTTACATCGTTAGTGACAGATTAGGAGGAAACGGTGGATCAGACATCTACCGCCTGGTCTCTGATGAAAATGGGAACTGGGGACAAATAAAGAACCTGGGAAAAAGGATTAATACAAAAAATAACGAAGCAACACCATTCTTAGACAAAACAGAAGGTAAGCTTTTCTTTAGCTCTCAAGGACATAACACAATGGGAGGTTATGACATATTCTCAGTATCGCTAAGCAATGATAGTTCCCTGGTTCAAATAAAAAATATAGGTTTCCCTATTAACTCAACGGATGATGATCTTTTTTTTACACCCGGTTATAAGGACACCATTGGATTTATGTCAAGAGCCGATACAATAAATGAACCCGGGCAGGCAATCTACATGCTGGGCTATTTTTCAGAAAATATAATTAAAAAGTATAAGCTCAAAGTTCAATTAGTTGCTAAAGACAGTGCTAAAATTGTTTTTAGCAATCTTATCGTTCAAATTAAGGGAGAATCCGGAGACCTCATAATTCCATCTATCTCTCCTGACCAATACGGAGAATTTAGTATTACACTCCCAAAAGGAAAATACATTCTGAATATTTCTGGCAATAAAATTTATCCAAAAGTTAAATTATTCAAGATCACCAAGGCGGTTTCCCAGGTAAACAATATCCAGGTAGAAATATCATCTTTAGAAGAATC
>Ga0164313_10005355_pt1 | contig 11358 bp, 7 predicted proteins | sample GuaBasSedimGuay4_FD_113735 | JGI IMG/M metagenome (GOLD analysis project Ga0164313, IMG submission 113735) | Subseafloor sediment microbial communities from Guaymas Basin, Gulf of California, Mexico - Guay4, Core 4569-4, 0-3 cm | ecosystem: Environmental > Aquatic > Marine > Hydrothermal vents >...
AATCGCTATTATCGGTGGTCCTGAGAATACGACCCAGGGATTAAAAAATGACCAGCACGATCATTATATTTTTAAAGGTTCAGCTCAAATAAGGAAGTTGGATGACTGGAAAGCAAAATTGCATAGCAATCATGGTTTATCATTTGGACTTTCCGCAATCATCATGTCTCAATATGCAAATAGTGTCTTAAATAGCACAAATAGCAGTTTTGGTGGTGTTTATAGGTTGATGGCCAGCTGGATACTTGTTGGTCGAGGCACAGGACATACAGGTCGTTTGGAGCTTCGCGCCGAGAACAGATCTGCCATGCCAGGCTTTCTGTCAGGCATGCAGCTGGGAAATGAGGTTGGTATGGCTGCATTAAATCCGGGTTTTGGGTATTCACATAACTTTAGCCTCGATATTCCGGTTGTCAGCTGGGTGCAGGGTTTTAATAACAACCGTGCAGGTTTTGCCATTGGTCGATTAGGTTTTGATGCCTACCTGGACCCTATTGCTTTTCAAACATTTTCGAGGGCATTTGTAAATCGTTCTTTTGTATTTACCCCGGCAACTCCTACAACAGGTATTGGTGCACTTGGAGCTGTGATAAAAGGTTTTATTACTGAGCAAATATGGCTTGGCGGTCAAATCTATGATGCCAATGCGACCAGTGGAACATTTAATACTGAAATATTTAAGGAAAATGAATGGCTTAGTGCTTTAGAGGTAGGATTTACACCATCTTTTAAGCGTCGAAAAACAGATAAAATTCAGTTCTCCTACTGGTTTAAGGATGCAAGAGAGGAAGCCGGAATTTCTAAAGGAAATGGTTGGCTGGTCTCTGCCACCTATGGTTTTGCAGACAGAATATTATCATTTGTGCGATTTGGAGGTAACAATGGTGGCGCGGGTATTGCAGCTAAGACAAGTGCCAGTGGAGGTCTGGAGTTTAAACCAAAACCGTTTCATGCCATCAGTATTGCCGGTGGATGGGCCCGACCCTCCGAAGAAACCTCGGGACCTGGTATTAGAGATGAATATGCTTTTGAGACCTCTTATGTGGCTCAACTATTACCTAAGATATCGCTCATGGCAGATTTCCAGTTCACATTAAACCCCACAAATAATCCAGCTGAGAATTCATCGGTTATAGTAGGATTACGTACTATAATTAATCTTTAGAATATAGAAAAACCAATTTGCATTATGAATATGAATAAGAATAGTTTAGCTAAAACAATAATCACTCTTATTTACGCGGGACTATTATTATCAATACATCCGTGTGCAACAGCGCAAACTCCAGATCCTGCAGAACCTGTCGATATGTGGGATCACTGGTTTGTGATGGGCAATAAGGTGGTATTTGGAGGGCAGGATAAGATCAAACACTCACACGAAATTCAGTGGCGGGCCAATAACAACCTGCAATCACTGGATCGCATTATGTATGAGGGAGTTTTTACTTATTCACCTAATAGTCACTGGGAAATCGTTCCGGATTTGAGGATAAGTATTATTTCCGGAGGAATAGAGTGGAGGCCGGGATTTGGTATCATATTAAAAAATTACCTTGGAAAACCAGAACAAAAGTTTAAAACCCAATTGGTGCACCAGGTGAAATGGCAGGCTGATATTTTTGATGAGTTTAAAAATGGCTTGAGATATATGCTATCGCTCAGTCATATAGTCAATGAACACTTTATCGTGACAGGGCTTGGGGGTGCTTTTTATCGCTGGAGTAATGATTTTACAGGATTGCAATTTATCCGGACAGGAATTGGGTTGTCATATGTTTTTGATAAGATGCATTCCATTTCCTTTATTGATGCAATCGGGTTTGAAAACCGGGGGCCGGAGATCGGTATCACCTATGCCCATTTTCCAATGGTGCAGCTAATCATAAGGGTGAATAAGAACTACAAATATCTACCTGCGAAATACATCAATTTCTAAGTGACTTTCCTTGTGCTTAAATATGCTGACGGCAGAAGCAATGACAAAATGATTGAACCGGCAGAGATTAATCTATAATTCATACGTGGAGAGCGGCAGAACAAGCGATCTTACTGCCTTATAACTCCTAGACAGAATCCGCTCAAAGCAAGTTCCTCTACTTATAAAGTTGCATTTTTTCTTGTTAAGTAATGCATTTTTACCTATTTTTATAATAAAGGATAGCTATGCAAAAGGAGAATAAGGACTATGATTCCTCGCCGGACGTTCCCTCTACTCTGTCCGATAGCGAGGTGCTATACTGGCTTCGAACCAGGAAAGTGGACATCGCCTTCCTTAATCGGCTGAAGGAGTGTTCGGCAGCCACTGATGATATGATTGCAGGCTGGCTCAACATCAGCGTCAGGACACTCCGAAACTACAGGAATCCGGAAAACCGGATCAGGGAAAATATTAAGGAGCAGGCCCTCCTTCTCATGTCCCTCTTTGTCCACGGGAACGACGTTTTCGGAAGTGCTGCGAAATTCAATGACTGGCTGAACACGGAGAACTTCTATTTTGACGGGCACAGCCCTTCCACCATGCTCCATACAGTAAGCGGAGCACGCTTTGTGAACGAGCGCCTTCATGCCATGGAGTACGGAGACAATGTCTGAAACCCTTGAGATCTATCGCCTCTGCAGGAAGAAATATGCAGGGGAATTATTGGTATCCGGACTGGCCAACCGCTGGAACAGGGAAGGACAGAAAGTAATTTACTGTGCTTCCAGCCGATCGCTGGCCAGCCTTGAGCTGCTGGTCCACAGGAGCATGATCATCCCGGGAGAATCCTATGTGATATTGGTCATATCCATCCAAGAACCCGACCATGTAATCATGAATATATCGCTTCCTGAGCTGCCGGAAAACTGGCGAAGCATAGGAGCCTTTGGCACACTTCAGAAAACAGGTGCTCAGTGGTACGACAGCCAGGCCTCCCTGGCACTCCGGATACCGTCGATTGTCATCCCGGAAGAATACAACTACATAATCCATACGGAACATCCCACTTACCTCACACATGTTTCTATCCTGCGCCGTGAAGATTACTTCTGGGACAGTCGATGATATTACCCTGACCGACACTCTGGGTAACATAGCCTATACAGAACAATTTTATTCTTTGTGTGGCCTCATTTTCGTAGCTTTGGGATCGACACTGATAAGAGATCACAAATGAAACCAGGCCGCATCATATGGATTTTATGGATCATGCTTTTCGCCAGCATGAGTCTGGTTTCAGGACAGGCCCGGCAGTTCAGTCGTTATAAAGTATCTGATGGTTTATCACAGAGCGAGATTTTATGCATCTTTCAGGATTCGGAGGGATACATGTGGTTCGGGACACAGAACGGACTTAATAAGTTTGATGGATATTCATTTGAACAGTTCTTTAACGATCCGGCCGATTCCAACACCATCTCCAACAACTGGATCTTTGATATCGCAGAGGATGAAGATGGACGCATATGGATTGGGACCAAAGGCGGACTCAACAGGTATGATAGAAATACGGGGGTGTTTACCACCGTCTCTCTCCCTGAAGGCGCAGGTACATCTCAGGATAATTTCATCTATGGACTCACTGCAGATGAAACCTCTGTTTATATCAACCACTCTCCCACCCTGTCCGTTTTGGACTACCATACAGATGAGGTAAAATCTTACCGGAGTACTATTGAGATGGGGGGTGCCCTGTACGACAAGGGCTTTCCAATTCTTAAAGGAAGAGATGGGCTTATCTGGATTGGTTCGGCGAACGGACTCTGCAACTTTAACCTGCAGCTGGAGCAGTTTAGCTACTTCCCTGCCGAAGAACCGGGTCCCCGTTCAATTACAAATGCATATATCACTTCCCTGCTGGAAGATCAGGACGGGAATATACTCATAGGCACCGAAAACGGGCTGAATATCTACCACCCCGAATCAGAGCAGATAGTCAGCCATTTTCACGATCCCCATAATCCAAACAGCTTGAGTCATAACTATATACAGTCCATGATCCAGGACCACCTGGGAGATATATGGATCGGAACACAAGGAGGCGGACTGAACCAGGTATCTGGCCTGATTCCCGAGGGGCGGGGGGATTTTACGCACTTTCGAAACCTGGCCGATAACAACAATTTTATTGCTCACGACATTGTGATCACGCTTTTTGAGGATGAGTCTCAGAACCTCTGGATAGGTACCCTGGCCGGAGTAGATAAGACAGATCTGAAGAAGAAGAACATTAAAACCTATCAGAAATCGGACACTCCCAACTCCATGGATCTGCTCGACAATGTGATCGCTTCCATCTTTGAAGATGAAGAAGGGAAGCTGTGGGTGGGTACCTGGGGGAAGGGAATGAGCATCATTGACCGAAACACCAATGAAGCCATCCACTACATGGCGGAGCAGACAGGTGAGAGACATATTCCCGAAAACCATGTGCATGTGATTTTCAGGGATAGTCAGTCCAGGGTATGGCTGGGCACCAGGAATGGGGTCAGTATACTGGACAAATCTATGAACCGGTTTATACCAGTTGAAGAGTATTTCGATGCGCCCGATTTTAACTATTTCACCAACAACAGGGTCTACTGTATTATTGAAGCCTCCGACCACAGGTTCTGGATCGGAACGGGAAACGGGATTTGCATTCTCGATACTGAAACCAAGGAGAGAACCATCCTCCAGGAGGATGGCGATGGCCCCCTGAGTCTGAGCAGGAATTTGATCTACTCCCTGCTTGAGGACCGCGACGGACAGATCTGGATTGCCACCTCCCGCGGATTGGATCGGTATGACCCCTCCGCCAATCTGATCTATCATTATGAAAGCGATCCGGAATCGGGAAACAGCCTGGTGGATAACTTTACCATTTCGCTCTGTGAAGATACCCGGGGCTACATCTGGATCGGGACCAGTGGGGGAATCAGTATGTTCAACAAGACCGACTCAAGCTTCACCAATTATACAACCTTCGATGGATTACCCAGCAACATCATCTATGATATCATCAGGGATGGAAATGACAACCTCTGGTTTACAACAGGATCGGGACTGGTTATGCACAACCCGGCCATCATTGCATGGGAAGATTTCATTGTTGTGGACGAGTTACTGGGGAAGGAGTTTAATTTAAAAGCTGTTTTTAAAAGCGACAACGGGGAGCTCTATTTCGGGGCCATTGACGGACTGGTCTCCTTTCACCCCGATTCGCTCACCACCAACAACTACATTCCGCCTGTGCGAATCACCTCCATGGAGAAGGAGAACAATAATTTCACGCAACAACTCAGTGTCTATACCAGTGAGATTGATCTGTCGCACAAGGATTATTCGTTGACCATAGAGTTTTCGGCCCTCGATTTCACCAATCCATCCCGAAACAGGTATTCCTATAAGATGGAGGGAATCTCCAATCAGTGGATTGAGATCGGCACCCGGCGATTTGTTCCCTTTACCAATCTTCCGCCGGGCGCCTATACCTTTCGTGTAATAGGCACCAACAGCGATGGGGTATGGAACCGCGAAGGAGCCAGCATAAGCATCACTATTCATCCCCCCTGGTGGAGGAGCATAGCCGCTTATGTGGTCTATCTGGTTCTGACCATTGTATTGATTGTAGCCATCATCAAGCTGAGAGAGCGAAATCTGGTCAGGGAGAAAACAGTCCTTGAAGAGAAAATCAGTGAACGCACTACGGAAATTGCCAGCAAGAACAGCTCCCTGGAACAACAAAAAGATGAATTAAACGAACTGAATGCCATGAAGGATACCTTCTTCTCCATACTGGCACACGATCTTAAAAATCCATTCTCCAGCCTCTATGCCCTTAGCGATCTGGTGGTGGAAAACTATGAGCAGATGGAGGAAGAGGAGCGGCTCACCTCCATGAAAAAAATCAATCAATCCAGTGAGCTTATTTACAACCTGCTTGAAAATTTACTCACGTGGTCCAGAACACAGCGTGGCGATATCGCCTATTCACCCGAAGCCTTTAACCTGACCACCCTGGTGGAGGTCAATATGAACCTGCATCGCGTTCCCGCCGAGAAGAAGGGGATAAAGTTCATTTCGGAATTACCCGAAAAAGTGATGGCCCTGGCCGACCGTGAAATGATCAATACGGTGCTCAGGAATCTGGTCAACAATGCCGTTAAGTACAGTCACACTCAGGGCGCAATCGCAGTGAGCATTGAAGAAACCGATCATGTAATAGAAGTCATGGTCCGCGACGAAGGCACTGGAATCGCCAAAGAGAATATTGAAAAAATATTCCGAATCGATACCAAATTCAAATCTCCCGGTACTGCAGGTGAAAAGGGCACGGGTCTTGGACTGATCCTCTGCAAAGATTTTGTTGAGAAGAACGGGGGGCGTATCTGGTGCGAATCCGAGGAGGGGTCGGGTACAGCCTTCTTCTTTACCATCCCGGATCCTAACAGCTAATCTTTACAGCATTTATCCAGCCTGTTCAGATGATGGATAGATAAGAAAACTTTGTAAATTTACCTTAAAATACACCTTATGGAGCACGACAATATAAACATTAAGCTTATTGGAGCCGTTACTTTGGGGACCATAGGCGGTTTACTTCTTGGAAGCTATATCTGGGGTAGCAAATCAGACAGCAACACAATCTCAAATCACCTGTCGACCCTGAGCAAGATACTCAAAGAGATTGAAGGGATCGATACGGAAGAAGCTGAAGATCTAAAGACCAGAATAACCAATATTTTGAACACCATAGAATCCAATTATGTCAAAGTTGAAAAATAACATCGACAGCATCTCCAACGATACGGAAAACATCGCCAAAGATTATCTTAATCTATTGATAATCCGGATTACTGAAAGACTTTCCCTCTTTATCGGGATATTTTTCTCGGTCTTCATCATCTCCACACTCCTGCTTATTGTAGTGCTTATTGGTTCAATTGCCCTCGCAGGTTTCCTGAATAAAATCCTCGCCAGTGAGTTCTGGGGGCACCTGATTGTGGCTGCTGCTTACCTTCTGGTAATTGCTCTTCTGGTGGTTAAGATGATCCGTTCAGAGACACCCCTTCTCTCCAACCTCTTTGTAAAACTTATGATCTTCATTCTGGATATCGAAGAACCACAGACCGGTTCGGTCAAGGGGCTAAAGGTGGAAAAGAAACGTATCAAAGAGAAACTGGATTTGAACAAGGAGAAATTAAAAACAGATTTTCAATTGCTCAAATACAGTTTGCTGGATGGGCTTATGAAGGAGTTCCTGGGATTGTTTGCCAGGAAAAAGAAGACCACGAAAGCATCCACGAAAGCATCCACGAAAGCAAGCTCCAGGACAGCATCCAAAACAAATCCGGCAACCCCCAAGCCAAAAAAGAGGACCCGGAAAAAGGAGTAACTCCTTCTCTTAGCTAACCCTTCGTATCATCCGACCGGACGTGCAGATCGTGCTGTGGGAATGGGATTTCAATACCCGCCTCATTTAATTTGCCATTCAAACTTACATTTAGCTGGCTTTCAACTGTAAGCCGGCTATCGATATCGGTCCAGGCCAGTAACCTGAAATCAAGTGAACTCTCTCCAAAGCCAAGGAAAAAGGCAGAAGGGGCTGGATGTTTCCGAACCTTTTCATGTTCCTCAGCCAATCCTCGTAATATCTCCAGTACTGCCTCGGGATCGGTACCATAGGCCACTCCCACACGTATATCCATGCGCCTGAGATAGTCGGTAAGGGTCCAGTTAATCATGCTGTTAGAGATCAGGTTTCCGTTGGGTACAATCACCTCTGCCCCATCAAAACTTTTGACGATACTTGCCCTGAATCCTATGGAAAGGACTACGCCCATTAATTCACCCACCTGTACTGTATCCCCCACTTTAATGGGCCTTTCGAAAGCCAGAATCAATCCGGATACCATGTTGTTGAATACATTCTGAAGTCCAAAACCAATACCAACAGAGAAAGCACCGATGATGATCGAAAGGTTGCTTAATTCCATACCTGCTGCTGCTGCTGCAAGAAAGAAGCCACCAGTAATCAGGGTAATTCTCAGCAACATGGTCACTGTATGTGGAATTCCTTTGGCAGTGGGGATCCTTGTAAAAATATCCTTTTCAAGGATCGTGCTTATGATTCGGGAAAGAAACACAGAGAACCAGATCACAAAAATAAATATCAATATGTTGGCCGGTGTGATATCTACCGCCCCAATGGTCCACCCTGTATTCAGGGTTTCATCGCCCCACTCCATGAATCTCTCTTTGAAATTCAACAAGCCCAATGCGGCTGTAAAGAAAAAGACCCAAAGAAGAAGATTGATGAGACGCGTAACTTTTTTATGAATGACCTGAATACCGTCTCTCACCATGTTCAAACCCTGTAATGTTTTCCCCGCCAATAGCATATAAATAACTGCATTTACGACCCTGGTGGTTACAAATATGAGCAGTGTCAGTATGGTTAATAGTATGAAATTAATAGTGAAATACTCAGCCATTCTGACTGCACCCGCAAAGTTTCCAAAAATGGCTGCAAAACAAAGCAGAGCAATAACAGCCAGTGCAACCCTGATTAATCCGAGTAAAAACTTACTGGAAGTGTGAATGAAAAATGCCCTCCTTAACACCATCATAAGGTAGTATACAAATCCTCCGGTTGACATCACCAGAAGTAACAACCTCTGAAGAATGTCAGAATAAAAAATTACTTCATATATATAGGTTAAGATGTAGAACCCCATGAGTATCTCAATCCAGGGTGAAGCCTTCTTCGTATAACTGCGAAGCACAACAATGATCAGGGGGATCATCAGGAAAAATAAATTTACCACCTGCAATGACATGAAAAACTCTTTGAATAAAAACCTGATCAGTAAAGTGGTAAGAAACAGCACCGTTGCAACAGGAGATTCAATGATTGCAAGCTGGATATCCTTCAGCTCATGTTGTTTACTGATGTACTCTTTCGAATAATTCTTTTTAAAACTGAATGCCAGAACTACTAGAGTCAGTAAGAGAATTGAAATGACCCATAATTGAACCTTAAATCTCGATTTGATCAGTTTCACATCAGCCCGAAGTAATGTCACAAACTGGTCTGCGTGGTGTTTGATAATGGAAGTATCTTTGGAGGCAAATTCCTGGATGAGTGGGGGCATATCCGCACTGTATAAGCTTTCTCCAATCAACTGCTTCTTTACGGAAATACTGTCCAGTAGTGATTTAAGCTGGGCATTTCGTCCAGAAAAAATGTTCTCTTCAATGAGCAGGTTTGTGAAATCCTCCTGAAGAATTGAGTTTACAGAGTCGAGTTTACGTATGGTCTGGTCCATTCTAATTTTAACCACGTCGGGGATGCCTGTTTCACCAGCATTTTCCTTTGAAAGTTCCCATCTTTTCCTATTCTGCACAAGTTCAATGGAACCATTCATAATATCCCTGGTTCGTTTGGTCATCTTCAACTGGAAATCTTCAATCTGGTCGATATGTAAGTCAACCAGATACCTGGCGTTATCCAGCTCTCTTACATTGGTATGATCCATTGACTGAAGTATATCCTCTGCGAGAAACTGATCCACTGCGGTTAGGATGGTATCTCTTTCGAGATCAAACTTCGTATGGTCCTCATCCGATATTTGAAGTTTACCCTGCTTTGAAATAAGCTCGGCGGTCTTCTCATATTCAACCATAAGTTCCGTGGTGGGTATGGGCAGAATAACAACAGTATCTGATACCGCTTTTGCCGCATCGGTCGATTTCTCCTGAGCGGTAATTCCCGGCGAGAACAAGAACGACACAATGAACAACAAGGCTAAAGAGAGTAAGGGGCAAAGTAAATGTTTGATTTTCATATTCTCAGCTGGTTTGTAATCCAAATCTACGAATTTTACATGAAAGTGCAGGAAGAGCTCTCCCCCTGCACTTTCTACTTTATACTTTATACTTTCTACTTTCTACTTTCTACTTTCTACTTTCTACTTCCTCACCCTAACCGGGTAAGGCGGTCTCACCGGTTCCTTTGGAGGATTTTGTCTGAGCTGCTCAAGCACCACTTCAATGGCTTTCTCCAGCTGCGGATCACCTCCACTGATCACATCAGCGGGTGTTTGCTCCACTTCAATATCAGGGGCCACTCCCACATTCTCCACAATAAATCCATCCTCGGTCCAGATGGCCACATTGGGTGCAGATACATATCCACCATCAAGCAATTCTGGGAATCCCAGGGTTCCTACCAATCCCCCCCAGGTGGTCTTCCCCACCATGGTTCCCACATTGAACTTGCGGAACATATAGGGCAACATATCCCCTCCCGAACCGGCGTTCTCTTCGATGATCATAACTTTGGGGCCCTGGATGGAGGCACTGGGGGATTTCAAATCGTTGGTATATCGCATGTTCCAGTGCGACTGGTAGGGCCTCAACAGGATATCGATGTAGTAGTCGGCCAAAGATCCACCTCCGTTAAACCGCTCATCCAGGATAATCGCCTTCTTGTTGGCCTGGGGGAAGAAATAGCGTTTAAAATATTCATGCCCAGCTCCGGCTGTATTGGGAACATAGACATAAGCCACCTGTCCGTCGGTGGCTTCATGCACCTTCTTCAAATTCCCCTCTACCCAGTCTCGGTTTCTCAGGGCATACTCACTACCAATGGGTTCCACCTGAATCTCCCTGGATTCGCTTCCATCGGGATTGGGGCCAACGGTAAGCTCGACAATCTTTCCTGAGGTGTTCTCAAATGGTTCGTAAAGGTTTACATCGGTGGTCAGATCCACCCCGTTGACTGCCAGCAGGTATTCACCAGTTTTTACATTCAGTCCGGGTTCTGTAAGTGGTGAACGCAGGTCCGGATTCCAATTCAGTCCTTCAAATACTTTGGAAATCCTGTAGCGGCCATTATCCACCATAAAATCTGCTCCCAGCAAACCACCAGACACCCTGTCAGGATCACCCAACTGTTCTCCTCCACCCACACGGTGATGACCTACAGAGAGCTCACTGCACATCCACATGATCACCCGGTTCAGGTCGCTTCGACATGCCAGGTGAGGCAAAAATTGAGCATACTTCTCTTTCATGGCAGGCCAGTCGGCTCCATGCATCCCCGGATCATAAAAATAGTCCCGGTTGATGCGCCAGGCTTCATCAAAGATCTGGGGCCATTCGGCCAGGGGATCAATCTTTACCTCCAGGCTGCCCGTATTGATGCTTCCTTTATCGGGTGAAGGTTCGGCACCTGCATCTGCAATACCCCAGCTCCGATCTTTGCTGTAGAGCATTTTCTTCCCATCTACTGAAAGTATATACATATCCATCTCAGCTATATCCTTGTCCTCCCGCTCCTCCATATCATAGGCATGCATGGTCCGTTTCCCAGCCTCTCTTTTAATATAAAG
>Ga0164313_10005356_pt1 | contig 11355 bp, 6 predicted proteins | sample GuaBasSedimGuay4_FD_113735 | JGI IMG/M metagenome (GOLD analysis project Ga0164313, IMG submission 113735) | Subseafloor sediment microbial communities from Guaymas Basin, Gulf of California, Mexico - Guay4, Core 4569-4, 0-3 cm | ecosystem: Environmental > Aquatic > Marine > Hydrothermal vents >...
ATACAAACTATTATTTTTAATAAAAACATATTCAAGCATTTAATTTCACATCGACAAAAACTGTTGAAATTCGTGAAAATAGCGAACAAATAACCCTGAGCAGGCTATTAACCTGAGTTCGACCTAAGCTTTGCTCACAGCTTCAGATAATTATATTCTAGACGACTCAAATTTTTGATGGACTATCTGGATAATTCAAGAAAATTTGAGGAAGTATAGGGTATAATTATCGAAGCCCGCTTGCTGGAAAGCCAATAGCACAACATCTTTGAACTAAAAATCCCTTGATATAACCCGCTATATCTTCCTGATTTTCAGCATCAAATCTCTTGCACTCTTGGCTTTCTGTGAATCGAATCTTAGGTCGAACTCAGGTTAATAATAATAATCCTATATATTTAATAAAAAATTTCTTTTTATATTTTACCTCACCCGCAACTACGAAAAGGTAGTTACGACCTCTCCCAAGGAGAGGTAAATCGGAAACCCCGAGGCAGAGCCATCGGGGAATTATTTAGACTAAAATTTTTAAATTAAGCCTAATTCTTTGGCTTTCGAAACCAGACTCACTCTATTTTTGACAGATAATTTCTGAAATATATTATATAAATGTTTCTTTACAGTATCATCTGAAACAAACAATGCATGGGCTATTTCTTTATTCCTCATTCCACTTGAAAGGTGTCTTAACACAGCAAGTTCACGAGGAGTAAGGGGTTTCAATTCGTGATCAGGTAATCCGTTATGCTCTTTACCATTCGATTCGTGATCAATAGCCTTTCGTGCATCTTTAATTCTAATTAATATATTTTCTATATTGGATTTTTTCCTGATTTTCTTTGGCAGCAAATTAATCAAACTCGTCATGAGGGCTCCTGATTCCAAAAATGGCAATATAAATTCACTGGATTCAGCAAGAGCAAGTGATTTTTCTATCGTTATAAATGCTTCTTCAAATTTTTCTTGCTTGTAGTATAGTATGGCTTGCATGGCTAAAATATCAATCAAGTGCAAACTATTTTTATGCCTGACATTCTTGTCATAAATCTTAGCCAGGAGATCTTCAGCCTCTTTAAGATTTTTTTTAGATCCTTCCGCAATCAACATTCTGGATCGGGTTGCACAGATAATTTCAAACCAAAACAAGGTGGCCGTATCAGGACTACATGAACCGGGTTTAGACCAATACTTAAAAGGACCTATATTTTCCTGTAGAACCCCTAACCTAACTTTACAAGAATTTACTAAATCTGTAAAATAAGATCCCAGACTTAGGTTAAATCCCTCCAAGGTCAATAGCGTATTGTTTGCGAGTCGCGATTGTCCATCCAATTGATAGGCAATCGTGAGTGCGATCATAGCATCCGCTGCGGCTCTTGCATGAAAGAAAAAACGCCTATTTATTACTTTTTCGAGCAGAGCAATAGCATCTTTAAGGATTCCTTTTTGAAGGCAAATCAATCCTTCCAAATAATTACACCAGCATAATGAATCCTCTAAAGAATTTAATATTGAAACATTTTGGCATCTGTCAAAATATTTTTTAGCCTCCTCCGGTCGCAACTCTATGAAACTTATAAGTTTCAACACAAGGAGCAATCTTGTTTCTCTAAGGGGTGCCAAAGGTTTTGATTCATTCAACCAACGCAGAATTTGTTTAATTACTCTGGCTGACTGGCCTTGCATTTGCCCTGCTATCCCAAACAATAATTCTGTTTCTGCCCTGATAGCAACATTATTTATTGAAATCAATTTCAAAGCCCGTTCCAGATATTCCAAGCTCTTTTCTCCATCCTGAAATTCTTGCATACTGGAATGTCCTCTAAAATAAGCGACTTCTCCCGAAAATGCATGTTCTCCTGAGCCTTGGTTCATCAAGACATCAACCCTGTCCATAAGGGGCCGAAGTGCCTCAACTTCAAAATTAAACATATGCACCCATGCTTTAGAGATCAACAATTCGGGCTTATTCTGAATTACATTATACGGTAATTTTGACAGCCAATTGTTCAACACATACCACTTACCTATATTAATCATTTTCTGGCCATAAAGCTCAATAATTTGAGCAACTCTTTCTACATTTCCGGCTGCATCAGCATGTTGAATAGCTTCATCAATCAAATTATTCTTCTCAAACCATTCGGAAACACAAATATGATACGCCTTTATTTCATTCTGTGTTCTTGTTCTTTTCAGTTGGTCAACAAGTAATTCTTTAAATTGATTATGATATCTAAACCAATTTCTAGAATTATCCAGCGGAATCACAAATAAATTCGAACGGATCAAGTTTTCAATAAACTCGTTCCCATTTAAGGTGTTATCATCTGAGTTTTCCATGGAAAAAAGTTCTTCCAGCACTTCAACGCAAAAACGATCCAAAATTGAAGATTTCAACATCTGATTCCGAAAACCAATGGTTTGTTTTTCTAATAATTCCGTATTTAAAAATTCAGAGACCAAGTGAAGGTTACCATCAATTTTGCTTAAAATATTATTGGCATCTTTAAACTTGTTAATTGATAGTGATATCATTATCAAACCTGCTACCCAACCCTCTGTCTTTTCTAATAAAGACACCGTGGCATCTTTATCTAATTCAATTTTCAGGAGTTTCTTATAAAGTTTAAAAATTTCATTTTTAGAAAATGAAAGATCTTCCGCTCGTAATTCATGCATTTTGTTATGCATACGTAGCGAACTTAAATTCAAAGGTGGATTCGTTCGGGATAGAATACAAAGATGCAAGTTCTTTGGTGGAAATCGCAAAAATTCCTCAATAAAACGGTGAATTTCAAGAGCATTAATATTTTGATAGTCATCCAATACAATTATAAACTTATTTCGGATCTTATCCAATTCACTAATCAATGTAAAGATCAAATCTTGTATCGGTGGAAGTCTTTTTTTGTTTAAGGAAATTTTGAAATTTTTTAATGCCCCGGGGAATAATTGATCGATGGCAGTTACAACATATTGTAAAAATACCCGTAGATTATTGTGTTCTTCATCTAAAGTAATCCAACTACTTACAACGGGGTTATTTTCCAACCATTGACTTATAGTTATACTTTTTCCATAACCAGCGGGTGCGGAAACAATAGTTAGAGGTTTTATACAATTTTCATCCAACTGTTCAAAAATTGTATTGCGAAAAATATGCTTAGTGGTTATTAAAGGTTTGTGCAATTTCGTCGTCAAAACTTTAATACCTTCAGACGAGGTAATGTCCTTACTCAATGCTATACTTGTAATGGTTGAAGAAAGATACATCTCTCCTTTACCAACCTTTTGAATTGCCGTTACCAACTCCTCCGGTGCGCTATCTTTTAGAAGATATCCGGCAACTCCTGCGTCAAGCATGCTTTTAACAAATCGTCTGCCGGAATGGATTGAAAGTGTTAAAATCTTTGTATCTAAAGACAATTCTAAAATTTTTTTTGTGGCATCAATACCATTAAGGTTTGGCATTGTAATATCCATAACAACTACATCCGGATGTTTTTCCTTTACCAGTTCAATCGCCTCATTACCATCTTTTGCCTCCCCTACAATATAAATTCCATTCTCCTCTTTCAAAATAGCTCTTATCCCTGCCATAAAAACAGGATGATCATCAACAAGTAGGACTTTTACCGGCATATCATCAATCTATTAAGGGGATTATTAAATTTATTCTTGTTCCATGGCCTATTGTAGAATCAATTTCCATCGATCCGCCAATATCCGTTATTCTTTCATGTACACTAAACAGTCCCATACTCTTTCTTTTAAATCTGTACAATTCAGGAGAGTATTCAAAACCTATCCCATCATCTTCTATATCAATATATATATTCTCATCGTTTCCTCTTATACTCACAATAATATTTTCTGCCTTCGCATGTTTTACAATGTTGATCAATAGTTCTCGTATGCTTCTAAAAATTAAAAATCTCGTATCTTCTCTCAAAGGAAAAAACCGATCTTCTCCTCTCATCGAAGTTTTAATTCCATGTTTTAATTCGATTTGATCTTCCAACCAGTCGGATGTTGCAGCAAACAATCCAATTTCATTGAGTTGGGGAGGACTCAAATTAAAAATTGCATTACGGATGGATTGAATTGCCGTGAGCATTCCTTGAGAAACACTATCTATTTTCAAAAGAATTAACTCCTTTTCCATTCCTTCATTTATAGCTGCCATTTGCAATCTTGATGAGGCCAATAATTGGCCAACATTATCATGAAGATCTGTCGCAATTTGTTTGCGTTGTTTTTCTTCTGTTACAATAAGTTCTGAGGCGAGAGTCTTCAATCTTTCCTGGTATCTGACAATTTTTTCTTCTGTTTTTTTTCTTTCAGAAATATCTCTTGCCATAACCAGCACTGCATCCTCATTAAGGTAAGAAGTTTTAGCTACATTGAACTCAACATGCAAAGTAGTTCCATCTCTTCTTTTCAATCTTGTTTCATATATGGATGGAAGTTCTTCATTATTCATTCTCCGTTTATAATAATCAAGGAGTCGGGGAAGTTCATCAGGATGTGCAATATCAACAAAGCCCATTTCTTTAAACTTATCCCTCGTATAGCCCAGCATATCGGTTATTATTGAATTTGTAAAGACAATCATACCATCTTGAATTAAAGCTACGCCATCCTTGGACTGCTCAATAAGGTCTCTATATTTTTTTTCACTTTCTTTTAGCTTCAACCGCGCTCTTTTGCTTTCGGTAATATCCTGATATATCATACCAATGCCACCCCCTACTTTAAAGGCTTTAATGTTTATCGCTTGGTCGCTATGTTTCTCATCAAGAATAACGTCTTCAAAAAATACTGATCTTCCTGATTTTATTACTTCAAGATACTTTTCATATCTATCCGTTTCCGCCAGGTATGGGGCTATTTTATTAATATTGACTCCAACCTTAATATTTTTCGATGTATGCGGTGGAAAAAGATCTAGAGTTACACCATTGTACCTGATCAGATTGAAATCTGAGTCAAATAATGCAAATCCTTCCGTAGCTGACTCAATAAAACTAGATAGTCTTTCCTCACTCATTTTTAAACTTTCCTTATCCTTGATCTGACTTGTAACATCCTGGAAAACCCCGTCAATCCTAGTTGTATTTTCATCTTCATCAGTTACTAAAATAGAATTAGTACGGAGTGTTATCTTTTCACCATTGGCCTTTACAGCATAGACCAGGTAATCTCTCAAATACCCTTCTCTTAACATATCTTCAATATAAACACTTCTATCTTCCGAATTTTGCCAAAAATCGGGAAGTGCTTGCCCCATATAATTAACATTTGGATCTAATCCTAAAATATCTATATACTCTCTATTGTAAAACAATACTTCTCCATCTAGTGTAGTACTATAAAAACCTTCCTGGAGATTCATTATAACATCATGAAATCTTGCTTTACTTTTAATCAGCTCTTTTTCATTTCTTTTGTGTACGGTAATATCAACTGACAATCCTAGTAATCCAATAATATCGCCCTTACTATTTTTACGCGGTGTAAACCAATTTCTGTAATAATTCTCCCCTATTTTACTTTCAAACTGAACATTTTCACCTTTGAGGGTTTTTCTAAGTTTGCGCAATACATAAGGGAAATTTTTATAAATTTCAAACGCCGAAGTTCCGACAGATTCTCCCGCGACCAACCCTAGTTTTGACAATCCTTTACCTTCAGAAAGTTCTATAACCCCATCTTTATCCAGAATATAAATAACCTCCTCCAGATTGGTTATAAGTACTCTAAATTTTTCTTCGCTTTCTCGTAGTAACTCCTGCGTTCTATTCTGTTCTGTGATATCCCAAAAAATGCCCAGTATTCCCGTAGTTTCACCCAGCTCATTTTTTACCGGAGCTTTAACGACACGATTCACTATAACCTGACCAAACTGTAAATATTCCTCAACAAGTTCTTCATTTTTCCCATTTTTCATGATCCGTTTATCATCAGCTTGAAACTTTTCTGCAAACTTCTCAGGAAAAAAATCATAATCCCTTTTTCCCTCAATTTCTGAAGCCCGGATACCCAGATCATCGGCATAATTTTGGTTGCAAGATATATATACGGAATCCTTGTCTTTTAAAAATATCTTTTGCGGTATGTTTTCAAATAAGGTTCGATATTTAAATTCACTAAGCCTCAGTGCATTTTCCATTTTTTTCTGCTCCGTAACATCTATGACATAACCAAGATAATTTAATATATTTCCATTTTTATCCCTTATAATGGTGGAATGGTCGAGCACCCAAATTATTTCTCCATCCTTGCGAATAATACGATAGGGTTCTTGTGTATAATAATCGCTATTATTTATATTTTTATGGATAATATCTTCATTATTAACCCTTTCTATATCTAACGCTGATATCAATTCTTCATATGAAATTTTTCCTGAGGTTAATTCTTCCGGGGTGTAGCCAAATATTTCATATACATTAGGAGAGACATACTCTGTCGGATATCCTTCACTATTGGACCATTTGAAAACAACGACAGGCCCTGAGACAAATATGTTTCGTTCTTGTTGAAGTTCATCGAAGATAAGTTTCTTTTTTCTCTCTTCTCTTTTTCTCTCAGAAATATCCCTAATTATCACTATTTGCGTTCCATCTATTTCTGTCAATCGCGAATTAAACTCAACTTCCAATATGTCACCATTTTTTTTCTTTATTGCGGTCTCATAAATGTCAGGGACCTTTTCTTTATTTAGCCGCTTTCTTTGAATCTCAACAACCTTTAAAAGCTCATCATCTGCAATGAAAGAAACAAAGGGCTTGTCTTTCAATTCTTTCATTGACCAGCCTGACAAATTACACATAGCAGAATTTACAAATTTTATTTTATCATTTTGAACAAGTGCAATTCCATCCTGGGCTTGTTCCACTAAATTTTCATAATTTATTTTACTTTCGAACAAGGCGGCTTCAATTTTAAGCCTATCCGAAATATCGTCAAAAACAGCATGGAGGTATTTGGGTTCTCCGGATTTTTTTTTAATCAAAGAAATTGTGATTCTTCCCAGTATTATCTCTCCATTTTTACGACGATATCTTTTCTCCCCACTGATACTATTTTTCCGCTCAACAAATAATTGTTTAACCTCCTTTACGTAAAGGTCGGTATCTTCAGAATAGGTAATGTCTTTAAAACTAAGTTGGAGTAATTCATTATACGAATACCCCATAATTTCAGAAAACTTTTTGTTTACGTTTAAAAACATACCATTTAATGAAACCTTGGCCATACCAACATCCACCTGATCAAAAATTAAATGAAAATCGTCTGGTTCAGCTAAATGCTCGGGATAATCCTCTTTTTTATCAGTGATATCCAAATAGGTTAATGATACCCAATTATTTCCCGCATAATTAAACTTTTTACCGACCAAAGAAATACGGAAATTCTTTTTATCAATTTTTGTGATGTATTCCCCTTCGAAATGTTGCGATTTGCCTTGAAGTAAATTTTTAATCTCAACAAAGATGTCTTTTTCAACACCTTTGGATAAGCATGTTACGGAAAGAGCTATTTCGAAAAAATTGGTATCTCTATAGTTTTTTAGTTTTGAAAATCCAAATTTCTCGGCAAATACCATCCATTTGTTATCATGACAAACAATTTTTTCGTTTTGGTCTAAAACGATTACATTTCCGGGAATCGTATCCAGGAAGTTTTGAATAAAATCATAGCTTATATCTGATTCCTCTACATTAAATTTAGTTCGAGTATTCATTTAATTTATCTATAGTTAGCCATAAATATTCTTTTGCATTTCAAGTGTTGATTTACGCTTGACTTGACACTAGGAATAAAACAAATATATAAAATATATCACAAAGTCTCATTCTAGATTTCACGAGGCTAAGCGGCAGATTAAGGAGAGCAAAAATCCAGGTTACAAGTAATTTAAGACCATGAAAACATCCCTATTAATCGGTGTGGCTCGAGTACATTTCATGAAATCAGGTGTGAGAAAAGAAGTATAAGAAGACAAAAGAATATACTGTCGTTTTAGTGTTCTCGCAATAACCATAGCACAGTTACTAAACTAGATCATGACGTCTAGAATAGTTTCCATCTCTGCTTGTAATTCCATTGTTTTGCGAGCCGCAGCTTTTGCAAAATCTTCACCATCAGAGGCATAGATAATCCCCCGTGAAGAGTTAATTAACAGTCCTATATCTTTATTTAATCCATATTTACAGACAGCTTGAAGGTCTCCTCCCTGTGCTCCAATACCGGGAACCAACAAAAAATGATCCGGGATGATCTTTCTAATTTTCTGAAAATATTCAGGCCTTGTAGCGCCAACCACATACATGAGTCGTTCACTGTTTTTCCATGTCAATGATGTTTTAAGAACCTGTTCATAGAGACATAACCCGTTTTTATCATCAAAAGTTTGAAAATCAAGCCCCCCTCTATTAGAGGTTAAGGCGAGTAATATGGTAAACTTATCTTCAAATGCAAGAAAGGGTTCTACGGAATCACTTCCCATGTATGGAGCAACTGTTATCGAATCAAAATTCAGATCTTCCAGAAATGCTTTTGCATATCTTGTTGACGTGTTGCCAATATCTCCTCGTTTCGCATCTGCAATCGTAAAAATGTCAGGATAATTGGTATTGAGGTATTGTATTGTTTTTTCCAAAGCTTTCCACCCTTCAATTCCATAAGCCTCATAAAAAGCTGTATTCGGTTTATAGGCAACGGTCAAATGATGCGTAGCATCGATAATTTCTTTATTAAATTCGAAGATAGGATCCTCAAGTTTCAATAAATGCTGTGGTATTTTTTCTAAATCAACATCCAAACCTATACATAAAAAAGATTTTTTGATTTTGATTTGTTCTATAAGTTGTTCTCTGTTCATCCGGATAAAAAATATTAAGGCAACCTCTGCTAATTCATTTCTTTTAAAAAACGAAGATAGTGAATAAGGTGCGAGGCATATTTTTTTTGGAATAGCCGTAGCTATTTCAAAATAAAATTAACGAAGTAGATTGTTTACTATCTTCGTTCCTAAAGGGTTTTCAGCGGTTTTCCAATACATCTTCAAATTTTATTGCATTAGCCCGATAGGGCTTCAAAAACTTTCATTGTCCTGAAAAAACGTTGAAAATTTTATTGCGAATGAATTAGCAGAGGTTGCCATAAGCAAAAGTAGCAAATTCATGCATTTCTTTACACAGTTTATTTTTATCTTTGCAATCGAATTTAAATTAAATAAAATGAGAAGTAAAATAGTTGCCGGTAACTGGAAAATGAATAAAACATTGAAGGAGTCTAAATCTTTGATAAAAGAAATTGAAAAATCAATAAAGGGTTTATCACTTGAGAACACACGTATTATTGTGGCACCTACATTCGTAAATCTTCAAAAAGTATCAAAAAAGCTTAAAGATTCAGTAATTGAAGTGGCTGCACAAAATATGCATCAGGAAGAGAGCGGGGCTTATACCGGAGAAATTTCTGCGAACATGCTTAAAGCTATTTATGTCAATACGGTTATTCTGGGTCATTCTGAACGCAGAGAGTATTTTAACGAATCGGATGCCTTATTGGCCAAAAAAGTGGATGCGGCCCTTAAAAATGATATGGAGATTATATTTTGTTTCGGGGAGGTCTTGGAAGACAGAAAAAACGGCAATCATTTTAAAGTTGTAGAAAGTCAAATAAAAAATGCGTTATTCCACTTGAATTCAGAGGATTGGAAAAAAATTACTTTGGCCTATGAACCGGTTTGGGCAATAGGAACAGGTGAAACAGCCAGTCCTGAGCAGGCGCAAGAAATGCATGCCTTTATTCGTGCTTTGGTGGCGGAAAGGTATTTAAGTGATGTTGCGGAAGAAGTATCTATTCTTTATGGCGGAAGTGTTAAACCAGCAAACGCTGAGGAAATTTTTTCGAAAGAAGATGTTGATGGAGGATTAATTGGTGGAGCGGCTTTAAATGCTGAAGATTTTACGGCTTTGATTAAAGCGATATAGAAAGGTTTCATTATCTTTTAAAATAACTTTCCAAAGATAGAAATCCGGATCTTTATTAGAAATAAAAATATTATTTCTTAGAGATTCTGTTCTAATATATTTACTATGGTTTATATCTCCTGTAATTTTACAATAGATCTCAAAAGACCAAATACGCTTCCTTTGTCTCAAGTCAATGAAATACTCATTGCCGAATTAGGAGATGTTGGTTTTGAAAGCTTTACTGAAAATGAAGATGGTATAACGGCTTATATCCAAAAAAAGGATTGGCATGAGGCGCTGTTGGAGAATGTTCAAATACTGCACTCCGATGAATTCAGGATTTCCTATACTTTCGAAGAGATGGAACAGGTAAACTGGAATAGCGAATGGGAAAAAAATTTCGAAGCCATTCAAGTGAATGATCTTGTAAGCATAAGAGCTCCGTTTCATACCAATTCCGATCTAAAATATGACATTATTATAGAACCAAAAATGAGTTTTGGAACCGGGCATCACGAAACTACTCATTTAATGATTCAACAATTATTAGATCTGGATTTAGTTGGAAAAAGTGTTTTGGATATGGGCTGCGGGACAGGAATTTTAGCCATATTTTCCGAAATGAAAGGAGCAGATAAAATTGATGCTATTGACGTTGATGACTGGTGCTATGAAAATTCACTAGAAAATGTTGTAAAAAATCAATGCAACAATATTACTGTCTATAAAGGTGACGCCTCTTTGTTAGTACGGAAAAGTTACGATGTAATTATCGCCAATATCAATCGAAATGTACTCCTCCGGGATATTACAATTTACTCCAAAAATTTAGCCAAAAGTGGTGTTCTATTATTAAGCGGATTTTACAAAGAAGACATTCCAATAATTGATAAAAAAGCCCAACTAAGTAATCTGCGTTTAGAAAAAACATTGGAAAAAAATAATTGGGTTAGCTTAAAATATGTAAATTAGCAGCATATTTTCTGTACACTTATTAAAACCAAAGAATGATGGGCACTAAAAAGAAAACCCATGAGGAAGTTGATATACTTGAAAAAGAAGTAGATCTGTATGAAATCGTTTTATTCAATGATGATATTAATACTTTCGATTTTGTGATCGATTCACTTATAGATGTATGTGATCATACTTTGGAACAAGCAGAACAATGTACCATTTTAGTGCATTATAAAGGAAAATGTTCCGTGAAATCCGGGGAATATACAGCGTTAAAACCTAGGTGTACAAGACTTCTCGGTCTGGGCCTTTCTGCTAAAATTATCTAGGTGATATTGAAAAATTAATAAAAACCGGTCAATACTAATCAGGGAAGTTCAGTACTTGAATCTCTGTGAAATTAATA
>Ga0164313_10005357_pt1 | contig 11353 bp, 7 predicted proteins | sample GuaBasSedimGuay4_FD_113735 | JGI IMG/M metagenome (GOLD analysis project Ga0164313, IMG submission 113735) | Subseafloor sediment microbial communities from Guaymas Basin, Gulf of California, Mexico - Guay4, Core 4569-4, 0-3 cm | ecosystem: Environmental > Aquatic > Marine > Hydrothermal vents >...
CTCTCCACGAGTTCTTTCAGGATATCATCCACTCTGTTCATGGTTTTTCTGTTGCCGGCAGCCTCTGCCCTTGCATACGCTTTCCTTGCAAATTGAGTGGCTTCTTCCTTTCTGTCTGCCATCAGTAAGTACTCTGCGCAGGCAATGTATGTTTCCAGGAATTCAACTCCATCGACTGCTTCGAAACCTTTCTTGAGATATTCTTTCGCTTCTTCAGCCCTGCCCTGCTCAAGTCTGATCAGGCCTATGTTCTGGAGAGACTGAGCAACAGTGACATTAGTATTCGTCTCACGCGCAAGCTCGATGGATTTGATATAGTAATCTTCAGCCTTGCCGAGTTCTCCATTCCTCAATGCAAACTCTCCCCTGGCGAAGATGTGTCGTAACAGAGTTTTGGAATCATTAATATCTCTGAAATCGTTTTCGTACTCCTCCAGACAGGCTGCAGCTTCGTCAATTCTTCCCATTTCGGTGAGAGTGATGGAGTGGATTGTGAGTTTTTCTGCCACTCTCCTCCTGTTCCCCAGCTCTTTATAGAGTTCTATCGACTTCCAGCAGTACTCAATCCCGTCCTCGAAACACAGCAGATCGAAAGATAGAAGACCCAGGTTCCACAGGACGGCAGCCTGTCCCGTTTTGTTCCCTATCTTCGCTTGTGCTTTCAATGACTCCCCGAAGTATTCGAAAGCCTGATCCCGATCCATTCCCCACTCGACGAGTCCAAGAGTATTGAGAACGTTTGCCTCGGTCCGGCGCTCTCCGAGCTCTCTGCTGGCCTGGAGAGTCTCCAGACCGAATTCCCGGGCTTCATCGTTCCGGGACATTCTGTACAGCGCATTGCACATGCTGTTCAGTGAAGAGAGTTCACCGGCTTTGTCTCCTATTTCGCGAGAAAGGATCAGTGCACTCTGCTGACTGCTAAGAGCCTGTTCATGCGCAGAGAGTATAAGCTGCAGCACTCCTCTCTGATTGAGAATATTTGCTTCTACAGTTCTATTACCTGCTTCCCGCGCGAGTTCGAGTGCTTCATTGAGGATATTCAACCCATCCTCGTACCGACCTAGAAGATGCATTGTGGACGCGAGCCTGAAGAGTGCTCTGGGAATATTCTGAGTATCTTCGAGTTCCCTGAATAGCGAAACGGCATCCGCCTGCTCTTCTGCTGCCTCCCTGACAAGTCCCATCTGCTTTTTGCACATGGCAATAGCGCTTGTAGCGCGCGCAATCCCGCTTCTGTCTTCAGATTGCCTGTACAGCTCGAGAGATCGTTCGAACTTCTCCAGAGCTTCCGGGAGATCATCCGCCCGCCTGTGCATGCTTCCTACTGTCATAATGAATCCGGCCTGCAGGTCCGAGAGATTCCACCGCGTGATGAGATCATCGATTTTCTCCAGCGTTGCATGCTGTTCCTGCCGTTCGAGCCTGAGACCCTCTATCTTCTGACGCTTCATCAGTACTTCTATCAGGAGCATTGCGTCATCTGCCGAATCGAGTTCCTCTCTGATCCAGCTCTCAAGTTTTCCTGACCAGAAAAGCACGGCTTCTCTGTCATATCGCCCTGTGGCAAGGTTCAGTGCCCGTATTCCCCAGGGGATTGCATTCTCTATCTCCCCTGCATCGGACAGGTGTCTTGCGATTGAGCCTGCAAGGTTCGGGTCGTTCTCTTCATGCTTGATGATGGCATTGGCGCAGAGTGAATGAAGAAACCTGCGGTTCTGCCTCAAAATGGTCTCGTACACAGCATCTCTTGCAAGTACATGCTCGAATCCAACAACATCATGTTTTTCGTCATCATGTACAAAAAAACCTCTATCCAGGAGTTCTCTGAAGGGTCCGTCAGGATTTTCCTCCAGGCCGGTATCCTCAGCAACCTGAAAGAGGACTTCCGGATTGAACTCTTCGCCCAGAACAGAGGCGATCTGGAGCAGCCTGCGCGGCTCGGAAGGCAGCTGATCCGTTCTGGCCCTGATAAGACCTTTGACGCTTCGGGGGATGATGATGGATTCGGGGCTCGCCCTCAGTATCCACTCACCGGCTGCGTCCTGCTCGAGCAGACCGTTTTCTGTAAGGCCGAGAACCAGCTCTTCTATGAAAAATGCATTTCCACCGGATGATTCGAACAGGAACTCGATGATATCTTCCGATACGGACTGCGCGGGTGAGCTGCCGGCGCCGAGAAGGTATCGGATAAGCACGCGGGAGCTTTCAGGATCAATCTCCTCGAGGATGATTTTATTTGCGATTGTGTATTCCTCCGGCAGGCTTTCGATGATATCGCGTCCGGTTCGGGGCTCGGGCCTGTACATCAGGATGAACAGAATCGGCAATCTTGTGTTGCAGTTGGCCGCCAGGAATTCCACAACCTCACGCGATGCAGAATCTATCCAGTGGATATCGTCCAGTATTACTACTAGTCTTTTTGAACTGTCTGAGAGTACACGAACAAGGTCCGAAAGAGAAGATAATAACTGCAGTCTGGCTTCATCTTCCGATACATCCGGGGACGAGGACGGAAGACCTTTACCTTCGGAGGACAGCAGCAGGGCAAGGCTTTCAATGGAATTATCCCTGATAGTGCCCCCATCGGCATCATTGCTGCCCAGAAGATCCTTCAGCCTGCTTCTGATGATCTCTCCGGTCTGGAAGCCGGTCGTTCCGGGATCGAGCCAGTTTCTGATCAACGACAGTATGAGCCAGAGTGGAGGCTGGGCGTAGGATGCACAGCCAGCTTTCAGTACGAGTGCTCCATCGGAGTGAAGGTCAGGGTATTTACGGAACTCATGTATCAGACGGGATTTTCCGATACCCGCAACCCCCTGAACACCAATGAAGATGTGCTTTGCGCCGCCGCGTCTGTTGTACTCAACTGTAGACCCGGACTGCTTATTAAGAAGATCTTCCAACTCGGACAGTTCTTTCTTGCGGCCCACGAACGGAACCGAGGCCAGCTTCTTCGCCCGTTCCCATCTCTCGATCTGCGCCGTACCCGGTCCGGTCGGACGGAAGGCATGCACCGGCTCCTTCTTGCCCCTTACGGAGACACGACCCAGGTCCTCCCATTCGAAAAGCCCCCCGGCGGTATCTCTTACTGCTCCGGTTACCAGAACGGTCCCTGTCTCTGCCATCTCTTCCATACGCGAAGCGATGTTCACCTTGTCCCCGGTAGCCGTCATGTGACCGGAAGGATCGGGCGCAACGGTTACATCGCCGTAGCTAACACCTGACCTGGCATCGATGGAAAGACCTCTGTCACGAAGCACGGAGGCGAACTCCTGCACCATGTCGATCATACTGACAGCGCACGATACTGCCCGGACGCAATCGTTCTCATGAGCCTTCTCCGCGCCGAACAGAGCCATGATCCTGTCACCTTCGAATTTATCTACGTATCCGCCGTGGAACTCAACCAATCGTGACAATCCACTCATCACACTGCTCGTGATGGAATGAACGATCTCGTGATCGAGTTTCTCGGATATGCTGGTGAAACCCTTGAGATCAGTGAATAGAACGGCAACGGTTCTCCGCTCACCTGGAACCAGGGCGGGAGTACTTCCTGCTTTCGTGGAGAAGGCTTTGCTGAGCACACCGAGGTCCTGCTTCAGTATCGTGACCCAGTCATCAGTTTGCTGTTTCATTTACCCTGCAAGTTTGTTGTTGTTTCGCTCACCAGCTGCCTGTTAGAGATGATATGCATCCTGTACTGATCAAACGCAACTGCCGGCAAGGCATGGATGAAACTAAATCCAACCTGTTATCTTGTTATTTCTGGTGTTTTCTTCAGGACTTCTGTGAGTTCGAAAAGGGATTGAATCTCGTAGTCGGGCACGATACCGGTTTCATTCAGCTCGTTATCCCGATTGAGCCACACCGAGATGGCTCCAACTCCGTTTGCACCCGCAACATCTGAACCCAGGGAGTCCCCGATGTGTATTAGTTCGCATGGATCGCAGCCTGCATGCCGGCACGCTGCACGAAACATTCCTGAGTGAGGTTTCTCGACTCCAACATCCTGTGAGAACACCACAAAACTGAAGCGGTCCGGAAGCCCGCATTTTTCCGGATACCCGTTACCATTGGACAGGAGTCCGATGGTAAAATCCGAACGGAGAATATCCAGGACCGGCATAACATCAGGATACAGCTCGATATCCTCGAACCGGTGCTTGAGATACAGGGTATTCAGGTGGGCCGCGAGGGTATCGTTATAGCAACCGATGGATTCCAGTGTGCGTTTGAATGCATGAAACCGGATATCTTCAAGATTGATAACCCTTCCCTTGAGTTCGTCAGCGACCGAGTTCCGAATCTCTATCATCATGTCCACGGTCAGACCTGCGGATGCCTGGTTTGGAATGTGACGCCGCAGATCTGCGAGGGTAATTGAAAGAGAATGCCGCATGACCTTCTCGAAATCCCACAGGGTCATATCACCATCGAACGATATTACTCTGATCGGTTTGCTTCGGCTCATCTTATCTCATCAAACTACGGTGTCAGTCCTGGATAGGGAAATCGCATAAATGCTACCTATACAGCTCCACAGATTCGAAAGGGTTTTCGGATTCGGGACGGTAGCGCTGAAGCTGCAGATTCAACCCATCGTCACTTACCTGCACCAGAAGGTAGTTGTAGTCCTCTACTCTCTGATTACCTCTCCAGTACATTTCCTCAGGGTAGTCATCTGACTGAGGAGTTGCTTCATGCCCCTGTTCACCGCCTCCACCCCCAAGGACAAGATATCTGATCCCTTCAACTTCATACACTTCCGTAGTGTGTACATGCCCGTTGAACACAGTAATACTCAGATCAGATGCAAAAGGTTCTATGTAATAATGCGGGTTGTGTTCTTCGGGCAGTGGTCCGAACCCGGATTGACAGAATGCAGGATTATGAAACGTGATAAAAACCTGTCTGCTGCCTATATCAACAGCCTCCCCAAGCCAGCCGGTTAAAATATCCATTTGTACCTGGAATCCCGGATGGTTACCTCCCCATTCTGACGGATTCCGGTAATCCATATCACCGGTATCAAGGAAGATGAACCGACAACCTTCAAAATCAAACATGTAAACCCGGTTCTCTACAGTGAAACCCATTTCCTGCAAGTAAGGTACCGTACTGAGGAGACCATCAAGGTTTTCATCCAGCCAGGTTTCATGATTCCCCGAAGCGGGAAAATACCGACCTGGAAGCCCCTCTGGATTACTTTCTGGAAGTCTGGTCAGGAATCGCTCATACAAATCACTCCAGAAAGGGCTCTCATCTCTGGATGTTCCGAAGAAACCGAAATAGGTCATATCACCTGTATTGAGGCAGAAAGATGGACCAGATAGCGGATCATCTGCTCCTTCTGTAATATCTTCGATGATACTGCGGTATACCCAGGCCTGTCCTTCAGAACGCAGTACTATATTCGCACCGGGTCCGCGAAGCATCAGGCGTGGCCATCCATTTTTCAATACTGATAAGGAGTAAAGATCAGGTGCACCTACAGGCCACACTCTAAACCAGTCCAGTTCTCCGGTCGTTGGATCGAAACTCAGTTCATGATCCAGCTGCGCATCCGGACCATAAGCGTACAGCATTATCTGCTCAAAGCACAGCTCGAGTTCTTCAATCTGGTTTTCATTGAATGGGAAATAACCAGGGAGTCTGTTGTCACCGAAAACTACGAAAGAAAAAGTTTCGTAATCATCTGCCTGGATCTCATTGGGAAAAAGTACAATCGAAATAGCAAATACGGGCAGAAAGACCAAACTGAAAAGTGATCTCATTCCATACCTCCTGATAATCTGGATTCGCTATATCATTCCTGTTATCTAACTGGTTTCTTTTCTGGCAACAATCCTGTTGACCGCATGCTGATGCGCCACTCCGCTGGACATGCAGTCGAAGATATCCTCGCAAGAGTATTCTATCTTCCACTCATGGTAGTATGTCAGAAGTTCTCCAGAAATCCACTTATACGCTGTTTTCTCAGCATCGGGGGCTTTCTCTATGAAAGGTTTCTTCACAAAAACCGAGAACACATTCAATCCGCCTGGACTGGTGTACCTGCGGTAATTCGCGAACAGATCCTTCCGCTGTTCTGGTGGAACGTACTGAAGTACTCCTGTCGAAAACAATACATCAAACGGCCCGGTGAGACGGAACTCGTTTATGTCCGCAACAAATGCCTCAACCGGAGCACCTGCATCGGCAGCAAGCTGCTTCGTTTTCTCTATACCCTTTGGTGAAGTGTCGAAAGCTGTAACCTGATAGCCGTTGCGGGCAAAGAAAACAGCATTCCTGCCTTCGCCGCAGCCGATGTCGAGAAGCCGCAGCTGCCGATCAGGGGGCAGTAGCTGGAGAACACGGTAGCATGAATGGGAAGGGAGCTTACCCCAGTAGTAACCCGGATGCTCATATCTTTCGGTGTACAAATCCGTCATGTCTTCTGAATACTCTCTGTTTTATGAATAATCCAGACATTTGGCTCAGTGTAAATGCCTTTATTTTCTTCAATGTTGATCAGTATTGGATTAAGAGCACCAGGGACTATGTATGATCCGGATCCAGGGAAATCCATATCTGTCCATTCTTTCCATTCATCGACTGTTCCAGGAATGTACATTGCTTTTGAACAAACCTTTACAATCCGTCCGCCTGCCTTGATATGAACTCTCAGCCAGTTATCAAATGGCAACCCATTCTCGTCTTTCCACTGTATGTAATCCTCCATCGGTATTAATGGATATTTATGCTTCTCACTGGGCCTGACAGGCAATATCAACTTATTGAAACCAGTTCTTCTGGCCAGATCTGACATCTCCTTAACGGCAAGAGAACTCAACCCTTTTCCCTGATGGTTTTTATTTACTACAATCTGGACTCCCATCAGCACATCAGGTTCTCTTCCAGCTTCGAAATCAGATACTGATTTCAAAACACCCCAGTCCCATCCATCATCCGGAAGATCACTAATGCTTTCATCATAATGCAGCGGAACAGTATTAATAACGGCCAGTATTTCATTATCATCCATGATCAGTAATTGAAACTTCTTATAAGCTTCAATGAATTTCATCCAGTTATTATTTGCTACAGTATCATGAAGCATAAATTCAGGCCATACCTCCTCACAGATTCTGTCCTGCCTTTCAAACAAGTCATATCTTTCTTCCAGAGAAACTATATTGTAACTCATGATCAACCTTTACATTCCTGAACTAACTCATCAGCCTAATTTCGTCTTCCCATTATCCTGAGAATCCGGAGGAACAGAATGATGATATCCATATAAAGAGAGGCTGCGCTATCGACCGCATTGTCCACCGTCTTGGGAATCCGGTTCGCTCTGCTCCAGTCAAGCCCCACATAACCACAGAAGATAACAACGACGATCCAGTCGATGATCCCGTGGTGTATCCCCAGGATGAATATCTCAACCATTTCGACAACGATAACGATAATAAGAGAAATCGAAAGCACCCTTGAGATTTTGCTGAAGAACGCCGGGTAAAGGGAGCCGAGAACCATCATTACAAATGTCACAAGACCGGTAACACGTATCGCGCTCTGAACCAGACCGGGATCGTATTGATGCACTACAATATTGATGATCAGCCCGAAAGGAACGACAACGAAGTTGTAGCCGATGAAACTGACAAACGGATTAACAGATTTTGTAAAAATAAAGAAACCAATAAAACAGGATGCGAAATAGCCGCCAAAAAACACCCAGATGTTGATATCAACGAGCGATTTATAGGGTATCATCTTAACGATCATCCAGCTGGCGAAGAAACCCCAGCAAAGGACTAATCCAATAACAAGATTATAAACCTTCGTACTTACCCGTCGCCCGCCCGATTCGTTCTCCGTCCTGTTAAAGACAGTGTTTTCCATTTATACTCCTTATTCCTGTGTCGAACGCAAATACTCCGCATCACGTTCCGAATCCGGATGATGTCATGACTTCATATATAACTACCTTTTTAGCATGCCGGAACGGTCAGACTGACCGGGAATCGCTCAATTCAGAAATCACTGTGTCAGCATTATATGCTTGACTCTGCTTTCTGCAATGTTTAACTTCAATCAGGTAGGAAGATCGGTTTTTTCAACAAAAGGAGGTCACTTTATGAGGTTTCTTGTTTGTTCTATACTGGTTCTCTGCGCTTTAGCAGGCGCTCAGGATCCTGCCAATGTTCTTATCTACTACGATGATTATGCTGGTTACGGAACTGCGGTTAATACCGCAGCAGCGAACCTCTGGCCTTCTGCAAACATCGAATCCTACTCAGGTGAGCCCGGCGGACAGCAGGCCGCCTTTAACTCCGCGCTGGATGGCCTTGGAGCTGGATGGGACATAATCGTCATTGAATCCTGGTACGCTACTGGTAACGATCTTTACTGGGGTGGTATCATCGATCTTTACGACACCGGTGCAGCAAGGATCTATGCATCAACCTGGCAGTGGGCTTCCGGAACTGCAGGCCAGGGTACTCTTGCAAACAACATGGGAGTCACCGGCTTCGCAGGTTTCGGAGCTCCGGTTATTCCTCACTATGCATGGGAGCCAGCGCATCCTATCGCAGATGGAATCACCGACTGGGGTTGGGGTGATCCGGGCCTTGGAATATTGAACGCAAGGTTTACCGTTTCGGATGCAGTTCCAGTAACAGGCTGGACAGCCTCCGCAACTGTAGGGGAAGCCGGAATTTGTGTTGCTAACGATGGCTACAGTGTCATCAGCGGATACACTCCGGCATACGCTAATGAAAGTGTTGCGATCTGGGAAAATATTCTCAGTTTCATGTGGGGCACATCTGCGCTCCAGCAGTCAACCTGGGGTGCGATTAAGTCTTCATTCTAGTTCTCGTTTATGTCGGGAAGGCGGGGTGATCATTCACCTCGCCTTTCTGCGTTACTGCAGTCAGTAGTATTCTCATGACAGGCTTACTTTCAGACGCTATGATTGTCTGATATCAAGTGACTCTAAGTTAGGAGAATTCAAATGACCATGCTCATTATATCATTATTGCTTACAACTAATTACGTTGATTCGAGAGAGGTTCTTCTCAACCAGATAGCTTCCGTGATTGAACTCTCTCAAGAAGAAATGATGGTTGATTCCATATTCGAAGAATTAAAAGCTGATGCTGCCCGGCAACAGGAGCCCTGGAATCCCTGGGTCAATCAGTTCTTCCCGGTGGTGAGGGAGGAATACATGGGAACAGACCTGTACAGGTTCCTTCTTGCCATTCCCAAGGGAGCTGTACTTCATGTTCACCCCAGTGCAATGGGTGATTACTTTGCACTCTTCGATTCTGTTTCAGGCAGGAACGACTGCTACTTCAATCCATCAACCGAATCGTTCCGCCTTTTCCGTGATTCGATACCAGATGATGCCTGGCTTTCAGTACCCCAGTTGCTGACATCAGCTCCCGATCATGCCGCTATGCGGGACAGTCTTATTGATTACATAGTGATCGATGAAAGTGATGAATTCAGAGAGGATATATGGGCAGAGTTCGAGAGCATATTCGGGAGGGTGCATGGACTGCTTGCCGACCCTGACGCCGGCACTCATTACATATACCAGGCATTCTACAATTACGCTGTGAACGAGAATGTTCAGCATATCGAGCTTCGCTCACACACACCCTCTGCGGGGAGTGTAGAATTCTATCAGGGTATTGTAGACAGCCTTGCCGGGCAGGGAATAGACATCACCCTGAGGATCGTTTACTGTGATTCCCGATATCTCTACCCAGGTGAGACCGTTGATGGTTTCCGAAACCGAATAACAGAAAGCATGAAATCCGCTGCAGATCTCATGGCTCAGTACCCTGGCATTGTTGTTGGAGCCGATGTCTACTCGGAAGAAGATAAAGGCGCAACAGCATACTACATGGCTCCGATGATGGAGGAAGCTCGCGAATACTCAATGGCAGAGTACGGTTTCGAACTGCCGCTTTACCTTCACGATGGTGAGAGCAGTTTTCCAACAGGAGTGCAGGATTCCCCGGTATCGTTAACAGGACCGTATCCAGGATCAGTGAACAACAACATGATAGACGCATATCTTCTTGGTGCCGAGCGTGTTGGTCATGGTATCGAACTGGTAAAACTGCCGGAGCTTGCATCCATGTACGCATCAGAGGGAATCCATCTTGAGATATGTCCTATCAGTAACCAGGTCCTCGGATATGTGCCGGATCTCCGGAACCATCCGGCAATTCTGCTTATGCGCAGTGGAATCCGCATCTCAATAAATCCTGATGACCCCGCAATCTTCGGCTCGGGCGGAGTTACCTGCGATTTCGTCGTTGCCGTTCTGGCCTGGGATTTATCCCTTGCTGATTTGAAATGTCTGATAATGAACTCCATCGAGGACGCGGCAATGACCGAGGAGGAAAAGGCTGAATTGATGGATTCATGGGAGATAAGGTGGGATGATTTTATTAATTCATGCCTGGTGGAGCGGGATATGGAGCGGGATACGAGAAGCATGTGAATCAACCAGTCGACGTCCCCGCGTAGGGGATAAATTGCGGAGCGGGATACGAGATACATGTGAATTACCTTGCCGACGTCCCCGCGTTAGCCAAACAAAAGAGAGCAACCACTAAATTTGGTTGCTCTCTTTTATGCATGGAGCGGGAAACGGGACTTGAACCCGCGACAGCTACCTTGGCAAGGTAGGGCTCTACCAACTGAGCTATTCCCGCTCGGCAATGTTCTGCGCTCTAGATCGAGCGGGGAACCTCACAGATGTTCGGTTGCCCGCGCAAGTGTATGTTCTTCGCTCTAATTCTCTTTTAAACTCCGTTGCCGGAGCGGTTGGTTATATCGCATTTAGAGGGTCTTTTGTCAAGGTCAGGGTTCTCTTGTTGTGACCCAGGCATCTGTGAAACCCATGTTCACAAGAACCTGCGTGTAAGCAGCTGCATCTTCCATGGCAGGGAAGGCACCTACTCTGACTTTCCAGTACCCGCTCTCATGATCGATAAATACCGGATGAGTAATTTCTGCGGAAACCGATTCTTTCAGGCGTTGTGCGGTTTCTTCGTTTGTTGCCGCTGATATCTGAACTGTGAAATGCGTTCCTGACAGTATCTCCTCCTCGTATACAAACGGGAGTTCTTCTCCGGGGATACTCATACTGACCGGCTCGGGGAAACCCACAAAAGGGTCTCCGGTGTAACCGGGAGGATCACCGTAGGGATCAACGGGTCCTGCGGTCTGATCTGTAGTGTCAGGCGTTACGGTTGTATCACCGCACGCAAAAAGAAATAGAACAGGAATAAGGAACAGTATTGATTTATTCATTACCACCCTCCTCTGCTTCGAGGAATATATCAAG
>Ga0164313_10005358_pt1 | contig 11352 bp, 10 predicted proteins | sample GuaBasSedimGuay4_FD_113735 | JGI IMG/M metagenome (GOLD analysis project Ga0164313, IMG submission 113735) | Subseafloor sediment microbial communities from Guaymas Basin, Gulf of California, Mexico - Guay4, Core 4569-4, 0-3 cm | ecosystem: Environmental > Aquatic > Marine > Hydrothermal vents...
ACACAGCGAGCAGCAATAGCCTCAGTATTAGGCAAACTTAAACCGGCACAATCTTCTTTAAAAACATTTTGCTGGTGTAGTGGCACAGGATAAAACACGGAACAAGCAATTTGCTTGGCTTGTAAGGCTTCAAGAATCTCATCACGTCTATCAGATAACAAAGTATATTGATGATACACATGCACACCAATACCATCTTCATACGGTGTTTCTATAGGTAAATCTGCCATTAGTTCAGAGTATAAATGTGCAGCATGGCGGCGGCTATTATTATAGCGATCAATCCGCTTTAATTTAGCGCGTAGCACCACAGCCTGCATCTCATCCAGGCGGCTATTAAACCCCACTACATCATGGTAATAACGTACTTTAGACCCATGATTGCGTAATTGCCTAAGCATTTCTGCGGTTGCATCTGAATTTGTGCCGACTAAGCCACCATCGCCAAAAGCGCCCAGATTTTTACTCGGAAAAAAGCTATAGCCCGCTGCATTGCCTATACTCCCTGTTTGTTTGCCGTCGATTGATGCACCAAATGACTGTGCACAATCTTCTATCAGTTTCAGGCCATGCTCATCGCAAACGACCTTAATAGCGGCCATATCCACCGGCTGACCAAATAAATGTACTGGCATGACTGCCGTAGTTTTATCGGTAATCGCGGCCTCTATCGTCGCTGCGGTAATATTATAGGTTTTAGGATCCACATCAACAAACACGGGCGTTGCACCCACATAACGAATTGCTTCGGCAGTTGCAATAAAGGTGAAAGCAGTAGTAATCACTTCATCACCTTCGCCTATTCCTTCTGCCAATAATGCCAGATGCAATGCATCGGTGCCCGAAGCAACGCCAATCGCATGTTTAACACCTAAATATTCAGCCGCTTCTTTTTCAAAGGCTTGAACATTCGGCCCTAAAATAAAGGAGCAGTTTTCTATTGTTTCTGCCAGGCCCTGCTCAACTTCCTGCTTTATTTCAGCATATTGAGCTTTCAGATTTACCATTGGGATCATAATCACTACCTTTATATAATTTAAGAAGATTTGTCTTTGTTAAAATGACATTAATAATACTGTAGGGGCAATTCCTTGTGACTGCCCTTTTCTTCAATCAGAGCGATGCGTCACTATTCGCGCATATCTCTGTCGGAAAACGTTATCTGCGCTGCGCTTGATAAGCTATTCCGACCTACTCTATTGCAGCAAGTTGGTAATTTCAATCGCTGTTGCCAAAGCACGACGGCCTGCTTCACCAGACACATCAGGTGTATTACCCGTCTGAATGCATTCAATAAAATGCTTGATTTCCTCTAGCAGGGCATCGCCATTTTCAAACACGGACTTATCCGTTTCGATCTTAGGCACACCAGGAAACATTTCTCCTTCGCCGGCATAGTGCTTGGTTAAAACCCGGTTTTGAAAATCAATAGAGATATACGAATTAGGACGGAACATACGCATTTTCCGCTCCATCTTCATACTAATACGACTCGCAGTAACATTTGCAACACAGCCACTCTTAAAGGTCAGGCGAGCATTGGCTATATCTGTTCCTTTAGTTAAAACGGCTGTACCACTCGCTTCAATATGATCCACTTCTGAATCAACAATCGCCAGAATAATATCAATATCATGAATCATCAAATCGAGTACGACACTGACATCATTAGCACGAGGATTAAAAGGCGATAAGCGATGAGACTCGATAAATAAAGGCTTATCCTCCAGATCGCCCAACCCCATAACCGCTGGATTAAAGCGCTCTAGATGTCCAACCTGTAGTACAAGATTCTTTTGTTTGGCAATCTCGATAAGTTCGTCTGCTTCTTCTACAGTAACAGTAATCGGCTTTTCAACTAAAACATGCGCACCCGCCTGAAGAAAGTCTTTGGAAACCTGATGATGCAAAGTAGTCGGTACAACGATACTCACCGCATCAACCTCACCCAATAAAGACTGATAATCGGTTAAAGCTTTAGCGCCATGTTTTTCAGCAACATCCCTGGCAGCTTGTTCGTTAATATCAACCACAGCAACTAAGTCACAATCTGGCAGTGATGCGTATTTTTCCGCATGAAACTTACCCAGGTAACCTGTTCCAATCACAGCACATTTAAGTTTACTCATAGCTTTTCTTTTTCGATTTAAAGTTGTTGCTATTGTATATGATTTACTGCTTACACCAAAATCAGGCTGACCAATAACTAGCCCCTGACCACCACAAACGAAGCCTTAGGCCTATTTCTGTCACATAGCCCAGTGTCACAAAACTTATCTCTCCATCTTCGGCAATAATAAACACGGCAGGTACAGCATTGACACCAAATTTTTGCGCTAAAACACCATCATTATCATTAATAACAGGCCAATCCAGTTTATTTTTATGCAAATAGTTTACAACGTCATTATTATTACCCGAGCGCAAAGCAACTGTTACTCCAGAGTAGTCCGTCAATACACTGCTAATTGTTCCCTGAATCGTTGCACAAATGCCACACCAGCTTCCCCAAAAATAAATAATAGTCGGTTTATGTATGATCAGGCTGGCAACACCTTCCCCACCAATGGTTTTAACTGGCAACTCAGGAACCTTGCCCGAGCGCATATCACGCTGCATAAAAGCCTGTAACAGGCCAATAAAAACAACAATCAACAGCAGGTCTCTTATCAATTTCATAGAGTGTTTTTTTAGGCTATTCCAAAGTATTTACCATAAAGTACCCGGATCTTTGAGCGCAAGCTTTGGCCTGTTTTAATGGCTTATCTGGGTTATATATCAGACACCGCGACACTTTAGGTGAATTCACCTGATAGCACGGCAAATCACTTGCTCTATTAGGCTGTGTTGTTTTTAGAGAAGAGCTTTACCTGAATCATTATTTTAATTCAATGGCATTTCATAAAAAAACAACTCTCTATGTTATTGAATTTAATAATCATTTTAATCTCACACAACCTTTCCTTAATAAAAAACTGTAGAGTGGCCTTATTATTGCTTCATCCATTGTTTGTTAACTATACTCCGCATCCATGACCTCGCGAAGTATAACAATTTAAATTTACGGAGCCAAACAATGAAAAATATTGCAACACTTATGTTCTTACTTCCTCTAGGGATGGTATCGACTGTACAGGCAGAAACAACTTTTACCGAAGGCGCTAGAGATGCGGTAACACTTCATCCAAGTTGCCGGAATGAAAATACGGGGTTGACTGCGATGGGAGTTGTATTGCCAAATGGACCAGAGATCAAAGTGACTGTAGATAATCCAGATGGTGAAGAAACGACCTTCACTATGATGTTGCCTTATCCTGATGCATTGATATCGAAAGATAGAAAGGGAAACGTGTTTAATGGTAATCCTATTATGGGCGCACGCCCTTCATTTAATCAGGCTGCACTATTTGGAACGGATTTTACCAATGCTACAGTTGCTACTTTTGGTAGTAAAAGCGAAACAGAAGATACCAAAATGGCATTCTGGAAGCTTAAAGGAGTTAATGTCTATGATATAGAGTCTAATACCTTGATAACACTACCTTATGTGCCTGAGGGTGAGTTAGTCACCGTAGAGTTGGGTTTTGCCTTGCCAAAATTTACACCTGAAAGCTGCCTGGCAACAATGAATGTTCGTGGAGCACAAGTCGCGAGATGTGATCAAATTGATTCGGCGACCAAAACCATCTTGGTAGGAAGCGAACCAGATATTCGGAAAAAGCGTATGCGCTTGACGGTAGAGCGTGATTTAGAAAATAACCCACTTCCTGCTCATTGCGGAGAAGGTATTTCCGTTACTTTGGAGCCAACAGATGCTGAAGCCGCAGAACTTGAAGCAAAAATAATGACTATGGTGCCATAATCCTAGAAACCTATAGAGCAAGTCTCTTGATTACCCCCCGTTGTCAGCTTATAACCCAAGCATCAAACTTGTACCATTCTGTTTAAGCCATAAGCGGTATTGCTTATAATCTGGGCAATGGCTTTCAACCAAAGCCCAGAATACAGCAGAATGATTGCGTTGCTCTATATGACATAACTCATGTATGACCACATATTCAAATACCTCGACAGGTGCCAGAATTAGCAACCAGTTCAGGTTAATATCATTATGGATACCACAACTACCCCAGCGACTTTTCTGGGTTTTGATAATCATTGAGCGTGGAAATAATTGATACAACGGGGCATATTTATCCAGGGTTTTTTCTGCTTGCTTTGCCGCAGCCTGCCCCATCCAGTTTATAAGTGCTAATCTAATCTGGTCACTTAACTCTGCGGGGCTTAATGATTGGTAACTATTTTCAGCTACATAAGCAGTAAAAAAAACATCAAAAGCGATGCTAATTTTCTTTTGCTGACTTACTTTGATCTGTAGCTTATATTGCTCTCCCCGGTAAGGAATCAGCACCCCTTGCCGATAACTTTCAGGTGCAAAACTAGCAATACTATCTACGTGTTGCTGTACTTTATTTTTTGCCGATTCAATCCAGTCTAGCTTAGTCTGCATAAACTGCTGAATTTGTTTTTCAGGCATACGTAAGGGCGCAACAACCTCCACTTTATCTGCAGTCACAACAATTCTTGCTCGCTTGGCACGTTTACTACGGCGAATTCGATACACTTGTTTACAATTCATTAATAATGGTCAGAGATTATTTTTACTTAACCTGGCAAGTTAATAGGTACAGCTTTAGCTGCACTCTGCGGATAAATCCGCACCTACGTTGTTGATACACCTAAAAATGCTTCATTGCCGCTATTTTTCCACGTTTTTCATCAACACGCATGAGTAATAGCAGGCCAACAATAAAAAATACCAAGGTTGATAATAAGGCCTGCCGATGATTTCCTAGCGTTAAATAATTCACCAAACCATAGCTTAAAGGGCCAATAATTGCCGACAGACGTATAACCAGGCCCCATAAGCCAAGAAACTCCCCAGAACGCTCTCTTGGCGTAAACTTGCTGACCAGAGCACGACCTACAGATTGACTTGCGCCCATAGCCAGGCCAATAATATTACCGGCAATCCACATATGTACAGCCGAACTAGCCAGATAGGCAATCATGATAGCAATACCCCATAAAACCAGCGTAAACGCTAATGTAGGCACAGAGCCAATCTTATCTTGCAGGTGCCCGCATACAAATGCTCCCACTGCAGCCGTGACATTGACCACCATAATTAAAATAATCAGTTCCTGCCGGCCAAAATTCATCGCTTCCTGCGCATAAATGGCAGCCAGTACGATCACAGTACTAACACCCGACTGATAAACTGCCAGAGTCAGTAAAAAACGAAATAGATCCTTATAGTGTACAGCTCGCTTAAAGGTATGCTGTAATCTGTTAAAACTAATACGAAAATATGAAATATGCTGTTCTTCTGGTTGAGCAACGGCCCTCTCACGCAACCATATAAAAGTCGGACTAGCAGTGACTGCAAAAATAGCAGCCGTTAATAACAGGGTTAGCGGAATAATATCAGTATCAGCCATGCCTTGCTGCTGTCCCCAGTAAATAATTCCCAAACAACAGCCCAGGGTCAACAAACCACCGAAATAGCCAACACACCAGCCATACCCAGACATGCGGCCCATTTTTTCTTTAGTCACAAGTTCTGGTAAAAAAGCAGCAATCAGGTTTTCACCCAGCGCAAACATAATCGCAGAAATCGTCACCAGCGCCATCGACAAGACCACCTCACCAGGCCCAATTAAAGACAATAGCGCAGTTGCCAACACACAAATAATGCTGGAAATCAGTAAAAATTTCTTCTTACTGGCTCGATGATCAGCAATAGCGCCAATAACCGGCCCGATAAGCATCACCACAAAATTAGCCAGCCCGATTGCCAATGACCATAATAGTGTCGGCATGCCAGGTGAAATGCTCTGTGTATTAATTGCAATAACACCCACGAAGTAAGCGCTATAAATAGTCGTCATCACGACCGTTGTATAACCCGAGTTAGCAAAATCGAACAGTGCCCAGGCAATTAATTCCCTGCGCTCTGCCGTCGGCAATGCCTGATTTTTTTCACTAGAGTTCATATTCAAGCTCCTTTGCCTTTAAGCCTCGCATAAAACAATCCACCAGTAAAATAACATTTCCCCTGGCTAGTTTAATATTTTTAATTGATTGCCGTTGTGTGACTAATTGCATACACACCCCTTGCACACTCAATGTTAAAGTCTGTGCTGCCTGCTTAATTTGCTCATCGGAATGAGCTGTATTAAGTTGTTTTAACAATTGATATAACAGCTCAATTACACAATATCTTTGCTCTAAATACCAGCCAGGAACTACCTCCCCCACTGGCAGCTGGTGTTCAAACAACATACGCCATAGCCCCTCATTAGCTACCGCAAAATCCAGGTAATTACAGGCAAAATCATTAATTGTCACTAATGTTACCGGCTTGTTGATATGAGCCTGCAGATACAGCGTTATTTTCTGCCAGGTTCTTGCTTTAATATGCATATTTAAATCATTCATATTAGCAAAAACCATATAAACACTGCCTACCGTGTAGCCTATATCGGCGGCAATCTTACGCACCTTTAATGCCGAAAAACCTTGCTCCTGAATAATTTCTTCACTTGCCTCAAGTACCATCTGCTTTATTTGCTCTTGACTATGTTCACTTCGTCTTGCCATTTTTCTACCGCATATTCAGTTGAATGCTTTAGAATACCCTAATACCGAAAAAGGCCAAAACCTTTATCATTGTGTACAAGCTTATGAACCAAGAACTGATCGCTGTGGTCGATAAAAATGACCAATTTATTGAAAACAAACCCCGCAACCAGGTCCACCAACTCGGCCTACGCCATAGAGCCGTGCATATCCTGGTATTTAATGATAAACAACAACTTTTTTTACAGAAGCGATCGCTAAACAAAGATATTAATGCAGGACTTTGGGATACCTCAGCGGCAGGTCATGTCGATGCCGGGGAAAGCTATGATAGCTGCGCCCACCGGGAGACCATCGAAGAACTCGGCGTTTGTGTAGACGCAACACTCACCTTGCTATTCAAACTACCAGCAAAACCAGAAACAGGCATGGAGTTTGTCCAGGTCTACCGCAGTTTACACAATGGCCCTTTTACGCTGGAAGCTGGGGAAATTGATGGTGGCCAGTGGCTTGACATAACTGAGATTTCCCAGCGTGTCGCTGATAACGACCCCACTCTTACCGTCACCTTTAAAACCCTATGGCTAAAATTTGAGGAGTAACCCCATGCACAGGAGCAAACTAGAAAACTACTTTGATGACTTACTCAAACCTGCAAGCTTTCAAGATTATTGCCCTAACGGACTACAGGTAGAAGGCGCTGAAAATATCAAGAAAATTGCGTTTGCTGTTTCTGCAACCCGCGACTCAATTACACAGGCTGTCGATCTAGGCGCGGACACACTGATTGTCCACCATGGCCTGTTCTGGCATTTTCAAGCAAGCCGCACACTGACAGGTCATTTTGCCAGGCGAATTTTTCCCTTAGTGCAACATAATATTAACTTATTTGCCTATCACCTGCCTCTGGATGCACACCCCGAAGTCGGTAATGCCGCTGTATTAGGTCTCAATATAGGCTGCCATCAACAAAGTGCATTTGGCGATTATAAAGGCAGCCCAACAGGCATAGAAGGCTTACTTACCGAACCGCTTTCAGCCAAAGAACTGGGTTTGAAATTACAAACTGTGCTCAACCATGATGTCATCGTAGCCAGCCCGGATGAAAATCAAATAATAGAATCAGTAGGCATTATTACCGGCGGTGCAAACAGTGACTGGGCTCTGGCTCAAAAAGCAGGGCTAGATGCCTATATCACTGGAGAAATATCGGAGCACGACTGGCATGAAAGTCAGGAAAATGGCATACATATGTTTGCCGGTGGGCATTATGCCACTGAAACCTTTGGAATACTTGCCTTAATGCAAAAAGTGCAATTACACTACCGATTAGAGTGTGTGTTTATTGAGAGTGATAACCCTGCTTAATAGTTAGGTAGCTTCATCAATCCACTGTGCTACTTGCAAGCATTCGCTAAAGTGACTTTCAATCATTGAGACTAGGCCTTTATCTAAAAGACCGGCCCGGCTTTGCTTATTCAATTCCTGCAGGATATTTTCTGGAGCAAACCTATCCCGGTAGGGTCTTTTCTGTGTCAAAGCCTGAAAAATATCGGCGACAGCAATAATTCTTGCCTCAATTGATAGATCCTGACTATTATTGTGGTAAGGGTAACCACTACCGTCAACACGCTCATGGTGCTGTGCAGCCCACTGTGCAATATCCTCAAATCCAGTGATATTTTTCAAAATATCATAAGTATCAAAACTATGTCGCTGAACTATAAAATATTCTGCCCGGGTTAATTTACCCGGCTTATCTAAAATCTTATCGGCTACTCGTAACTTGCCTAAATCATGCAACAGGCCCGTTAATTCGAGTTTGTCGCACTGGTATTCAGAAAGATTGCATAACTCGCCAAGATATCTGGATAAATTTGCAACACCCTCGGAGTGATGAGCGGTATAACGACTTTTTGCATCGACAATATGAGAAAAAATCAGCATGATATCCTTTAAATCCTGAAAGCTGATTTCCTGAACTGAGTTATGCTGAATCCAGGATGAGGCATAGCCAGAATTTTGTACTTGCTGCATGGAAAACCAGAATGCTTCAGATGCTGATATGTTTAAAAAAACATCAACCAGGTCATAATGAAACCAGCGCCCTGCTTTTGCTTTTATAGTCTTTCTTATCTGCTCCCTGCTAGCAAGAATATCAGGATCGCTATCCAGTCCGTTCAATGCAAGAATATCAATCCGGTCAGCCATATAAATACAGTTGGCACCAAATTTCACAGCTTCAGACAGATCAAGTCCCATCAATTCTGTCCAGGGTGTATGGTGATAAAGTATGTAATCAGATAAATTAGCAAGCAAGGGTCTTTTTTGTAATAAATCGGCTCCCTTATCACAGTGATTACCTATATTTTTGCCTTCAAAATTTGTTAATCTCGTATGTATTGCAGTATTGGAAACGCCGCAATCATGCAATATAGCGGCAAGAAACAAGTCATCCAGGCGATCATTATCCAAGTTTAGCGCTTTACCACACTCTGCCGCTATATAAGCAACACGTTTACCATGATAGATTTGATCAACGCCCACTAAATCCAGTGCATCGGATAATGAGAAAATAACTTCGTGTAGGTTAAGACTAAATTTCGACATATTAATTTTTATTAGAACAGCCAGGGGCGACTGATTATTCTAGTGCAGCACTAGTTTAGAGAGATGGAAATAAATAAACGTCCAGATTTTAAAACTGATAAGCCAGTTTCAATGATATTTCTGGATAACCTTGCGACCACAAAAGACCGGGCATACGGCTGGAGTGAAATAGCTTTAGCTATTTCCGGGACAGCAATAGCTAAAGCTATTGCACTCCTTCAGACCATGTTTCAAACTCTTGCCTCGTCTTTTGTATAACCATTTTGGATGATTATATTTTTCCAATCACCTAAGGGTTAATCTTAATTAAATATCTTCCTGTTCAGGACTTTCGGACTTAAGTAGCTCGGCGAAAAACTCAGTGTGCGATGTGTCGGGAATTGTCCACGCTTTGCCATTAATATAGGACAATATTTTATCTAACCAAAGCCGATTCGACTGGGCATCTTGAATGATGAATTTGTAAGAATCTTCATGCGTAAAGATGCCAAAGCCATCTAGCTCCACAGCAATTGTCTCTGATTCACCGACTAGCTGTATTTCTACATATGCTGTTCGTGCCTCAATGTCAAAACGATAATCTGTTAATTTTGCAACATCTTTAATAATTATATTTGCAGTCCATAAAACTAACTTATTCGGCGTTAATTTTATTGCCATTTTTGTCAAACCAGATTTAAAACTCATTTTTAGCCCTCATTATGAAATGGAGTATTATCAGCAAGTTTAGGTCATTTCTGTCAAAGAATATACCACCTTACTGGTCTTTTTGTCGGTCTTCTGCGTTGCGACAACTTCTCAAAGAAAGACTATGTTCCTTTTGCCGCGTCCACGCATCAAGTACGGAGCAAGCTTTAAAGACAAACAAAAAGCCAATGCAATAAAAAGCTATTTCTGTGATTATCGGTTCGCAACGATTATTCATAGGGTATAATTATTTTATTTACCTACATATTACCTGATTCGAGGGAGCTTAATGAATATCAAACTTTCTGACCGACTTAGCGCAGTTAAACCATCACCGACTCTGGCCATTACTGCAAGAGCTGCAGAGATGCGTGCTGCAGGTAAAGATATCATTGGCCTGGGTGCTGGCGAACCGGACTTTGATACTCCTGAACATATAAAATCGGCTGCGATTACAGCGATTAATAATGGCTTTACCAAATATACTGCCGTTGATGGTACGCCGAGCCTTAAACAGGCTGTTATTGATAAATTCAAAAATGATAATGGCTTTGACTACACGCTTAAGCAGATCCTGGTTTCCTCTGGCGGCAAACAAAGCTTTTACAATCTGGCGCAAGCTTTATTAAATAAAGGTGATGAGGTGATTATCCCAGCGCCTTACTGGGTATCTTATCCAGATATTGCACTGTTAGCCGATGCCACACCGGTTATTATTGAAACCACGCAGGCACAGCAATTTAAAGTATCCCCCGCTCAATTACGGGCCGCCATTACTGATAAGACTCGCTTGTTTGTTATCAACAGCCCATCAAATCCAACGGGTGTTGCCTATAGTCTAAGTGAATTAAAAGCACTGGCAGAGGTATTGCTGGATTATCCTGATATTATCGTTGCTACAGATGATATGTACGAGCATATACTCTGGCAAAAAGACAGCTTTGTAAATATACTCAATGCCTGCCCGGAACTGTATGACCGTACCATGGTACTCAATGGCGTTTCCAAGGCTTATTCCATGACCGGATGGCGCATTGGTTATGCGGCAGGGCCGGTTGAAATTATAGCCGGGATGCGTAAGGTACAATCACAAAGCACTTCTAATCCTACGTCTATTTCTCAAGTTGCAGCCGAAGAGGCTTTACGAGGCGATCAAAGTTGCATAAATACCATGTTGATAGAATTCAAAAAACGTCATGATTATGTGGTTGATGAATTAAATAAAATGGCCGGAATTGAATGCATCAAATCCGATGGAACATTTTATGTTTTCCCTAATGTTGAACAATTGATTACTCAGTTGGACGGCATTAACGATGACCTTGATCTGGCTGAGTATTTTATTGAAAAAGCTGATGTAGCATTAGTGCCTGGTTCTGCTTTTGGCTGCCCGGGGCATATCAGAATTTCCAT
>Ga0164313_10005359_pt1 | contig 11352 bp, 7 predicted proteins | sample GuaBasSedimGuay4_FD_113735 | JGI IMG/M metagenome (GOLD analysis project Ga0164313, IMG submission 113735) | Subseafloor sediment microbial communities from Guaymas Basin, Gulf of California, Mexico - Guay4, Core 4569-4, 0-3 cm | ecosystem: Environmental > Aquatic > Marine > Hydrothermal vents >...
ATCCGCCGGGTGCAAATCGCCCGCCGCCGGGTCCAGATTTTCAAACACGGCAGTGATGCGCGCTACGACGCGACCAGCATCGTTTCCCACAACCAGCAGAGCATTCCCGGCATCGCCGTGACCGACGTGAACGACATCATTGATCTCGTGGACGACCGGACCGAAATGGTGGCTATCGACGAGGCACAGTTTTTTACGCCTGATATCGTGGATGTGGTCAATAAACTCGGAAACCAGGGAAAACGGGTCATCGTCGCCGGGCTCGATCTCGATTTCAGGGGCCACCCGTTCGGCCCCATGCCCCAGCTGATGTGCACCGCCGAATACGTGACCAAGCAGTTGGCCATCTGCATGACCTGCGGAGAGCCCGCCAACTTTACCCAGCGGTTGACCCAGGCCACCGGCCAGATCGTGGTGGGCGCCAGCGAAACCTACGAGGCCCGCTGCCGCCGGCATTTCGAACCCCCGGAGGAAAAAAACCCGGGCACGAGGAATGCGCCCGGGGCCGAGTGATGATAATCTGACTTCCGCTCAGCTGAAGAAATGGGGATCGATCTTCAGCTCCATCGCCCGCTCCTTCAATTCCGACAGGGTTTCGGAATTTACTCCCAGGAACTTGGCGGCCTCGCTGAGAGGCTCTTCGACGCCCTGACCCTGGTCCGGTGCGGCCGACTCGTCCGGGTTCTGGTTTTCCTCCTGACCACTGCTGCACAGGGCGATCTCCTCGCCCAAAGCGATCATGGCGGCCATCCGCTCACTGCTTGCTCCTTCATCGGAGAAATTGTGGTGCCAACGGACCGCCTCTTCCAGTTCCTGGCTGAGGTTCCATTCGTTGATCAGCAGTGCCCCGAGTTCACCGTGGTCAAAGCCAAGGACTCCCTGCTCCACAACGTGATAAGGCAGAGCGCGTTCAGCGGAACTATTCAGGATCTCCTGGAATAGTTCAGGATGACTGCGGGCCAGAACGAGCTGGCCGATGTTCTGCATCAGTCCACCAATGAAAACGCTGTCGGGATTGCAGCGACCGAGTGCCTGGCCGACAAGTTGACCCGCCATGGCCGACATTACGGACTGGTGCCAGATCTTCTGGTAGAGCATTCCGGCTCCCGGTGACAGGAACACCGACCGTGCGGCCGCGACCAGGGTCCAGTTCCTGATGGCCACGAAGCCCAGTCGGACGATGGCCTCGCTCACGGTGGTGATTTCCCGGACGGCGCCGTAGAAGGGACTGTTGGCAATGCGAAGGACTTTTGCAGTCAAGGCCTGGTCCATGGCAAGGGCCTGTTCCAGTTTGGTTGCCGTGGTTCCCGGATCCTCGATGACGGCCATGATGTGGCAGGCGGCCTTGGGCAGGGCCGGCAATTCCCCACTGTGACGGAGAATGGCCTCCGGGGTCAGCTTGCCGGATGCGGTTCCCTCCGAAACAGGGGCTTCAGGTGCCGCGTCCGCCATTGCCGGTTCACCCTGAGACGCCGCGGGAACAGCGGGAAGTTGGGATTCGACATCCGGGCTCGTCTTGCGCCGGTGGATTTCCGTTTTCAGGATTCCGGCGACCGTACCATTGCTGTACCTGGCGCCCTTGTTGAGCAGGCACATGCGCGACAGCGCGTAGTGGGCCAGGACTTCCGCCACGGCCAGGGAGTTTTCGGTTGCCGTGTCCGCGTCGAGATACAGGAAAGTGTTCCAGTGGTTCTGCGAAGGCAGGGGCAGGATGATGATCTTCCTGTCCCGGCTTCCCCGGCCGAGCATGAGTGTGAGGTCCAGGGGAAAATGTTTCACCGGTACCGGACCCGCATATACCGTGGCATCCTCGGTTATGGCTTGGAATATGTCCGTATTTGTGGTTGGGATTGGTGCTTTGCCATCCCGCCGCTTCTTCTTGGCTTCCGCCGGCAGTTGGATGTTTTCCTCCATGAACACCTGGAGTCCGCTGGTCCAACGTTTGAGAAGGACGAGGCGCAGCCCCGTGCTTTGGGCAAAACGAAGGAAGAACTCGGGGAAATCCCTGACCTTATCCATGGCTGCCATTTGGCTGATCCCCACCCGCAACTGGGAAATCATTTCCAGGGGCAGATCATCTGAAACCATCGGGGGATTCTCTGTTTCGGGGACGACAAAATCCTCGGTATCGGTCGCCTGGTCCAGGTTTTCGATCACGTCTTCGACAGCCTGGAGATCATCCGTCTGTGTAGCCAAGGGTTTCCTCACTCGTTGGGATCAGGACAGTATTGGGCCTTCCCGGTGGAATTCGGCACTTTCCCACCCCTGGTTTATCATTATTTCGATTTATCGGGATTATCCCGAATTGCCTGCCCCAATGGCCGGATGGTTGCTTTCGGCTCCTGAAGGGGGTAATTTTGCGAACCGGAACAGGACTGTCCCTCACAAATCCAGGAACACAGGGGAAACATGAGCTGCAGAATCACCAAATCATTTACCCTGGATGCCGCGCACTGGCTGCCGGAAGTTCCCGCCGGTCACAAGTGTGGCCGGATGCACGGGCACACGTATATCATCGTTCTGGGGCTGGAAGGGGCCGTGGATCCCAGGCTGGGCTGGGTACAGGATTACGGCGAGGTCACGCGGATCTTCGCTCCGCTCTACTCGGAACTGGACCACCACTGCCTCAATGAAATCGAAGGGTTGGAAAATCCGACAGCCGAAGTGATGGCCCGCTGGATATTCGAACGGCTGCAAAATGAACTTCCCCTGCTGGCGGATGTGACGGTTTGCGAAACCCCCACCACTTCGGCGGTTTACCGGCCGGAAAATTGATCCGGATCCAATCGGACTGAAGTCACGCTGTCGGAGGTCAGCCAGCCCACCCATTCGCCCCCAAGGCCGATCCGGACCCAGCCTTCCCGTTCTCCCTCGATGTTGACCGTCAGACCGTCATGGACCTGGAACAGAATCGGGAAATTGTCCGCGGGACCGGATTTCACCTCGGCCATCGCGACGATCACCACCGCTTCGTCCCGAACCTCCTCATGGTACCAACGGGCGGCCGTCACTGTCACGGCAACCAGCAGGCCTGCCGCGGAGACCAGCAGCGCCCGCCGCAAATTCGTTCCATATTCCTCACGGTACCAGGCCCAGGCAACAAGGGCCGCGGTGAACCAGACCGCCAGGAGCAACACCCAGCCCCACTGATCCAGGGTCAGGGCCGCGATCACCGCGGCGGCCTGGGCGATGAACAGCGGCAGCTTCTGCTCCGTGAGCTCGAGGTCCTTGATGTGCTGCCGGACCCAGGTCAGGTTGGTATGAATATCCCGGTCCCGGGGAGCGAGGCGCCGGGCCCTCAGATAGGACGCCACCGCTTGACCGAGTTCACCCCGGCGGGCGTAGGTATTGCCCAGGTTGAAGTGGAGAACGGCATCATTGACACCCAGGGATCGGGCCTCGAGATAGAGTTCCAGGGCCTGGTCCGTCCGACCCTCGGTATAGGCCTGGTTCCCCTCGGCCACCAACCTGACGGGGTCCGCTCCCGGACGGCTGCCGGGATCCGGCTCCTGGGCCATGGCAGTGGGGGTGGCAAAAACAAGCAGGCAGAACATCGCCAGCAAACCCAGCCCCGGACCTGAAGTTGCCACCGAGGTCTCTGCCCGCTTCTTCCGGGTCTCATCCAGTTTCTCCAAAAGGGAATCCACCTCGGACACCAGTTCGGCCCCACCGGCAATCCGAACACCTCCATAACGGGCCGAATCGCACTCATCCATGATCCGGACCAGACGGCGCCCATCCTCGGGCAGCCCCAATCCATCGCAATAGTCCACAACCTCGGCAATCCCCACGGCGGCCATGGATCGGTCAGTACAGTCGGCCACGAAACCGGCAATACTCCTGGCAAGGCTGGTCATGCACCCGGGAGAATCCACCTGGCCGGAGGCCTTCGCCAGTTCGGAACGGGCCGTTGCCAGGGACAGACGCAGACGCCGGGCGGCGGGGTTTCTCCGGTCCGCCGATACCCGGCGCAGATAAAAACGGAGCAAGGCCAGCAGAATCGCCGGGACCAGGAAAACGGTCCACCAACCGAAGCTGCCCAGCCAGGGGCCGGCCCTTCGCGACAGTTGACCGGGAACCTGGTGTATGAAGGCCAGGTCTTCACCCAACCGGCTGATCTCGTTGCGAAGGAATCCGGAACTGTCGTCCCGGACCCGCGGCAAATCACTGGGGGTCACCTCGATCTTGCGGGATGGAGTCCGTGCGGTCCGGTATTCACCGCGGCCGGAGTCAAACCAGGACAGTTCAAGGGAGGGTATGGTCATCAGCCCGTCCTCGCTGGGGATGATGACCTTTTCCACGGTAATCTCGCCGGATATACGGTCCTGGGTGACACGCGACCGGAAACTTTCCGAAGCGTCGTGCATGCGGGCTGCTTTGGGAGCCACGATGTTCAAACCGGAAAATCCCTTGAGGAAACCATCGGCGATCAATATCACCTTCATGCCCAGAGCCTCACCCCGGGGGACGGTTTGCCGGTCCACGCTGGCCTGCAGACTGAGGCGGGAAGCAACGATCCCGGAAAACCCATCGGGCCTCGGCGAGGGAAGTTCATTGACCTTGATGACCAATGACCTGGTCTTCAGGACATTGGGGCCCCGACGAGAACGGCGCGAGTTGAAGAAACGGTCGAACACTCCCTTGGGAAAGGAAAGTTCGGCCGGCTCCACGATCAATTCACCGCTGCGGGTGGGAAACAGGGAGTAGCGGATTTCCGTTACGTTATAGGCCCTGCCCTTGACCACCTTGCGGTAGTCTTTTTCAACGCCAAGGCCCTCGCGCCAAAAACCCTCTGTACGAGGCGCCTGGTAGGACGGCCTGTTCCAGGGCTGAATCCGGAACCAGTAGCGGAAGGTCAGGATGATCTGCTGTCCCACCCAGGCCTCTTCGTGGTCTACGTCCAGGGTCAGGAAAATGTCGTCACCCGGTTGGCCTGACTGGTTCCCGGTGGCCCCCACATCACTTCGGGGCGGCGCCTGGACCCGGTTGCCGGTGTCGGCTGGCGGGATCTTTTTGGGAGGCAACGGGGCAGTGACCGTGATGCGAATGGGCTTTGTCCTGCAATCACCCGCTGGAGAAGAGATACGCACGGGATCGATGGTGAAATCGTCCCCCGTCTCCACCGTCAAATACCAGGTCCGGGAAATCGAGGTCCGCGCTTTCCCGTTGATCACGCTCATACTCTGGTTGGTGCCGCCACTCTGGACGCGGACACCCGGAAGATCAGGCAGTATGAAATCCGCTGACCAGCCGACATCGCCCTCGGCGGAGATAGTGAGCACGATATTGCCCCCACGCGGCACTGTCGATCGGTTGACCTCGGCGCGGCAGGTATAATCCGTCTGGGCGATAACGGGGGAGGCCGTGACCAGGAGCCAAAGGAATACAAACAGCTGGGCGGGCCGCCAAAAGGGTTGGGGAATTTTCCGCATCGGTGGGGTCACCATTTTTTTCCACTTTTCGGCTTGCCGCCCTTGAGGCGTTTCTGCACGGACCGCTTGAGCTCTTCCTCATCCCGGTCCAGGGCCTTGAGAATCTGAAGGGCCTGCTCCTGGGTCAGCTCATCGGGATCGGGTTCCGCGGGCTCCTGCTGGTCTTCCGGTTGTTCGGATTGTTCCTGTTCCGGTTGGTCCTGTCCCTGCTGCTTTTCCTGGTCCTGTTGTTCCTGGTCCTGTTGTTCCTGGTCCTGCCCGTCCTGCTTTTCCTGGTCATCCTTTTCCTGGTCGTCCTTTTCCTGGTCGTCCTTTTCCTGGTCGCCATCCTCCTGCTTGTCCTGGTCCTGTTGCTCCTGTTGCTCCTGTTGCTGCAGACGCTTCAACGCAACCTCCAGATTGTGAAGGGCGTCAGCCTGGCTCCCGTCCACGGCCAGGGACCCTACGAATTTTTCGGCGGCCTTGCCCGGATCCCCCGCGGCAAGAAGCGTCGTCCCCGCGTTATAGAGAGCTTCGGCTTTCAAGTCCTCGTCATCGGTCAGGGACAGGGTCCGTTCGAATTCCGCCAGGGCCTCTTCGTAACGTTCCAGCCTGAAAAGAGTTTCGCCCACCGCAAGAGTTACCAGGGGATTCTCGGGATCCTTGACGAGGGCGGATTCGAAATCACCCAAGGCCTCTTCGAATTCTCCGGCGAGATATTTAGTCCGCCCCCGGGCCAGATCATCATGTCCGGGCACGATCGGTCCGGCCACAGCCCCATCGGCGGCGGCCAGCCACGTCAGGATTCCCAGGGCCACCAACATCCCGACTCCAGGACGCCCGGGGGAGCGGGCGGTCCCCGCACCCCTCGGACGAAGAAGCATACGCACGGCAAAACACAACAGGGCAAGCATCAGGGGCAGGATGAAACGTTCCTGGTAGGCAGACACCCTCCGCTCCTCCAGGTCACGCCGGCCCAACCTCTTCAACTCCGAGAAAAGCCTGTCACCGGCCAACCCGTCGACCCCCAGGCGAAAAGGACTGCCTCCACCTATCGCTGCCAGTTTTCCCAGGGAGGCCATATCCAGCCGGGTCATCACAACCTTGCCGTCTTCGTCCTTCATGAAACCCGCCGCGCGTCCTCTGTTGTCCTGGATTGGTATGAGTCCCCCGCTTTCCTCGCCCACTCCCACGGGAATGACCCTGATGCCTTCCTTTTGGCAGGCTTCGGCTTCCTTTTCCCAGTTGCCTTCGAGATCTTCGCCGTCGGTGACCAGAAGAATGGCCTGAAATGTCCCGCCGCCAGCGCCTTCCCGGCCCTTGGCCAGGAGTTCGCGGCTGGTCTTGAGAGCCGCTGCGATGGCCGTCCCCTGTTCCGACATCATGTCGGGACCCGCCATTTTGAGAAAAATTTCGGCAGTCCCGTAATCAAGCGTTAAAGGGCACTGCACAAAAGCCGAGCCGGCGAAAAACACCAGACCGATGCGGCTGTCCTCGAGCCGCCCCAGGAAACTTCCCAGTTCCGTCTTGGCCCTCTCCATCCGGTTCGGAGGGACATCCTTCGCCAGCATGGAATTGGAAATATCCAGGGCCACGACAATGTCCGACCCCCGCTGTGTCACCGTCACTTCACTGGCGCCCCACTGGGGCCTGGCCAAAGCCATCAGAAGCCAGAACAGGCCGGCGAACCACAGAAAACGCCTCCACGAGCGCAGGCGGGGATTGGCTCCCTCCACATGGCGCCCGGCATGTTCCCCCAGGAGGATGCGCATCCGGCCGTCCGCCTTCCGGTCGGCGGATCGCAGCAGCAGCCACAGGACCGGCAGAAGCGGAACCAGCCAAAGCCAAATTTCCTGGGCAAATTTCAAGGCACCCTCCTCAGCCAGGTGGCGGACAGGATCCCTTCCAGCAGGAAAAGCATCAGGGCCGGCAGGGCGAACCAGACCATTCTTTCCCGATACCAGGTGCTGATGGTCGTTTCGTAACGCGCCGTTTCAAGGCCGTCGATAGTCCTGAAGATTTCCTGCAAGGCCTCCGGATTGGTGGCCTGGAACATGGCGCCGCCGGTCAGGTCGGCGATTTTCCTCAACAACGCCAGGTCGATTTTGTTTTCCCTTTGGCGGGTGCGGCGCCCGAAGATGGGATCATCCACGGGAAATGGCACCATCCCCTCGCGGCCAATGGCGACGGTGTAAACCCGCACATCCAATGACTTGGCCAATCTGGCAGCGGTTTCCGGTTCCAGGGTAGGCACGGTGTTCACCCCGTCGGTCAAAAGGATCACCGTCTTGCTCGGCGAGGATGAATGCCTCAGGCGAGCCACCGCGGTGGCCAGTCCCAGCCCGATGGCCGTCCCGTCATCGATCAGCCCCACCTCGATCTCGTCCAGGAAACCCTGCAGGACCGGATGGTCCACCGTCAGCGGGCACTGGGTGAAGGCCCGGGCCGCAAACACGACCAGACCTATGCGATCGGTTGGCCGACCGTCGATGAAGCCGCGGATCACTTCCTTGGCGGACCCCAGACGGTCCAGGGGATGGAAATCCAGTGCTTTCATGCTGCCGCTGATGTCCAGGGCCAGGATGATATCGATTCCCTCGCCCTCGACCTGCTCACTGCGGTGCGCCACCCGTGGCCCCGCCGCGGCGATGACCAGCAGGATCAGCCCAAGACCCGACAGGACGGGGAGGGCGCCCCCCATGCGCGCACGGATTCCGGTGCTCTGCCTGCCCAGCAATGCCAACCGGGGATGCCTCAGGGCGGCCGGGTCGCCGCCCCGTTTGAGGCGAGCCCACAGCACGACACCAGCCAGGGGAATAAACAGCAGAAGGAGGGGACGGGCAAATTCCATCACGTCTCCCGTCCAGACGATCCGGGCGTCGAATTCCGCAACCGCCCGGGTCCAGAAGCCAGCTCACGTTTCAGATCGGACCAGGCTTTGTCCCCCTGGCGCTGAAGGTCGGCTGAAACATCCGTGTATCTGGGAAGGATACGCACCGCAGCCATTTGGTCGTACAGCAGGACTGCCTGTTCCCGGCACCAGCCGGCGCCTGAAGCTTCGGGATTGTAACGGCGGTGGTCCACGGATTCGATCATCCGGGCAAAGTTTCCGGGCTGGGTGGAGCGATGGCCCAAATCAGAACAGGCGGCGACGATTTCCCGCCCGGTCATTTCCTGGGCGGCGATCCGATACCGTCCGGCCACGTAGCGGCGGGTGATGCCCGCCAACCCGTCCAGGAAGGCCCGACTGTCTCCCCTGCCCAATGAACCTCCATGAATGAGATCCCGCAGCTGGATCGCCGCGGACAACCATGCGGGCGGTGGCAGGTTCCTGTCAGAAAGATCCTCACCACGGCGCGCGCGGTCCCATAGCAACCAGGCCAGCCACAGTACAAGAAAAATGGACAGCAGGATCACCAAGGCAGGCAGGGGTGACCACTCGCCCGGTCTGGGCGCCCTGATGCCGGCCATCTCACCGGTTCCGGTGACCCTGGCCTTGACCTGGATGACCTGGGACACCAGGGATCCGACTTCAATCCGGAAAGGATTGGTCCGGTACACACGGAATGACTGGACGAGGCGTGTTTGTTCCCCCAAGGCGGGCAGGGAACTCATATCAGGCAGGGGCCCGGAATTCCGACGCAGTACCCTGTCCCAAAGACCCGGTTTTTCAACGGACACCGGAACAAGCCAATCATCACCCGAGGACAACCGGACCTCAGGGAACCCGTCGGCCTGCCCATCCCGCGGTCCGGAAAATTCAAGAATGAGGTGGAATACATCCCCGAACAGAACAGTATCCTGCACGGTGTGGATGGTGGCCAAGGCAGGGCCGGAAGCGGACATTTCCAATGTCGCCAGCGCCGTATCAATGACGGCCGGAGCCGGTTCGGGCTGCAGCATGCCGGACGGCGGCAACCCCGGCGGAGTCCCCGGCGGCTGGTGATCCGCTTGGGCCAGGCTGGAACCCGTCCCGCAAAACAAGGCCGGCAAACAGACCGCCAGGGCCAGGATCCCTCTTGCATCCAATGCCATGCAGCGCGGCCTGGTCAACGTGGCCCCCTCCTCGCCCGACGACCTTCCCGGGCCAGGAAAAACTTTCGCAGGGGGTCGACATAGGAACCGGTGACATCGATATCCACCAGGTCCACGCCGCGCGAGGCCCACATTTTTTCCATGGCCCGGTCGTGGGACCCGGCGCGGGCGGCCAATCGGCGGTCGGTCGATTTGGCGGATGTATCGATCAGGACCTCCTGCCCCGTCTCCGCATCGACCCAGCGAACCAACCCCACCGCCGGGAGTGAAGTTTCCCTGGGATCACGGATACGCACGGCCACCACGTCATGGCGCCGGCCCAGGACCGAAAGGCTGGTGGAAAAATCCCCGGTCCAGAAATCCGACACCAGGAAAACCGTTGCCTTGCGTTTAAGAACCGACCCCAGCAGGCGCAAGGGCTCGTTGAGGTCGGTGCCGTGGCCCTCGGGTTCGTAGGTCAGCAATTCACGGATACAGCGCAACACATGACTTTTCCCCTTGGCCGGCGGGATGAATTTCTCCACCCGGTCGCTGAACAGAAGCAGGCCGACCTTGTCCTTGTTGGCGATGGCACAGAAGGCCAGGACACCGCACAGTTCCGCGGCCACCTCCACCTTCGTCCGTTCCCCCGATCCGAACCAGCCGCTGCGGCTCATGTCCACCACCAGCATGACCGTCAGTTCGCGCTCTTCCTCGAATAGCTTGACGAAAGGCTGCCCCGTCCGGGCGGTGACATTCCAATCAATGGTCCGCACATCGTCGCCAGGCACATACTCACGCACTTCACGGAACTCCATGCCCGTGCCCTTGAAGACCGAGTGGTATTCCCCGAAAAAGACCTCTTCCACCAGACGGCGGGTCTTGATCTCGATCCTTTTTACGGAAGCCAGGATCTCCGGAGGGATGGATGTGTTTTTCCGTTGACTCATGACGCGGCTAGGGCACCTCGATGTTGTCCAGCAGCGAACTGACGATGTCTTCGCTGGACAGGTTTTCGGCCTCGGCTTCGTAGGTCACCAGGATCCGGTGCCGCAGGGCGTCGTGGCCCACGGACTTGACGTCCTCCGGAATGGCAAACGCCCGTCCTTTCAACAGGGCCCTGGCACGAGCCAACTGGGTCAGTGCGAGAGTGGCCCGGGGAGAACCGCCCCAGGCTATCAGGGGGCCCAGATCCAGACCGGCCGCTTCGGGATCCCGGGAAGCAAAAACGATGTTCAGGATGTAATCCTTGATCTTCTCATCGACAAAAACCGTGTTGACCGCCTGGCGCATCTCCCGGATGGAATCCGGGTCCAGGATCTTGTCGACATCGGGAATCGACCGGCCGGCCATCCGGTCCAGGATTTCCCGTTCTTCTTCCCTGGACGGATAGCCGATCCGCAATTTCATGAGGAACCTGTCGACCTGGGCTTCAGGCAGGGGGTACGTCCCTTCCTGCTCTATTGGATTCTGGGTGGCCAGCACCAGGAAGGGATCGGCCATGGGGAACGTTTCACCTCCGATGGTCACCTGGCGCTCCTGCATTGCCTCCAGGAGGGCACTCTGTACCTTGGCGGGGGCGCGGTTGATCTCGTCCGCCAGGATGATGTTCGAAAACACGGGGCCTTTCTTGACGGTGAAATCACCTGTTTCGCGATTGTAGATCGTGGTGCCGGTGATATCGGCGGGCAACAGATCGGGAGTGAACTGGATGCGTTTGAAATCCGTATCGACCGAACGCGCCAGCGTACTGACGGCCAAGGTCTTGGCCAGACCAGGAACGCCTTCCAGCAGTATATGGCCACCGGTGATCAGGCCCAGCATGAGGCCTTCCATCATTTCACGCTGACCGACGATCACCTTGCCCACCTCGGAAAGCACCCCGCCCAGACGGACGGATAACTCCTCAGCGTACACCTTGTCGAGA
>Ga0164313_10005360_pt1 | contig 11346 bp, 9 predicted proteins | sample GuaBasSedimGuay4_FD_113735 | JGI IMG/M metagenome (GOLD analysis project Ga0164313, IMG submission 113735) | Subseafloor sediment microbial communities from Guaymas Basin, Gulf of California, Mexico - Guay4, Core 4569-4, 0-3 cm | ecosystem: Environmental > Aquatic > Marine > Hydrothermal vents >...
ACAGTGTACAGAATGCGGCGAAGGTACACTGCGCGGCGTGTCGATTCCTCTTGGCGCAGCTGCGTGTCTGAGCGCCTCCCTGCTGTGGGCGGTGGCGGTTCAGGTCTTTGCCCTCCCGATCGCCCGTCACGGCGCGCGAGCGGTCAACCTTTTCAAGTGCGTCTTCGCAACGATTCTCCTGGGCCTGACCCTTCTTGTGATCGGTGGTTGGGGGGCATTCGGCACAGTCTCCGGGATCGATCTTGGGCTAGTGGCTCTCTCCGGCATCATTGGCCTGACCGTTGGTGATACGGCACTGTTTGCGGCGGTCAAACATCTTGGCGTCCACCGCAGCTTGTTGATCCAGACCACAGCGCCGGTTTTTGCCCTGGCTCTGGCCTGGCCGCTGGGGGAACGGCTGAGCGGGTGGCAGATTCTGGGGTCTTTCGTGATTCTGGCCGGGGTGGTGATTGTTCTGACCGGGGGTCAAACACCGACCGCGGGCCGAAGCGGGCGAATCGGTGCCGGAGTGGCGATCGGGTTGTTGGCGGCCGTCAGCCAGGGCGCCGGCATCGTGATTGCCAAGGAGGGCATGGCTTCGGTGCCGATTGTCACGGCGGCTTTCCTTCGATTGGGTGTCGGGGCGATGGGTTTGGTGGTCATTGCACTTGCCACACAAAGTCTCGGCCGGGCGATCGTTTCATGGTCAGACCGGGCGACGCTCCCGCGACTGGTGGCGGCTTCATTCTTCGGCACCTACCTGGCGATGCTGCTGGTGATGGCCGGTGTTGCGTGGGCCCCGGCTTCGGTCGCGGCGGTTTTGTTGGCGACGCCTCCGATTTTCAGCCTGGCGGTCCAGTCGCTTGTTGAACGACGCTGGCCGACGGTGCGGGGCCTTGCCGGAACGGTAATTGCCGTGGTCGGCGTTGCCCTGCTGGTGACGGCGTGAACGGATTTGCGGTCACTGCCGCTTGGCGTTGACGCTGTTCACGGAGGGGTCCCTGCTCCGGCCCCGGTCAACTGACGCAGCACCGATTTGAGGTTATGGGCGCTCGTTGAGAGCTGATAGCTGAGAGCTGACGGCTGACAGCTCTCCTCACGCCCGAGTCAATTTCCTGTACGTCACCCGGTGGGGCCGGTCTGCCTTGTCACCAAGCCGCTTGCGGCGGTCGGCGAGGTAGTCGGAGTATGGCCCGGGGAACCACTCGACGTGGGAGTCGCTCTCGAAGGCCAAGATGTGCGTGGCAACCCTTTCGAGGAACCACCGGTCATGCGAGATCACCAGCACGCATCCGCCAAAGGCCAGGATTGCTTCTTCGAGGGCTCTCAGGGTATTGACATCCAGATCATTGGTCGGCTCGTCCAGCAGGAGCACGTTGGCCCCTTCCTTGAGCATGCAAGCCAGGTGCACGCGGTTGCGTTCGCCGCCCGAGAGCAGGCCGACCGGTTTCTGCTGGTCCGCACCTGTGAAGTTGAAACGTCCGACATAGGCCCGGGAGTTGACCTCAACGCGGTCGAGCCAGATGGAGTCCGATCCTTCCGAGATCACTTCCCAGACTGACTTCTCCGGATCGAGGGTTGATCTTTTCTGATCGACGTAACCAAGTTTGACGGTGTCCCCCAGTCGCAGACTGCCGGAGTCCGCTTCGATCTGTTGGGTGATCATTTCAAACAGCGTTGTTTTGCCGGCTCCGTTGCCGCCGACGATGCCGACGATGGCCCCTGGCGGGATCGAAAAACTCAAGTCATCAAAAAGCAGTTTGTCTCCGTAGGCCTTGCTCAAGGCCTCGCTTTCGATGACGACCTCGCCAAGGCGCGGTCCCGGTGGAATCCAGATCTCGAGGTCCTTGACCATCATTTCCGGTTCCTGGGAGAGTAGATCCTGGTAGGCGGTGACACGGGCCTTGCCTTTAGCCTGGCGGCCTCTGGGCGCCATGCGGATCCACTCCAGTTCCCGTTCCAGCGTTTTCTGACGCCGGCCTTCGGAACGTTCTTCCTGACGGAGTCGTTCCTCCTTCTGTTCCAGCCAGGAGGAGTAGTTGCCCTTCCACGGGATTCCGTGGCCGCGGTCCAACTCGAGGATCCATCCGGCAACGTTGTCCAGAAAGTAGCGGTCGTGGGTGACGGCGATGACGGTCCCGGGATAGTCCTTGAGATGTCGTTCCAGCCAGCCGACCGAGCCCGCGTCGAGGTGGTTGGTCGGTTCGTCGAGCAGCAGGATGTCCGGTTGCTGGATCAGAAGTCTGCACAGGGCTACGCGGCGTCTTTCGCCACCTGAAAGGTGATCAACCACGGTGTCGGGAGGAGGGCACCTGAGGGCGTCCATCGCCAGTTCGAGGCGGGAATCCAGTTCCCAGGCGCCGGCGGCCTCAATCTTGTCCTGGACGTTGGCTTGCAGGTCGAGAACCCGCTGCATCTCATCGTCATCCATCGGTTCCGAGAATTTCTCGGCCAGCTGGTCAAATTCGTCCAGGAGGGCCTTGGATTCGGCTGCCCCTTCTTCGACCACTTCCAGAACTGTCTTGCCGTCCGTCATCGTCGGTTCTTGCTCGAGCATGCCGACTGAATAACCGGGCGCTCGTACGACCCGACCGTCCGAGGGCTCTTCGGAATCGGCCATGATCCGCAACAGCGTGCTCTTTCCGGCGCCATTGAGGCCCAGAACGCCGATCTTCGCGCCATAGAAAAATCCCAACGAAATGTCCCGAAGCACGGTTTTTGTCCCGTGGACCTTGGACACCTGCACCATCGAAAAAATGACCTTTTGGTCGTCTGCTGCCATACGATCCTCCGAACGCACAGGGTGGCGGTTGAACGCCTGAGAGTCAAGTCCCCAATATTGAGTCTCGCCCACCGTTGGGTGCAGTGCATCGGCGGCCGCAGCAGATCACTGGTGAGAAGTGCGGGTTAAGGTACAGTAGTGCCATGCCGCAGAGCGAAGTGGTCGTATCCCTGAGTTCGTTTGTCAAAGAACTGGCTTTGGCGTGGCAGAAGCTTTCGATCTACCAGTCCGGTCACCCGGAAAGACAGCAGGCCCTTGATCGAGCCCATGCGGTTTTGGCGGGTCTGGTCGCTCCGACCGGCAGTCTGGCTCTGGGAGTCAGTAGAGAGTCGCTGCTTGGCCCCGATGAAAAGCTGAAATCGTTGCCGGCCAAACGCCTTGCGGCTGCTCTTTACCTGCTCGAGGTCGCCGTTCTTCGCTTTGAAGAAGGTGTGGAAAGAGATGAACTCGAGCACCTGCTCGGCTTCTTGCCGCGTGGTGAAATTAGAGCTTCCGGGCGCAGTCTGGGGACCGAGTTGCAGGATGTGGGAGTCCGGCACATCGTGGTTGAGGCCGTTGATTTCACCGGCCTTCTTGCGACAGATACCCTCGATGGCCCCGGGTTGACCGACGGGGAGGATTCGCTATGGGATCGCATCTTGCAGCGGCTGCTTGGTGAGGGGCGATTGACTATCGAAGACAGTTCGCTTGTTGAGGCCGGGCCTGGTCCTTTTGGACAGATTCAGGCGGCGGTCGATCAGGTGTTGGAGCGGTACGGCGTCAATGATGGTGAGATCCCTTCCTCCGAGGCTGATTCAAAGACGGTTGAGATGGTCGAAATGCTCGAGGGGATCGTCGGGCAAACCGCCGGCGAAGCGTTGGCCGAGGCCGGCGACGATGTTGAGGACGATACAGATGACGAGGGTGGTCGGCTATCGACTGCCCGCCATGTGGGGGAGCTGTTGTCGGCGATGCCGGATGGCATGAGGCAGGGCATCCTCGATGCAGCCGTGCGGGAATTGGTTGGTCGGGAGGATGCTGCGCCGGGATTGCGGTCGTTGGGAAGTGCCGTCTCTGCGGCGAAGATGGTCGGGTCCTTGCGTCGGCTTCGGGCAGATGAGGTCGTTTTCGACCCGAGGGTCGTTTCGGTAGTGGATTCGCTGGTGATCGAGGCATCGCCTGAACGGCTGGGTTCTGGACAGCGTCCGGACCCGGACGCTTTAGCCGCCGAATTGCGTTCGGTGTTCTCCGACGAAGACGTTGACCGGGCCCCTTTGTCGGGAGCGCTTGACGATCGTGTTTTTGTCGAGTTGAGACGGCATGTCCCGGTCCACGCTATGTTTTCGGACCTCAGCCCCTACCTCGAAACGATTACCGATCAGCATTTGCAGGTCGATCTGTCGATGATGTTGATCGACCTCCTGCAGAGGCCGTTTCTCGACGATGCGCAGATTTCATCGGTGATCTCTCGGCAGCAGGAGACATTCAAGGCGATGTTGGCCTCGGGGCGCTTTGGCCCCGCGACACGGATCGTCGAGGGCCTGCGTGAAATGACGAGCTCCGGGGAGCAGATCAAACCAGTGAGGGAAGCCGCCGAGCGGTGTCTTGAAGGCCTTCGAGAACCCAACACCCTCTCGGGCATCGTTGATGTGCTCGGAGAGGTCAAGAAGTCTGATATCGGACAGGTCCACCAATTGATCGACCTGTTGGGGCCGACCTCAATTCACCAGTTGTTGTGCGTTCTTGGAGAGGAGTCCGAGCTGTCTCGGCGCCGCCATATCTTTGATCTGCTGGCATCATTGGGGCCCTCGGTCGTTCCGGCGTCGGTGGCCCTTCTCGATGATTCCCGTTGGTACATGATTCGCAATATCTTGTCCCTGCTTCGCCGGGTTGGCGAGGGCCTGACCCTCGAGGTGCTGCAAAAGACCCTGAGTCACGAAGATTCCCGTGTGCGGATTGAAGCCGTTAAATGTCTTCCGGAATTGGGTGCCCAAATCACGCCTGCCCTGGTGGAGCAGGTCATCGGTGACGACGATCTCCGCGTCTTCGAGATGGCGCTGGGTGTCTTCGGAAGTGCCCGAATCGGCGCGGCTACCGCACCTTTGGTGGCCTTTCTTCAGCGGCCTGACCCCATCGGTCGCCTTCGTCGTGTTCGAATCAGGGCGCTTCAGACGTTGGGTGAGATTGGGGACGCCGGAGTGCTGCAGGAAATCGCTCCGTTCTTTCGCAGTTGGTTTGCTCTTGTCAGTACCGAAGAACGCCGTGCCGCCTTCCGGTCTCTCGAGTTGTACCAGGAGGCCGATCGCAGTGGGTGGATAAAGAAGGGGAGACTGTCTCCCGATGCAACGGTCCGGGAGATCTGTCGAGATTTGGAAAATGGAAAACCCTTGGGAACGGGGAGGTAGGCAATGGTCAGGGACAACCCCGGGCAAGCGCTTCCCCTGCTTCGTGCCCTTTCGACAGCGGTCAATTATCGAGCTCTCTATCCGCAGAGTCACCCAAAGGTCATCGAAGGTGTCGGCGCCGTCGTTGGTTGCCTCCACACATTTCTGAAGGAGCGGGGCTGCGACTCGATGACGGTCCTGGTGATTGACAACGAACTCCTTGTCGACGATCGCCCGATCCGATCCGGACATTTGTACCTGGGCCCACTGATTCGGACCATGAGCAGGTTGGGTATCGAGCGCCTGACCCTGGCCGGCGGGTTGGACCTGGAGGAATGCCACGGCCTGATCGAGGGTCTGGCCTCGATCGGTGAGCCGGGTTCCACGCAGCATGTCATTCTCGGCCGGGTTCAACTCAACCCGTCTGAAGGCGGGACCGGCACCGGGGGTTCTGCGCGAGGTTCTCAGTTCTCCGAGCACGAAATCGACATGGCTCAGGAGGGTTTTCTCCGCTACCGGGAGGATCGCAGCGGGAGTGTCGGGCAGTTGGATCGAATGTTGTGGCATTTTGTCGAGGGCATGGACCAGAACAGCCGTTCTCTCCTGCTCTTGGGGCCGATGAAAAATCTTGACCAGAGGCTCTTTGTGCACGCGATCAATGTGGCAATGTTGGTCGTTGCCCAGGCCCGGTCCCTGGGAATTACTGGTCAGAGCCTCCAGACGATTGGTCTGGCGGCACTCTTGCACGATATCGGCAAACTCAGTCTGCCTCTGGCCCTCCTTGACAGAGACGGGGACCTCAGTGACGTGGAGTGGGAGATCCTCAAGATGCACACGGTATTGGGCGCCGCCCAACTGTGCGGTTTGCCGGAGGCGCCTCCGTTGGCAGTTTTGGTCGCCTACGAACATCATCTGAGGTGGGATGGCAAACCCAGCTATCCAGTATCGTCAGTGCCGAGGCGCCCCAATCTGGCCAGCCAGTTGACCGCGATTGCCGATACCTACGATGTGATGGTTGAGTCCCGAGGGTTCAAGGGCGGGGTCCACGGTGAGGTGGCGACCAGAGTCTGGAGGGACCGCTCCGAGACCTATCTTGACCCCTTTCTCGTTGGCAACTTTGTCTTGATGATTGCCGGCGCCGAGCAAGAGACGGAGAACTGACGGCTTGGTTTGTTTTTCTCCGACGGGTCACGGTCTCGTTGAAGACAATTGGTCGATACCTCGGAAGGTTGGATCGAAGCGGCCCGGTTGCAAGAGGGAGTAGCTGTCTTGTTCGGCGGCCAATTGGCGGACCGATTCGTGGATTCGTCGCCCACCTATCGAAAATACGTTGGTCGAGGAGTTGTGCAGGACGACCGAGAACGAATCCGATCGAAGCCGCTGCTCAAATTTCCTCCGCGGTAACGCGACGAAAATGCTGGGCTGTTCCGGATCATAGCTACAGTAGGACACGAAGCCATAGGTGTCAGCAAGACCCAGAATCCCGTTGGGACGCCGATAGATCCATTTGTAGGTCTCGGGTATGAACCAGGGTCTTGGCCTGAAGAGAGAGTGGGCGATTGCGAGGTTTTCGGTCCTCATGAAAACGGTCATAACGTCCGTTTCTCGATCAAGAAAGGGAACGATGTGGGCTTCGAACGATGCTGCAGCTCGTCGATGTAGCTCTCCAATTTCGGCGGTGTCCTGTTCCTCGTTTTGGATTCCCCAAACAAAAAAAGCCGCGGACAGCGCCGTTGCGGAAAACAGAAATAACAGTCCGGTTCGATGATCCTTGGGAGACCTGTTGAGTCTTGCATAAATCTGGGACCAAACGATTCCGAATACAAGAGCGACTCCTACCAGTGGTACGTAGTGATAGCGGGAACTTTGAAACGGAACCGCGAGGGTTGGCAGCATCGTGATGCAGGTCCAAACAACACCGAGACGCACCAGCCTGGGAAGCCGCCACAACAAGAAAGCAAACGGTACGAAAAGAACGAATGCCAACCAAGTGGGGACAAGAGTCGGGCCGCCTCCGAAAACCACCTCTCGCAGCCAGGTCGTATCGGGACCGAGATAGGTGATCCAGCTCTCCCAGAATCTCGAGATGAAGGCCAGGTCAGTCGAGAGGTAGGTGCCTGACCGACTGCCGAGAATCTCGAGAAGAGCGAAAGCGCAAGCCAGGAGCCACAGCGGGCTGGTCAGGACTGCGGCCCGGAACCACCTGTGGGTGAGTTCAGAAAATCTGGTTTTCATCTCGTTGCCGTCGGTGTAGAAAATCAGAACGGTCGCCAGGAGCGGGAAAAGAACAGCATTTTCTTTTGAAAAGAGGGCAGGAATCAATAACAAAACGGCGAAGAAAACCCGTCTCTTGAGGATCAGGAGAATGGAGGCGATTCCGAAGAACAGAGCTGCCGAGTCCGCGACGGCATAGGGTCTGAGGACGACCTCGGCGTGTTTGTAACACAGGGCCCAGGCCAGGCCGCCGACGACTCCCGCGAGCCGGCTGTCGCTGACTCTGAGGATCAGCGACGACACCAGGATGGCGTTGAAGGAGTGGATTACCACGAGAATTAGGAAGAACGGCAACGGGGATTTCCCAAAGAACAGGGTTGTAGCCAAAAAATACAGAGATTCTGTTTGTCGGTAGAAATTATTGACCGGCAACAAGAAAGTCTCTGGAGTATGGATCGTCTTCAACGTATGAAAGAACCAGCTAAAGTCGTCTCCGGCAAAGAAATTGTCCAGGGACGGGCTGAAACACACGAAGACGATGCCGAAGATCCCCAATGCTGCAGGAAGGCCGATCCCAGCCTTGATCAACGGAACAGGTTGGGGTTTCACCGAAATCGAGGTCTTATTCGACACCCTGAGAGTCTACAGTGGCTCTGATGATGAATATTTCTGGATGATGTCTGGTTACCTAAATTGAGCGATTCTCACGGGCGATCTGTACCAATCTCTTGGCCTCCAGGCACTTGCAAAAAGCCTCGACAGACCACCGGGTATGCCTGCGTTTTTTGCAAGCACTGGAGCCTCAAGATCTTGGCACATCTCATCCCGCAGAATCGCTCAGTTTAGGTGTTAATATCATGGCTTCTCGTTCGAACAGATGGTCCTGTTCAGGACTGAGAACAAGGAGAGACGATGTATTTTGACCCACTGTATCTGCTGTTCATCGCACCGACCTTTGTATTGTCGTTGTTGGCGAGCTTCATGACCAAGAGCGCGTTCAAGAAGTACTCGAAGGTGCCGGTGGCCACAGGACTGACCGGCGCCCAGGCTGCGTCGGAGATGCTCAAGCGGGCCGGCATCAACGATGTGTCGATCGTTCCGACCCGTGGTTTCTTGTCGGATCACTACAATCCGACGACAAAGAAGCTGGCACTCTCCGAGACGGTCTATGGAACGAAATCTGTCGCCGCGGTCGGCGTTGCTTGTCACGAAGCCGGGCACGCTATCCAACATGCGACGGCATATGGGCCGCTCAAGCTTCGCTCGGCCCTGGTCCCGACCGTCGGCATCGGCAGCAACATTGGTTACATGATGATGCTCTTCGGCCTGTTCATGTCCTCGACCCAGATGGTCGGTCTCGGGGCCATTTTGTTTTCGGCCGTAGTCTTCTTCCAGCTGGTCACCTTGCCGGTGGAATTTGACGCGTCCGCCCGGGCCAAGAAGCTGGTGGTCGAGTACGCCCTGGTCGGGCCGGGCCAGGAGCGAGGGGTTTCGAAGGTCCTCAATGCTGCGGCCCTGACCTATGTTGCTGCAGCCGCCTCCTCGATCATGACGTTGCTCTATTTCTTGTTGCGGGCGGGGTTGTTGGGCAGTCGGGATTAGGCAGCCTACGCTTCTTTTCGATCAGGTATGCCATGACCTGGCGGTTGATAAATCCCAAAGCATGAAGGGGCCGCGCCGCCCTCAGTACATGGGGTGGAAACCTCCCATCGGGACGTGCGGTACACAGCTTTTCCCTCCGGCAGGCCTCCCGGTAAAGGTGCAGCTGCGGGAAAGGCTGTGTGGGGCAATCCCCGGGGGGCGCGTTGGCGATCGAGTCTCCCGGCCACGCCGTAGGCCGCCGAGGTCATTTCCCGGAGGGGCGGTCCCCCTTCCGGTCCAACAAATGCTGCCCCTCTGGGAAATGATCGAGCGGGGGCGATCGGTTATCGTTTGAGTTCATAGTGGTCTTAAGGCGCCCCCGAAGGCCGGGGTTGAAGGACACTAGCTCCATGTACCCGGCACCTTTCGACGGTACCTTTCGAGGGCCAGAGCTCGGATCCAGGGTCAGTAGGCAGCGACAGGGACAGAAAACAGGGGCAAATTCAGCGTCAGAGACAGCAGACAGCGGCGGCGGCGTGGGCGGCGAGCCTTCCGTAGGGTTGCGCACATGAAATCCTCCGTGTCGTTCATGGAGTTGAAGGCGGGATAGCTGGTGGGCCAACCGTGGTCAAGGACATGCCGGCCTTCGGCCGGTCGCTTCGCGATCCCTGACAACGGTTGTCTCCACCGGCATTGAGGGTGACATGAACAACACGGAGGAATTCATGTTCAACGCGCTCCCAGAAACGACCCTGATCGCCCACTCGAAAGCCCTTGAAGCTGCTGGGTTATCAATCGCCCTGGTAACACGGGTACCGGCACCCCTCAAAAGTATTGCCGATCAGGTCATTCGGTCGGCCAGTTCGGTGCCCGCCAACCTCGCCGAAGGCCACGGGCGGTTCGGCAGAGATCGAACCCACCATTGGCGGATTGCTTACGCTTCGGCAAAGGAAGTCGATACCCATCTCCGGCTTCTCGCCCAGGCAGGTGCCATCGATCAAGCCCGGGCCAATATTGCTCTCGGACTCTTCGATCAGGTGCGGGCGATGACCTGGCGATTGATCAATCCAAAAGGATGATCGTTCATCCATCACCTCCGGGTGGGGCTTGCCGTGACGCCGGCCCCGGTTGCGGACGCTGCCATCTGCCAATGACTCTGATTCCGGACGCGGTCACTGAGCTTGTCCCAGACGCTGTGAGGGGTCTCGAGGCTCCCGAAGGCCGGGGCAGAAACAGTAGGTTCATGTGCATCTTTCTTGCCCCCAAAGAGCCGTTAACGGTGGTAGGATGGCTTGGATGAGGAAAAGGAAATCACTATCCCTCAGACACAGCCGCTCATTCGCCCTACAATTCGTCGCCAGCGCTCTCGCAGCCACCCTGTGCTGGGTTGCATCGGGAGCAACCCTCGCCACCAAATGCTATCAGGTTGTCGGAATCACCGGCGACATGATTACTGTCTCCGCAGGTTCTTCTCAGGGAATCTCACCCGGCAATCGCGGATTGGTCGTGCGCCCCGGCAACGGTGACGACTCTGAGGCGCTACCCATCGCAGAAGTGGTCGTCGAACAGGTCTTTGCGTTTACCAGCGTACTGCGAGTCGTCGAGATCCGGCTTGAACAAATCAAGATGGGAGATTGCCTTCAGCTCGAAAAAATTCAGCCTCCCATAGATGAGCACCTTCGGTTCATGCAGGATCATGCTGAGATTCAGAACCATCACCGCCGGCTCATCCAGATCAGGGATGAGTTGAAGAATCTAAGGCGAGAGAAGGATGAGCAACCTCCCTCTACTACCGGGCAGATGGCTGAACTCGACGAACGAATCACCTTATTGATGGCCGACTATGATGCCGCATATGAGGATCTCCAGCACCGCCTCGCGGGTTTCCTCAACGTTGCGCTGAACGACTATCCGAAAGATAAAAAAACGATCGAAGGCTTGCGAATCTACACCGCGGAGGCCATCGTCAACGCTTGCGAAATCATCGAAACTGCGGGCGATTACCACAAAGCCATCAGCATCCTGGAAACGACCCGGATCTACTACGAGTCCATCAACGCCGAGCCTCTGATAGCCATGGAGGAAAAGATCGCTGAGTTCGAGGAGTGGCGCTACATCAACAAAGTGCGCTTCGACCGGGTCGTCCCCGGCATGAGTGAAAGAGAAGTGCGAAAAGCTGTGGGGGTGCCTTTCTTCGGCAACGTTCGGGAAGACGCCGAACGCGGCGTCATCACCTGGCTTTACAAGAGGCGCGACGGTGGTGCTGCAGCAATCTTCTTCACGCCCGATGGGCGCGTGTATTCAAGTCGATTCGACGAGATCAAGTCGAGGTAATCTATAGGGCAAATCTATAGGGGACACTGCTCTTTTCTCAGGTCGACAAAGCTGACAAAGACAGGACTGCAGTCCCCCCTCTCACGTCCCGGG
>Ga0164313_10005361_pt1 | contig 11346 bp, 7 predicted proteins | sample GuaBasSedimGuay4_FD_113735 | JGI IMG/M metagenome (GOLD analysis project Ga0164313, IMG submission 113735) | Subseafloor sediment microbial communities from Guaymas Basin, Gulf of California, Mexico - Guay4, Core 4569-4, 0-3 cm | ecosystem: Environmental > Aquatic > Marine > Hydrothermal vents >...
ATGAATGGCGGGAGATAAACGAAAAAGGAAACTCTTTTATATTGAATATTCGATCTCAACCTAAGATATTCCTGATTGGAAATGAAAATGACCTCTGATCAACTTGAGAATCTAGTTGAAATATGGAATCTTGAACGGATTAATCCATCCAAGATGGAATTCGATACACTTGTGAACAGAGGCGAGTGTCTTCTTCTGGATGCCCGGAATGAATCAATTAGCATTGATGGACGATTCTCTCTTGTTTATCGTGCGGCTCATTGTCTATGCACCGCAGCTCTCAGGTGGCATGGGTACAAAGCCAGAGGGAATAGATTCTCTGTGTTTCAAGTCCTAACTCATACACTGGAACTCACAGAAGAAGCCGTATTACTATCGGATGCACATCGAAGAAGGAATCGGATGGATTATGAGGGTGATCCCTTTGATGATCAGAGATTTCTGGAAAGCATGATTGAAGCCGTTCAGGAAGTCCTTGATAAAATTCGCTTACTTGATCCAATATCCTGAAATCACCGGTATAGAATATTCCGGTGAGTTGGAGAAAACTGCATCGCTTCAATCACAGCTACTAGCAACGGTTCGAAATGCCTCCACCAAGGGGTACCAGATTTCAAAGTTTAGAACTCATTCCCAGCTATGGCAGCAGTTCGAAATACCCCATCCATTTCTTCTCCGAAAGGAAATCTGATCGGCTATAAATACTGTTTACTCTTTGAATTATCCAAATCTGTTCTAAAACGATTAAACAGATCACTCTTTCCCTCCTGGATGGACCATTCGGCAATATTCTCCATGTCTACATCATGAAGCGCGGCAACAAGTATAGCCTGTTTCAAAGACTGTGTATCATCCCAGTGATAGAAGGCTGCCAGCCTGTCCATAACGCATTGTGTCGGTGTGAGAAGGTTGAGAGTGGAATCTCCAACTTTCATTGTCTGTATACTGGAGACAGGGGAGTTACCAATAGATAAAGGACCTGGTGGAAATTCTAGCAGGAGTTCAGTATCAGGATGTGAGAAATATCGTCCCATTTCCTTATAGAAGCCCAAGTCTTCAAGAGCTGCCTGGACTCGATTCATGCTGCTGAGTGTAATGAAATCAAGATCAGCAGTAAGGTAGCGATCATCCGAGTATATCGATACAACAGCACCGCCTGTGAGGACGGCGTGGATTCCGTTATCTGCCAGATGCTGACATATTACTGCCGCAATAGAAGTTATTCCGCATTCCCACGATATTTTTTCAGTGTTTTTCCTTTCGCCCGTGGCCTTCTCCTTTCCGAATAATTGGACTCAATTTCATCTTCCGGGAGGTAGTCAAGTGCTTTCTGCAGCATATTCATCAGTTCATTTCTCAATACGTACCTCGGATTGATCCTGTATAACCTTGTCCTGCCAACGAGCCTGCTTTTCAGTATTCCGGCGTATTCGAGTTTTTCCATCCGATACTGAACTCTTTGTTGGTTCATTGAAAAATTGTTCGCTATTTCAGTGGGATAGGAATCACCGAACCTTGCAATGTACAGGAGAGCTTTGGACACTGTCTCTCCCAGGAGAGCGTAGATATAGCTTAAATCGTATACTTCCATCTTTGCCTTACTCTCGTACGAACAATTCATTTCAGTTATATAACAAGTACATTTAGTTATACTACATATCTATTTAGTTATACATGTATTGTCAACTGCTTTGTCATTTTGAACTATTGCATCCAATACCCTTACTGGCGCATCGGGGCAAGGTAGTCCGTTATCAGTTCAAGTTCGATCTCGGTGTCGTTTCTCATAAACCATAGCGATACAGCAGCGCCTGCAGTGTCCGGCAGAAGGTCGCTCAGTTCGTTCAGCTGTTCCGCCGTGACGGGGTTACCGTCTATTTCAAGTAGTATATCACCCTCGAGGATGCCCGCTTCCTCAGCGGGGGAGCCTAATATGACTTTGCTTACAAGGAGTTTGTCATTCTCGATTTCAAGCCCCATACCTGTAAGAGATTCGGGAAGGCCTTCCTCAAAGAGGGAGGAGGGTTCCAGAATGATCCTTCCGGAGCTGTAATCCAGGTACAGTATGAACCTGCAGAGAACAGCGTTCCCGAGGATCCCGTCGTACTGGCTGAACATGTCGCCGCCGTCGAAGCTGGAGCAGAGTCCGCACGGCACAGTGTAGTCTCCCAGTGTGATCTCGCCGACTCTGAACCCGCTGATGGTTTCCTCTCCGCCCACACCCTGTATCACGGTTTCGAAGGTTGGCCTGTCATTCAGAAACTCGGGATGGTTTTCAAAGAATGAGGGTGTAAGATGGATGCTTCCCCCCGCTCCGGTATCAAGGAGAAGTGTAACCCGAACTGAATCCTCCAGAACCGCCTCTATGGATAGAAGGCTCATGCTTCTCTCCGCCGGAAGGATGGAAACATCATCACTGCCGATGCTGAAACTGTCCGGTTCGAAAAGGGTTATCGTCTCCGAACCGTAATCTATTCTGGTTACAAAACGGCTGAGGAAATCATACCCTATGATAAGGTCGATCATCTCCCCGGTCGAAGGATAGAATTCCTCCGCAAGAGGCATTACTGCCAGGGTCTGATCACTAACCAGGGCTCCGGCGGCGGAATAGGTTGGCACTTGTACAAATGAGAACTCCCTGGTTCCTCCGATACCTCTTGCAGGAAGGCTACCGGTACCCTCCAGCCCGAGTTCGGCTGCCAGCGCGCTGTCCAGGACAGTAGCCCCTGCTCCGCTGTCCAGAAGGATTGTGACAGGGTTTCCGTTGACTTCTCCATCGAGGTAGATATGCTCACCTTTGAGTGAAAAGACGGTTGGGATTCCCGGGCTCTCAAGCTCCCAGTCGCCGCCCGCTGAAGTGAGTACGAAGATCGATTCAGGAATCGCTACGTTGTACTCGGTCAGAATATTCCAATTCACGATCTCCTGTCCCATGGCCGGGATTGTACTGATGCTGGTTGTAGCAGAAACTATGCCTTCTATATTCTCGTAATCATCCGGGTAGCTTCTGACTTCAATTCCCATGGTAACCGCTGTCATGAGCACTGGAAGCCACGTTTCTTTTGAATAATAGAAGACAACGTTGGGTTGACTCTCAAGACGCATGGGCACTGTCAAAACACTGTCTATCAGAGTATCCGCCCCTGTTGAAACCATTGAGGCATCGAAGAGGTAGTCGTAGAAGATCGTAACCCTGGAAAGCGCCATCTGATCCATCTGCTCCATACCCCCGGGGGAAAGGTGCCCGTTACGGTCCACCGTCCACACACTGTCCCCGAGTATCAGGACCTGCTGCTTGATAGGACCGATCTCCGTTGCGGAAAAGCCCATGAATGGCTCGCGGACCCACCATGATTCTGTCATACCGGTCATTCCCGCCATTGAAAGGCTGTCAATGGTATGGATCACACGGATGTTCAGAATCGCTTGAGCGCCGCCGAGGGCATCGATACAGTTATGCAGTATGAATCCTGTATCCGACGTTTCCCCCGCGATATCGGCAGGGGTTCCTTCATCCTGCCCGCATCCTGTAAGGCCGGGGACAAGCAGCGCTATCAGTGCAAAGAGTAAGATCTGTTTCATATTAACCTCTCTGGTTGCGAAAACTCAATAATCTGATATCATGCATTTTGGAAAGAGGTTCAGGAATCCGGCAATAAAATCCGGATCTGCGAAGGATGCCTGTATTGATACATCAAGGTTTATGTTCTGCTGCGGGTAAAAGACCGAGACTTCGTGTCCGTCCGTATACTCATAGCTCCAAAGGGGAATGATATCCGTTGGACAGTGTCCTATTCCTCTTAATGAATCCGCATGGAAAAGAAGAGCGTCGATGGGTATACCGGTTCCGGGAATAAGATTCCAGGCGTGGAAAAGCAGGTTATCCGTGCCGGCTCTGAGTAACCCGCCTGTGATCTGCAGTTCAAAGCCGATATCAGCTGCCCTGTCCTTCAGAAGGTATGCTATTTCAAGGCATGGTCCCGGGCCGGTTTCAGTTTCCGGTATCGGAATCGCTCGAATTAAAGATGAAATTTCCTCAAGGTCTACCGAACCGGACAGGGTTGGATAGTGCGCCCGAAGAGGTCTGAAGCTGTATGGCTGCTGTATTACATGAAGTATCATTGGAAGGACGATCGTGGTCCGGGCCGGCATAAGGTCAATATGATGAACCATCAGGTTCCCGTCTGCGATGAAAACACCTGCCAGCCGTTCTATAATCTGATAGGGGGGGTGAGATTCAGGCAGAGGTATTTCAATCGATATATCGGTGGCATCCGCGTCGCTCATGTTATGCAGCACGATGCTTAGTACTACGAGCGTATCAAGGGTTCTGGAGCCTGATATTCTGTTTGCCAGCCATTCTGACAGGAGAGTATCGGTCGCTGAGTTGAGCGCGAGACTGTAACAGTTTTCAGCTTCAGTAAACCTGCCTGCAATTTCCAGTATACTGGCGAGATCGAGTGTGGACCTGCCTCCATCCTTCGCCGCCAGTTCGGCGAAGAGGATTGCCCTCTCGGGGATATCGCCCAGTGTTACCAGATTCCAGCACGAATCACCCGGAGAATAGGTGTATGCCAGCAGAACGGCAAGAAGAACGCTCAACTTTCCAGACCTCGTACCGGATCAAGTCCAGCCGCTTTCATAGCGGGAAGAATACCTGATGCCAGGCTCAGCATGAAAGCAATGATACCGATCAGAGCAGTCCTGGGTATTGAAATCCTGACAGGGATATTCTCATGAAATGAATAGACATCCGGCAGCTGAAGAATACCGGAATCACCTATCAGCCAGCAGCCGGCAAGACCGATGAAAACCCCCAGAACGATACCGGCTATTCCGACGAGTATTCCTTCCCAGAGGAATATGCTGAAAATAAGTCTGTTACTTCCTCCCATGGCTTTGATGACGGAGACATCCTTTCTGCGTTCGATGGCTGACCTGGAGATGGTTCCCATAATATTGAAAGTTGCGACAAGTGTTATTAAAAGCAGAGCCAGGAAGGCTCCCATCCGTTCAAGCTTCATGGAGGCGGCAAGATCAGGGTTCAGCTCTTTCCATGTCCTGATAGAGGTTCCCTCAGGCAGGAGAACAGCCGCTGCATCAGCAGCATCTTCGAGGGAGAAACCCTCCGCCGGATAGAGTTTGATCCCGGTGTAGCCGCCCTCTGGAAGGAACATCCTTCTTGCCAGATCAAGCGGGATGTAGGCCAGGGTCTCATCGTTCACGGGCAGCCCTGTTTCCAGTGCTCCGGACAGAACAGCTTTCCCTATGGCATATCCTCTGCTTGAAAAGAACGCCTTAGGCGGGAACAGGTAAAGTGTGTCCCCTACGGAGTGATAGAACTGCTCTGCAAGATAAAGACCCATAAGGATACAGTCGTCCCCCTCAGGAGTATAAAGTACAAGCTCCCCGTAAGAGAGTTTATCTTCCATCATGCCGGAGGCGAATTCACGCCGGGGGTCTACCCCCCTTACTCTGCATCCCGAGTCCACACCCCTTGAAGGAAGACGGATGATCGCTTCTCCCTGAACGAAAGGTGAGATGTTCCCTATGGAAACGAGGGATTCCAGTTCGTCCAGAAGGTTGTCAGACATCTGAAATGAAACGCCGCTGTCGGCCATTATCACAAGCGGCGCGTCAACAGTGATAACCGATTCTTCAATGAACTGTTCAAGGCCTGAAAGGACGCCCATTACGATAATGAGAGCTCCCACTCCAAGGGCTACCCCCGCTACGCTGACAATGGTTGAGAATGCCAGGTGCTTCCTTCGGGGGTGCCTTCTCAAGTATCTCCATGCCAGATGCCATGAAAGTGAATTCATCTGTCCCTCCGCAGTGTATTGTGCGAATATAAGAAACTTCTGAAGCTTACATGCAGGCCCCGGCTGAACTTCCTCAGCTGACCTTTTGTTAAAGAAACAGAATAGATATACTTGTAACTATGTCTATTAATAAGAGAGAACAGGTATTGCCGGAACTGCCGAGAAAAAGGCTGGCTGTGATGTTTACCGATATAGCGGGTTTTACATCACTGATGGAGAAAAATGAAGCGGAAGGTATGAGAATTCTAGCCCGTTGTACCGAAGCCTTCATGAAACAGCTTGAATCATTCTCGGGTTCGCTTGTGAAAGTGATGGGTGATGGAACCCTAAGTACATTCACTGACCCCTCAGGAGCTGTAAAGTGTGCAAGATCTTTCCAGGATAGTATTAAAGATTCCGCTTTCAGAGTGAGAATAGGGATCCATCTGGGGGATGTGATCTACGAGAGCGATGATATCTATGGGGATACCGTTAACGTTGCTGCAAGGCTTGAAAAGCTGTCGCCTCCGGGCAGTATCTGTATATCCCGGGAGATCCTGAACGAGTGCGATATTGAACACCTGCCTGATGCCAGACCCCTCGGCCTTCACAGGCTCCGGGGGCTGGGAAGGCTCATAGAGATATATTCTATAGCGGGAATCCATTCGCTGCCGGATATGGGATCGGAAGAAGGGGATGAGATCAGGAAGCCTTCCGATAAAGACGGAGTACCGTCTGTGGCTGTAATTCCCTTTGATAACCTGGGCTCGGAGCAGGATTCCTTTTATGCCTTCGGGATTTCGGCTGATCTTGCATCCGATCTCTCAAGAGCCGGCAGAATAAATATGGCTGCACTCAGCGATGTAGCGAGAGTCATGAAAGATGAACCATCCCGGGATGAAATAGCGTCAAGGCTTGGTGTCAGATACCTTGTAATGGGCTCTCTCTGGAAGGAGAAGAGCAAATTCCGGATATCAGTTGAATTGAGTGATCATTTCGAGAACAGAGTAATCTGGGTGGACAGCTGGGAGGATGACTGGAACTACCTCTCCTCAATAAAGGGAAAACTGGCGGACGGACTGCTGAAGGCTCTGGGTATAGAGGCTGACGTATTCCCTGGAATAACAGATACAATCACCGGGAAGACCGATGCCTACGAGTTGTACCTCAAGGGCCGGCATGAATACAATGTAAGATCTTCAAAAGCAGGTCTGCAGAAGGCCAGGAAGATCCTGAAGCAATCGATAGAACTGGATAGTGAGCTTGTACAGGCAAGGGTTTGTCTTGGACGAACCTACAGAGATCACGGTGAGTACGCCAAAGGGAGCGGAATTCTCAGGGAAGCTCTGGATATCGCAGTGGGCAGCGGTGATCTCGTGGGTCAGCTGGATGCGCTTAACGAGATAGGCATTATTCTGTGGAAACAATCTAAACTGAAAGAAGCCAGAAATACCTACGAGAAAGTCCTCTCTTTATCTGAGAGTATTTCTGACAGAGGAGGGCAGGGAAGGGTTCTTAACAATCTTGGTCTTGTAGAGTGGAGTTCGGGAAATTTCAGGAAGGCGCTGTCCAGATTCGAGGAAAGCCTTCTGATATCAGAGGAGCTTGCCGCAAGTACATTGCAGTCGAGTGCACTGTGCAATATCGGTCTTGTTAAGGCATCGCTCGGCGATGACTCAGCCGCCCTTGAATACTATCAGAAAGCCTTTGAAATCCATTCAGCCATGGGTAACCTTGACCTTCAGGCCCACGTACTCATTAATATGGGAAATTCTCATTTCAGGAACGGATCACTTGAAAAGGCACTGTTCATATTCCGGAGAAGTCTCTCGATATGCAGAAAACTGGGCGATGATCCGGGTGAATCGAAATGTCTTAATAATCTTGGCAACATCATGCTTTATCTTGGAATGTTCGATGAAGCTGACAGATTCTATCTCGATGCCAGGGAAATAGCGAAGAAGCAGGCTGATCTGTTCATGGAGGGTATAGTCCTGTCCGGAATGGGGCTGCTTCATCTGAGAATGGGGGATCCGGACAGATCGATCCCCCTGCTGATCAACTCCCTTGAGATCTGCAGGGAAACCAGGGATAGAGAGGGAGAAGGGGAGCTTCTTGCGTACATCGGCGAAGTATATCTGAACCTTGGCAGGCTTCCTTCCGCGAAAGAGGCTCTGGAGGAATCACTTGCCATTATGGAGGAGATTGGTTCCAGGAAATTCAGAGCGTACACGAAGGCTCTTCTTTCAAAACTGATACTTGTAAGTGACATTTCGAGAAACACTGTAATCGAAGCTCGTTCGATGATAGACAGTTCTCTTGAAGACCTGGACTATCAGAATATAAAGGACCATTCGGATGTTTATAGAATTCTGGCGGACTCTTACAATATCCTCAAGGGCTGTGAATTTCCGGATCTGATCACTGCCGATAAGTGTATGGAAGGTTATAGAAAGATGATTGGCAGCGCCTTTGATACACTGACAGGAATCGCCGACCGTATTGATGATAGTTCATTAAGGAAGACCTATCTGGAAGAGATCCCTGCCCATATAGAGATCACGCGAAGGTTTGAAGAACTTGCATAAGCCTAGATCAGGACTCACGGGAACATACACCTTCCTGTTGAGTTATAATGCGAGTGGGTAATTACATCTTCACGGCCGGGAAACGGAATGAACGATTATATTTCTTTGTCGCGGACTCTGATTGATGAATAGTGTTTTGATCTGAAAGGAAAGTGATTTGAACCTTCTTCTACTGGCCGTTCTGATGCTTGGTAACCGGGAACACCATGATATCGTTACTTACGATTACACTGGTAACGATGGTTGTTCATTTATCGTAAGTGTCGGCCAGCCAGCCTTCCGGAACTATGAAGACCGGTGGTATCCTGTTATTCGTGGTATGGGAGTTTCATTCGAGCAGGATGAATACGCCCTGCCATCGCTCGTCTGCTACATTCCAATCCCCCCCGGATGTGAACCTCGGATAAGCTGCCTTCCCGGCGGATCTCAATCCGCGGAGCCGCCCGGACAACTCCTGGTAACTCCTGTCATGACAGGGAAAGGGCTTGATACGGAATGGGAAATCCCCACTATCGTACCTCCTGCCGGGGCGGATGGCTACGCAGAGCTCCGTACATTCAGGATGCTCGGGACAACGGTTGCCGCGGTAACCGTAAATCCGTTTGGCGCTGGTATTACAGGCACTATCCCTCTTGAATTATCCGTCCGTCTGACATGGCCCCCGGCTGATGGAAGCCGCGAGGTCGATTCCCCCCTGCTTGAAGCCTTATTCGCCCCGGGACTCCTTTACTGGCCGGTAACTGACCGGATCGATGTCGCCAGCCCTTTCTGGGGAAGGCCGTGGGCTAGAATGGCGGTTTCGTCCACCGGTATCTACGCTGTAACCGGAGCAGAACTTGAACAGGCAGGATGCGAGGTAACCGGAACTCCTTCCGGAGCGCTGATGGTCTTCTCCGGCCCTGGAACTCAGTATGTACTGGAAGACCCGACCGATGAGCATCAGTTGTCTGAACTTGCAATAGAGGTGTTCGACGGGGGAGACGGCATATTCGACCAGTCGGACACTCTCATATTCTTCGCCCGGGAACTCGATAGATTTGATATTTCAGACGGATACCTGCAGAGACTCTCCCACAGGTACGCAACGCATAATATCTACTGGCTGACATGGGGCGGAGAGGATGGCCTTAGAGTTGATACTGTCAGCGCAATGCCTGATGCTTCGCCGGAATGGGGAGACAACCTTCTCCACCGGATATGGCAGGAGCAGGAATACGCGTGGGTCGCAGGGCAGGAAAAGCGCACAGGATGGGTCTGGACGCAGCTTTTCGAGGGTATACCCAGTTACTTGTATTTCTCAACCCTGTCCGCGGACGGTAATGGAAGCCTGACCCTCTCAATAATACCTGAGTTCCTGAACAGCGGACCTCACAGAATAGAATTCGACCTTAACGGTTCAGTGATCGAAGATACTCTATGGTCAGGGATGCATGAGGTAATACTGAATATCAGCGATCTTGAATTCGACCCGGCCATGAACCTCCTCAAGGTTACTGTCCTGGACGAGCCCGGAGCTATATACTTCAATTACTTCATGGTCGAATATCCAAGAAGGCTGTCGTATGCCGCCAACCGGATGCTGCGTTTTGCAGGTGCATTTGCAGGAAGGTATAACTTCACGTTTGGCGGAGCGCTCAGTGAATTCGGACTCCTTGATCTTACGGACCCCGCCCTGCCGGTGAGGCTGGAGGGGCAACTGTCAGGGGAGGATCTTTATGTAGCGCTTGATCTGCAGCATAACAGCCAGTTCTGGCTTTCCGCGGGAACCGGAAGTTATCTTTCGCCGGATTCAATACGTGTTTCGCAGCCCGGCCGTATAATCGGAACCGGAATCTCCGGAGACGTTGCTATAGTGGTTGCCGACCAGCTGATGCAGGCTGCAGAACCACTGGAAACAATATATGCCCGCAGGGGCCTGTCCGTTGCTGTTGTGAGTGCAGGAGAGGTGTACGACGAATTCGGGCAGGGCCTTAGAGACCCCGGTGCGATAAGATCCTTCTTCAGGTATACACAGGATTCATGGAGCGAGCCCCCGCAGTCCATTCTGCTGGTAGGAGACGGATCTTACGACCCTCTGATGCATATCACTGCATTTCCCACACTGATCCCCGCCTGCATTCGCCTTTTGACCGCAGATGGTATGAATTATGATGATATCTTTGTCATCGCTCATGAGGGTGGAGTCTACCCGGAAGCTCCCATTTCCAGGATACCTGTATCTTCAGAGGACGAACTGACCGCATACCTGTCGAAGGTCATGACCTACGAGTCCGCAGCGGGATCGGGAGAGTGGGAGAACAGGATACTGCTGGTCGCGGATGATGAGTGGGGGAATGGCATAACTGAGTACTACCACACGAGCACCTGTGAACTGCTGGCGGATTCCATCCTTCCTGCCAGCCTTGAGCGGATAAAATTTTACATGATCGAATACCCCTGGCCCCCCGGGACAACACCCTCGGGAGATCATCCTGAGAAACCCGCTGCCAGAGAAGCTGTTATTAATGAGCTCTCAAATGGCTGCGCGAACATGATCTTCTTCGGCCACGGTTCGTACGGGCAGCTTGCCCACGAGAAGCTGCTTGTATCAAGTGATGTTCAGCTGATCGATAACGGCAGCAGGCAGCCTGTAATGATATTCGCAAGCTGTGACCTGGGGCATTTTGATATGATATCTGCCAATTGCCTTGCTGAGGATTTCGTGCTTATGCCCGGATCCGGTTCCATTGTCTCCATTGGAGCTACCAGGGGCACTCTTTCTTCAGCGAATGAATCATTGTTCAGCAATTATTATGAAGAGATTTACGGAGGAGGGAATCCGAGTATTGCAGAAGCCCTCTGGCTGGCCAAGGTACAGATGTCAAGCATAGGTAACAGCAGGTATTACATAGCCTTTGGAGATGGAGGTATACATTCCGTTTACCCGTCAGCCGGCGGATGCAGCTTTGAGATCCCCC
>Ga0164313_10005363_pt1 | contig 11344 bp, 6 predicted proteins | sample GuaBasSedimGuay4_FD_113735 | JGI IMG/M metagenome (GOLD analysis project Ga0164313, IMG submission 113735) | Subseafloor sediment microbial communities from Guaymas Basin, Gulf of California, Mexico - Guay4, Core 4569-4, 0-3 cm | ecosystem: Environmental > Aquatic > Marine > Hydrothermal vents >...
AAGAAAGAGCTCAGGGTGGGCCCAGACATCGGCTGAATCCAGGGCGACGAAGATCGGCACATCCCCCAGGATGGAGACTCCATGCTCAACCGCCACTGCCTTCAGATCTGACCACTGCCTGAAAAAGAGGAACTGACAGAACTGGTGGTAGTCGATTTCGCGCTCGAGGGCCTTCCCGGCCTCCGCCAGAGCCTCCGGTTCCCGGCGGACCAACTGTTGAGACCAATCCAGCCAGCTCTTCCCCTGGTGATGTTCCTTGAGCGCGGCAAAGAGTCCGAAATCCCCGAGCCACCAGCCGTCCTGCTGCTTGAAGGCCTCGAAGGCCTCCTGCAGGCGACGGTCGTCGGAATTTCGAAAGCGCTCCCAACTCAGTCTGAGCAATCGGCTCTTCCACGCCGATGCAGCCCCGATATTCAAAGACCCTTCAGGGAAATCCGGTGGAGAATCAGTATCCGAGGCACTGAGTAAACCGTCCTCGACCAGGGCCTCAGGCGACACCAACCACGGACTTCCGGCAAAGGTCGAGACCGCCGAATAGGGCGAAAAGCCCGGTCCGGGCGGGCACAAAGGCAGAATCTGCCACCAGGTCACGCCGGCCTCTGCCAACCAGCGGACATAAGCGTGGGCCCCCGGGCCGATATCACCGATACCGTGCTTGGATGGCAAAGACGTCGGATGCAACAAAATTCCAGCAGAACGATCCATGGCTCATCGTAGCCGAACACCACGGAAAGAAGACATTCTCTCGCAAAGAACGCAAAGAGCGCCAAGGAAACACAACGGGTTATTTCTTCTTTTCTCCTTTGCGTGCTTTGCGTCTTTGCGAGAAAACTGTGTTTTTGTGTTCGTTTGCACGGCACTATTTGGTTCCGACGCCTTCTCCTCCGGTGTTGAGGGTTGGTATTGCACGCCAAGCGTCGTATCGTGGTCCAGCCGATGAGTTGTCCCTGTTTCTTCGTTTCCGACCTGCACGGTTCGCACCGTCGTTATCAAGCTCTGTGGGCTGCGGCAGCCGCCGAGAGCCCGATGGCGATATTCCTTGGCGGCGATCTCCTGCCCGGCATCAACGCGCTGAAGTTCATTCACGAGACAATAGAGCCCAGAGTCCTCAATCTGCAACAAAAACTCGGGAACGACTTTCCCAAGATTTTCCTCATTCCCGGCAACGACGATGCCGCAGCGGATTTTGCCAACTTCGAGCACGGTGAAGAACTCGGCCTTTGGCGGCAGATCCACAACCGGCAGGAACACATCTCAGATCATTCCGTCTTCGGCTATGGCAACGTGCCGCCAACGCCTTTCATGCTCAAGGACTGGGAACGCTACGACGTTTCCCGCTTCGTCGACCCGGGAAGCCTGTCTCCCGAGGAAGGCCACCGAACCGTGCCGGCAAACGCCGACGAGATCCGATTCGCCACGATTGCAGAAGACCTCAAGCGCCTGGCCGACAAAGAAAACCTGGCCGACTCTGTGTGGCTCTTCCACTCGCCGCCGTATCAGACCGAACTCGACCGGGCCGGCCTCGACGGCCAGTCAATCGATCATGTGCCGCTCGATGTCCACATCGGCAGCATCGCTATCAGGCGATTCATCGAGGCACAACAACCCCTGATCACCCTCCACGGACACGTGCACGAGTCAGCCCGGCTGACGGGCCACTGGCGGGAACAGCTGGGCCGCACCTGGATGCTCTCAGCAGCACACGACGGCCCCGAACTGGCTTTGGTGAGGGTCGATCTTGATCGGCCCGAGGCCGCAAGCCGTCAGCTGGTGTGAGCCTTCGTCCCCTCCCCGCGTTCTTGGCGTTCTTTGCGAGAGAATGTATTTCCCTGGAACTCACAACTCAGGCGGCACTCGTCGCTGACTTGCCTGCTCATAGGCGTAGGCAATTTCGATCAAGGTTGGTTCCGACAAGGTTGGTCCGAAAAACGACAGTCCGACGGGCATGCCGTGCACCGCGCCCATGGGCACGGTGATATTGGGATAGCCTGCTCGTGCCGGGTAGCTCGAGCTGCCGCCGATATAATGGTCGCCGTTAATCAGGTCAATCTTCCAAGAAGGGGAGCCGGTTGGGGCGATCAATGCATCCAGTGTGTGTTCGTTCACCAGCTTGTCGATACCGTCTTCACGGCACGCTCGCTGCATCAGCTTGAGCGCTTGAAGGTATTCCTGGTCACTCAGCGGTCCCTTTGCCTGGGAAAGGTCAAAGATCTCCTGGTCGAAAAACGGCATCTCCTTCGCCTGATGCTTGAGGTTGAAGGCAATCAGCTCCTCCAGGGTCTTGGCCGGTAGCTGATCCTTTGTGGGCAAGGCGTCGAGGTAGGCGTTGAGATCATGCTTGAACTCATACAAGAGCACGTCGTACGCCGCTTGCGAGAGGCCCTCCGGTGGATCGAATTCGAGCCCGTCGACGACTGTCGCCCCACCTGCTTTCAGGTCGGCAATCGCTTGCTCGAGCAGCTTGTCGACCTCGGTGTGGAAACCGGCTGATGAGCGCACAACTCCGACGCGCTTGCCTTTGAGCCCGTCCATCTTGAGCCGCTCAATCAATTTCCAGGAGGCCGCAGCAGAGGCGATCTCTGTCACCGGATCGTTTTCATCAATGCCGACCATGGCGGCAAACACAACAACTGCATCTGCCACAGTTCGCGCCATCGGCCCTGCAGTGTCTTGGCTGTGGGAAATCGGCACGATTCCACTGCGGCTGATGAGGCCGACCGTGGGCTTGATGCCGACGATACCGTTGACCGTCGACGGACAGACAACCGAGCCGTTGGTTTCGGTACCAATAGCGACAGCGGCAAAGCCGGCGGCGGCGGCGACTCCCGAACCTGCACTGGAGCCGCAGGGACTGCGGGTCACATCATAAGGATTGACGGTTTGGCCGCCGACCCCACTCCACCCACTTGAGGAGCGTTCAGAACGGAAGTTGGCCCATTCACTGAGATTGGTCTTGCCGAGGATTACCATGCCCGCCTCGCGCAGTTTGGCGACAAAAAATGCATCTCGTCCGGTGAAATTATCAGCAAGGGCCAGCGAACCCGCCGTGGTCGGCAGGTCCTCGCGCGACTCGATGTTGTCTTTGAGCAACACCGGGATGCCGTGCAATGGTCCCCGCACTTTGCCCTTGCTTCGTTCTTCATCGAGTACTTTGGCCTGGGCGATGGCATCAGGGCTGACGGCAAGCACTGCATTGAGCTTGCCATCGAGACGCTCAATACGAGCAAGGTAGGCCAGAGTTATTGACTCCGCGCTGAGCGTGCCGGCCTCCATCAAAGCTTGCAGTTCGGCGATCCCTTTCTCGATCACCAGTTCCTCAAGGTTGTCCTGGGCAAGGCCGGGAAAAGAGAAACCCACAATGAGAACCAACAACACTGTCGAGAGTACAACTCGTTTCGTTTTGACCATGTAATCCCTCCACAACTTTTCTAGAGAAACGGTAGCACGCAGACTCCCGTAGAGCGCTTCATCTGGCGAAGATTGCAACATCGGTGCTGTGTAAGGGGACTGGGTTGAGATGGAATTAGACGGCAAGAGCCAAACCTTCAGCCCGGTCTCGGGCCGGGATTTTCACTCGATAGTGAAGCGCTGCAATTCCACAGGTATCGGCGTCGGTGTGGACGTCGGGGTCGGGGTAGGTGGCATCGGAGTGGGCGTCGATGTCGGGGTAGATGTCGGTGTTGGTGGCATCGGGGTCGGTGTATTGGTCGGTGTCGGTGGCACTGGGGTCGGTGTGTTGGTCGGTGTCGGTGGCACTGGGGTCGGTGTGTTGGTCGGCGTATTCGTAGGCGTCGGTGGAATCGGTGTTGCGGTGTTCGTCGGGGTGGCGGTCTGAGCCTCTACTCCGTTTCCCGGCGCAACGAGAACCACAAACCCAACCAGAATCAGGACTCGTAACCACGAAACAACCGGAGCCGCCCCAGAACTTCCGAACTGGGTCATGTGCGCTTTGGGCTCCCCGTTAAAAAACATCTCTTTTTTACTCAGGATCGATCTTACTACATCAGTTGCCTTCGGACAAGCGTATCATTTTGCAAACTCTACAATTAAGACTCGATCGTTATACTATCCACCGGCAGCGCCCTTGTCGCAAATTTGCCTCATTGTGGGGCTACTGGTGCTCCTTTTGATCGGTGTGTATTAATGACCTCGTAGATCGAGGTCGCGCCGTCCAAATACACCCTCCGCCACAGATCACCTTCAAGGGCCGGGAATTTGTCCAGACCTGGCCCTGCATAGTAGGCGTGCTCGAGTTGGCCAACCACGATGTAGCGCACGTCGTATCGGCGAAGGAAGGCGCGGGCATCATCTCCATCCACGGTCTCGAAAAAAGCAGCGATGCCGTTGACTCGATCCCACACCCAGCTGTGGGGGGTCAGGGCCCGCTGCTGGCGCTGGTGCCAGTTCCAACCCACCACCCCGGGCAGGCCGGTGTAGATGGTAAAGCGCGAGCCCCACCGGTACTCGGGCGTATTGGCTTCGACGATCACCGGGGAGCCGGCGACGTTATCCTGCATCCAGCGGATGGCGCGTGCATCCTCGGCGAGCTCCAGCGAGGACCCTTGGTCCTGGTACGAGGCGTGGTCCATGTAGGCCATGCCGTCGAGGGTGTGGGGGGCGTTCGGGCTCATGCGATCCCTGACCTTGGCGGTGCCCGCGATAACCGGGTACAGGCCCGCCGAGACGACCAGAAGAAACAAAACCAGGAGCCAGGCGACCCGGCCTGAGCGCCGCGGCCGAGCGGGCAAGGATTCGAACAGCCAGCCGAAGGCGGCCGCAGCCGACACCGCGAGCAAGGTCCAGGCCTGGAGGTAGAACTTGAACACAGTGTTCATGCGGCCGATGTCGCCGCGGACGACCACCAGCTCGACCATCAGGGTGAGCATCAGCCCGGTTCCGACCAAGAATAAGACCAGCCGCTTGGCCTCCGGCAGGCCCGAGCGAAGCAGCAGTAGCCCGGCGAGAACGACCACAGGGCACACCAGCCAGGCAACGGTTACGCCCCAGACCTGCAGCCCGACCATGGCCGCTACCAGCACCGCCACTGCGGCGAGCATTACGGCACGGTACGGCACCAGGACACGCAGGGCCGACACCGGAGTCGAAGCCATCCACGAGAGGATCTCCCACACTATCCACGACACGATAATGAACAGGAACAGGCCCCAGTGGGTCAGATACGCCCCAAGCGGGGTCTTGAACCCGGTCCACCAATCGATCTGGCCGTAACCCTGGCCGTACCAGCTGGCGTAGGGTTGGAAACTCAGCCGAGCCACCGCAACCAGGGCCGCCACAGACGCCAGCGTGGCGACCACCCGGAGCCCAAGATCGGAGGGGCTGCGGACCGTGAAGCTGCGCCACCGCGCATACCCCAGTGCCACCGCAACGAGGACCAGGAAGGGGAAGTAGGACCATGTATTGATCGCCCGCAACGAGCCCACGGCAAGCCCTCCGAGCAGCACGGCCGCGAGCATATTCAAGCGAGTTATTTCGCCCTGCTTCCAGCGCCGCCAGCCGAGCACCATCGACGCCGCCCATGCAATCACCAGCAGGGTCACGCTGAGGTCCAGGTAGTGGGCGTGGAGATCGGCGAAGAGGAAGGTGAAAGCCGGAAACTCGGTGATCGGCGAACCTGACGGGTCGGGAATGATGCGGGTCGGGTTCCAATACCACTCACCGATGCCGAACGGCATCCGGCCATCCCCAAGGAACTTGACGGAACCCTTCACAATCCACCAAAGGCGTGTTAACAACCCGGCGCCGGCAGTGGGGCCGGGGGCGGCAAGCCGTTGCAGGCCCTCGACGACCATCGGTATGGTGCCGAGATTGCCGATGACGGCCATGGCAAGCGCCGCGGCCACCCCCACCGACTCCGGCGACGGCCGGCGGCGGGTTTTCGTGAGCGATGGGGCGTCAGCTCGGGTTGCGACCATCAGGTTCCAGGCAATCGAAAATGCGCCTGCGCCGATCACGGCGAGCAGGGTGGGCAGGATCAGGTTGTAGGCTACTGCCGGAACGATGCCCAGCCACTTGACAGGCACGCCGACCAGGACGAAGCCCCAGTAGTAGTAGTTGAGGTAACCACCAGCGAACCACGGGTCGTAGGGCGGAAATGTGGTGCTCTTGAGGACTGCGTTGAAGTAGGAGAAGTCCATCGGCTTCTCACCACCCATGTGTGGATGCCACAGGTCGGGGTTGCCGAAGCGAACCAGGATGCCGATCAGGAAAAGGACGGCGAACACGGTCTCGACGTAGATCAGGTACCGCCGGTTGTCCCGCCACCAGGAGGCGAGCTGGTCGCGGTGCCGCCACCCAGCCACGGCAGAGGCCACGGCGAGGGCGGCAACAACAGCGGTGATCGTTGTCCTGGTTACGGCAATCTGCAGCGAACCCAAGAGCCACACCAGGTAGGCAATGGTCAGCAGACCGGCAATACGTGACAGGGCCCAGCCGCGGTCAGGCAGTCCGGGCAGGGCGAGGCGCACAAGCGGGAAGCTGACGACGCCCACTGCAGCCACCATCAGGTACCAAAGAAAGACTGTCATCGGTTGCCAGCGATTGACGAAGGACGAGCGGTCGAAGAGGTCGGACCACGTGCCGCCGGCACGCAGCCGCGCCAGTCGATCCGGGGGTAACATCAGGTCAGCGGGCTGGTTCCCGGCGAGTCCCGGGACCACTCGAACGACCCGGCTGAGGTCGATCGCTCCGAGGCGCTCACGCACACTGTTGCTGTTATAGGCCGCGCTCTTCCCAAAGACAAAGACCTTGGGGTGGTCGTACACCGTGAACGCCTCTTCTGCGAGCTGATCGTTGCAACGGATCGGCCCCAGGGTCGGGGGCGACTCAAAGACTTGCAGTAGGTCAAAGCCGAGCCGGCCCTCGAAAAGCCCGAGTTGAGCGCGGTTGTAGCACTGCTCAACTTCTAGCTCCGGCGGGCAGCCAAGCAGGTCACGGTAGTAGGCGGTGGTCAGAGGGAAGCGCTCAGGTAGCCGCGGCAGGCTGGCCCACTGGCGGCTGGACGAGATAACCACGAAGTCGGCCCGATCGAGGGTGTCAACGAATCGCTCGCGCTTCTGCTCGTTGTCGTCCCAATACATCTCGAATTTGAGGTCGGGTTCGTAGATCCCACCGTATGGGTCATGGCCGGCAACACGTAAGGGGAGACCGTCATCCCACCCGGTCTCGTTGGCGATCGACGACCCGGACAGACGGAGTGCTCCGCGATCGACGTTCAGCTGCAGGGTGTACACCGCCCCCCGGTCGAGCTCGTACGGCTGGATCAGGGTGAAACGGCAGGCGCGCCCCCTGGAATCGACATCGTCGGCCCATCTGGCGTAGACAGGGGTGGTCGCCCCGCGCCCCTCTTCTCCCTCCCTGGTCAGAGTCACCGCGAGAACGGGCTCCTCGTCAGCGCCGCCCAGGTCGAGCACGTGCGGCAGCACAATCGTCGACACCGAGCCCGAGACGGCCGCCACGAGGCGTTCGCTATAAGGTTTCTCGGGAGCGATCATTCCATCGTACGGAAAGCGCAACACCTGCTGGTAGCCGCCGGCGGCGGTGTCGATCAAAACATTGATCGGTCCGGTCGCGTTTTGGAGGATCCAGTGCGAGGCCTCGACACGGGTTACGGGCCGGGTATAGATGCCGGTGAAGGCCACCGCCCACGCGGTGGTGACGGCGAGCACGATGGCGCCAGTGAGAACAGCCGTGGTTCGGCGGCCGTGATCCCACAGCGCGATCACCGCCCAAGCAGCAAATACAGTCAGCACTGGATACACCGGGAGCTGGTAACGCATGGTCGGGTTGTGGGCCAGAGACTGCCAGGTAAAGTAGAACGCCACCCAACCCCAAAGCACGGCATGACGGCGCCACCTGCCGTGGATTATGCGCCAGCCGGCGCCCGCAAAACCGAACCAGGCCAGCGCCCCCAGAGCCGGTCCGAAGCCCCACAGGACCATATTTCTTCCCGAAAAGAAGATCGAGCGCCGAGCCCACTGCATGGCCGGTGGCCAATCGGCGTCGGCGCCCGTCTGGAGGAGCAAGGCGCGGATCGTCGTCACCCATTGGGGGTTGAACTTGATGCCGAACAGTCCTGGGCCGGCGAAGACGTACGGGTGGAGCAGCCGAAAGACGAGAAAGCTCAAAGAAGCGGCAAACGTCATCCATAGCAGGGCGCGGCGCACGGCCTTGGCACGCTCGTTAGGCGCGACTCCGGCCACCTGTAGGGCATATGCAAACGGCAACAGGAACACAACTGGAGCGGCGTTGAGCTTTGCCGCCACCGCAGCGGCGGCGGCAAAGGCAAAGAGGGCGGCGAAGCGTGCGTCGGACTGCGCCAGGGCGGCCCGGACCGCTGCCGCGACCGAGCCGTCTCCGGTCTGCGAGACAGAGACGGTGCAAGACGCGATGCGGGTTGCGGCAAAGATGGCCAGGATCACGAATAGGTTGGCGAAGTTGTCGACCGTGAAGTAGTGTGATTGCTGAATCTGCAGTACGACCACGGCCGACATCGCAGCCGCCAGCAGGCCAACCCGCCGGTCATAACTGGAGGTTGCGATCAGATACACCAGGAGCAGTACTCCCAGATCACATACGGCCGAGCACATTCGCCCGAGCAGATACACCTGACCTGACTGCTTATGGCCTGTGAGCTCAGACAGCAGGCGTACGGCGATGGCCGGGAAAGTCCCGTACACGAAATCAACCTGGCCGCCGACGTTCTTGGGGTTGAGCGTTGAGTGGGCGGTGTCGAGATACTCGCCGAGGCTGTCCACGGGCTCCAGGCTGTCGGCGACCATGCCCATGAAGCGTTCGTCGGGGTGTAGGTGATGCCCCTGGTCCCAGTTGACGCCAACCAGCCGCAATCCGGCAGCGAGCACCATGATCGACAGGAGCAGGGCGAAATGGACTCGGTTCGACCTCATAGGGCTTTGCTAAGAGCGTTCGGCCCCAACAGGATGCTGGTGCGACATGCGGGATATACTCGAATGGGAGGGAACACAGGATGCTGAGGGCACAGATCAGCCGGCTGCTGCCGGTCACCTTGAAGAAACGGTTGCGGCCCCTTGCAGTGCCGCTGTTGTACCGACTCGAGCAGCCGCGAATGAGCCGCTTCTACGCCCAATTCGTGGATCGGGGCGACCTGGTCTTCGACATCGGCGCTGCCGAGGGTTACCACAGTGAGGTATTTCTGGCTCTCGGGGCGAATGTGGTGGCTTTGGAACCGCAGCCGTACTGCCTTGGTGTACTTCAGCGGCGCTTCGCCGGTCGCGCCAACGTGAAGGTGCTGGCCAAAGGGGTCTCCGATGCCGATGGCGAGCTCGGCTTCTCCATCTGTGAGGGCGACCCCGAAATCTCGACCTTTGCCGTCGCCAAGTGGCGCAGTGGGCGTTATGCAGGTCGGCGATGGGAGCCCGAGGTGAGGATACCCGTCGTGACCCTGGATTCTCTGGTCGCCATCCACGGCCGGCCTGAGTTCGTCAAGATCGACGTCGAGGGTTTTGAAGAACGCGTCCTTCGGGGACTGAGTTCTCCATTGCCCGCACTGTCGTTCGAATTCAACCGCGAGTTCATCGCCGATGTCGACGCCTGCGTCGAGCACGTGTGTGCACTCGGTCCGGCTCACTTCAATTTCTCGCTCTACCGCCGCTATGCCCTCCACAGCCCGACCTGGCTTGATCGAGACGAACTCCTGACCACCCTCGATAACCTCCCCGGCGAGAATATGAACGGCGACATCTACGTACGCAGCGGAGGGTGAGAGGTCCGAAAGAAACGGCAAGAGGACCTTCATCCCCTCCTTCGTCCTTTCTCCTCGATCAACCTCATGAACAATTTCTCATACGCCGCAGCGTTGGTGTCGGGAGCAAATTTCGAAGCCACCTCATCCGGATCACCCCTAAACTGATCCGGGTCCGCGAGCACGCACAGCAGGGCTTCGGCCAAGCCGGCGGCATCGCCAACCTCGGCGATCAAGCCCATTCCGGTCATCTGCACAGGCTGCCGTACCCCTGGCAGGTTGGAAGCGACCACCGGCACCCCGTTGATCATCGCCTCGATTTGCACCAGGCCGAATGATTCTGTGGCGTTGAGACTCGGTACCACCAGGACGTCGAGATTGGGGTAGAAGGCAGCCATTTCGGAAGGGCTGAGAACGCCGACAAACTGTAACCGCCCGTCCCGTTGCAGGCCCTCGATGACCGGCGACAGACGCTCTCTGTAGCGCTGCTCGCCGAGAACGCCCATGTGCTGGCCGGCAAACAGGACCCGGCAATCGGGGTGATGCTCAACGACCTGGGGCAACGCCTCGAGCAGGACCTCGACGCCCTTCTCTGAGGCAAGGCGGGCCGCCATCCCGATCACCGGTCGCCTGCCGCCGGGGTTGCAGCGCCGGCCAAAGGCGGCGACGGCTTCGGCGTCGACGATGGGCAGTTCCACCGGCGGCAACACTACCTCCAGCTTGTCGATATAACGCGAGAGGTAGGGAGAGCTTGCGGCGTAGTCGCGGGTGTAGGTAACGACCCGGTCGGCGAAAGCTGCGGCGGCTCGGTTCATAACGTGTACCCCACCGTTGACCAGGCGGTTGAACATTCCGGTGGGAAGGGTCAAGTCGCAGTGATAGGTGATGACTGTTGGACGGTGCAACAGGCGACCGCGCAGGGCGACCCCGGCGGCATCGAATTGTGGAAGGTGGAGGTGGACAACGTCGTGCTCGCGGACGAGACGCGTCGCCACAAAGCCGAAGGTCGGCATGATCACGCCCTTGCTGACCCGGAACATCACTGGCACCCTGACCACCCGAATCCCGTCGCTGAACTCGACCCGGGGCAGGGTGGGCTCGAACTGCGATGTCATCACCGTAACCTCGTGCCCACGCCGGGCAAAGGCACGCACCATCCGCTCAACGTAGATGGTCAGCCCACTGGTATGAGGACGGTAGTAGGTCAGCACGACCAGGATGCGCATCAGCTGACGACCCGGAGCACGTCCTGGTGATCACGCACCCAGTCGACCAGGGTTCGGATTCCGTCAACCTTCGAAATCGAGGGTCTCCAGTCGAACTCCCGGGTGGCGCATCGGATGTCGGATACGAAATACCGTTGGTCACCAGGGCGCCAGTCCTCGAAACGAACCGGAATTTCACATCCGAGCAGGCCCTCGAGCATCGGTCCGAACTCATGCCACACAGAGATCGCATTATCCGGCCCGCCACCCACATTGAAGGCCTTGCCGGCAGCGGTGGCGATGCACTCTACCGCCAAGTCGTAACAGTCCATCAGGTCGTTGACTTCGAGCACGTCTCGGATCTGTTTGCCATTGCCGAAAATGGTGATCGGTTGGCCGC
>Ga0164313_10005365_pt1 | contig 11340 bp, 8 predicted proteins | sample GuaBasSedimGuay4_FD_113735 | JGI IMG/M metagenome (GOLD analysis project Ga0164313, IMG submission 113735) | Subseafloor sediment microbial communities from Guaymas Basin, Gulf of California, Mexico - Guay4, Core 4569-4, 0-3 cm | ecosystem: Environmental > Aquatic > Marine > Hydrothermal vents >...
TAAATGGTAAATGGTAAATGGTAAATGTTAAATGTTAAATGGCAGGAAAGAAATAAAACCAGACCATTCAAAATTCAAAATCTAAAATTCAAAATTAAAGCCCGATACCAAAAACTGCAACCCAGAGCCCTACTTATACCCCTTTGCCTGCAAATCAAACAACTCAGCATAAAGCCCCTCCTTTGCCATGAGCTCCTGATGCGTTCCAAGGTCATTCATCTGACCGTCCTTCAGCACTAGAATGCGATCAGCCATCCGCACCGTACTAAACCTGTGCGAAATAATAACTGCCGATTTTCCACGAGTGAGGTCAGTGAAACGGAGAAATACCTCATATTCCGCCCTGGCGTCCAATGCAGCAGTTGGCTCATCCAAAATCAATATTTGGGCATCGCGCATATAGGCTCTTGCGAGAGCAATTTTTTGCCACTCCCCACCGGAAAGATCTACACCACCCTTGAATCGCTTTCCCAGCATCTGTTCGTACTCTTCAGGAAGCTTCTCAATCACCTGGTTTGCGAGACTTTTATGCGCTGAACTTTCTATCATGGACCGGTTTTCCTTCAGGGGAATATTACCAATTGCAATATTCTCAGCGGCGCTCAGGTGAAAGCGCACAAAGTCCTGAAAGATGACACCGATGTTCAGCCGTAAGTCCGAGAGTTTAATTTCCTTCAAATCGACACCATCAATCAATATCCGTCCTTCGGTTGGATCATAGAGGCGCGCAAGCAACTTGACCAGCGTAGTTTTTCCCGCTCCATTTTCTCCAACAAGGGCAAGCTTTTCACCTTCGTCCAATTTAAACGATACATTCCTTACCGCCCACACATCCGTATTTGGATATTTAAATCCTACATTTTCAAATACAATTCCATCATTTATCCTTCCGGGGAAAGGCAGGGCATTTCCATCTTCGAGAATATGTGGCTCCATCTCCATAAAGTCGAAGTAATCTTTGAGATATAATGTGCTTTCGGCTATTTTGGAAAACCGGGAAAGAATGGCCTGCAACTGATTGCGCAACTTGGCAAATGTCCCCGATAAAAACGTCATATCCCCCACTGTCAGAAGGCCTCCGACTGTTCTGAATACAATTAAAACATAGGCGCCATAATACGTCACATCACCTAATGTATGCAGGATACTCCCCCAGAAGGTACGCCTGATAGATAGCTTTCGATTGGCCTGATAATACTGGTCGGCGAGCCTTGCAAATCGCTTTGTCAGAAAGTCGGACAGATTAAAAATCTTGACTTCTTTGGCAGTGACATCCGTCGCCCCGACATACCGAATGTAATCCAGCTCTCTTCGTTCAGGCGTCCAGCTACGCACCAGCGAATAACTTGTCTTGCTGAAATAACTCTCACTGATAAAGGATGGCAAAATGGCGACAATCAAGAATATCAATAAAATCGGTTCGAAGATCACAAGGCCAGATCCCAGGAATATGATGGACACAATATCCTGCAGCTGACTCAGCACCTGCGACATTAATACGACACGTCCGGTGGTCTGCCTTCTGGCGCGTTCCAGCTTATCATAAAAGTCAGGATCCTCAAATTGTGCGAGGTCGAGTCTGGCCGCTTTCTCCATCAAAAGTACAGAAGTCCTGTTTGCAAAGAGGTCGCCGAGCAGGGCGTCGGTAAGGGATATCAGTCGATTCAGCAAGTCGGACAAGAGTGCCAGTCCAAATTCAATTGCGAGCCATCGCCACAAAAGATCATATTGCTTCACATCGGCTCCCACCTGCAAAATCACCTCATCGATGATAAGCTTTCCAATATATAACATTGCGACAGGCAATGCGGCTTTGACAAGACGCAATAAGACATTGGCCGTGGTCAACGACGAGCTCGTATCCCATATCATCCTGAAAAACGGGCGCAACATCCTCAACGACTGCAGGCTGTCCTTAAACGTCGTCTTCCCGGACTCCCGAAGATCTGATGGAAACTCCCTTTTCAATGCCATACTATTTCTTCGTTGATCCTATAGACTTCATATTTCCAATAAATCATGACGTCACGTCAAACCACAACGTCTGATCTGGTCTTCCAGACCGGTAATTAGTGGTGATCTCAGTTCCTGCCGCAATATCTTTTAGGGCAAAAAAATGGATACTCTCCGATTCCAGGTCGACGCTAAAATCCGCATTGGGATCGTCATTGTGATTAAACAGAGATCCATAACCAAGTGCGATGGCTGGCTGATCCATTTTTTCACCCCAAAGGAAATAATACTCGTAAACTTTTGTTTTATCAAGACATGCAATGCTCGATTTTGCAAACGAAATGACAGGAGCAATTTCAATTAAATCTCCCTGGTGCAAATCATTTACACAAAATACACCACGACCATGAATATCGCTTGGTGCGAAATAAAGACCCGGTATTTGTTGTAGACTCACTTATCAATTACTTCTCACCTGGTACTGGAGGCGGCCCATCGGGCAGCAGCGCCTTCGTTGAGGGCCTCCTTATGTGCCGTCGCCTTTTGAGAAATACCGGGCAGCGCGTCAAATTCTCCAAGAATTCCTATGATCGGTCTACCCGAACCGTAGGACGCGATAAAAGCCGTAGGCATTCCCGCTATTCCTATTTCCACTTCAAACCCTTTAAGAGCAGCATAATCCGACAGGACCTTCGATGACATGTACTCTCGTAATGCGGTTTCTGCATGCGCCCATATTTCATCGCTCATTGCGGTGAGTTCCGAAGCGTGTTTGTCTACTGAAGCAATGACTGCTTTTTTCTGGTCGTTCAGTTCAGTTGTGGATTGTGCCTGAAGGCTCAGTGTGCCCGTGACAAGCAATAGACAGATGATAAGCTTTTTCATAATCATGGTTGGTCTGGTAACAGGGATAATTTACGAAGTTTTCTTTTGGTGGGATTTCGCACCATATCAGAATCCCGAAACCTCTTCCCTATCGCCTAAGACGCACTATCATCTTCCCTATCGCCTACGATGCACTATCAACAATAGCCTGCTCTCGCTGCGCTTCCAGATTCGCGATCTCAGCCTCAACCAGCGGCCCTTCTTCTTTGAGTTTTTTTAAGGCATAGATCACCTGCTCTTTGGTATTGAGGACATTATCGAGCGCCTTTTTAATTTTTTGCTGGACGATCCAGTCGGTGATCAGATTGTCAAAGAAGATATCAACAAACCTGTCGATTTTCTCCATGCGAAGGTTGATATCGATATACGCATCTTCGTATACATCGCTGAGTTCCTTCTGAAAATTGAGGAGTGAATGTCGAACGCGGTGCAGGACTTCACGTGCTTTGTCGACTGCTTGATGCTTCAACCAGCTCGATCCACTGCCGTTGCCATACGTGTCCCACTGTCCCCAATTTTTCGCCTTTTGTAATTGCTTTTCGAGGGTGCGGACATAATTGAGTGCCTCATTTCCGGCGACGATGGCTTCATCAATATCTTTGAGTTCGATGTGACGGATGTCGATTTTTTTACTCAAGGCGAGCAATGCTCTCCCCGCTTCAGTATCACTTCCGAGTAATTCTTTCTCGCGGAGTTTTATTAAATGTTCGTAGCGCTGTTCTACAACACTTATACGATCAAGTTTTTTTTCAAGTAAGTTCTTTTCATATTCGATGAGATCAATTGACTTACTGAGCGCATTGTACTTCAGCGCCGTTTGTAAATATTGCTGTCTCTCCTTTTCAATTTGTTTTTCCTTATCTCCAAGGATTTTGTGAAAGAGTGCACGGATTCCAGCGCTTTCAAGTTTTTCAAGGTCTATTTCCTCTTTCTTCAAAAGTTTACTGAGCAGGTTAATTTCCTTGATTTCCTTTTTTAAGCGCGAGGTGAGGTCAGCGAAATGCATATCCACCTTTTGGAGTTGCCGCCGCTCTAGCAGAGCCTCTTTGAGGTCACGGTGTATTTCGGTCATATATGATCAGGTTACTACAACTTGCAACAAACTGAATTCAAAAATGGTTTGCCATGTGAAAAAATCAGACTTCCTCGTCAAAAGACTTTGCGGACAACTTGTACATTCCGTAACAAACCGCCGCCACGATGACGAGGCCGATGATACTCGGTCCGTGATTTTCCAGTACCTGAAATATATTCTCACCATCGAACATGACGATCGGGATAGCGAGCAATATGCCTATCAGCGCTTCTCCAGTAATCAATCCGGATGCCAGCAGGAGTCCTGTGCGATTGCTTGAGGTTTCTGCTTCCTTATAGTTCTCACCAGCCCTGGACTTGTTCTTTTTCTGATAATACGTAACCGCGTATGCGATCAACCCACCTACCATGATTGCGCTGTCGAGTTGGAAAGGCAAATACAAACCGACGGCAACAGCCAGAACGGGGATGCGCCATTCACTTCCGCGCTTAGCCTGATACTGATCGGCGAGTATAATGACAACGGCGATAGCCATTCCGATATAGACCATGGTCCATGGCAGGTCATTGCGGAATACCCCACGGGCCACGCTCGCCATCAGGGAAGCCTGTGGCGCTGAAAGCTCAGGAGATCCAATTGTGTATGCAGTGTGTAGTAGGTTCAGAATAGCAGGAATGGCCAATGCAGCCGCGACCACACCGACCATTTGCATGATTTGTTGCTTATAAGGTGTCGCGCCCAATATATGTCCGGCTTTAAGGTCCTGCATATTATCCCCGGCAATGGCCGCAGCACAGCAGACTACCGCACCGATCATCACAGCTGCAGCGGGACCCGATGTGGAATCCTTGCCCATCAATGCCAATAATATCAGTGAAGAAGTAAGTATTGTAGCTATCGTAACACCGGATATCGGATTATTTGAGCTACCTACCAGTCCTGCCATATAACCAGCTACCGCTGAAAACAAAAATCCGGCAACGAGCATGATGACGGCCATCAATGCTGTAATTGGATAATTTTCAATTGATCGCAGATATATGACAAAGATCGGAACGATCATGGCGCCAATAGCAATGATCACATACCCCATTGGCGCGTCACGTTCTGTGCGCTTCACTTCAGACATTTTACGCTTGTCCTTCAGGGCCGCTATTCCAGCAGTAAAAGCCGAACCGATCGCACCGCTCATGCTGATGAGGGCCCAAAGCCCACCTACTACCATCGCACCAACACCGAGATATCTGATCTGACTATTCCAAATGTTTCCTCCAAGTGTAGCCGCATCCAATCCATCCGGATTTCCATTCATCGCAGAGTATATTGGTATTGCGATCCACCAACTGATGGCACCTCCAAGGAATACAAGCGATGCGATCCTCAATCCAACAATGTATCCGACAGCGATAAGCGCCGGTGAGAGATTTACGCCAATGTAGGCGATCGTTTTTCCTCCAAAAGTTGTTCCTGTCTGCGCAACACTCGCCCATAATTTTAAACCACTCTCGATAAATTTTATGGATGCTCCCGTGATCGCACCCCAAACGAGAAACTTCATAGCTCCTTTTGCTGCCTCAGACTCCCCAGTCTTCAAGACCTCTGCGGTCGCAACACCTTCCGGAAACTTGAGCTTCTGCTTTACGATGAGTGCAGATCGAAGCGGAATTGTAAACAACACTCCGAGCACACCCCCACAAAGAGCTATTAGAAATGTCTCCATGTAGTTAAACTCGGTCCAGTAACCGAGAAGTATGAGCGCGGGAAACGTAAAAATGGCACCAGCGGCCAGAGATTCTCCAGCCGAAGCAGCCGTTTGCACGATATTGTTTTCAAGGATATTGTGATTCTTGAACATCTTGAGAATCACCATAGAAATCACCGCGGCAGGGATACTCGCCGAGACTGTCATTCCGGCAAATAAGCCCAGGTAGGCATTGGCCGCTGAGAGGATGACGGATAGCAGGGCACCCAGCACGAATGCTTTGACGGTAGTTTCAGGCAAGACCGTTGAGGCCGGGATATAGGGTTTGTGCTCTGCAGATTGTGTATTCTGTTCAGACATTCAGGATGATTGTTAGGTGTTCAGAAAACCCTAATGTAAGGGATTTGGATTGAACAGATAGGAGTCATACCCGAAAATTGGATCGAACAGATAGGAGTCATACCCGAGTTTGGAACGAACAGATTTCAACCTCCAAAAGATTTGAGAGGATGGTTTCACCTTTCATAATGGACCCGTCACTTCTCATACTGTTAAGTAGCATACACTCTAAGTAGCAATAACACCATAACAATATGTAATTTCACGGACAAATAACCCGGTTATTTCATATGAAGCACATACTTGTAATCCTTGCACTTACAGCCACCCTTGCAGGAGCAAAGGCCCAACATTCTGAGGCACGACAATGGAACGAAGAATTGTTGGAGGCAATCAGGCACGATTATGCACGGCCGACTGTGCATGCCAGGAATCTGTTTCATGTATCAGTCGCTATGTACGATGCATGGGCTGCCTATGATACCGTTGCCAGCACATCTTTTCTTGGCAATACACTCGGTGATTACGACTGTGCCTTTGATGGGGTAGCCCAACCCTCAGATCTGCAATCAGCAAAAAACGAGGCGCTGAGCTATGCTTCTTATCGCCTGCTCGTACATCGCTTTTCAAATTCACCTGACTCGACCAACACAAGAAACAGACTGAATGCTTTGTTTGCATCGCTTGGCTATGACGAGGCATATACAGATGACGACTACACGAATGGCGAACCAGCAGCCCTTGGCAATTATATCGCAAATCAGCTCATCGCATTTGGATTTCAAGACGGATCGAATGAGCAAAACCTCTACGAAAACGAGTATTACGAGGCAATAAATCCCAACCTCATTGCCGAAAAACCAGGCAATCCGGATTTGATTGATCCGAACCGTTGGCAGCCTCTGGCTTTGGAATTATTCATTGATCAGTCCGGAAATATCATATTTGGTGAAGCACCGCCGTTTCTAGGACCGGAATGGGGGCAAGTAGTGCCATTTTCCCTGCAGGAAGAGGATTTGACGATATATACGCGGGACAATTTTGATTACCTCGTATATCACGATCCGGGACCACCGCCGTACCTTGACACCAATGCGATCGGCGGATTGTCTGAAGAGTATAAATGGGGGTTTTCACTTGTGGCTGCCTGGGCATCACATCTCGATCCGGCTGACAGCGTTGTGTGGGATATCTCACCTGCTTCGATTGGCAATATCCCGTACTACCCAGAAACAGTTGAGGGACTTCGCGACTTTTACGACTATGAGGAAGGAGGTGATATTAGCAATGGCCATGCATTAAATCCTTTTACGGGAGCACCATATGAGCCGCAGTACGTCCCCCGAGCAGATTACGCACGTGTGCTAGCCGAATTTTGGGCCGACGGGCCGGATTCCGAGACACCTCCGGGACATTGGTTTACCCTTCTCAATTATGTCAATGATCATCCGGAGTTTGAGAAAAAATTCAGAGGGCAGGGAGAGATTGTGGAAGACCTGGAATGGGATGTCAAAGCATACCTGATACTGGGTGGAGCGATGCATGATGTGGCAATTTCCGCCTGGGGTATGAAAGGGTGGTACGATTATATCAGACCGATTTCATCAATTCGCTGCATGGCTGATTTTGGACAATCCTCTGACAGTACAAAGATGTCCTATCACCCTGCTGGAATACCATTGAGCCCAGGCCTCATAGAGCTGGTCGAGTGGGGTGATCCACTACAGGGAGACGAAGGGGCGAACGTTGGAAAGATCAAGCTTTACAGCTGGCGCGGACCCGACTATATTGATGAGCCTGAAGATGACTATGCCGGTGTGGACTGGATCCTTGCTGAAAACTGGTGGCCATACCAGCGTCCTACATTTATCACACCGCCATTTGCAGGTTATGTCTCCGGACACTCTACATTTTCACGGGCTGCTGCGGAAATCATGGAGCTTCTCACAGGTGACGCTTTTTTCCCAGGCGGCATGGGAGAATTTGAAGCACCAAAAAATGAATTCCTGGTATTTGAGGATGGACCAAGTCAGACTATCACGTTGCAGTGGGCAACGTATCGGGATGCTTCTGACCAGACGAGCCTGTCACGTATCTGGGGTGGCATCCACCCTCCTGCAGATGACATTCCCGGTCGTTTGATCGGTGAGGTCATTGGAGTTGATGCCTTTCTTTACGGTGAAAAATATTTCAATATTGACAATGATCAGGATGGGTATTTCAGTTGGGAAGACTGTGATGATTACAATGCCGATATCCATCCAGATGCGTTCGATATTCCCGAAAATGGAATCGACGAAGACTGTGATGGTGAAGATGCGATCGTATCCGCGATTACATTTATTGAGAATTCTGAAGACATCACTTTCTATCCAAATCCCGTAACGGACAGGCTGTATATCAGTATTGATTTTGAAGGTCAAATGGATATTCAACTCAGCACATTGCAGGGTCGTGTAATTCGTGCCGAGCGCATAGAATTTTCACAGAATATTGGTGTCCTCGATATGAAAAATATTCCCAACGGAATTTATTTCATTAAGGTGATCAACAGGGATACGCAAATTGCGTATGTGCAAAAGATTATACGCTCATAACAGCATTCAAGATCGGCCAGGGTATGATTCAGATCTTCAGGAGCACATGCTTCATTCAGAGCGAGTCTTGCCCCAATGATCAAATTCCCGGTAATTGTCTAAACACATTCCACTTATCAATATCTTTGCTCCACTCGAATCACTTTAACATGGCAATGAACCAGAGGAAAAAGAGAGGATTTCTGCTCGTGGCGATAGGGCTCGTTCTCATATTGAGCCATTATGGCCTTCGGCTGGACGTGGCGTTTCTCATGGGGGGACTTGTATTCGTGGGACTAGGATTTGGGGATATCTTTTATGATCAAAGGTATCGGAGGAGATTTTAGTGCCGCAGGTTTTCTGGATTTGTTCATTCGTGTTCTAAAATAACAAACAGCTACCATAACACATTATGTTAGCTGTTTGCAGTTTTAAAAAGATGCTTGTTGTAGCTGTTTAGTTCTTCCCGGTACCCCAGTTTTCCATTGCAGGGCTATAAGGAAGATCATACTCCAGGAACTCTTTTGGATTAAAAGGTAAATCCTCTGAATTGAAACGGAATTCTCCTGCCTTTTTAACGGCTGGACGAGGGTTTTCAAGACCTGTAAGAGGCATGCCTCTTGGGTGTTTTGAATTTGGATATTTCCGTATCATTAATTCGTGGCGAGCTCTCATTACATCAAACATTGTTTTAGCCGTAAATCCTGGAAGCATTTCAGGCATAATTTCACGAGGATCATTGTAAAGGTCATAGAATGAAGAACCACTCAGACCCGGCAATTCTCCAACCCAGTGACGCTTAAAACGACCTTTTACCTGAGCGGCCAGGATATCACCCGTATAAATATGTACATAGTCCCTACGGCTATATGTGTCGCCATTTAAAAATAACGAAGTTTGATCGATTCCATCAATAATACGATCCGTTGGAATATACTGTGTTGCTCCACCTAAGGTGGCAAACGTTGTAAATAAATCGGTTACGTGAATAATATCTCCAACAATTTGGTTTGGAGCAATAACACCAGGCCAGCGGGCCATGCATGCTGCCCGAACACCACCTTCCAAAAAGTCACCTTTCCCACCACGATAAAGTGTCTCCACCATTCCGGGAGGGCCATGGTGGGTCATCGGGCCGTTGTCAGCCATAAGAATGACAAGTGTATTTTCTTCTATACCTTCATCTTTAAGTGTCTGTAATAATACAGGTATCCATGCATCAAATTCTACAAGAAATTCCTGCAGAATACCTGCAGCGACAGTTTTCTTTTTATCCCCTGGTTTTGTGCCAAGGAAATGCGCAGCAACAGGTTGGTAAGAGATGAAGAAAGGTTTTTCTGATTCTACACTTTTTTTAATAAAAGCAAGAGTCCGTTTTTGACATTCTGCTTCAATTGCATAATAATCATCTTCGTTAGGTGGTGTACCCCATTCTCTGGTAGGTCCGTTTTTCGTTCCTTCCAAAGCCCAAACGTAACCACTAGGTCTCCAGCCCGGATCCATATCATATGGATCATTTGGATAGAGTTCTGGCAATACAGATGTTGGGAACATTGGTCCCAGATCACCACGAGCCACATACATACTTGGCACTTGGTTATAAGGAGACCAAAGCGCTTCGTCATAACCCATATTCGTCATGTAACTTTGCTCTATGTCACCAAGGTGGCCTTTACCATAGAAAGCTGTAGCGTAGCCGGCATCACTTAATACTTCAGCAATGGTAGTTTCATCTTCACTCATTCCTCCATATTCATACGGGAAACTTACTGTGTACATGCCAGATCGAACAGCATGACGCCCCGTCTGGAAGGCAGCTCTTGTAGGAGTACAAGATGGTTCTGTGTACATACGTGAGTAGTACTGCCCTTCAGCAGCAAACTTATTTATGTTAGGTGTTTTGAAACCTCTATTTGCCTGATTTTGCGGCACACCTACTTCTCCAACACCAGTGTCATCCCACATGATGTGGATGATGTTTGGCTTTCTGCCGTGCTTATCTTCAAGAGCTTTAAGTTTCTTCTGAATCTCTTCGTCTTGTTCTTGCCACTTATCACCATGTTGCGCTTTGAGAATGTAGTACTCAGCATCATGGACAATTTCCTGTGCATTAAGAGCAATAGTGCTAAATAGCAGCATTGCAAATAATAACATTAATCTTGTTTTACTCATAATTTATAAATTTTTCAGATAGCTAATTGATCTCCATACTGCTCTTGCAGCATTGCTTGCTCCACGTCGTGAATGATTTGGGCATCTCCCAGTACAAATAGCAGCGCAAACAGCGCTACCAGGAACATACCTGTCTTTTTCATAGATTTGTGGGTTAACGTGGTAGTTTAAAAAACATTGCAAACCTATTGTTTTTCGCAGTAAGGTGATATCAATTATCCGCAACTTTTGGACAAACAGGCATACCCAATGGTATTTTCGTACTCCGGATTAGATCTTTATCGATACAATCTGCTCGCGCAAGAGTGGAATCTGGACTTTGTACAGCTCCGTCCCGGCAAGTTTTCAGCTAACATATCGCAGTTTATATCTCCCAATTTCCAAATTGGCCATACGAGCTTTAACTGTGCAGTAAAACAAGAGGGCAGATCACCGGAAGGCGTTTGGACTTTTGCATTTGCGAACAACGTAAACATATATTGGCGCAATTATATTGTACACCCAAAATCGATTATTATTTATGCACCTGGTTCGGAAATAAATGCTGTGAGCGCAGCCAACTTTGATGTCATGGTTTTTTCGATATCTGAAAGTCAGCTTTTATCAATAGCAAAAAAAGAACATCGCGAAAACCTAATCCATCGACTTAAATCAATTGAACTATTCAGCACTCATGA
>Ga0164313_10005366_pt1 | contig 11339 bp, 12 predicted proteins | sample GuaBasSedimGuay4_FD_113735 | JGI IMG/M metagenome (GOLD analysis project Ga0164313, IMG submission 113735) | Subseafloor sediment microbial communities from Guaymas Basin, Gulf of California, Mexico - Guay4, Core 4569-4, 0-3 cm | ecosystem: Environmental > Aquatic > Marine > Hydrothermal vents...
CAGATCGGAACTGGACGAAGTTGGAAAGGCCTAGGAGGATCTGCAGTCCACCAGAAGCGGAGTTCCTACACTTCTACGACGAGGGAGACGCAAGTCTCCCTCGTTTTTTTTTGCCTTTAAAAAGTTGATGTCATAAAATTGACTATACGACGGTCTTAACCTGGACAGTCACAATATTAACTAACAAGGCAAATAAGAATTGCAAGATCCTATCATTCGCATCAGCAACCTGGTTTACAGGCGCGGCACCAATATCATCCTCGATGATGTCAGCATGGACATCAAGCGAGGCAGCATTGTGGCTATCATGGGTCCAAGCGGTGTCGGTAAAACAACCATCCTGCGTTTGATATCAGGTCAGCTGCACCCCAATCATGGCAGCGTAGAAATCAATGGACAGCATATTTCCAAGCTGTCACATCATGAACTTTACAGATGCAGAGAAGATATAGGCGTGTTGCTTCAGAATGGTGCCCTGTTTACCGATCTTACAGTTTTCGAGAATATTGCTACACCACTTCGGGAACACACTGACCTATCAGAAGAAGAGATTAAGGACCGGGTAATGGCGAAGCTGGAATCTGTCGGCCTGGCCAATACCAGCGATCTGATGCCTCACAGTCTGTCAGGTGGCATGGCAAGAAGGGTGGCCCTGGCACGAGCCGTGATCATGAATCCAAAAATTGTGTTATTTGATGAGCCCATGACCGGCCTGGACCCGATTGCAATGTCCACGGTGGCACGCCTGATAAAGAAAACCAATGACAACCTGGGTTTAACCAGCGTGATCGTCACACATAATGTTGTACAAATGACAAAACTGGTTGATTACTGTTTTGTTCTTGCTGGCTCGAAGTTGATTGCTGAAGGCAGTCCGCAGGCATTGATGCACAGCAGCGAGCCCGCTGTTGACCAATTCATGAACGGCCGTGTTGAAGGTCCGCTGTCCTTTAATTCTCCAAAGCCCTGATCATGCCTAAAGACCGCAGCAAAAGAAGAAATTTACTCAGGCCAATCGCGGAAGCGGGCCACTGCGGTGTATTTCTGATCCGCATGCTTGCCGGCATCAGGCTGGAGCGGGGATTACTGATAAGCACCTTGCAGCAAACCTATATGATTGGAGCCCGGTCACTGGTCATCATCATGATCTGTGGTTTTTTTGTTGGCATGGTGTTATCGCTGCAATCCATCAATGCCTTGCAGCAATTCGGCGCATCTGACCAGGTCAGTTTACTGGTTGGGAAATCGCTGTTTCGCGAACTGGGACCCGTGTTAACTGCTTTATTATTTGCCGGTCGTGCGGGTACTTCGATTGCGGCTGAAATTGGCCTGATGAAAGCTACCTCACAGATAGAGGCCATGCAACTGATGGCGATCGATCCGGTGCAACGTATCGCCCTGCCCCGTTTCCTGGCAGGCGTGATATCTGTCCCCTTACTGACCGCCCTGTTTAATGCGTTCGCCATCATGGGTGCAGTGATATTTTCTGTTGGCGTGATGGGTCTGGATCCAGGAGTTTTCTGGAGCAAATTGCAGACGGGCATTCTGTTTGGCAAGGACTTTATGGGCGGCGTCTGGAAAAGTGTGGTATTTGGCGGCATCATCAGCCTGATCGCTGTGTTTTTCGGCTATTATGCAAAACCTACCGGTGAAGGCGTCGGCACAGCCACAACCCAAACCGTTGTATTGAGTTCGGTGCTGGTACTCATATTTGATTTTATTATGACCTCGTTTCTTATCTGATTTTTAGCGGAATTTATCATGCGTGCAAATTATAAAGTAGAACTGACCTCGGGTGTTTTCCTGCTATTGGGTATCGCTGCTATGCTGTGGCTGGCTACCGAGGCAACCGATTATGGCATGTCGGTGGGAGATGATACTTACCAGGTTCATGCACGCTTCTCGAATGTTGCCGATTTAAAAACCCGCTCACCGGTGAAAATTGGCGGTGTTACCGTCGGTCTGGTCGAACTGATCAGGCTCGACCCGGTCACTTTCGAAGCCGTGGTCGAAATGAAAATTGACCAGCGCTTTTCGGACATCCCGGACGACACCAGTGCAGCAATCCTGACCAGTGGCGTACTGGGTGACCGCTATATTGGACTAGAGCCTGGTGGGGCCATGGACTCACTCGCCGATGGTGACCAGATACTGATCACACAATCCGCAGTGGTGCTGGAGAACCTGATCAGCAAATTCCTGTTCAGCACCGACAAAGGGGCGAAGAAATGAATACACTGGCAAGGCTGTTTTTGTTGCTGGCGTGCTTCGCATCCAGCATCAATATTTTCGCCCAGACTGAAGGAGCCGATCCGGTTTCCCTGGTGATCAACACCACTAACCATATTTTTTCTGAGGTCAATGATAACTTCGAAAGTTACCAGTCAGATCCAGCGTCACTGCAAACCCTGGTACGCACAGATCTGATTCCACTGCTGGATGTACATTATTCCTCCCGCCTGATCCTCGGCCGTGCCGGGCGCGGGATTGAAAAAGAAAAGGTGGATGAATTTGCAGAAGCAATGATCAGCTTGCTGGTCAACCGCTATTCAGATGGCCTGCTGCAGTTTCGCAGCCAGGAACCCGTGATGGTGTTACCGCAACGGGGCGATCTGAATGAGAAATTGACGCGCGTGCGCACGCGCGTGAAACTACCCACTGGCGGTGAAGCACCGATTGACTACGCGTTTCACAAAACTTCTGACGGCTGGAAAGCATTTGATGTCATTGTTGAAGGTATTTCCTATGTCACGACCTATCGAAACCAGATCATGCCCGAAGTTCAGGACAAAGGTATCGACCAGGTGATCAGGCGCCTGACCAGTGGCGAACTGGAACTGGCTGAATAGCTTTTTAATTATGCGATTCAAACTCCCGGTTGCTGCCGCCATTGTTCTCAGCTTGCTGCTGTCAGCATGCGCTGGAACGCAAAGCCGCAACACGGACCCTGAAAACGATCCCTGGGAGGGGTTTAATCGCAAGGTTTACGCCTTCAACGACGGACTGGACAAGGTCGTGCGTCCGATTGCAGTGGGATACGACAAGATCATGCCTGATCCATTTCAGCGTGGTGTCGGCAATTTCTTCAGGAACCTTGACGCACCTGTCACATTTTTAAGCCAGCTATTGCAGGGCAAGGTTGATCAAAGCGCAGATACGTTTGGGCGATTCCTGATCAACTCGACCGCTGGCCTGTTGGGCCTTTTTGATGTGGCAACCAAAATGGGAATACCATATTACAACGAAGACCTCGGCCAGACCTTCGCCAAATGGGGCTACAAAGACAGTCGCTATTTGATGCTGCCATTTTTTGGCCCCTCAACATTAAGGGATGGCCCGGCCCGCCTTGCCGACAGTTATATTCACCCGGTCGGCCGCGCCATTCATGGCCGCAACCAGTGGGGTTATTATATCGTCCGTGGCATCGACCAAAGGGCACGTTTTCTCGACCAGGACGCAGAGCTTGGGCGTGCCTACGACCCGTATGTACTGATGCGTGACGTGTGGCTACAAAACCGTCGATACCAGATATACGACGGCGACCCGCCGCTGGAAGACTACGACCTCTACCTTGAAGAAGACTTGCCTGAATAAGGAAAGGGCCGGAGTCAAATTGGCATACAACCCCGCACTGAGATAAGCTTTGCTTTCAATCAGGCGGGCAGAATGCTTAAAAAAAATCAATATGCAATTCTGCTGGTACTGCTCATAGTGGGTGGCTGTGGTGAACCCCCGGCAACCGGCGGTTCAGCACCAGCCAAAATTTATAAACACGCAATGGATGGCGCACCGGGTTCGCTCGACCCTGCACAGGCTGCTTCCATATATGCCAACTTCCTGGTGGTTAATTTATATGACACTCTGTATCGCTATAAATACCTGGCCCGCCCCTATGAACTAACACCCAACCTCGCAACAGCGATGCCCGAGGTATCTGCTGATGGTTTGCATCTGACCATCAGGATCAGAGAAGGTGTGTATTTTAATGATGACCCTGCGTTTAAAGACGGAATTGGCCGTGAAGTTACCGCGCAGGATTTTGTCTATTCCATCAAGCGGCATTTTGACCCCGATACACGCGCCCAGGGCGCATGGCTATGGCAACAGAAAATCGAAGGCCTTGACCAGTGGAAAGCGGAAGGTTCTGACCATGCACAGGTGGTCAGTGGTTTACGTGCTGTAGATGACTTCACGATACAGATTACCCTCACGCGCCCATTTCCACAGTTGGTACATACCTTAACCCAGGGTTATGCCGCAATTGTTGCCAGGGAAGCAGTCGAAAAATACGGGCAGGCTTTGTCCAGTCACCCGGTAGGCTCAGGGCCTTTCCGTCTGCTAAGTCGCGACAGCATCCGTGCGGTGTTGACGAAAAACCCGGAGTTTCGTGCAGAAGCGTTCAACCTTGAAGCCGAAGGTTACGACCCGGAAACTCAAGGTGAACTTGGCCTTGCAGTTTTACAGAATAAGGTTCCACCTTTTGTCGACCAACTGGAAATAGAATTCATCACCGAAGATGCTGCGCGCTGGAATGCTTTCTCAGCCAATGAAATCCATTTCATCAAAGTACCGGTGAGCCAATTTGATACGGTTCTGAGTCAACGTGATCCACTCAGGCTCAGCCCCAGGTTTGATGGGGCTTATCACTTCGAGGCATGGCCGGAAACCGGTTTCATTTACCTCAATTTCAATATGGCTGATGAGCGCATTGGCTATCACTCTGACCCGCTACAAAACCAGCGCAACCATGCACTGCGCTGCGCCATGATCAAGGCATTTGACTGGAAAAAACGCAACGAAATATTCTTTTACGGCATCGGCCAGGTATTCCCCGGCATTATCCCAACCGCTGTAACAGAGTACGATGCAGGTGGCAGTGACGCGTATATCCACCGAGACCTGCGAGCGGCATCAGAATTTTTATCGGCCAATGGCTGGAACAGTGAAAACCTGCCAGTACTTGATTATGGTTTTCCCAACAGCGTGACCGAGCGGCAAATTTTTGAACAGTTCCGCAGTTTCATGATGGATATTGGTTACCCTGCTGACAAAATCAGACCACAGATATTTGCCACCTATGGCGACTACCAGCGCGCTTACTCACAGGGCAAAGTGACCTTGATCAACACCAGTTGGACCATGGATTACCCGGACATGGAAAATATCATGCAGCTATATTACGGTCCAAATGCAGCGCCTGGTTCCAACTCGGCCAGCTACCGTAACCCCGCCTATGACCGGCTTTACGAGGCCAGCTCTGCCTTGCATGAGTCACCCCAGCGGACGCAGATTTATCGCGAGATGAACCAACTGCTGATGGATGACTGTGTCAGTATTTCCGGCATTTCAAGAACCCTGCTGTTTTTGTGGGATAAAAAAGCCATTATGAAACCGGACCGGTCATTTGTCGGGGGTTATTTCATGCGCTTTGTTGACCTGCCGGAGCCATCGGCCACGCCATGACGAATACCCATATTGCAGCAACCGGACTGCCATTCATTGTCCGCAGATTTCTGCATGGTGTTTCATTGATGCTGGGCGTGACTTTTGTCAGTTTCCTGCTGATGGTCTATTTCGGCCCCGACAAGACTTACGAACTACTGGGCAAAAACCCGACCAGCACGCAGATCAGCGAGGTCCGGCATACACTGGGCTATGACCAGCCATTTCTGTTGCGTTATGGCAATTACCTCAAAGAACTGCTCACGCTTGACCTGGGACTGTCTGATTCAACTGGTGAAGAAGTCAAATCAATACTGACCCGCACACTGCCCATCTCGATCGCGCTGGTACTACCCGGCTTCGTATTGGGAAATATCATAGGCCTGCTGCTGGGTATGCTGGCCGCCTGGTATCGGGGCCGATGGCTGGATAAACTGCTTATGTCGGCATCGGTCGTGGGGATGAGCGTCAGTTTCCTTATCATCATCATCGGTCTGCAGATTCTGTTATGTACACCATATGGCCTGAACCTGTTTCCGGTTCGCGGCTGGCAGGTACATGACCTGCCCTCCTACCTATATTATGTAACTGTACCTACACTGGCGCTTCTGCTGGTAACGCTCGGTTACAACACCCGTTTTTACCGTGCGGTCATGGTGGAGGAAATAGATCGCGAACATATTCTCACCTTGAAGGCTTATGGCACGTCACCGGTCGAACTGTTGTTTAAGCACGTTTTAAAGAACAGTCTGATTCCGGTTATCACACGCATCATGTTTTCGGTGCCTTTCGTGCTGGTATCCGGCAGCCTGCTGTTGGAAAGTTATTTCGGAATTCCGGGCATCGGACTGGTTACCTTTAATGCGATAACCTCCGGTGACCAACCCATTCTCAAGGCGGTGGTCGGCCTTACCGGCTTATTGTTTGTGCTGGCACTGATGCTCACCGACATACTCTACAGTGCGGTTGATCCCAGGGTGACCCGCCAATGACGCACACCACCTGGCAGCGTCTGAAAGATGATCGCTATGGTATTGGAGGCCTGTTCATCGTCGCGTTCTTCGCTGTCATTGCCCTGAGTGTCTGGGCCGGCCTGCTGGGCCAGGGATGGTCAGAAGTCAGCGGCAACCGCTGGGAGAGCCTCAGTGCAGCACACTGGTTTGGCACCAACCTGCTTGGGCAGGATATTTTTCAGCGCACACTTTTTGGTGCGGCAACCGCATTTGAGATCGGTCTTATCGTCACTGTTTTTTCCATCGTGCTGGGTACTGTGCTCGGTGCGCTGGCGGGTTGGTACAGTTACAGCTGGCTGGATGAAGTCATTTTGTGGATCAAAGGCGTACTCGACTCAATACCATTTTATCTGTTTGCCGCCGCGATCGCGTTCGCACTACAGGGCAACCGCTGGGCGATGCACCTGGCAATGATCATCACTTTCTGGACCACCACGGCAAGGATCGTACGTGGTGAAGTCATGCGGATAAAACAGCGGGAATTTATTGAAGCTGCACGCGCCATCGGCCTGCCCGACATCATCGTAGTGTTCCGTCACGTGTTACCAAACACCGCCCATATTCTGCTGGTACAGTCCACCATCGTGTTCGTGGCGGCCATTAAAACAGAAGTCATACTCAGTTTCCTTGGCCTCGGCATACAGGATGGTGTCAGTTGGGGCCTGATGCTGGCAGAAAGCTCGCAGGAGGTTCTGGCCGGACATTTCGGGAACTTTGTAGCCGCAAGTGTGGCACTTTTTATCATGCTGATGGGTTTCAATCTTCTCGCTGATGCCCTGCAGGACGCACTTGATACGCAGCGGGTCAACTCATGACTGACACCGCTCTGACCACCGCTCTGAATGTACAAGGTCTCAGTGTCTGGATTAAAACAGCATCAGGCAAGCAACAAATTGTAGACAACATCAGTTTCAGCATTAAAGCGGGCGAGGCCACCGGATTGGTAGGAGAGTCCGGATGCGGCAAAACCATGACGGCATTTGCAATCCTTGGCATGCTGCCTGCAGCGGGTGCCACGCTTGAGTCCGTGGCCATCGAAGTTAATGGCAGGGATATATCCAGTCTCAGCAGCGCACAGCGGCGATCTGTTCTTGGCCGCGACATTGCGATGATATTCCAGCAACCGGGCACAGCCCTGGATCCAGTGTTCACCATTGGCCAGCAGATTACAGCAGTGCACCGGCGCCACAACAGAAGTAAGAAAAACAAACACCGGCAGGCAATGCTGAATTCGCTTGCACAAGTGGGATTCGATCAGCCAGACAAGATCGCTGCAGCTTACCCTCACGAACTATCGGGAGGTATGCGACAACTGGCCATGATTGCGATGGCAACGGTTTGCAAGCCGGCCGTACTGATTGCAGATGAGCCGAGCACGGCATTAGACAGCGGCACCAGGGCACTGGTACTGAAGCAGATCAAGCGGCTGCAGACAGATCACGGCACCGCCATCCTGATGGTCAGTCACGACCTCTCCGTCATCCGGCAAAGCTGTGAAAACGTGATGGTCATGTATTGTGGCCGGGTGCTGGAGAAAACAGATTGCCAAAGCCTGTTTACCCACGCCCGACATCCGTACAGCGCTGGTTTGATTGCCTGCATTCCACAACTCAACGCCAGGTCCGCCTCAGGAGCTAAAGCCATTCCGGGTCAGGTACCTGCACCATCAGCGTTCCCCCCCGGTTGTCATTTCGCACCAAGGTGTGAGCATGCAGCTTCCCAATGTGACCTTTCAGTCCCCGGCTTCCTGGCAGAAAATGAACAGGGTAATGAACGGGGTAATGAACGGGGTGTTGCCTGTTTCAGGCCGTTGTAATGGATACATACAGCCACAATTCAAAACCACGACTGCTGGAAGTTAAAGAGCTTTCCATTAGTTTTCTCAAGCAGGCAAATGCCATAGACAGGGTCAGCTTCAAGCTGGAAGCAGGCAAGACACTTGGGCTGGTGGGGGCATCCGGTGCCGGGAAAAGCAGCATTGCCCGCGCCATTCTTGGTCTGCTTGAACCACAAGCCGGTGAAATTCTGTTTGATGGAAATAGCATCTCCAAAATGGGAAAACATCAACTTAAAGCGGCCCGCCGGCGCATGCAGATTGTATTTCAGGAACCTGCTGCTTCGCTGAGTCCCAGGCGGACGGTAGAACAGACACTGCTGGAACCGCTCAGGCATTTCGACATTGGTGACAGCAATTCCAGAAAGGACAAAATCAGTCAGACCTTGCGTACCGTCGGCCTGAACCAGGAAGTTCTGCCACGCTATCCCCACCAATTTTCCAGCGGTCAACAACAGCGTATCGCCATTGCCAGGGCGCTGATAACCGACCCGGATTTGTTGATAGCAGATGAGGCCGTATCCGCACTGGATGTCTCCGTACAGGCACAGATTCTGCAATTAATGCAATCGCTGCAACAGGAGCACGGCATCGCGTTCCTGTTTATCTCACACGACCTGGCAGTGATACGGCAAATCGCAGATGACGTGGCTGTGATGTACGCTGGCCAATTACTCGAATATTCGCCCGCCAATACATTTTTCAACCGGCCTGCTCACCCATACAGCAAGGCATTGCTGTCATTTGCCCGCTTTGATACTGCCCCGGAATTACCCATCCGTCCGCAACCTGTGCAGCACGGAACAGCTTGTATCTATGCAGGCCAGTGTGCTGATAAAATGATTGTCTGTGGACGCTTTGAACCTGAATTTCACAAAATTCAGCACAAAAAGGAATCTCATTGCGTAAAATGCCACTTATATGATGAGAAAAACACAAATGACATGTAAGAATATTTCCATCCTGGCCCTGATCCTGACGGCACTTTTGCTGACAACGGCCTGTGGCGGAACCAAGGTCGTGCGCGGTGCCGCGCCCCTTGTGCGTATGAATGAGTTGAGCCACACCGGAAATTCCATCAGCCTGCAACTAAGTATGCGTAACCTCAATGGCGTAGAGCTCGACATCCAGTCAATTGATTTTAACCTGTCTGTCGAAGATGACGAATTGTTTGCGTATAAAGGTCCGGCTGATACCAACATCACCGCCAACGGCATTGAATCATGGACAATAGAAGTCGAAGAAAGCCCGTCCAGCAAGCAACTGCTCGACAAATTACAGGCTGGAGACATCAAAAGCCTGCCCTATTCTCTCGAAGGCTCAGTAACAGCAGCCGAAGAAGGCAAGCTGCATTTCAGCCATGAAGGGCATATTTACCCTGTTCCGGGCAGACCGGGGCATTTCCGTTAATCATTAGAACTCATTCAAGGTGCACTACTACACCAGGAGCAATCCATGTCTTTACACATAAGTTTTGAACTCAGCCAATCTGACCTGGCACATTTTCGTGAAGTGATGCAACGTTCATGCGATGCGGCCAGGGGAACGCCACGAAAGGACATTATAGATAATGCAAAAAAACTGCAGGAACAGATCGACCTCTCTGACGCCACCGATTTCATCCGTGACCGCATGGCTCAACTGGAAACCCTGATCGGAATGGTAGTAGATAAGAACTGGAGCCTGACTGACGAAGATAGCGACCGGGTGCTGGCGGCTTTGTCCTACTTTTCCGAACCAGAAGACCTGATACCGGATGATATTCCCGGACTCGGCTTCCTTGATGATGCGATCATGATCGAGATCGTGTGCAACGAACTTGACCACGAAGTGCAGGCTTATAAGGAATTTGTCATATTTCGCGCTGCAGAAAGCGGCAGGCTTGGCAGTGAAGCCGTCGACTTGCAAAAATCTGATTGGCTGGAGGAACGCCGTCAGCAATTGCATTCACGTATGCGCCGCAGGCGCCGGGGCAGATCCGGTGGCGGCGGTTCGAAATCACCCTTTTCTTTACTTTGATTTCATGACCCTGAATTTTCCTGCGCGGGCAAATAACGCCTGATACGCATGTCAGCAATTCAGCACCAATATATCCTGGTTGGCATCGAAACCGACCCTACGCGCTACCACGGGGAGAATGCCAGTCGTCCGGTACTGCTGGACCGCTCTGCAGCAGAGCAGGTACTGGCACACCTGGCTGCCGACCTGGCAAAGCTGTTCCCTGCGATCAACCTTTGTTCACTGACCATGGCCGGCGCATTGTTTGACCAGACCCAGTTACTTAGCCCGGAATTTCTGGTTTACAAAGCACTGGAGACGTTGCAGCAGTCCAGCAACCCGGAGGATGATTTTCAAGCGCGCTTACTCAGTATCGGCGCAAGAAAAAACCACATGCCGCTGGACGAACTACAACCATTTGAACATATTCCTTTGGGATTGTTACTGGTATTGCCGGTGCTTGTCAGTGGTTCGGCAGACGTCATGCCTGCACTGGCGGAAGAAATGGAGCACCGCTTTCTTGAACAGGGCCAGCTATCCGCCCATTCTGCCAAGGGACTGGAAGCGCAGTTCGGAATCTCCCTGAACCATGCACGCTTTATGACCATCACCGATTTGAATGCCCTGCTGCGACTGCAACTCGAGCACTACGGCTTCCTGCCGCTGTGGGAATTGCTTGATACAGCGATCAACTCACCCGGACAAAAACTGCAAGTAACCAGCTCAGAAGGCCTCAGGTTTGAATGGCGTGACGGTGCTGTGCACAGCTTTTTTGAGTCATTTGACTGGTGGGCCCAACATGGTGGTGGTGCAGACAAACCCGCAACAGAACAACAGTTGCAAACGGCCTACGCAAACTGGTCGCGGGAATACCGTCGTTACCTGACCATGCTCACCGCCCACGGGATTCGGGTCAGTCAACACCTGCCGGGAATGGAAGATGCAGAGCTTACCGATACATTCCTGCTGGAAGAGTCCACCGCAAAACCCCAAAAGGACGCAGCGCCGGTAACAGAACACAGTGCAGATGACCTGGGAACAGTCGCTGTGAC
>Ga0164313_10005368_pt1 | contig 11338 bp, 12 predicted proteins | sample GuaBasSedimGuay4_FD_113735 | JGI IMG/M metagenome (GOLD analysis project Ga0164313, IMG submission 113735) | Subseafloor sediment microbial communities from Guaymas Basin, Gulf of California, Mexico - Guay4, Core 4569-4, 0-3 cm | ecosystem: Environmental > Aquatic > Marine > Hydrothermal vents...
GGTGGGATGATTCCCCGTCATGACTTCCACCGATGATGAAACCACACCCATTCGGCTGGGTTCCGCCGAATGAAGTATTCCAGCTGGGTATTGCAGAGGGTCAAGAAGTCCTCTACATCATCGTCAATATTCTCGGTACCCTTGAACACCAAGGGCGGCCGGTGAAGAACCAGATGGCGATTGGTCCGGTGGTCCCGGGCAATCGCCACCGGCAGAACGGGAATCCGGTAACGCACGACCAGGCGGGCCAGGCCCGCGGGTGTGGGTGCGGGTTCCCCGAAAAACGGTATCTCCAGGTTCTGGACCCGGGTGTTCTGATCCTGCAGCACGGCCACGATTCCTCCGGACCTGAGGTATCGGATCAGGGGCCCTGCCCCGGCTTCCCTGGGCAGGACGGTCATTCCCAGTCCGCGCCGGCGACCCTGCAGGAGCCTGTCGACAGGCGGGTTGCGTACCGTGCCGGTGACAACTCCCAGGCCATTCAGACCTCGCGCCTCGAGTTCCCTGGCCAGCCAGCCCCCCAGCAGTTCCCAGCAACCCAGGTGACCGGTCAGGATGAACACGCCCCTTCCAGCCGCGGCCAGATCCGCAAGAACGTCCAGCACTTGAGGCGTTCCGGCCATGGAACCGGATGCCTCGACCACCGAATCCTCCATTTCCAGAAGACGGCCGGCAGCCAAGGTGTCAAACAGGTTGAGCCCCAGGGCCTCGGCCGACTCCATCAGGAGACGCCTCCGCCCCTTGACGTCAAGTTCGGGAAACGCGCGGACCAGGTTGGCCTCGGCCACGCGCCGGTCATTCGGTCGCATCCGCACGGCCAGGCGGGCCAGGCCGGCACAAAGCCGCCGGCCCACCGTTACCGGAATCCGGTCGGACATTTGAAGCATCATCACCGCAAGCAACCAGTAAAGACGCCGGCGGACTCTTCTCCACAGAGAAATGTCACCCTCGGGCAATTGGTCCGCCCTCCCGGATTGTTCCCCAGGCAGCGTCGCGCCACCTCCTGGACCACACTTTGGCCTTTGGGTCGGGGTTCAGTCAAGCACAAGCTGTGCCACCTGTGCAACTAGCTTCAGCACAGTGGATTGAATGGTTTTTCAAGGAAGCGGAATTGATGAATGATCAGACCAGGGGATCCGCCGTCCCCATCACAGAAGTCCAGCCCTGAGGACATCATGGATGTGCAGCAGCCCCACGGGCCGGTTTTCATCGTCCGTGGCCAGCAGCAGGGTGACCGGGCCCCGTTTCCGTTGCTCCATCATGCGCAGGGCGCTGATGGCCAGCATATCGGGATTGATGGTCGTCGGCCGCTCGTTCATTGCCTGGGTGATGGGTTGGTCCAGGGCATCCTCACGTTCCAGCAGAACCCGTTTGACGTCCCCGTCCACGCACAGTCCCATCAGTTTGCCCTCGTCATCGACAACGCACACACCGCCCAGACGCTTGCCCACGATTTCCGGTAGTGACTCCCTGAGGGTCAGGCGATGGGAAACGACCGGCAGTTCATCGCCAGTATGCATCAGTTCGGAAACCTTGATCAACAGACTGCGGCCCAGGACACCGCTGGGGTGGAACATGGCGAAATCTTCCGCCCGAAAACCCCGCAGCTTGATCAGCGTCACGACCAGGGCGTCCCCCATGGCCATGGCGGTCACCGCGCTCGTGGTCGGGGTGAGGTTCAGGGGACAGGCCTCCCGATCGATGGGAGTGTGCAGCAGGATGTCGCTGACCGAGGCCACCTCCGAATCCCGGCCGCCGGTGATGGCCATGGTGGTCATGCCAAATTGCTGGCACCGGGTCAGAAGGGTCACCACTTCGGTGTTGCTGCCGCTGCGGGATATGGCAATGAGGATGTCGGAGCCCCGCACGATGCCGAGATCGCCATGGACGGCCTCGACCGGATGGATGAAATGGCTGGGTGTCCCGGTGCTGGTAAGACTGGCCGCCAACTTCCTGGCCACGAACCCCGATTTCCCCAGGCCAGTCACCAGGACACGGCCCGTGCAGGCAAAAAGGAGCCTGACGGCCCGGGCGAAATCCGCGTCCAGTCCGAGACCGACCGCTTCGATGGCTCCTGCCTCCTGGATGAAGGCGTCACGACCGAGACGGATCAGGGCATCGTCCTTGAGTTCTTCAGGGTCTGGATTCCGACGGACCGCTTCCATCATTGCAAGGTCTCCTCTTCCGCGTCGGACGACAGTTCCGCCCGGGTGGGTAGGTCTTCCTTCCGCCCCAGCCGATCCAGGGCCTGACCGTACAGCCCGGCGCTTTTCAGGACGAGGTCCACCACTTCCCGGACCGCACCGCGCCCACCTTCACAACTGGTCACATATTGGCAGTATTCCCTTATCTCGTTCGGGGCCGACGGCACCGCGACCGCGCACCCCACCTCGTACATGGCCGGCAGGTCGATCAGGTCGTCTCCCATGTAGAGGGTATCGGCGGCCTTGCATCCCGTCTCGGCCAGGATTTCCTTCAGGGCCACCACCTTGTCGAAACGGCCCAGTTTGATGGAGTCGAAACGCAATTCCCGGCAGCGACGCTGGACGATCCCGCTGTTGCGGCCCGTCAACACGGCCCGCTTGATGCCTACCAGCCTCCCCATCACCAGACCCAAACCGTCATGGCTGTGGAATTCCTTGAGTGCTTCCCCTTCAACGCTGTAGATGAGATTTCCGGGCGTAAGAACGCCATCCGCATCAAACACCATCAACCGTACCTTCGCCATCAGATCCGCCAGCTTATCCCCCACCAGGATGACTGCCTCCTGCCGGTAGTCCTCATCCGTACGGGGCGGCCAGGGCCGTGAATCATGTTTGGTTTCGTTCACGCGTTGGCCTCCAGGTACAGATTCCGGAACTTGATCAGTTCCGCCACGAGGGGTTCGAAGGCATCCAGGGGCAACTGGCTGCCGGCATCACTCTTGGCCCGTGCCGGTTCGGGATGAGCCTCCAGGAAAACCAGGTCACTGCCGGCTGCCATCCCACAACGGGCGAGCAGGGGAATGAGTTCCGGTTTGCCACCGGTCGTGGTGCCGGTGCTGCCGGGCGACTGGACCGAGTGGGTCGCATCGAAGACCACGGGATATCCCAGCTCCCGCATGATCCTGATAGAGCGGAAATCGACCGTCAGGTCACGGTAACCGAAAAAAGAACCCCGTTCGGTGAACAGGATCCTCTCACAGCCCACCTGGCGGAGTTTACCCGCGGCATGGTCCATGTCGGCCGCGGCCAGGAACTGGCCCTTCTTGACGTTGATCACGCTGCCGGTGCGGCCCGCGGCCTCCAGCAGGGAGGTTTGCCGACAAAGGAAGGCGGGAATCTGAATGACTTCGGCAACCTGGCCCACCGCGTCGGCTTCTTCGGGATGATGGATGTCCGTCAGGACCGGCACCCCCACGGCCTCCCGGATCCGGTCCAGAAGACGCAGGCCCTCATCGATACCCGGTCCGCGGTACGAATCCGAACTGGTTCGATTGTCTTTCCGGTAACTGGACTTGAAACAGAAGCCCACACCCAGGCGTTCGCAGATTGCGGCGAGGGTTTCGGCGGTCTGAAGCATCTCGTCCGGATCCTCGAGAACGCAGGGTCCGGCTATGACAAACAGGGGTTGTCCAAGGCCAACCTGGTGTTCACCCAGGATTGTGGGGGTTGCAACGGGCATGAAAACGTCCTTCCCGGAGGTGGCGCGCCTCCCTCAGCTGGCGGCGTGGTCCACGGACTGCGTCCGTGGAGGATTGGAATGGGCACAGGCCGAGGCCACGAATTCACGGAACAGAGGGTGGGGACGGCCGGGCCGGGATTTCAATTCCGGATGGAACTGAACGGCGATGAAAAACGGATGATCGGGCAACTCCATGATCTCCACCAGCCTGCCGTCCGGTGACAGTCCCGAAAACAGGACGCCGGCCTTTTCGAACTGTTCCAGGTACTTGTTGTTCACTTCGTAGCGGTGCCGGTGCCGTTCGCTTATCTCCAGTTCACCGTAACACGCAAAAGCCACGCTGTCCGGCACGATGTGGCAGGGATAGGCCCCCAGGCGCATGGTTCCGCCCTTGTTGGCGATGCCCCGCTGTGCCTCCATGAGATGGATCACCGGGTGCGGCGTTTCCGGGGTGAACTCCGCGGATCCCGCCATTTCCAGACCGACCAGGTCGCGGCCGATCTCGATCATGGCGCACTGGAGCCCCAGGCAGATCCCCAGGAAAGGCACCTTGTTCTCCCTGGCGAACCGGATGGCGTTGACCTTGCCCGGAATGCCCCGGTCGCCGAAACCGCCGGGCACCAGGATTCCATGGATGTCGGCGAAGATCTCCGCCAGGCGCCGGTCCCCCACGTCGTCCCCCTCGAGGCTTTCCGAATCGATCCACACCTGTTCCACTTTCACGTGGTGGGGAATGCCGGCGTGGATGAAGGATTCGATGATGCTCTTGTAGGCATCCTTCAGTTCGGTGTACTTGCCGACGATGGCGATGCGCACGGTCCCGGTCGGATTGAGGACGGCGTGCACCATCTTTTCCCATTCGGCCAGGTCAGGCAGTTCGGTCTCCAGCCCCAGATGATCGCAGAGCAACACGTCGAAATTCTGGTCGTGAAGATTCAGCGGGACCTGGTAGATGCTCCCCACGTCGAGTGCCTCGAAAACGTGATCCACATTCAGATTGCAGAACAGGCCGATCTTTCGCCGGGCATCGTCCCCGATGGGCCGCTCGGAGCGGCACATGAGAAAATCGGGCTGGATGCCGATGCTTCGCAGTTCGCGCACCGAATGCTGGGTGGGCTTGGTCTTGATCTCGCCGGCGGCGGCGATGTAGGGAACCAGGGTCAGGTGCACCGAGACGGTGTCCTCGCGCGGCTGCTCCAGGCGGAACTGCCGGATGGCTTCCAGAAAGGGAAGGCTCTCGATGTCACCCACGGTTCCGCCGATTTCCGTGATGACCACATCGACTTCGGGATTTTCCTGCGCCGGCAGCATGATGCGCCGCTTGATCTCGTCCGTCACGTGGGGAATCACCTGAACCGTGCGGCCGAGGTATTCCCCCTTCCTCTCCTTGGTCAGGATCGTCTCGTAAACACGCCCGCAGGTCAGGTTGTTGATCTGTGACAGGTTCACATCGGTGAACCGTTCGTAATGCCCGAGGTCGAGGTCGCACTCCGCCCCATCGTCGAGGACAAAAACCTCGCCGTGCTGGAAGGGACTCATCGTGCCCGGGTCCACGTTAAGGTAGGGATCGAACTTCTGAAGGATGACGTTCAGACCGCGCGCCTTGAGAAGAGTGCCCATGGAAGCGCAGGCGATCCCCTTGCCCAGGGCCGATACCACACCGCCGGTCACGAATATGAACTTGGCCATTCCAGTTTCTCCCCGGTTCACGACTCTTGTTGTTGACGCCAAAGACCCCGGACGAATTCCAGGTCCGCCGGCGTATCCACTCCCACGGGCGCGTTGGCGATTTCCAGCACCTTGATGCGCATCCCGTTCTCAAGAGCGCGCAATTGTTCCAGCCCTTCAGTTGTTTCCAGAGGCATACGGTCCAGGGCCAGGAACCGCAGCAGGGCCGTCCTGCGAAAAGCGTAAATGCCGACGTGCCTCAGGGCCCGCCGGTGGGCCTGGGTCTCGGTCCCAGGGAAAATACCGGGAATCGGCGCCCGAGAAAAGTACAAAGCCTGCCGGTGCCCACCCAGGATCACCTTGACGTTGTTGGGATCCCGCCACGAGGCGGCATCGGCAAAGGGGTGGGCGCAGGTTGCCATGTCGAGGTCTGGATCATCCTGCATGGCCGCAATGAGCCGGTCCACGTCCCGGCTGTCGAGAAGAGGTTCGTCGCCCTGAAGGTTGAGAATGATGTCGGCCTCGTGCCGGGAGGCCACCTCTCCGACCCGGTCCGTACCCGTGGGATGGTCACCGGTCATTTCACACTCGAAACCCGCGGCCAGGACGGCATCCCGGATCCGGTCGTCGTCGGTGGCCACGATGACCTTGTCCGCACGAACGATGGCCGCGGCGTTTTCGGCCACCCGAACGATGAGCGGCCGGCCCTCGAGATCAGCCAGGGCCTTGCCGGGAAACCGCATCGAGCCGAAGCGGGCCGGAATGACCACCAGCACTGCCTGGGGTCCGGTTTGCGATTCTCGCGCCACGGTCGTTCCTCCCTGAAACAAGAGAAGCCCGCCCCCGAGGGGGCGGGCTTGATCTCACCGGTTGCTTTCACCGGCCAGCCATCATCTAGAAAGGCTGGATGTTGACCCGCTTCTTGGATCCTCGGAAATCCTGGTACTCCACCGTGCCGTCGATCAGGGCGAACAGGGTGTCGTCCCCACCCTTCCCGACGTTCTTGCCCGGATGAATCCGTGTTCCGCGCTGCCGCACGATGATCGTGCCGGCGCGTACGGCCTGCCCGCCGAAACGCTTCACGCCCAGGTGCTGGGCGTTGCTGTCCCGCCCGTTCCTGGTTGACCCGCCTGCTTTTTTATGAGCCATGGTGTTGTGCTCCTTTAACCGTTGATCCCGGTGATCTTGATCTCGGTGAAGGCCTGGCGATGGCCGTTCTTGCGACGGTAATTCTTCCGACGCTTCTTCTTGAAGACCACGATCTTGCGGCTGCGGCCATGACCGATGATCTCGGCGGCCACGGACGCACCCTCCACGTGGGGAGTGCCGACCTTGACATCTTCACCATCGGCGAACATCAGGACCTCGTCGAAGGTCACGCTGTCGCCCACCTCGTTATCCAGCAGGGGCACCTGAAACTGGAGGTCCGGTTGCACACGAAACTGCTGGTTCTTGATCTTGACTACGGCGTACATCGCGTTATCTCTCCGCTGGCTGACACGCCCCGTATCCGGGGTTCACACAAAGATGCCCGTCGGGGAGACTGCTAACGGCCTCCCTGGGGCGAACTGCAAGCGCATATAATAAGCGTCCATACCCGGATTCGTCAAGGAACCGGGTGATTTTTCCCAAAATCGCCCCCCTGCCCCTTGGCCCCCTCCCAGGTTGACATCTGGCAGGAACTTCGTAGAGTATGCGGACGAATACATAATCGGCCACGCGCCCTTTTTACCTGAAAACAGGAGAATTCCCCCAAATGAGTGATAGCAAGCAATTCAAGGTCATCATCGTGGGTTCCGGACCCGCCGGCTACACGGCCGGACTCTATCTCGGCCGCGCCAACATCCCCAATCTTCTGTTCGAGGGTGAGCAGCCCGGCGGGCAATTGACCATCACGACCGAGGTCGAAAACTACCCTGCCTTCCCCGATGGCATCCAGGGCCCGGAACTGATGGAGAAATTCAAGGCCCAGGCCGAGCGGTTCGGAACAGTGATCAAGAGCGAAACCGTGAAGACCATCGACATGGGTTCGCATCCATTCAAGGTGACCACCAGCGCTGGGGAATACACCGCGCCCGCCGTGGTCATCGCCTCGGGCAGCAGCGCCCGCTGGCTTGGCATGCCCGGCGAGGAAGCATTTTTCGGCAAAGGCCTGAGCGCCTGCGCCACCTGTGACGGCTTTTTCTTCAACGGTCAGGAAATTGCCGTCGTCGGCGGCGGAGACACCGCTCTGGAAGAGGCCATCTACCTGACGAACTTTGCCACCAAGGTGACCCTGATCCACCGGCGGGACGAATTGCGCGGGTCGAAGATCATGCAGGATCGCGCGATCAACCATCCCAAGATCGAAATCGCCTGGAACAGCGTCATCGAGAGCTACCTTCCCGATGAAAACGGCAACCTGGTCGGACTCAAGCTGAAGGACACCCAGGACGGATCGTTGCGCGACCTGGCGGTGACGGGCTGCTTCATCGCTATCGGCCACACGCCCAACACCGCTTTCCTGGATGGTCAGCTGGACATGGATGAGAACAAGTACCTGATCACCAAAGGGGACCGCACCGCGACCAACGTCGAAGGCGTGTTCGCCTGCGGCGACGTGCAAGACCATTACTACCGTCAGGCGATCACCTCGGCGGGGACCGGCTGTATGGCCGCTATCGAGGCTGAGCGGTGGTTGGGGGAAAAAGGGCTGTAGATCCACCACGCAGGAAGGGCCACCAGGACGGACCACACCCGCTCCCCGCTTAGGCTTCACATGCGCTGGGAGCGGGTGTGGTCCGTCCTGGTGGCCCTTCCTGCGTGGTGGATCTACCACTCTTCCACCCAACCCCCACCCACCCTCTGTGGCACGGGGTTTGTTCCTGGCCCTGCCGCGCCCTGATACACAAAGATCCGGCAGGGGGGCTGATAGAGACTCCTGTGGTGCATCGCGAAGCGCTAAGCCACGGGAGTCTCTATCAGCCCCCCTGCCGGATCTTTGTGCATCAGGGCTTTTCGCGAATCAGGGTCAGGAACTCCCCCCGAGTCTTGGGATCGTTCTTGAAGCAACCGAGCATCTCGCTGGTTACCGCGTAGCTGTTTTGTTTCTGGATGCCGCGCATCATCATGCACAGGTGCTGCGCATGCAGGACCACCGCGACACCTAGAGGTTCGAGGTTCTCCATGAGGCAAGTGGCGATCTGGGCGGTCATCCGTTCCTGCACCTGGAGTCGGCGGGCGAAAGTATCCACGACACGCGCCATCTTCGAGAGGCCGACGATCTTGCCGTTGGGAATATAGGCCACGTGGGCCTTGCCGAAGAACGGCAGCATGTGGTGTTCGCACATACTGAAAAAATCGATGTCGTTGACCAGGATCATCTCCTTGCCCTCCGCTTCGAACAGGGCGCTGCGCACCAGGGCGCCGGGATCCTCATCGTAGCCACCGGCAATTTCTTTCCAGGCCTTGGCCACGCGCTCGGGCGTCTTCAGCAGACCTTCGCGCTGGGGATCCTCACCGATCTGGACCAACATTTCTCGAATCAGCTTTTCCATGGTGGGACTCCTGTTACTCCTGGTCGTTCCTTGCAGGGTGCAATGTCACGGGTCATACCGCGGGATCCTCTTTCATCCCGGCCGATCACCATTGCTGCCAGCAAGGGAAAAATCAAAGATTAAGGGTGTTTCACTTCCCGTCAAGGGTTCCGGAACCCGAACACTCTACCGGTATGTTCCCTGCACTACCTGCACGGGCAATGTCCATTTCATGCAGATTGCCCCAAAAAGGGCCGAACGGCGCCCGGTGTTGAAGAATCGCTCCCCCCGATTCCAGACCCGGATCGCCACGGCCCTTTTTTTTCATGGGAATTGTCCCGGAAACCATACTGGGCCCTCGGGATCGCTGAACGGTCCTTCTTCCTTGCCTGTAAATTGTTGAAATTACTAATCATTATCACTGTATTTTCCGCCTTGCTTTGGATACCTCAAAAACTACTTTTGCTTCAGATAAAACGTTTCGACCCAGCTTTGGTCCCGTTCCAGACAAGGAGCCCGCCGTGGGAAACAAAATTGTCTACGTCAAGGAGCTAGCTCCCCTGACGAAGCTGTTCGAGATCGAGGCCGACCATATCGCCAAACGCGGCAAGGCCGGCCAGTTCATCATCCTGAGGGTCAACGATGAAGGTGAACGCATCCCCCTGACCATCGCCAACCGGAATCCCGACAAGGGCACCATCACGCTGGTTTTCCAGGAAGTCGGCAAGACCACCGAAATGCTGGGCCAGCTGGATGTCGGCGACGAGATCCACGACCTGGCCGGTCCCCTGGGCATGGCCACGGAGATCCCCACCGGCAAGACCGTGGTGTGCGTGGGCGGCGGCATCGGCAACGCGGTGGTGTGGCCCCAGGTGCAGGCGCTCAAGGAGGCGGGCAACAGGGTCATCGCGATTCTCGGCGCCCGCACCAAGGAACTTCTCATCCTTGAGGAAGAAATCACCGCCCTGTCCGACCTGACCATCATCACCACGGACGACGGCAGCTACGGTCGCAAGGGAATGGTCACCCACGCCCTGGTCGATCTTATCGAGGAGGGGGAAAAAATCGATGAGGTCATCACCATCGGACCCGTCGTGATGATGAAGTTCGTGTGCAAGACCACCGAACCGTTCGGCATCCCCACCCAGGCCTCGTTGAATCCGCTCATGGTGGACGGGACCGGGATGTGCGGGGCCTGCCGAGTGACGGTGGACGGAAAAACCAGGTTCGCCTGCGTGGAGGGACCCGAGTTCAATGGCCACCAGGTCGATTTCGATGAACTGATCTCCCGTCTGGCCTACTACCAGCCGGAGGAACGAATCTCCCTGGAAAACTACCATCGTTGCCGCATGGATGAAGCGGCCGACAACCTTCAAAGCAGCGAGTAAAGGAGGACCGGCATGAACGACACACCCAAAAAACCCAAGAAGGTCCTCAACAGATCGAAGGTAAAGGTTCCCATGCGGGAGCAGGCTCCCATGGACCGGATCATGAACTTCGAGGAAGTCCCCCTGGGGTACAACGAAACCGAAGCCCACCAGGAAGCCCTGCGGTGCATCGACTGCAAGAACAAACCCTGCGTGGCGGGTTGTCCTGTCGGCATCGACATCCCCGCCTTCTTGAAGCTGGTGGGCCAGAAGGATTTCGAGGGTGCCCTGAAGAAGATCAAGGAGAAGAACTTCCTGCCGGCCATCTGCGGTCGGGTCTGTCCCCAGGAAGACCAGTGCGAGATGGTCTGCACGCTCAACAAGCCCGACAAGGGCCGTGAACCCGGCGGCGTCGGCCGGGTGGAACGTTTCCTCGGCGACTACGCCGTGGAGCACAACCTGGACATCATGCCGGATATTGCTCCGGCGACCGGCAAGACCGTGGCGGTCATCGGATCGGGACCCGCCGGCCTTACCACGGCCAGCGACCTGATCCAGAAGGGTCACGAGGTCACCGTGTTCGAGGCCCTGCACAAGCCCGGCGGCGTGCTGTTCTACGGCATCCCCCAGTTCCGGCTGCCGAAGGAGATCCTCCTGAGGGAAATCAGCGGACTGGAGAAAATGGGCGTGAAGTTCGTCATGAACTACCCCGTGGGAAAATCCGAAAGCCTGGACAGCGTCCGCGAGCGTTTTGACGTGGTGTTCATCGCCACCGGGGCCGGGCTGCCCTGGTTCCTGGGCATCCCCGGCGAAAATCTCAATGGTGTGTACAGCGCAAACGAATTTTTGACCCGTGTCAATCTGATGGGTGGTTACAAATTCCCCGACGGATCGGACACCCCGGTCAAGAAGATCAAGAAGATCGCCGTCATCGGCGCGGGCAACACCGCCATGGACAGCGCCCGGACGGCCAAGCGCCTGCGGCCCGAGATCGTGTACCTGGTGTACCGTCGCAGCCGGCTGGAAATGCCCGCCCGGATCGAGGAGATCCATCACGCCGAACAGGAAGGGATCGACTTCAACCTTCTCCACTCCCCCATCGAGATCATCGATGACGGGAAGGGA
>Ga0164313_10005369_pt1 | contig 11338 bp, 7 predicted proteins | sample GuaBasSedimGuay4_FD_113735 | JGI IMG/M metagenome (GOLD analysis project Ga0164313, IMG submission 113735) | Subseafloor sediment microbial communities from Guaymas Basin, Gulf of California, Mexico - Guay4, Core 4569-4, 0-3 cm | ecosystem: Environmental > Aquatic > Marine > Hydrothermal vents >...
AATCCTATCCGTAAATACATCGCCTAAAGCCACAAGCTCCAGGTTTGGCCCTGCATCCAAAAAGTTAAGGGCAGCTCCGGTACCGCGTCCACCGCAGCCAATTAATCCGGCTTTTATAACACTACCGTCGGGTGCCTGATCTAACAATTCAGGTGGTTCATTGATTGCTTTTGTTTTTTTATCGGTTGAACAAGCTGATATGAAAGCTGCAGCTCCGACTGTACCGATAGTAGCTTTTGTTATAAAATCTCTTCGTTTTAAAACTTTCAGGTTCATCCTTATTAAAGTTTTCTAGATTATTAATTGCATATAATATATACGACACGCGCACAAGGAAATTACAGAAAATATAGGTGAATCAAAAATTTCTGGAAGACCTTAACAAAAATAGGTGCAATATGCTTCTCGCCCTGACTATACTCTTCCATTAGTTGCATTTGATCCCATCAACAGCGCATTAATATGTTATTCCTATTGCCCAATTGAGGGTTCTTTATATATTTGCATTATAGAATCACGCATTTCGGAAATGCACGTTTCGGAAACATGCGATGTTAATAAATAATTCAGATATGAAGTTCTATAACCGTAAAAAAGAAATATCTCAGTTGAAGGAGATACAAAAACTATCTCTTAGAAACGCTCAGCTCACTGTAGTTACAGGCCGCAGACGCATTGGAAAAACACACCTGCTTTTACATGGAACCGTTGGTCAGCCTACCCTTTACTTCTTTGTTGCCCGGAAGGCAGAGAGTTTTCTTTGTCAGGACTTCCAGCAAGAGATTCAGGATAAATTAGGCATCCCGATCCTGGGCGAGATCAGTAGCTTTGGAAAGTTGTTCGAGTACTTGATGCTATATTCAAAAGATAAATCATTCAATCTCATAATCGATGAATTCCAAGAGTTCTATCATATCGCACCTTCCGTTTTCAGCGAAATGCAGCATCACTGGGACATCAATAAGGATGAGAGCAAGATTAACCTGATCGTCAGCGGCTCGGTTTTCAGTATGATGCATAAGATCTTTGAGAATTCAAAAGAACCATTATTCGGACGAGCTACCCAAATGATGAAAATTCGTCCATTTGAAACATCCATCTTGAAAGAGATCCTTTCCGATCACTACCCTTCCTGGACACCAGACGACCTTCTCGCCCTTTTTTGTTTTACAGGGGGTGTGGCCAAGTATGTCCAGATGTTTATGGATGGAGGGGCATATTCAAAGCAATCAATGATCAATTTGATGATAAAAGAAGACTCACTTTTTTTGCCGGAGGGAAAAAGCATGCTGATTGAAGAGTTCGGTAAGGAATATGCAATCTACTTCACCATTTTATCTGCTATTGCCCGTGGTGAGAACACCAGGAGGAAGATTGAAGCTGTCGTCTTACGCGAGATTGGCGGCTATTTAACAAAAATGGAGCGCGATTACAGCCTGATATCCAAAACAATCCCCATTTTTTCAAAGGTCGAAACCAAGAACGTACGATATACCATAGAGGATAATTTTTTGACTTTCTGGTTCCGTTTTATATACAAATACAGCCACATCATCGAAATTAGAGGATTCAGGGAATTAAAAGAAATCATTTCCCGGGATTACTCTACCTATAGCGGTAAAATCCTTGAACGCTATTTCCGCAATAAGTTCATCGAAGAGAAAAATATTACAAGGATTGGCGGATACTGGGACAGAAAAGGGGAGACAGAAATTGATTTGATCTCAGTTAATGAAATTGAAAAGAGGGCTGAAATTATCGAGGTGAAGCGGAATGCCGATAACATTGAACTGGAAAAGCTTAAAGAAAAAGGGTATCATTTCAAAAGGGCAACAGGACAGTTGAAGGATTACCAGATTACTTTCAGGGGACTATCTATGAGTGATATGTAATTCGTGCCGGGTAAGAATCGTTGAGTCAAAGTCAAAGTCAAAAGTTAACATTTGCTTGATGCTTGCTTCAGCTAGCGGTTCCTGTCAAGATGGCCCGCTTGGAACTCACACCCTATAAGTGAATGAGATGAGTGACAAACAAAAAGCCGGGCGAGCTTTCAATACTGAAATTATGAGATGTGATGTCGTAGATCTGGATTGAAATTTTACGGTCAACCTTAAACCACTTAATATGGTTTAATCAGGATAGGCTTTATTTTGTTACGGAATAATTACATGTTGCAAAACAAAAAAAAATCTGAATCTCTCACGAGTTCAATCCCATTCATATTTTAGATTAGAATTAAATAATTGTTGAAATGCAACTTTCGAACAATTTATTCCGTAATCATATCCTGTAGTATTTATTTATATTCATGTACCCCTTATATAATCCTTAAAAACCAGTATGAAAACCCTCAACATTATTGCTTGCACCCTGGTGCTTAGTTTCCTCTTTTACTCCTGCGAAAAAAATGAATCTGCTCCCGTAGTGGTCGACCAGACATTCTCAATAGCTGAGAACAGTCCTTCTGGCACTATCCTTGGAACTGTTGATGCCTCTGATGCTGACGAGGGCCAGATAGTTTCGTTTGAAATCATAGATGGTAATGAGGAAGAATCCTTTTTTATAAATTCGGAAACTGGAATTTTATCAGTCGCTAATCCCACTGGGTTAGACTATGAATCCAACACTGAAATTATATTCAAAGTCGCTGTATCCGACAACCATAAAAAAGACCCTCTGGAGTCAACAGCTAATATCCAAGTCAATCTTATTGATGAAAATGAGTTTGCTCCAGTTATCAAACCACAGGTTTTTGTGCTAGATGAAAATTCAGTAACCGGTTATATGTTTGGGACCATTGTGGCCTCCGATGAAGATTCACATCAGGTGATACAATACTCCATTGTGGAGGAGAGTGATAGAGGATACTTTCATCTAGATCCTATTTCTGGTGATCTGTCGGTTAAGGATTCTGCTGCCTTCGATTTTGAGACCAACCAGAAATTCAGCCTTGATATTGAGGTGTCAGATGGGCATGAACATCCCAAGACAGCTCTGGCTACCGTAACTGTAAATATCAATGATGTCTTAGAGATCACCGATGGTCTTGTTGCATATTTTCCTTTTAACGGGAATGCAAATGATGAATCAGGTAGTGGTATACAAAGTCAAGTCTTTGGTGCTACGCTCACAGAGGACAGGAATGGAAAATCAGGAAGCGCATATTCATTTGATGGAATAGATGACTACATCACATTAAACAATGACAGTCAGCTGCATTTTGAGGAATCAGACTTTTCAATTTCGGTATGGGTGAAATTAGCATCTCAGGAGATTAAATGGCAGGGTATAATATCAGCGTATAACTCAAGTAGAGATAACAGGGAATTCATTATTGCAGTAAACAACGTCTTTGACTCTACCTATTTCAAAATTTATGATCAGGGAGGCAGCCAGGGAGACCTTATCTGGTTCGAAAAAACCTGGGAATGGCAAATGATAACCGTCACTAAAAATACAAGCAGTATCAAAGCTTATATCGATGGTGCATTTCTTAAAGAAGCTCAGATAACTTCCACTATATCAAATACAGCTACCCGAATCATGTTTGGGGCTATTGATAAATCTATCTCATCACCTGATGCATTCTATGAAGGTGTTATCGATGACATCTACATACATAGACGAGTGCTTGAGGATTGGGAAGTGAAAAATCTCTACCAAATGAAATAGAGTTGTAACTATCTACTTTTTAAACATATAGAAAGCCTTCCAAAATCATGGAGGGCTTTTTCATTATTCTATCCTTTTTATTGTTAATTTAAGTTCGAACTAACAACTAAATATGGACCTCTTGAAAAAGAGTTCAAAAAATCAATAAACATGACACACAGAAGGGATTTTATCAAAAAAAGCGTTCTCGGTACCGCTGGTTTAACCATTGGAGGAATGGGATTCAGTGCAAAATCCTATGCTTCAATTATTGGAGCAAACGACCGTTTCCGGATTGCTGTTTGCGGTGTAAATGGCCGCGGCAAAAGTCATATCAATGGATTTGGCGGACAAGAAAATGTGGAGATTGTATACCTGGTGGATCCAGACAGTTTGATTCTTGAGAATCGCGTAAATCAGTTGCGTGAAAAAGAAGAAGGCATTAGTTCCAATGTAAAAGGGGTTACGGATGTACGAAAAGTACTCGACGATCCAACCATTGATGCCATCACTGTGGCAACTCCCAATAGTTGGCATTCACTTATGGTAATCTGGGCAGCACAGGCGAAGAAACATATCTACGTTGAGAAACCTGCAAGCCATGATATTTATGAGGGGCGGGTAGCACTGGCTGCAGCAGAAAAATATGGAATAGTTGTTCAGCATGGCACTCAACGACGAAGCGATCCCGACTGGGCTAAACAAGTTTCTGATGTTCGATCTGGAAAGTATGGCAAAATGGTGGTTTCGCATGGATTTGCATGTAAACCTCGTCAGGGTATTGGTTTTGAATCCAACTCAGCTCCTCCTGACAATCTGGACTGGAACCTGTGGAAAGGTCCGGCAGTTATTGATAAATATCACAAAAATCTGGTGCATTACAACTGGCATTGGTTCTGGGGAGTAGGAAATGGGGAATTGAACAACCAGGGAACCCATCAGCTTGATGTGGCTTACTGGGCACTTGATCCTGAGGTTGAAAACACACATCCTAAACGTGTGATGGCAATTGGTGGAAGGTTCTCATGGGAAGATCAAGGCGAAACACCCAACACGATGTTTGCTCTTGCCGAATTTGCCAACGGTCAACAGGTCTTTTTCAATGTTAGAAATGTGAACTATGAAGGCTACGAAAGAGAAGTAACAAACCGGTTCTATTTTGAGGACGGAGGCAGGCTTAGTGGCGGGGAATATATACCTCACAACGGAAGTCAGCCCAGGGATGTACCCATCAAAGAAGTAGAGATCAGACCGGGAGGTGCTTTTGGAAGTTTCGTTGCTGCATGTCGTGCCAATGACCCATCAATGGCCAATGGTAATATGTATGACGCCCATTTTAGCTGCGCACTTGGCCACCTGATGAATAACTCATACCGGCTGGGTAAAAAAGTGCCTTTCAATGCCAAAGCAGGTAAGTTTGGTGACAATTCGGTGGCCTATGAAGAATATATGAAAGTTCACTCCATTGCCCGCGACGGCATGGGTGTACCTGAAGACAAAGCTGAATATGTGGTTGGACCCTGGCTGGAATTTGATGGTGAATCAGAGCAGTTTATCGGGGACCATTCTGTTGAAGCAAACAAATTGCTTAGGGATCCACGCAACGCTGAATTCGACATACCTTCACCCAAATCAGTTTAAAGAGAAATAATCAGATTTCATTAATAGATTAAAGTATTATTCTTTCAACTCTCCGGTTAAGGGTTCAACCTGTTGTATTTCAGGTAACCTTATGTGCCAAAAACATGACAAAGTCATGATATTTTGTCATGCAGCTAGATCATCTCATTAAATTTTTCTTATTTGTATGTTGCATTAGCAACCATGTAAACATCGAGCAAAATAATTATTATGAAGCAAAACCGCCGTAACTTTTTGAAATCAGCCTCCATTGTTTCAGCCGGAGCAATTTCCTTAAATTCATGCAGTTCTGATCCTGTAAATCAAGTCGTTGATTACGCTGTACTGGATGAAATTCTTGCAAAACCGGTACTAAAAAAAGAGTTATTTCCTGATCCGGTTATAATTGAAACATTGGAGTTACTGCGTTTTGAAAATAACTTCCTTTGTAGGGTTCGTTCTACGGATGGTGCTGAAGGTATTTCAGTGGGAAATAATGCCCAGCTGCAATCGGTCTGGCCCATATTCAATGTGAGATTACAACCTTTTTACATTGGTAAGGATGCACGCGATTTGGAAAATATATTTGAAGAGCTTTATGTATACAGGAGTAATTATAAACTGCAAAACCTTGCACTCTGGGTTCCATGGGCGACCATTGAATTTGCCATATTAGATATGCTCGGAAGAATTGCAAACAAATCAATTGGCGAATTAATTGGTGAAATACACAATCCAACTATTGCCGTGTACAGGGCAAATAATTATCGGGGAGATTCGGCAGAAGAGTCATTGGAATCCATCAAAGAGAATGTTGAAAACTCTCAGGCCAGGGCTGTAAAGTTTAAAGTAGGTGGTCGAATGAGCAAAAACGAAGACTATCCTCCCGGGCGAACAGAAAAATTAATTCCAATGGTAAGGGAAGCATTTGGAGACGAGATGACAATTTATGCAGATTCCAATGGATCATACGATGCCAGAGAAGCCATCAGGATTGGTAAAATAGTAGAAGAGTACAACTATGATTTTTACGAAGAACCGGTTCGTTTTGATTGGTACCATGAAACAAAAGAGGTAGCTGACGCTTTGAAGGTACCTATTGCAGGTGGGGAACAGGAGCCCAGTATGCGTAATTTCAGGTGGTTAATCGGTAACCGTGCATTGGACATCGTTCAACCTGACATGTTTTATTTTGGCGGAATGATTCGCTCCATGAAAGTAGCCAGGATGGGTGAAGCTCTTGGAATGCAATGTGTGCCTCATATTTCTAACTCTGGGATCGGCTACTTATATATGATGCACTTCATTTCAGCTGTACCGAATGCCGGCCCATATCATGAGTTTAAAGGTTTTAACAAGGATATTCCTTTGGAATGCAGCACATCGAAACTGGTAAGTGAAAGCGGAGTTGTAACAGTTCCTTCGGGGGCGGGACTTGGTGTAGAGATTGATCCTGATTTTATTGCAAAGCATAAGAAATTAACCGTCTGAAGTAATTTTAAATTTAAACAGGTATGAAAACAATTTTCGCATCAATTTTCATGATGCTCTCAATGGCTGGCTTTTCTCAAAAAAAAGAACATTTATTCAATGGTAAAGATCTTAAGGGTTGGACAATATACGTGGAAGATGACACCATTGACCCCGATGAATTTTATTATGTCAATGATGGCGTCATTGAAACAGTTGGCGTTCCAAACGGGTACATTAGAACCAATAAGAAATATTCAAATTATCATCTGCATATTGAATGGCGTTATCCTGAAGAGCCCACAAACAGTGGGGTTTTTCTACATACCACCAAACCTGATAAAATTTGGATTACTCATTACCAGGCACAGTTAAAGCATGAGAATGCGGGCGATTTTATTGTACATGGCGTGGGGGTAAGTGCAACCCTGAATGACACTGTTTATGTGTCGACTGAGACTGTTAAACCCCTTATTACCAAAATGAATGATTCTAACGAGAAAAAGGCTGGTGAATGGAACAGTTATGACATCACCTGCAAGGGCAATACAATTGAAATAAAAGTGAACGGGTTGCTTCAGAATATAGCAACCAACTGTTCTCTGACCAAAGGTGCAATTGGAATGCAGGCCGAAGGATCAAAAATTCAATTCCGAAACTTGTGGATCAAAAAAATCAAATAATAATCATTCAATAAAATTATGATTCTAAACGATCTCCAAATCAGAGAAAATCTTCAAGAAACCTACGGCGACATTTATACAGAAGAAGCTCTTTCAGCCCTCTCCTCCTTAGCTCATTTTAACAGTGAAATTGAAGAGGTGATGACCTCGCGAATTAAAAGAAGGGCAGCGCGTCAGCAACATAAAAAGAGGATATCATTTCTTGATGAGGAGAGTAAAATTTCTCGCACAAATATTCGGGTAGGGGATGCCCGTAAAGGCAATTTTGAAGGGAGTGTGATACCCCCTGATCTTCAATGCCAATGGATACAGGGTACTGGCCCGGCTGCAAAACCAAATGCTCCCGTCGATACAAGTATCCGTAATGTGGCCTATGGACTGCTTTCAGGCGCGGATGGATGGATGTTTGATGGTGAAGATGCAGTGGGACAAGTTACAACCATGTCATTGGATAACCAGCGTAACCTGAAACTGGCCATCAAGGAAGATGCTCTGTTTATGAAGGTTGCAAAGGGGGTGACAGATGAAATGAACCAATGGGCGATGGGTTTCTTTGGGCACACCATCATTAGCGATTGGAAAAAGCAACTCAGTTTTACAACGAAAATATTTCGCGTCCGGGGGCTCCATCTCGCTGACCGTCACATCCGCGATGCCCAGGGAAAGGCCATGGCTGCATCGGTAGTTGATATGACCCTGTATGTGGTAAATAACTATAAAGAGCTGCAAAAAAGGGGTTCCTCTGTTGTGTTGTACTTGCCTAAAATACAGACGGCCGGGGAGGCCGCACTCTGGAATGAAATGATCACTGCATTAGAGAACAGGATCGGATTGAAGGAGGGAACCGTGAAAGTATATGTACTTGTAGAACAACTGGAAGCCACCTTTCAACTGATGGAAATCAGGGCGGCTCTGGGAACTCATTTTGTAGGATATAACACAGGTCGGTGGGATTACATTAACAGCGTGGCAGATGCAATGTCGTGGGATAAGGATTTCATCAACCCCAATATTGAAGAGATTGTCATGACTTACGGATATATGGCCAAATACGAGGACCGTGTAAGGCGTGCTGTAAATACACCCGACGTCCATGGTAATTTTGCACTGTGGCAGGGGGGAATGGAACCTAATATTCCGGTTGGATCAGCTGAAGGCATATCGGTGAGCATGAAAAAGGCGGTAGCAGGGGCTGAACGGGAACAAAGAGCCGGGGCCAGCGGGAAGTGGGTTGCCCATTGGAAAATGGTACATATCGTACGACCTGTATGGGAGAATGTCGGAGAGCTGAATCAACTGGGAAGAGCGTTCCCACCGCTTACTTATACTCAACAGGATGCTGATGATCTGATCCTTCTTGAAGAAGCGAGCACAACTATTCGCGGTGCACGAAACCTGTTGAGTGTTGCTTTGCAATATGGGAATGCTTTTGGACAGGGAATGCAGGCGGCTGCGTTAAAACCGGCAGATTTCTTTGGCAATGAGGATATATTATACCTGATGGAGGATATGGCCACGGGCGAAATCAGGCTGAGTATTCTATGGGAATGGATTCATAAAGGGGCAATACTCACTGAAGATGATGTGGAAACAGGAAATAATGCAGGGGATGTTTTTTCAGCTTCCCTGTTTGAGAGATTGCTCACGGAAGAATATGAAAAGTTACTCAAAGCTGATACCAGGGATGTATACGACACTTCGAAGGCCACCACACTGCCCATTTCGCGCGAGATTGTAGCTGTTTATACCCTTGAAGAGGTTAAAATGCCCTGGTTTATTGACTTGCTTAACATTAACCTTAACAACACGAGTCTGGAACTGGCAAAGGCTAGAATCAGAATGTACATAACTGCCTATAAAAAGGATGGGTCGCGTATCATTGAAAACCTCGACTTTATTTTGCAGGCTTAACTCTGTCAGGATTTAAACCCTTAAACTAACTCATATGTCAGAAGGAATACTTGCCTTATTTGCCGTTATCCCTATCGCAGCTATTTTTATTTTAATGGTTGGTTTTCGCTGGCCTGCCACCAGGGCTATGCCTCTTGCGTTTGGCCTTACTTTTTTACTTGTTCTCCTTGTATGGAAAACGCCTTTAAACTGGGTGTTGGCATCAAGCCTGAATGGAGTGGTAATCGCATTAAAAATTATCATCATAGTATTTGGAGCACTGACATTGCTTTTTACCCTCAGGGAGAGCGGTGCTTTGGCAGCCATTAACCGGGGTTTTATATCCATCTCGCCCGACAGAAGGGTTCAGGCCATTATTATAGCCTGGCTTTTTGGTGCCTTTATTGAAGGCTCAGCAGGATTTGGTGTCCCGGCTGCACTGGTGGCTCCATTGTTGCTTTCACTGGGTTTCCCTGCTTTAGCTGCTGTAATGGTTGCGCTTATTGCCAACAGCACACCAGTTTCATTTGGCGCAGTAGGAACGCCAACCCTTATTGGTGTTGGTTCCTCTCTGAATACTCCTGAAATAGTTGCAAACCTGGCAGATAACGGACTGGAATATGGTGAATTTATTCATCAAATAGGGGTGTGGACCGCACTGCAGCATTCACTTCCCGGGATATTTATACCCTTAATCATGGTGGTGATGTTAACACGTTTTTTTGGTGAAAACAGAAGTATAAAGGAGGGGCTTGCCATCTGGCCTTACGCCATTTTTGCAGGACTCTGTTTTGTGGTTCCGTACCTCCTTATTGCCATTTTTCTTGGTCCTGAATTTCCTGGTATGATTGGTGGTCTGATGGGTCTTGCTATTCTTATTCCTGCTACAAAAGCGGGTTTCCTGGTACCAAAAAAGAGCTGGGACTTTCCCGAAAAAGCAAAATGGGAAAAAAACTGGATGGGTTCTATTTCCATTAAAGGGGATAATGATCATGTGAAAATCAGTTTATTTAAAGCCTGGATTCCTTACATTCTGATTGGACTACTACTGGTTCTTTCAAGGGTGCAGTTTTTACCGTTTAATAGTTGGATAAAATCTTTAAACTTTGTGTCACCTGAGCTGTTTGGCACAACAGTCATTACCGATTTTGCACCTTTAAGTATTCCCGGCATCATGCCATTCCTTCTTATTGCCCTTGTGAGTATCCCCCTGTTTGGCATGAAAAGAAAACAGGTTAGTATTGCGTGGAGGGAAGCTGTAAAAAGGATAAAAGGTCCATTTATAGCCTTAATTTTTGCTGTTCCGCTTGTAAGAATTATGATGCAATCAGGTACAAATCCAAATGAGTACCTCAGCATGCCAATTGCAATGGCACAATCGATGGTCAGCCTGTTTCACGGGGCATGGCCGATGGTAGATGCATTTATTGGTGCATTGGGTTCATTTATGTCCGGATCAAACACTGTTTCAAACATGCTTTTTTCGCTTTTCCAGTATTCCATTGCTGAGAATCTTGGAATATCCCATCTCCTGGTGGTGAGCCTGCAAAATGTTGGAGGTGCGCTTGGTAATATGATTTGTGTTCATAACGTGATTGCCGCATGCGCCACTGTTGGGTTGATCGGAGTTGAAGGATTGCTTATTAAACGGAATCTTATTCCAATGACTATTGCTGCAATTATGGTAGGCATTGTTGGGTTAATATTGACATTTATCGTGGTTCCCGGTTTGTTTTAGTTGCCTTAAATTGATAATATCATTTATAAAAAAATAATTATGAGCTCCAGCAGAAGAGATTTTTTAAAGAAAGTTACAGCAGGTACCGCTGGTGTAGCGGTTACTGGTTCAGCCATGGGAATGTCTGCCCGTAGTTACAGTCGAATCATAGGTGCCAACGATCGGTTAAACGTTGGAATTATTGGATTGGGTCGCCGGTTGGGAGCATACTATTCACCCATTTCCAAAAAAGAAAACAATGTGGAGCTGATCTACCTTTGCGATGTAATGAAAAGTCAGAGGGAGA
>Ga0164313_10005371_pt1 | contig 11336 bp, 11 predicted proteins | sample GuaBasSedimGuay4_FD_113735 | JGI IMG/M metagenome (GOLD analysis project Ga0164313, IMG submission 113735) | Subseafloor sediment microbial communities from Guaymas Basin, Gulf of California, Mexico - Guay4, Core 4569-4, 0-3 cm | ecosystem: Environmental > Aquatic > Marine > Hydrothermal vents...
ACAGTTCACGGTTTACGGTTGCTAAAAACATAAAACTGTTAACTGTAAACCGACAACCGTGAACGGTTACTAATGAGTTTAAACGATAAATTCTCCGGCGCACCCAATGATCCTGGTGTCTATCTTATGAAGGATGCTGAAGGAAAAGTTATTTATGTGGGCAAGGCCAAAAATCTTAAAAAAAGACTTTCTTCATATTTTAAACAATCCAGACAGATAAATTTGAAAACCAGGGTTCTTGTTAAAAAAGTTTCAAGTTTTGATACAATTATAACAAGAACCGAAAAAGAGGCCCTGATCCTCGAATCAAATCTTATCAAACAATACAAGCCAAGGTATAACGTGATCCTGAAGGATGACAAAAGATATCCTTCGTTGCGGCTGGATATAAAAAGTCAGTATCCGAGCCTGAATATTGTTAGAAAAATTGAAAAAAACGGAGCGCAGTACTTCGGCCCCTTTTCATCTTCTCAAGCTGTTAGACAGACTTTAAAAATAATCCACAAGACATTCAAACTTCGCAAATGTAAAACAAAAGAACTTAAAAAAAGGCTGCGTCCATGCCTTAACTATCAAATAGGTGCATGCTTGGCGCCTTGTTGCCATGATGTTGATAACAAAATTTATGATGAAATAGTAAAAGAAGTTGTTCTGTTTTTAAAAGGGAGAACTCCTGAGCTTATTAAAAAAATAAAAAACCAGATGACATCTGCAGCTAAAGATCAGGACTATGAAAGAGCTGCAATGTTCAGAGACAAGATTTTTGCACTTGAAAAAATTCTTGAAAAACAGGTTGCAGTAACAACTGACTTTAAAGACAGAGATGTAATTGCCATTGCTGATTCCCCTGAAATTTTACTCATAGCTCTGCTTTTCGTCCGTGGTGGATATCTTGTGGGGAAAATGCATTTCAGTTTTACAAAAACCATATCAACAAAAGCAGAAATGGTTAGTGCATTCATCAGACAGTATTATGAAAAAACACATTTTATTCCTCAAGAGGTCCTTGTCCCGATTCCCTTAGAAGATGCTTGCGTACTTGAAGACTGGTTAACTGTAATAAATCAAAAAAAAGTCAGGATCCTGTATCCCAGAAGAGGAGAAAAGGCCCAACTTGTTAAGATGGCGGCACATAATGCACAAAACAGTCTAAAAGATCTGGCAGCTTCCACTGATGCTGCAATTGACATTTCCGTCAGACTTCAAAAAAGGCTCAGAATGGACAAAATGCCGGAACATATAGAATGCTTTGACAACTCCAATATATCCGGGACAGAGCCTGTGGCAGGTATGGTAGTTTTTGAAAACGGCAAACCCAATAAATCCTTATATCGTAAATACAAAATAAAAACCGTTGATAAACAAAACGACTATGCATACATGGCTGAAATACTTACCAGGCGCTATGGCAAAGGAGAAAAATCAAAGCCTTATCCTGATCTGCTTGTAGTAGATGGCGGCAAGGGGCATCTGAATATTGCTGTATCAATTATAAAAAAGTTTAAACTTGAAAAAAAGTTTGAAATAGTAGGTATAGCGAAAAAAGATGTAAAAAAGGGAGAAACAAACGATAAGGTTTATCAGCCGGGCAGGGCAAATGCTGTTAATTTCGGCAGGGAAGGGGATCTGCTTTTGTTTTTACAAAAAATAAGGGATGAATCTCACCGCTTTGCGATTTCTTTTCATCGTAAACGCAGAGACAAGAAATCCATACTTTCTATCCTTGATAGTGTTTCCGGTATAGGCAAAAAAAGAAAAGAAACACTTCTTAAATATTTTGGAAGTTTTGATAATATACGCAAGGCAACACTTGAAGAACTTGTAACCCTGCCGGGAATAAATCGTAAGATAGCAGAAGAAATAAAATTAAATTTGACGGTTTAGTGGTGTATATAAGGGAAATTTACCCTGGCTAATTAGGTGTCTGCATATTCTGTATATAAGAAAATATCTTTTTTTGAACTGGGGATAGGAAGTGCTTTTTCAAAAAGCGCACTTTTTTAAAGCGAGGGAATACCTTAACCTGTGAGGGTTTTTCAAATGAGGAAATGATGAGATTGCTTTTAAACATCATCGGCACTTCTATCGGCAAGAAGCTGATGATGGCTGTCACCGGCCTCAGTTTCTGCTTTTTCCTTTTAATTATCTGAAAGTCTATAGCAGGAGATATATTTCTTGGTCGATGTTTATGCACTGATGTTATAATTGGCTTGAACGTTTACAAATATCCAGAAAATAGATAACATCCACTGTGCAGCAAAATAGTTATCTAAAACTAAAGATGAAATAATAAATGACCTTTAAAGGAAACAGAATTGTATAAAAACTTAAAAGATTTTTTACATACTCTGGATAAAGCAGGAGACCTAAAATATATTAGCACCAAGGTATCGCCTTATCTTGAAATAAGTAAAATTACAGATCAGGAGTCAAAAAGCCCGTATGGAGGGAAGGCTCTGCTCTTTGAGCAAGTAGAGGGCTCATCATTTCCGGTTGCTACAAATATATTCGGAAGTTCTCGCAGGATTTGCCTGGCTCTTGGGGTAGACCATCTCGACAGACTGAGCGAGAGGATAAAAAAGTATATAGATATTAATCCTCCAAGAAATTTAAAAGACGCATTGAATATCATTCCCATGGCGATTAATTTTACAAAATTCTTTCCCCGTTCATGCAGATCAAAAATTCCGCCGTGTCAGGAGATTGTTCATAAAGGCGGAGATGTTGATCTGTCGAGACTTCCTGTACTCCACTGCTGGCCAAAGGATGCAGGTCCGTTTATCACTCTGCCGATGGTGTTTACAAAAAGCCTTGTTACCGGCAAACGTAATGTTGGAATGTACAGAATGCAGATCTTTGACAAAACTTCAACAGGCATGCACTGGCACATTCACAAAGATGGCTCGCATTATTTTAATGAATACCGGAGTACAGGCAAAAGAATGCCCGTTGCTGTAGCCATAGGCGCTGATCCTGCTTCCATCTATGGAGCAACAGCTCCAATGCCAAGAGGGGTGGATGAAATGCTGCTTGCAGGTTTTATTCGTCAGAAGCCTGTATTAATGACAAAATGCTTAACAATAGACATGGAAGTGCCTTCTGAAGCCGAATTTGTACTTGAGGGTTATGTTGATCCTGATGAACTCAGGCTGGAAGGTCCGTTTGGCGATCATACCGGTTACTATTCGCTTGCTGACTATTATCCGGTATTTCATGTCACAGCCATAACTCATAGAAAAAATCCGATTTACAATGCCACACTTGTCGGGCGTCCGCCAATGGAAGACTGCTATCTGGCAAAAGCCACGGAACGTATTTTTTTGCCGATGCTTCAGACAGTTATGCCTGAAATATGCGATTACTGGTTCCCATGGGAAGGAGTTTTCCATAACATAGTTATTATAGCTATTGATAAGGAATATTCAGGGCATGCGCAGAAGGTTATGAGCGGGCTCTGGGGACAGGGCCAGATGAGCTTTTGTAAGGCTATTGTGGTTATCAACAAAAATATCAATCCCCAAAATCCAGACAGAGTAATAGAAGAATTGGTGACAAGGCTCGATATTACTTCTGATATTACCCTGACAAAGGGTATTCTGGATGTGCTTGACCACTCATCTCCTCTGCCAAATTTCGGGAACAAGATAGGCATTGATCTAACCACCAGATTCAAAGATGAACTGCCGAGAAACTACAAGAAACCCTTAAAAAAGACGCCTGGTGTTGATTTGTCAAGTTTAGTGATAAACAGACTGCCTGGTTCCGTTAAGTGCAAACATCTCTTTCATAATATATCGGAAAGAAAAAATTGCTTAAATAACATACTTGCGATTTCAGTGGAAAAGACAGAACAAAGAGGCGGGAAAGATTTTGCACTGATGTTGTTCGGGCTGGATGAGCTTGACATGTTCAATATATTTATACTTTTTGACAGGGAAATTAATCTTTCGGACGGTTCTCTTATGCTGTGGAAGGTTTTCAATAATGTTGATCCGGGAAGAGATATGGTCTTTCAGGATGGCCGCGTTGTTATAGATGCATGCAAGAAGGGAATAATGGACGGCCATGAAAGAGAGTGGCCGGATGATCTAACATTTGATGTAACCGTTCACGGTTAACAGTTAACATTAAAAAAGCAGTGTTTACTTGTTTTTTACCAAGCCCTTATGGACGGCGAAGGCACTCACGATAAATTTGTTCTCCAGGGCAATTTTCTTGACACTGAAGCTAAGTTCATATATTTTTCAATCAGGATAATTAAGAATTAGTATTTCTATAAAACGTTCCGTGACAAAAAACATATAATATATGGAGTTTTTATGCTGTCTCAAATGAATTTAATCCATATGATAAGCAATGCCTGTCTTATGGTTCAGTTTGTTATGGCTCTTTTGCTGATTTTTTCCATAGTCTCATGGTCTATTATTCTAATTAAATACTTCTATATCAGAAAGGCGTATAAAGAATCAGCTTACTTTACAGATTTTTTCTGGAAAAGCAGGGACCTGTCAGAAGCTTTTGCAAAAGCAAAACAGTTTCATGGCAGCCCGATAGCCAGAGTTTTTCGTATAGGATACCTGGAACTTAAAAAATTAACCAGATCCAGCGTTCCAACAAAATTATCAGAGTCTTCTGAAACAGCCTCCCATTCATCCCTGGGCGCTAAGTTTACAGGAACAGACAATATAAAAAGGGCGCTGCGCCGGTCGATTAACACAGAAGTTGCCCAAATGACACAGATGGTTCCTTTTCTTGCCACAACGGGCAATACAGCGCCTTTTATCGGTCTGTTTGGAACCGTGTGGGGAATAATGAATTCGTTTCATGGCATCGGGCTCAGTGGTTCAGCCAGCCTTGCTGTTGTTGCTCCTGGAATTTCTGAGGCGCTTATTGCAACTGCTGCCGGTTTGGCCGCTGCAATACCGGCGGTAATAGCATTTAACTATTTTATGCAAAAGATAAGAACCCTTGAAATCGAATTGCAAAGTTTTTCTGCTGACTTTTTGAATATTATAGAACGTGATATTTTTACTTAAAGGATACAAAAAATGGCATTTGGTGGAAATAATAACAGCTTCATGTCTGATATAAATGTAACTCCATTTGTTGATGTTATGCTGGTTCTTCTGATTATTTTTATGGTCACCGCTCCAATGATGATAGAAGGTGTCAATGTCTCCCTGCCTGAAGCAACATCTGAACCGCTTCCTGCAGAACAAGACCAGCTTATAATAACTATAGATAAGAACAATCTATTATACATAAACGATTATCAGGTGACACTTGATTTTTTGCAGGAAAAACTTATAAAAATCCTTGATGGACGCGTTGGCCAGGAGGTTTATTTAAAAGCTGATAAAAATATATCATATGGAGTGGTGGTGCGTGTTATGTCAGAGACAAAAGGAGCCGGCATTGAAAAGCTTGGTATGGTGACAGAACCAATAAAGTCCAATAAAGAATAAACTATTTGCTGATGAAAGAAAGTATGTTTGCTCCTTCTTATTTATTTCGCGGTACAGGGAGTGACCCCCTGGCATTATTTTTGCTTTTTGCGGTTTCTCTGGTATGCCATGCGATTTTTTTTGCAATCTTGATTTATTTTCCAATTCATACTCCATATAATAAAAAGTTTTCACAGTCCGTCATTAATGTCAGTATGGTTACACTTCCTGCGCAGGGATCAGCATCGGGACCGGCCGGGCGAATTGAGGTTAAATCTAAAATACAATCAACCATGCCCAAAAAAGCTCAGGTTTCCAAAATCCCATCAAAAACCAGTAGTAATGCAAATCAGAATCGCTCAAAAACCGTGTCTGTTGCCCCCAAAAAAGGCAGAAAAACAAAAGAATCGCTCAAAAGAAAGACATTCAAGCCATCAAAGGTTGTCAAAAGCGCTATAACAAGGATTGAAAAACAGGTTGAAGGCTCAAGACCTGATCCGGTTATGCAGGCAATCAACCGTTTAAAAAGTAAAGTTGGATCAAGTGAGGCAAGGAATATTGGGGTGAAAGGAGAAGGCCTGACCGGAGGACAACAGGGCGGTATGCCAGGTGGAGCTTTGACTACAGGCTACCTGGCTCTGAAACCAATAGATATATATAAAGCAGAAATTCCTTATCATATTGAAAAAAACTGGGCTTTTTCCGAGCAGCTCACCGGCGGCGATACTGATCTGATTGCGGTAGTAGTTATTAAAATCATGCAAAATGGCGAGATCAAGGATATATGGTTTGAAAAAAAGTCAGGCAACAGTTATTTTGACGAATCCGCGTTTAAAGCTGTTAAAAAATCAGACCCGCTTCCTGAACTGCCTAAAGAATATTTTAAACCTTATTATAACCTTGGACTGATATTTACTCCTTCAGGGTTGAAAAAAGGCATGATTGAATAAAGGTAGCCGTTCACGGCTTGAAACTTGAAATTGGGGAGAGATTAAATTGGAAATTAGAAATTGGGAAGAACAGTACAAAAGCATGAATGCCTAATTTCTAATTTCAATGTTCCGCTCACAAATAAAGATAGAGTTATATGTTAAAAAAAAATTATACCATAATATTTTTTATATGTTTGATAGCAACAGTATTTTTTTTGACTAAGTCGGCTCATTGCCGAACAGAATATGATTATATTGATATTAACAACCCTTTTATAAGAAAAATTCCGATTGCTGTCCCTGTGTTCAAGTCTATGTCAGGTAGTGGGGGAGAAAAGTTCTTGTCACAAGAAGCATCAAATCTGCTCTCAAAATCATTGGAATTTACTGGTTACTTCAAGATAATTGACAGGGATGCCTATCTTGTAGATCCTGAAAAATCGGACATAATTGTTTCAAATATCAATTTCAAGAACTGGACCGGCATAGGCGCTGAACTTCTTATTACAGGCAATCTTTTTTTAAAAGATAATATAATTGAAATGGAACTCAGGCTTTATGACACATTTAAAGGTTTATTGATCGTCGGCAAGAGATATAAAGGTGTTGTGAATAACCAGCGTAAAATGATACATCGTTTTTGTGGGGAGGTTATATATAAACTTACCGGCAGCAAAGGAATTTTTGACAGTAAAATAGCTTTTGTATCCACAGGTTCCAGGAACAAGAATATATACTTATGTGAATTTGACGGACATAATCCTGAACAATTGACCTATAATAAATCTATAGCGCTTTCTCCTGCATGGTCATCGGATGCAAAATGGATAGCTTATACGTCTTACTCAAAGGGAAAACCTGATCTTTATATAAAACACCTAAAAGATAAACATGGCGCCATAGTAGCCAAAAAGGGAATAAATATTACACCTGCATGGGCACCAGGGAAATTTTCTCTGGCCGCGACTCTTTCGTTTTCAGGTAACTCAGAAATTTATCTGTTGACCGGAACAGGAAAAATTATTAAAAAATTAACAAATAACTGGGGGATTGACGTATCTCCAACGTTTTCGCCGGATGGCGACAAAATGGCATTTGTCTCAAACAGGTCTGGTTCTCCCCAGATTTATATAATGGATTTAGACTCCGGGCAGGTAAAGAGGTTGACGTTTCAAGGAAGATATAATACATGCCCGAACTGGTCTCCCAATGGTGATAAAATAGCATATTCAGGCATGGGAAACGGGCAGATCAATATTTACACAATAGATGTTGATGGAGAAGGCCCTGTATTACAATTAACACACGACTCAGGAAACAATGAGTCCCCTACATGGTCGCCGGATGGAAGTCTCATTGCATTTAGTTCAAGCCGTGAAGGGCCTTGCAGAATCTATGTTATGACTGCTTATGGAACTGACCAGAGGTGCCTGCTTGCCTTGCCCGGTGAGCAGACAGATCCTGAATGGTCACCAAGAGTTATCGATAACTAAAAAAATAATCTATTCAAAAGGAGGAAAAAATGAAAAAAAAGTTGTGGATATGGCTATCTCTTTTATTAGTAATTCCGGGACTGATGATTGTTACTTCCTGTGCAAAGAAGACAGTTAAGGCTGACCTTGAGCTTGCTCAAACTCAGGAAGACGAAGCAGCAAAACTGGCTGCTGAAAAAGCAAAGCAGGAAGAGATTGCAAGACGACGCATTTTAGATGAAAAGCGTCGTAAAGAGGAAGCTGCAAGGCATAAGATAATTGCAGCCAGAAACTTATTTATGAATGAAGATATTTACTTTGATTTTGACAAGTCTGATCTTAAACCTGAAACTCAGGAAATTTTAAAAGGAAAAGCCGAATGGCTGAGAAATAATCCCCGTGAATCAGTTATTATCGAGGGCCATTGTGATGAACGCGGGACAAACGAGTACAACCTTGCCCTTGGCGACAGGCGTGCCCAAAGCGCAAAGAATTTCCTGAACGATCTGGGTATTGCAGGATCACGTTTAACAACGATCAGCTATGGCGAGGAACGTCCTGCTGATCCCCGGCACAATGAAACAGCATGGTCAAAAAACAGGCGCGACCACTTTGTCTTAGAATAGTTGATCAGCGACATGGTTCTTTCCGAAAGGAGGTGATATTGGCCGATAAGATTATGGGTTCTTAAGCAGCGTAAGGATAGAGGTCTTAACATTACTGAAATTTTGCAAGAAGGGGGAAAGATCATGGTGAAAAAGACAATTCTTGTTGGATTACTTATGGTCGCATTAAGCCTGCCATCTATTGGCTGGGCGGCCACTGTTGGCAACATCGCCGAAACCCAGGGTGCCTTGGGGAAATTTTCCCTGGGGCTGGAGTATGACGGGGTCTTTGACAGGGATATGGACTGGAAAAGCGGTTCAGAAATTGAGACGATTGCAGGTGTAATAATTACTGATGAACCTGTGCCTTACCCTGGGGAGAGCATAGATGATATAGAGATAGACTCCGACCGCGTCTTTTTAAAGGGCGCCCTGGGGCTTCATCCGAATGTGGACATCTTCGTGAAACTCGGAATGGCAAGTGCAAATTGGGAAGCCAAGTGTAAAGAGCCCGGATATCCTGATGAAAAGCTCGAGTTCGATGATGACCGGGACTTTGCCTGGGGTATTGGAGCGAAGGTAAAGATCTTTGAGACACTGGGAGGGCTTAGATTTGTGGGGGATGCCCAGTATCTGAGTTATAAGGTGGATGGAGATTTCAAAATAGATGGAAAAGATCTTGATCAGAATAGATTAGAATTTCTTCGATCGTTTGACTCAAACGCGACCTTCTCGGCAGACTCAGAGGTTGAAATCAAGGAGTGGCAGGTCGCATTGTATGTGAATCAGACCTTTGGCAACTTCAGCCCCTATGCCGGTGTCAAATATTCTGAATATGACGTAGACTTTGAATTCAAGGGAAGCGGACAAGCTTTGGGAATCCCTTATTCCATGAAAGTTGAAGGGGATGCCGAGGCAGATGATAACTTCGGTATCTTCCTGGGTACAGATATATACATCATACCCAACCTATTAAGTATAAATATTGAAGCCAGGTTCATAGACGAAACCGCTGGCACTTTCGGGCTGACCTATAGGTTCTGATGTTAAAGAGGCTGTCTCCTAAAGGCTTTGCCTGGCAATTCGAGTCGGGCGTGAAAAGGTTGATGCCTTTTCACGCCGCAAACGCAGCCATATGGGTAACTTTTGAAAAGGGCTTTGTTTCTGTAATGAAATATTCAGTTTTATTTTCATTAATATTTTTTTTTAATATGTTATACGGCTGCGCAATGTATGATGACGTTGTTACGCTTGAAAATCGCATATCTTTGCTCGAACATCGCAATGCAAAGTCAGAAAAATATAATAAAGAGCTAAAATCCAGGCTGGAAGAAAAGGAACAGGCCCTTAGAAATCAATCTGCCGAAGTGCATGCAATGCACGATCAGATAAAAGCTGAAACGCAGCTCATAAGCGGAAGAATTGACGAAACTGATTACTTATTAAAACGAAAACTGTCCGATTTAGATAAAATAACCGAAAACCGGTTGAAAAAAATAGAAAAAACTGCCGGGTTAAATAAAAAACGCATAACCCGCTTAGAACAGTACCTCAATTTTGAATCAGACAAAAATGATCTGAAAATTAAATCAAAACCCCAATCCAGGCAAGACCTTTCAGAAAATGAATTATATACGGTGTCTAAACAGGCATTTGATGCAGGAGACTTTGAAACTGCCCGCAAGGGCTTTAAAAATTTAATAAATAAATTTCCAAAGTCGGCACATGCAGATAATGCCCAGTTCTGGATAGGTGAAATTTACTACAATGAAAAATGGTATGAAAAAGCTATACTTGAATATCAGAAGGTTATAGAAAAATATCCAAAAGGGAATAAAGTGCCGGCTTCTCTTCTAAAGCAGGGATTTGCATTCCTTAATCTTGGAGACAAAGCAAATGCTCGTCTTATATTGAAAGAGCTTGTCAAAAAATATTCTAACTCCAATGAAGCTAAGATAGCGACGAAAAAATTAAAGCAACTATAAACTTTCAGACAATTAATTTCACTGTGTTATCAGTCGTCGACGTATAACTAATACGCCTTCCTCCTTCTGGCCTTGTGAAATTAATTATCTGAAAGTCTATATAGGCATAAAACCGTTCACAGTTTACAGTTAAAATGCTTCAGTCGTTGCATAGTTCATTGAAAAAACCGTGAACCGTGAACCGACAACCGACAACCGACAACCGACAACCGTGAACTGTTACTATCCAGTATGATAAAGGTCATCGGCATAGATCCAGGTCTGGCTGCAACCGGCATTGGCATCGTTAGAGGAATGGAGTCTAAAGTTGATGGTTTTTCATATGGCAGTATTAATACCTCAAAAAATATTTCTTTGCCGACCCGTCTTGACCAAATCTTTTCTAAGCTTATCCTGATTTTAAAGGATGAAAAACCGGATCTAATGGTTGTAGAAGATGTTTTTTCTCTGGAAAAGTATCCAAAATCCGGAATTATACTGGGAAAGGTTTCAGGGGTTGTCCTTCTTGCCGGATGCCGGGCTGACGTGCCTTCAATTGAGATTCCAGTTCGTGAAGCAAAGCAGGTTTTGACTGGAAACGGAAATGCAAGTAAAATACAGCTTGAAAAATCTGTAAGACACTTAGTTAGCTTAACAACTCCTATTAGACCTTACCATGCATCCGATGCCTTGAGCCTGGCCCTTATAGGCTTGTTTCGTTACAAAAAATGCATCAGCCAAAATTTACGAGGCAAAGCAGAGCATCTGTGATAAGTTATATTGAAGGAAAACTATTAAAAAAAGAAGAAGATCGGATAACTATCCTTGCTAATCAGATCGGATATGAAATCCTGCTGCCTGCAATCGTAATGGATACTCTTAAAACACAGACAGAGTGAGAAGAGATATCTCTTTATAT
>Ga0164313_10005373_pt1 | contig 11333 bp, 8 predicted proteins | sample GuaBasSedimGuay4_FD_113735 | JGI IMG/M metagenome (GOLD analysis project Ga0164313, IMG submission 113735) | Subseafloor sediment microbial communities from Guaymas Basin, Gulf of California, Mexico - Guay4, Core 4569-4, 0-3 cm | ecosystem: Environmental > Aquatic > Marine > Hydrothermal vents >...
GATGAGATCTCTGGGGCATCCTCGACTCGGGCTGGTCGGAGGCGCTAGCCGTGGGTGGCTCACGGGTGGTTTGGCCAAGGGCCTTCAGTCGCGAGTCGGTCTCGTCGTCAGCGCTTCGTCGATCGGTCATGGGGACGGGCAGCTCGGGCACGGCGAGAAGAACTCCTCATGAAATGTGTACCGTGTCACGCACCCCCAGCGGTATCGCGACAGTCACCGAAACCCAGTGGCGGATTGGCTGGGTTCGGCGATGGTGGAATCCGCCACAAGCCCTATCCCTTGCCCGCTTCGTGTCGAAGACAGGGCTGGAGATGTGGCTCGAGTGAGGGCACCGCCCTGTGGGCCCAGCGTGCACCAACCACAAGACAAGCAATATCGGAGGGCCTGCCAAGTAGATCGCGCAAGCGGCACGTCCCGCGGTAGCGGAAACCACCGCCTCGCGGGGGCCGCGACTCCGCTACCCAATCATTGCTGCGGTGTCGCCGGGATCGACTGGGTTGCCGCGGTTGTGGCGGGGCTTGCCGTGGCTGCGCCGGCCGTGGTCGGTGCTCCCATGGTGGCGGCTTCGGGCAGATCCTCGAGCGCTCATTGCCAGGGGGCGCTCCAGAGGTGGCTCTTTGACCTCATGGTGAAGACACTCGAGGCGCTGCAGTACTCGTCGATAGAGAGGGCATGAAATGAACTTGCCCGATCGGCACCAGGAGGACGAGCCGGTGCCGTCGTGGTGCAGCTCTCGAGGGACGCGCACGTTCAGCACGCGGCAATAGTCGGCCCGAGGGCCAGTGACGAAGGGACACGATATCTCTGAGACGTTCTCATCCATGGCGATTCCTCCATCTGTGAAAGATCTAACCCGCCAGTGCGACGAACGATTCCCCTCCCTCGAGCCCAGCTATGGCAGCCAGGGACGCGCCTTGGCGCGCAAGGGTGCAGACATTTCGTTTCATCACCAGATAGGAGAGCAGACTCACAACCCGCTCGGTAGCGTGGGCCGCGCCAAATCACTGTGGCAACGATCGCCAGGTGCAGTAGCGCAATCAACTACCAATGGATGAGAGCGAAACAGCGTGGGCAGGGGGCTGTGCTGCGGGCAAGGGCACTGAAATCGACTGTTTGGTGGTCCTCTTGGGCTTCGGCACTATGGCCCGGTAGCGGATTCCCTGATGGCGCCGGGGCGGGTTCCGCCAGCCGCACAGAGCATCGGTCGATGCTGCGCGGGCCACGACCTTGTGGCCCCGCACAGGCCACGCCCACCCGCGCGAACCCGCATCCGAGCCCGGCTCCCGTCAGCCGCCGCTCTTCTTCTTCGGCTCCGGCTCGCCCTTCTGCTTCGTCGCACCGTCCCCGGGCTTCTTGGGGCCGTCCTTCTTGGGGACGTCCTTCTTGGCGTCGAACTCGAGCACCAGGTCGAGGGTGTTGTCCCCTTCGACGATGACCGTCTCTTGGTTCAGGGTCAGCAGGTTCGCCGCCGGGAGCATCACGCTGATCTTTGCTTTGCCGACCGGCAAACCCGAGATGACGTACTTGCCGTCCAGCTTGGTGACCGCCGTGGTGCTGTAGCGAAAGTGGAAGACGTCAGCGACCATGAAGTTGCGACCCATTTGATCCCGAAGCCAGTAACGACCAGGCCCCCGGCTGCGAAGCTTGACCGCTTCGCCGCGGGGCACGGCGACCAGGGTGGCTGGCGCGCGGGCGCCATCGAGATGGGGGAGGTAGGAGGTCAAGGGGTCGAGGTTGGTGACCTCGATGTGTTGACCGGTGGTCATCGCTACCGAGCGGGTCGAGTAGGCGCACTCCTTGATCGTGAGCTTGATCGCCTCTTCCTTGGGGGGCACAAAGCCTTGGTAGCGGGTGACCGCGACGATGGCGTCCGCCAGCTCGCCGTCTTGGCCGACCCGAAAGAGCTTGCCGTAGGTCGCGACGGCGGAGCCGCACTTCTCTGGATATTTGAAGGTGGTCCGTGGGGGCTCGTCGCCGGTGATCTTGATGGTGCCGCGCAACGTTCCTGTGGGCCCGTCATAGGGCTCTGGGGTCGGCTTGGCGCTGCCACTGGCGGCGGGCGCAGCGCTCCCGGTGGCGCTGGTCGTGGCGCTGGACGTGACGCTCACCGTGCCACTGGGCGCGGTCGTTTTTGTCCCGTCACCGGCGCCCGAGTTGGGTGGGCAAGCGGTGAGCAGGACAGCGGCGGTGAACGCTAAGAGGTTGGGTCCAGCGGACTGCATGGTCACAGCATAGCCAGTGCTGCGTCGATGGCGAGCTGCAACGAAATGCTCGGCCAAATCCCCAAGAGGATGACCGCCGCCGCGCTGATAATCAGGGCCGCGGTCACATAGCCTGACCGCATGGGTACGGCGACCGGGGCGCCTGGCCTCGGCTCACGCATGTACATGTAGACCATTACGCGCAGGTAGTAGTAGGCGGCCAGGACGCTGTTGAGCAGCAACAAGATGGCCAGCAGGTTGAATCCCGCTCCGATGCTGGCGCGGACGATGTAGAGCTTGGCGAAGAAGCCAGCGGTGGGCGGCACTCCTGCCAGGGACAAGAGGAAGAGGGTGAAGGTCAGGGCCGCAACGGGATGGCGTCGGCCGATGCCGGCAAGGTCGTCGTAGCTGACGGCCTCCTTGCCCCGGCTCCCGCACAGGATCAGCGCACCAAAGGCGCCGACCGTCGAGACCGTATAGGCCAGCAGATAGAACATCACGCTGCCTTGGGCGTCGTTGCCTTCTTTCACCATCGCGACGATGCCGACCAAAATGTAGCCGGCGTGGGCAATCGATGAATAGGCCAGCATTCGCTTGACCGACTCTTGCTGTCCGGCGATCAGATTCGCCACGGTCATCGTGAGGACTGCCATCAAGGCCAGTACCGGCGGCCAACCAGAGGCCCAGGACATGGAGTTCGGATCGCCGAAGGCAGACACCAGGATTCGCAGCATCATGGCAAAGGCGGCACTCTTGACGGCCACCGCCATGTAGTTGGTGGCTGGGGTCGGGGCGCCCTCGTAGGCGTCGGGCGTCCACATGTGGAACGGCACGGCGCTCACCTTGAATGCCAGGCCGGCCAGGAGCAGCACCATGGCGAGCAGAAACATGCCCCAGTTGAGCGTGGCGGCGCCGGTTGCGGCGCTGTCGGCGCTGGCTTTGACCACCTGGCCAATGCCCACGAGATCGGTCTTGGCAGTGACGCCGTAGAGCAGTGCGCCGCCGTAGAGCAACAAGGCCGAGGCGAAGGAGCCCAACAGGAAGTATTTAACCGCCCCTTCGGTGCTTCGCAGCGAGCCCCTTCGGAACCCGACCATGGCGTAGACGCCTAGGGACATGGTCTCCAGGCCGATGAACAAGCTGAGCAGATCCCCAGCCGAAGCGAGGATCATGGCGCCGACGGTGGAGAAGATGATGAGCGGGTAGAACTCACCGCGGTCGAGCTTGTGCTCTGGGAGGTAGCCACCAGCCAGAAGGGCGGTCAGGGCTCCTCCGAGACACAGCAGGAAGTCGAAGAAGAGGGTGAAGCGGTCGACAATCAGATAGGGGGCCGCCGTCTCGGCGCCTGGCAGGTTCTCTGGGCCGACGAACCACAGCCCCAGCGAGATGACGGCTCCGGCCGTCAGGATGACGAAGGTCCCGAGCGCCAGGTCGCTGGATGGTCCTGCGTCGGAGCGGCGCTTGGAGAACACCTCGGCGAGCATCAGGAGCAGGCCACCGAGGGTGACCGCCAGCAAGGGCGCGAGCGCTACGAATACCGAGTCGCTCATCGCACACCTCCTGCCTGCACGGCCAGGGGTTGAACGCCTGCGCCGCCGCCAGTGGCGGCTTGCGTGCCACCCTCGTTAGCCGCTGCCTCGTCGTCCTTCGGCTTAGGCGCGCCGGTCAAGAAGCCTTCGTGGAACTCGCTCGGCGGAATCCGCTGAGCCGCGACGACGTTGGCCTTGATCACCGCGTACTCAGAGGTGCGGTGGAACTGGCTCGCGAAGGCATTGACGCTGGCTTCCGAACGACTGAGCAGCAGCGCCGGGAACAGACCGATGACGAAAATGAGGATAATCAGTGGGGCCACGGCCAGGCTCTCGCGGGGGGTAATGTCGTTCAGCCCCTTGTTCTTCGGGTTGGTCAGCGGGCCGAAGAAGACCTTCTGCACCATGGCCAGCATGTAGATTGCTGCGAGGATGACGCCGAGGGCTGCGCCCAGCGCGTGGGCTGAAGCAAAGTGACTGAGCCTTTGGGACACGAAGGTGCCGGCGATGATCATGAACTCGCCGATGAAGCCGTTGGTGCCCGGAACGCCGATGGATGCCAGCGTCACGATGACGAAAAGGGTGGCGTAAACTGGCATCACTTTGGCGAGCCCACCGAACTCGCTGACCTCGCGGGTGTGCCGTCGGTCGTAGATCACGCCGACCAGCAAGAACAAGGCGCCGGTGGCGATGCCGTGGTTGACCATCTGCAAGATGGCGCCTTGCATGCCGCTGGCCGTGGCGCCGAACAGCCCCAGCATCACGAAGCCCAAGTGGGCGACCGATGAATAGGCCACCAACCGCTTGATGTCGTTCTGCTTCCAGGCGACCAAAGCCCCGTAGAGGATCCCTCCCATGATGGCTACCCCGGCCAGGGTCGGTGCGAAGGACGAAGCCGCGGCCGGGAACAGGGCCATGGAGAAACGCATGTAAGCGTAGGTCCCCAGCTTCAGCATCACGGCAGCCAGCACGATCGAGCCGCCGGTCGGGGCCTCGGTGTGGGCGTCAGGCAGCCAGGTGTGGAGCGGGAACATGGGTACTTTGATGAAGAAGGCGAGGGAGAAGGCCCAGAAGCAGAGCGTCTGGGGGCCCCAACCGTTGGGCGTGCCGGGCAGGATCACCTGGGTGAGCTGCAGATAGTCGAAGGACCAGATCCCGGTGAGCTCATGATTGGTCCACACCAGGTAGACCATCGCGGCCAGCATCAGCACCGAGCCCGTCATGGTGAACATGAAGAACTTGATGGCTGCCTTGATCTTGTTCGCGCCGCCCCAGATGCCGATGAGCAAGAACATCGGCACCAGCATCAGCTCCCAGAACAAGTAGAAGACGAACAGATCGAGGGCAACGAAGCTCCCGATCATCGCGCCTTGGAGGAGCAGGAAGGCGATGCAGAGCTCTTTGATGTGGGTCTTGATCGACCCAAAGGAGACGAAGGCGGCAATCGGGGTGGTGAAGGTCGTCAGGATGACGAGCCACAGGCTGATGCCGTCCACCGCCACGTGCCAACGGATGCCGGCCATGTCGATCCACGGCACGATGTGCTGGAAGTGCCAGCCTGGCGTCATGTCGACGCTCAACAGCCACAACGAGGCGAGGAAAGTTATCGCAAAGACGCCATAGGCGAAGCCGCGCACCACGGACAGCATCTGTCGCGGGATGAACAGCAAGGCGATGGCGCCGGCGATGGGAAGCCCAACCAAGAGGTCGAGCAGGTAGGGCCATTCGGCTGGCTCGGCGATTTCGGCGACTGCAGCTGTCTCGCCGGCCGTTGGCCACAGCGCCGAGATGCTGAGCACCAGGAAGAAGCTGACGACAGCGAGCCCAAGGCGGTGCTTGAGCTTCGCTTGCCGCGGCATAATGGCGGCTACGATGCCTGCGACCAGGGCAGGCAGCGCGACCAGCACGCTGGCGATGGCGCTCATCGTGCACCTCCTGGAGCAGGCTGGCCTGGTCGACCAGGTGGTTTATGCCCGTCAGGGTTGAGCAGTTGTTTGATGATGCCGGCGTCGTGCTTCCCCCTCGGAATCGATGGTATCTGCGGCAGCTTGGGCAGCTTGTCCGGCAGCTTCACTTTGGGGGTTTGCCCCAGGGGCAGGCAGCAGCCTTCACGGGTCTCGCGACAATGGGTGTAGGACTGCTCGTCCACGCTGCCGAGCGCATTCTGAACGGCGAGGTGGACGCGCTTGGTTTCACAACGTTGCAGGGAGACCCGGTAGTCCGCCTCGGTGGTGAAATCCTTCGGTGGGTCTTCGCCCTCCAGGTGCCACCGATAACGGTAGCCATGGCCTGGCGTGGCGGTGAGCGACAGCGTGCCGGTCTTGCGTAGCTCGCTGTCGTCCACGGCTGCGTCGGCATGGGGGGACAGCATGAACCAGCCAATGGCGGCGGTGCCGAGCACCATGCCCGCCGCATAGACTTGCACCCGTCCAGTCTGGAGCGCCCGGAGCAAGGTGCCGCAGAGCGCCGTGACCAGGGCGGTGAGCTTGGCGATGATGCCGTCGATCACCAGCCGGTCGACCTGTGCGGCCGTCTCGCCCAGGGCGTCCAACATGCCGATGATGGTGACCTGATAGAGCTCGTCGATGCGCCACTTGTCGTAGACGATTCGGTGAAGGCGCGGCCAGGCGGCCACGAAGCTCGCGGCGGGTTGTCCGCGCTTCTTCACGTAGACCAGGTAGGAGGCGCCGCTGCCCACGACGAAAGCCGAGATGCCCACCATCAGCAGGGGCCAGAGCGCTGCGGCAGCGCCTTCGCTGGTCCCAATGCTCTCCGAGGCGGTTCGGAACACAGGCTCCCAGAAATGCTCGAGCGGGGCGATGTGAATCGGCTCGGCGTAGAGCAGGCCAGCGACCACGGCCAGGCCAGAGAGCACGGCGAGGGGCAAGGTCATGGTCCATGGGGACTCGTGGGGCACCGGGCCTTTCATGGCCTTGGCTGGGGCGCCGTGGTCATGGTGACCGTGACCGCGGTCCTTCCATCGCTTGACGATCTTCCAACCCCGGAAGTCACCCCAGAAGGTCATGAAGTAGGCCCGAAACATGTAGAAGGCGGTGCCTACCGCAGCGACGATGCCGATGGCATAGATGAGCTGGCCCCACCATGCTGGCGGCATCCAGGCCTGGGCGTTGGGTGCGATGACGTGGCTGGTGGCCGCCTTGTAGAGGATCTCGTCCTTAGACCAGAAGCCGGATAGGGGAGGGCAGCCGGCGATGGCCAGGCAAGACAGCAAGAAGGTGACATGGGTGATGGGCATGTACTTGCGGAGCCCGCCCATGAAACGCATGTCTTGAGAGCGGTCGTCATCGTGGACCCGGACGTGCATCGCGTGGATGACCGAGCCGGCGCAGAGGAAGAGGCAGCCCTTGAAGAAGGCGTGGGTGATCACGTGGAAGAACCCGGCTGCGAAGGCGCCGACGCCGACTCCCATGAACATGAAGCCCAGCTGGCTCACCGTGGAATAGGCCAGGACCTTCTTCAGGTCGTTCTGTGCAAAAGCGATGGTGGCGGCTAGCAGGGCCGTCACGGCGCCGGTGATGGCCACGATCGCCATCGCTGCCGGCGACAGGGCGAAAATGAAGGAGGTGCGGGCTACCAGATAGACGCCGGCAGTGACCATGGTGGCCGCGTGGATGAGCGCTGACACTGGAGTGGGTCCGGCCATCGCGTCAGGCAGCCATACGAAGAGTGGAACCTGGGCGCTCTTGCCGACGCAGCCGAGGAACAGCGCGAGGGCCACCATCGTGGCGACCTGCATCTGGATGGGCTTGTCCGGGGTGAGCCACTCGGCGAGGAAGCTTGGCAGTGCGGAGGCCTGCAGGTTGCCCAGCGGCCACACGGTGCGGGTTTCTTGGAGGCCGCCTGCGCCCGCCTCGAGTCCGGACCAGCTGAGGGTGCCGGCGTAGTAGACGAGCATCGCCATGGCGATGAGCAAGCCGAAGTCGCCGATGCGATTGGTGATGAAGGCCTTCTTGCCGGCGCTCGCTTTGGTCTCGTCTTCGAACCAGAAGCCAATCAGGAGGTAGCTGCAGAGGCCTACACCCTCCCAGCCGACGAAGAGCACGGCTAGGTTGTCCCCTAGGATCAGAACCATCATCGAGAAGATGAACAGGTTCATGTAGGAGAAGAACCGATGGTAGCCAGGGTCCTTGTCCATGTACCCGGTGGAGTACAGATGGATCAGGAAACCGACGCCGGTGACCACTAGCGCCATGGTGGCGCTCAGGGCGTCCACGCTGAAGGCGACGTCGAGGCTGACGGTGCTGCCGCTGCGGCCGTTGACGGTGAACCACTCCCAGGCCGTCCAGGTCAGTCGGGCACCAGGTCCCTCGGCGGGCACCGGCTCGCCTGCGAGGGCGGCGAAGACGACTAGGCTGAGCAGGAAGGCTCCGCCCACGCTGGCCAGGGCCATCAAGCGCACGCCCTCTTTGCCGAGCCGCTTGCCGAAGACACCGTTGACGAAGGCTCCGATGAGCGGCAAGACGAGCACCAGCGCGAGCAGGGCGAAATCGTCCGCCGGAAACTGCTGTCTGAGGATAGACATCATGGCGCGCTAGTTTCTCAGGGTGTTGGCTTCATCCGACCGGACCGAGCCCCGGAGCCGGAAGAAGGCGAGGACGATGGCGAGCCCCACCGCAGCTTCGGCGGCGGCGATCGCAATGACGAAGAAGGCCAGGATTTGGCCGTTCTGGTCGCCCCCATGCATGCGGTTGAAGGCGACGAGGGTCAGGTTCACCGAGTTGAGCATCAGCTCGATGCTCATCAGGATGACCAACAGGTTGCGTCGCAGCAAAAAGCCCACTGCGCCAGTGGCAAAGAGGGCTGCCGCCAGCATCAGGAAGTAGGGGATCGGCACGGCGCTCATGACGTCGGCTCCTTTCCAGCCCCTGGATCAGGGTCGAGCTGGCCCGTCGGGTCGGGGTGCTTGCCCCGCGCCACCGCCAGGGCGCCAACCACTGCGACCAAGAGCAATGCGCCGGTGAGCTCGAAGGGAATGAGCTTGGTGGTGAAGATCTCATGGCCGACGCCCTCGATGGTGCCGAAGCCCTCGCCGAGCACCGGCAAGGTCTCGGATGGGTCGATGGCAGCCCTGACGACCAGCACGAAGGCCGCGATGCCGCTCGCGAGAAAGACGCTGGCGCCCACGTAGCGCGGCACCGCCGACCGGGCATCAGGCGGCGAGGTCGCGGCTGACCCGAGCAGCATGACCACGAAGATGAACAAGACGACGACGGCACCGGCGTAGACGATGATCTGAACGGCTGCGAGGAACTGGGCCGACAGGAGCAAGTAGCACCCGGCGATCCCGAAGATCGTGACGAGCAGGCCCATCGCACTGCGGATGGGTCTGCGCGAGCCGACGGTGATGATTCCGCCACCGAGGGTCATCAAGGCGCTCAGGACGAAGAAGGCAATCTCGAGTGATTTCACGGTGCTTGTGTTCCCGTACTGGTTCCGAATATCCAGTCCCCAGCGCCTAGCTATCCGAGAGTCCCAAGGTCTCGGACAAGGCGAGCCCGCCGGGCGACGAGGTCCCACCGGTGCGCACGTACTCCTCGAACTCGGGCCGAAACTTCTTCAGGAAGCCCAAGACCGGCATGGCGCTGCCTTCGCCGAAGGCGCAAATGGTGTTGCCCATGATGTTGCCGGCAATCTCGTGGATGCGGTTCAGCTCATCGAGGGACGCCTCACCGGCCACGATCTTGCTCGTGATCCGCTCGATCCAACCGTTGCCTTCTCGGCACGGGGTGCATTGGCCGCACGATTCGTGGCGGTAGAAACGGACCAGGTTGTGCATGGCCCGCACCGGACAGGCCTTGTCGCTCAGCACGATGGCGCAACAGGTTCCGGCCATCGTGCCGAGACCTCGCATGGTGTCCACGCCTATGGGGACGTCGAGCACACTCTGACCGTGCCAGCGGTGGAGTGGGTCGGCCTCGCCCGCTGCGTCGACAACCTCGTCAGCCCGTAGAATCGGGGTGGAACAGCCACCGGGGATCACGCCGAGCAGCTCGCCACCGGCGACGCCACCGCCTAGCTCGTAGATCAGCTCCCGCAGCGTCAGGCCCACGGCACATTCGAACACCCCAGGGGTCTTGACGTGGCCGCTGACGCCGAACAGGCGACAGCCGCCGTCACGCATGTCGTGGAGAGACGACAGCTTGGAGAAGTTGTCGCCGCCGAGGGCGAAGATGGTCGGCATCGACGCGATGCTCTCGATGTTGTTGACCGTCGTCGGCATGCCGAAGGCGCCGGCTTGAGCGGGGAAGGGGGGGCGAAGTCGGGGCTCGCCACGTTTCCCTTCCAAAGAGTTGAGCAGCGCCGACTCTTCGCCGCAGATATAGGCGCCGGCGCCGGAGTGCACATAGACCTCGACGGGGTGGTTGTTGACCGAGAACGGGCGCTCGCCCAGGTAGCCTTTCTTCTTGGCCTCAGCGATGGCACCCCAAAGACGGTCCTTGGCGAGGTGCAGCTCATCGCGCACGTAGATATAGGCGGTGTTGGCGCCGATCCCGCGGCACCCGATGATGCACCCCTCGATGATGGCGTGAGGATCCAGCTCCATCAAGGTGCGGTCCTTGAAGGTCCCTGGCTCTCCTTCATCGGCGTTGACGACGAGATAGTGAGGCTTGTCGCTCTTGGGCGGCATGAAGCCCCACTTGACGCCCAGCGGAAAGCCTGCGCCGCCGCGGCCGCGCAAGTTGGCTGCCTTGGCCTCCTCGACGATGTCCTCGCGCTTCATGCGCATGACTCGTCGCGCCTGGCGGTAGCCGCCGTCGTGCTCGTAGTGCGACAGCTTCCAGCTTTCCTTCAGCCCGTATCGCTTGGTTAGATAGTCGGTGCGCTTGAGCATCCTGTTCTCCGGCCGGTCGTCGATCGCGGTGCGTTGGCTCGGACTCGAGGCTCAGTCTGGGGTCGAGTCGGTGGTGAGCCGGTCCAAAATCACGTCGACCTGTTCCAGCGTGAGATTCTCGTGGTAGGCGCGATCGACCTGCATCATCGGACCACTGCCGCACGAGGCGAGACACTCGGCGGTGCGTAGAGTGACCTTGCCGTCCTTGGTGGTCTGGCCGCATCTTATGCCAAGGCGCTTCTCACAGTGGGCCAGGACGGTGTCTGCGCCGTTCAGTGCGCAACTCAGCGTTCGACACACCCAGACTTGGTGCTGTCCCACTGGCTCGGTGTTGAACAACGAGTAGAAGGTGGCGACTCCCAGTATGTGGGCCGTCGACAGATCGAGGGTTTCGGCGACCCAGTCGGTCACTTCCGGCGAGACCCATCCGGTCTGGTCTTGTGCCAACTGCATCACCGGGATGCAGGCGGCCATCTTGTTTGGGTAGCGCTCGAGAATCTCGCGGAGCTTCTCGTCGCGCTCGGGGTTGAGGACGAAGGACATGGACCGTCCCATGTTGGTTGAGTGTGGGGCCCGATAGCGCTGTGTGGCGCGCTCAGGTCTCGACCCTCGGGTCACGAAACGCTGCGAAGCTAGTAACCGTCACCATCTGGTGTCAAGGGCGCCTCGGGGCCGCGCGATCCCACGTCAATTTGGTGATCCGGTCGGGCTTTAGCTTGAGCTTGGTGGCCCGGTTCCACTACGCTTCCC
>Ga0164313_10005374_pt1 | contig 11332 bp, 8 predicted proteins | sample GuaBasSedimGuay4_FD_113735 | JGI IMG/M metagenome (GOLD analysis project Ga0164313, IMG submission 113735) | Subseafloor sediment microbial communities from Guaymas Basin, Gulf of California, Mexico - Guay4, Core 4569-4, 0-3 cm | ecosystem: Environmental > Aquatic > Marine > Hydrothermal vents >...
AATCCAGTCACATCATACCCTGTAATCAGTAAATGAATGTCGTGAGTACCTTCGTAGGTAATCACCGATTCGAGGTTCATCATGTGCCGCATAATCGGGTATTCGTTGGTAATCCCCATAGCCCCATGTATTTGCCGCGCTTCACGGGCGATCTGAATCGCCATATTCACATTGTTCCGTTTGGCCATAGAAATCTGCGCCGAAGTGGCTTTGCCCATATCGCGTAATTGCCCGACACGTAATGTAAGCAACTGCGCTTTGGTTATTTCGGTAATCATTTCAGCCAGCTTTTTTTGCTGCAACTGAAACGAAGCGATGGGTTTTCCGAATTGAATGCGTTCCTGTGAATACCGGAGTGCCGAATCGTAACAAGATAAAGCTGCACCAATGGCTCCCCATGCAATGCCGTAGCGTGCCGAATCGAGGCAGGACAAAGGTGCACCCAGCCCACTTTTTTCGGGCAGCAGGTTTTCTTTTGGAACCTTCACATTGTCAAACACCAATTCGCCGGTGTCCGAAGCACGTAAGCTCCATTTGCCATGGGTGGTGGGTGTAGTAAAGCCCTCCATTCCGCGTTCAACGATCAATCCCCAAATCCGGCCTTCTTCGTTTTTGGCCCAAACCACAGCGATATCGGCAAACGGTGAATTAGATATCCACATTTTGGCACCATTCAACAGGTAATGGTCGCCCATATCCTTAAAATTGGTAATCATACCTCCAGGATCGGAACCGTGGTCGGGTTCTGTCAAGCCAAAGCAACCAATCATTTCGCCGGCGGCCAGTTTGGGCAGGTATTTTTGTTTTTGTTCTTCGCTTCCATATTTCCAAATCGGATACATCACCAACGAAGACTGTACCGATGCGGTTGAGCGCAAACCGGAGTCGCAACGTTCGAGTTCCTGCATAATTATTCCATAGGATATCTGATCCAATCCGGCGCCACCATATTCTTCGGGAATATAAGGTCCGAAAGCACCAATGGCAGCCATACCAGGAATTACCTGTTTCGGAAAATATCCCTTTTCAAAGTACTCTTCAATAATGGGGGACATTTCTTTTTTAACCCAATCGCGGGCTGCTTCCCTGATCATTTTGTGCTCGTCGGTCAGCAGATCATCCATTTGTAAATAATCGTGTCCCTGGTAGTTGTCGATTGCCATTGTTTTGTTTTAAAATTTGAGGGTTAAAGGTAGTATATCCAATATAATTTATGAGTTATTAAGCTTGAATAGTTTACTGAATTGTCATTCAAATTCAGTATAGATTTTACTTGTCGATTTTAGGTATTATCTTAATTTTATCGACATAGTATCAGCTATAAAATACCTTGTTTTGAATTACTTAGCCAGAAAGCGTTAAGAGCAAGGCGTGTGAGGTCTTAATATTCAGGATTTTACTATTGTAAATGACTGGATATTAAACCGAACGCAACGATGCTATTGACGTTTGCAGGCAAGCAATTAATGATGAAAGAAACCGACTTTATACGCCAAAACCAAAACAAGTGGGCGAAAGACGAAATTATCTTCGATAAAAAAGAAGCTGATCCCGATCAGGTATCAGAAGCTTTTACCGAAATTACCGAGGATCTTTCGTATGCGCGTACTTTCTATACTTTCAGGTCGGTTAGGGTTTATTTGAATCAGATGGCACAAGGGATTTATTTTAAACTGAATATCCGAAGGATAAGTTTAAAAAACCTGTTGCGTTTCTGGACCGATGAAGTCCCTCAGGCTATGGTAGAGTCCCGAAAAGACATGAATTTGGCCGTATTTATCTTTTTCTTCGGCATGCTTATCGGTGTGGTTTCAACGGTTTACGACCCTGATTTTCCACGCATTATTCTGGGCGATGAATATGTTAACATGACACTCGATAATATTAACAACGGAGACCCGATGAAAGTTTACAAAGATGCTGCTCCATTCGATATGTTTTTTGCCATAACGTTTAATAACCTGATGGTAGCTTATCGGGTTTTTGTTCTGGGAATTTTATTTTCGATCGGGTCGGCAATCATGTTGTTTTACAACGCCATTATGTTGGGTTCTTTCCAGTTCTTTTTCTTTCAGAACGCAGTTTTTCTCGAAAGTGTGTTGGCAATCTGGCTGCATGGAACACTCGAAATATCAGCTATTATTTTGGCGGGCGGTGCAGGGCTAACATTGGGGAGGGGGCTCTTGTTTCCGGGAACGCTTTCGCGCCGGCTTGCTTTTCTTGTTTCTGCCCAAAGGGGCTTAAAAATTATGCTGGGCATTACCCCGGTATTTGTTTTGGCAGCCATTATCGAAAGCTTTGCAACACGCTATACCGATGCGCCAAACATACTTAGGGCATTGATAATTTTGAGCTCACTTACTTTTATTTTAGGGTATTATGTCTGGTATCCCTATAAAAAATCTTTAACGGGATTTGATGATGAATTGGAGAAATTAAAGTTGCCTGCTGATGATTATTTACCCCTTACATTTGATGATGTAAAATCAACAGGGACCCTGTTTTCAGATGTATTCAGGTTGTTCAGAAAATTGGGTTTATGGCCTGTTTTATCCGTTACTTTTTCTGCTTTTGCACTCACTTTGTTTTTTCTATATAGCAACAGAAATAACGATTTATTACCTATGGTCAGCGGCGATTGGTTTGTGGTTAACCTGAACAGGTATTTTACTTTTTATGAAATATCCCTTGGATTTTGGATAAACGGATTGTTGTTTACTGCTGTTATTGGAAGTGTTTTATTCCGCTTTAATAAAGTGTACGGAAGACAGCGGATAAAACCATCGCGCTGGTTTTTGCTTCCGCTTATTGTGTTTTTCTGGCAATTGTTGTTTTTAATCCCCGGAAATAGGGGATGGTGGGCAATAATTTTAATTACCCCTTTTGCTTTTCTCTTATTGTCCGGATTATTTGATTATTCGCATAAGTTAAATCCAAAACGGGTTGTAACCCTTGCCTTTACCCGTATAAATGATACGTTTATGCTGACTTTTTTACTGCTTTTGGTTTCGGTCATATTATTCCTTGTTGTTTATACACCCTTACTGTGGTTTTATGTGAATGTGATACAAATGAACATCGATATTTCCGACAATTATTACACACTGTTTGTAGTAGGGGTGATTACTTTTATATCGACGTTTGTGTTTTTTCTAATTATTGCGTTAATGGTTTCCGGATCCATCGTTTTATATTATAATATTTCGGAGGCAAAATATGCAGAAGGATTACTTATAAAAGTGCAGAAAATAAAAGCTAAAAAATTGGCGTATGGGCTCGAGCGCGAAAATTAGATTTATAGTAATGGGCCTATTATTTGTGGGCGTTTTTACTCATATTCAAGCACAAAATTTTGAAAAACAGGAGGTTGATAGCTTGTGGTGGAAACAAAAGACAGAACAGCTCAATTATACTGAGGAAAAGGTCAACCCCGAAAATTTTGATTTTGAAATGTCGGAGTTGCCTACCTGGTTTAATTCGCCATGGTTTAAGTATGGCATCCTTTTTTTAATCACCTTTATTTTGTTGTTTGTTTTATACAAGCTGTTTGGTAAAAGCATGTTTATTAGTGGTTTAGAAGAAGATAAAACAGCAACTCATTTGCTTACAGAAAGCGATTTGGACGACCGTTTTTATGAAATGGACCTGGAAGTGATGCTTAAAAAGGCGGTCTCTGAACAAAACTGGGCCATGGCCATTCGAATACATTTTTTGATGGTGCTAAAAATGTTAATCGATAAAAATCAGATACGCTGGCATAAAGACCTTACTAACAGGCAAATTGCATGGCAAATCAAATCCGTCGAAAACAGAAATAGATTCTACGAACTGGTGGGACTATTCGAAAAAGTCTGGTATGGCGATGCCATGGTAAATGCGGAATATTTTCAAAAAATAGCCCCTTTATTTAGCAACTTTAAAGTTTCAGAAAAACCGGAATGACGACAAGTAAACGAAATAGGATATTAATTTTTATTGCGGCATTAGTCGGTTTGTTGGTGATTTACCTGTTGGTTTTTTATTCGCCCAATAAACGGTTTAATTGGAGCGAAGACTATAAACTAGAGAAAGACCGGCCCTACGGAACATGGTTAATTTCCGAATTATTGAAACATTATCCACCAAAACGGGAGTTCAAAATCCTTGATGAACCACTCGATCACAGCCTCAAAAAAGCGATAACGCCATCTAACTATGTTTTTATCGGCGACGAGATTTATCTTGAGTACCTGTATTCCGATTCTTTAATGGCGTACGTTGCCAAAGGAAACAACGCTTTTATATTTACTTCCGGAACCCCCTGGATGATTCAGAATTCAATTCGGAATTCAAATAATTGGGATCAAGTTGATTCTGATGGGGATAATGCAAATGATTCTGAATTCTCGGCAGAGTACAAGTCTTTTTATTTTGACACGTTGTTTACCGAAATTACCGATGGTAAATTAAATCCCAATAATCCGTACCGGTTTATTTACAGAAACCGTTTCGATGTTTACAATAGATATTGGTATTACCTCGATGAAAGCAGTTTGGGAAGGTTAAGTGCCACATCGTTGGGTCGGTTTTATGGTATAAACAGCGAATTGGATACGCTTGGTGGAATTAATTTTTTTAAGGTTGATTATGGCGAAGGAAGCATTTATTTTCATACGCAACCGCTCCAGTTCACCAACCTTCAACTGTTAGATAGCAACGCCGTTGACTATGCCAATGCGGTTTTTGCTTATTTAAACGAGGGACCGGTTTATTGGGACGAATACAATTGGATTTTTAACCGGCCAACTTCAAAAATCTGGACTTACAAACCTTTTTTTAGTAGAAATGCAGAAGGTCCGTTAACTTTGATATTGAATACACCCGCATTAAAGTGGGGGTGGTATTTGTTACTTTTTTTCGTCTTGCTTTTTATCATTTTCGAGGGCAAACGAAAACAAGCCATTATTCCCGTATTGGCCGACAAGCAAAACACAACCCTGGCACATATTAAATCCCTTACAAGGCTTTACTATCATAACGATGAGCATTTTGCGATTGCCAATAAAATGTTTGAAAATTTTTTGTGGCACATACGCAGCGAGTTGACAATAGACACCTCTAAGCCACCTGAAAAACTGATTCCTGAAATTGCTATAAAAAGTGGCAGTGATGAAGAAACGGTAAAAGCTATTTTCGATCTTTGGAAAAAAATTGCAGGATGGCGTTCAGCAAAATCGGAGGTATTTTTAGAGTTTTATAAACTTATTGACAAGTTTTACAATAAAGAAAAGGAATAGCATTATGGAAGAGAATATTAATCCCAAATCTGGGGAAGAAAAAAAACCTACGGAAATTCAAGTCCCTTCAGGGGAAATTTCACCTGAATCACCAAAAAAAGAGCCGGTTGAGGTACGATTAACTAAAATCTCAAAAGAGCAGTTGGTTAAGCTAAGATTGGACGTAGAAAAAGTGAAGGCCGAAATCGGTAAAATGGTCATCGGGCTCGAAAACGAGGTTGATTTAATGATAGTCGCACTTTTTACCGGTGGCCATGTATTGCTCGAAGGGGTTCCGGGAATTGCTAAAACGATGTTGGCCAAACTTCTGGCGCGTTGCATCGATACCCATTTTTCCAGAATTCAGTTCACGCCCGACCTGATGCCTGCCGATGTGATTGGGACAGCGGTTTTTAATATGAAAAAATCGCAATTCGATTTTCAAAAAGGCCCTGTTTTTTCGAACATTGTTTTAATTGATGAAATTAACCGCGCTCCGGCCAAAACACAAGCGGCACTTATTGAAGTGATGGAAGAAAAACAAATAACAGTAGATGGTACTACCCATAAAATGGAAAGACCGTTTTTTATCCTTGCAACGCAAAACCCGATAGAGCAGGAGGGAACTTACCAATTGCCCGAGGCTCAACTCGACCGCTTTGTGTTTCGCATTCGCTTAAACTATCCGGAACTGTCGGGCGAAAAACAAATCCTCGATCGTTACCAATCAGATTTTAACCAGGATTTTGATGAGGTATCGGCCGTTTTAAATCCCGATGATGTTAACCGGGTTTTCGAATTGATTGAACAGGTTTACATTAAAAAAGAAGTGCTGGATTATATTGCCGAAATTACAGTCAGCACCCGAAATTCGCACCATGTTTACCTCGGGGCTTCTCCGCGGGCATCGCTATGGTTGTTAAAAGTTTCGAAAGCTTATGCGGCGATTAACGGGCGTGATTTTGTAACCCCAGACGATGTGAAATTCCTTGCTCCTTATGTGCTGAACCACCGGATAATTTTGTCTCATGAAAAAGAATTAGAAGGGGCTACGCCAGAAAAAGTAGTAGATGAATTGGTTGAAACAATAGAGGTGCCTCGTTAGCAGTAATAATGCGATAATGTGGTAATGATACAATGATATAATGCGATAATGATTCAATGTGATATTGATACAATGAAAATAATGTTGAGCGGAGCGAAATCCCGAAACCTGGGGACGATAATAAAAATACGTATCAGGAGGTATAAAAGGTAAATAAAAATGAAATCCCTATTTTTAAGTCAACGGTTTTTTGTGATAATGGCTAGCCTTATCATCTTATTCTTTCTTGGGTTTGGATTTGAATTCCTGTTCCCTGTGGCCCAGGTTTTTTTAATGCTTTTTATCGTTGTTTTTGCCACCGACCTTTGGTTGATGTATAAAACCCGTCACCCAATAAAAGTAAAACGAAAACTTCCGGAATTGCTTTCGTTGGCTGATAAAAACACCATTACACTTTTACTCAGAAATAACTATCTATTTAATATTAAGGTGAGTATTATCGATGAACTTCCTTACCAATTGCAAGAAAGGGATTTCGAGATGGAAGAGGAAATTGAAGCCCGTAAAAAAATTAAGATTACCTATGAGATTTTTCCCGACGAGCGCGGGGAATACCGCTTTGGGAAAGTCAACGTTTTTGTCGAGGGATTTATCGGGCTGGTAAAACGGCGAGTCCGGGGCGCAAAAGCGACAATAGGTAAAGTTTACCCTTCGGTTATCCAAATGAAAAACCTTGAATTGTTGGCGCTTTCGAGGATATCTACCCTTGAAGGTGTTAAGAAAATGAGGCGTATTGGCCATAATTATGAGTTCGAACAGATTAAATCATACGCACATGGCGATGATATCCGTTCGATAAACTGGAAGGCAACCGGGAAACGACATAGTTTAATGGTTAATCAATACCAGGATGAAAGGGCACAGCAAGTGTATATGATTATTGATAAAAGCCGTGCAATGGAATTGCGGTTTAACGAAGTGCGTTACCTCGATTATGCCATTAATTCGGCTTTGGTAATGGCCAATATCGCTTTAAAAAAATATGATAAGGCCGGCTTGATTACATTTTCAGATAAGATTGGAGCTTCAATAAAAGCAGAACGGTCTAAAATTCAATTGCGCCGTATTCTTGAACAGCTTTATCGGGAAAACCCATCAGAAAAAGAAGCCGATTACGATTTGCTGATGCGGATTACAAGAAAAATGCTCTACGGCCGTTCGTTATTATTACTTTATACGAATTTCGAAAGTGAGTCTTCGCTCGAAAGGGTTTTTCCTTACCTCCGAAGGTTAAATAAATTGCATTTGCTCGTAGTTATCTTTTTCGAAGATTCGGAAATTGCAGATTTCGCCCTAAATACGGCAAAAAATAAAAATCAGGTTTACGAAAATGTATTGGCGGGCACCTACCTGACCAACAAGCGAAAAATGCGGTCCCAGCTGCAAAAAATGGGCATTCAAACCATTCTTACAACGCCTGAAAACCTTTCGCTCGATACGTTGAACAAATACCTGGAATTGAAAGCACGTGGATTGATTTAACCCGGATTATTCATGAATTTTTCGTCATGAGAGCCTAAAGAACAATAAAATCAGGGGCTCACGGAATATTTTATCCACATCAATAGCCGTAGCTATTGAGAGGACGGAAATATGAGTAAGTGCATGATTTTGAAGTTATTTTGGTTCGTAATAGATCAACTCATGAATAATCTGGGTTAAGGGGACTTCATCTACGAACTGTGCATATTAGGATTAATCGAATGCAGGTTAAATCATTCCATTAACTTCGCTAACTTTTAAAATTGGATTAAAACAAGAGATTAATATGATTATCCGAAAAACCAAAAGTATTTTATTGTTGCTGGTTTTATTTATTGCAACAGGTTTTGGATTAAATGCACAGAGTCCCTGGCCAGCCGAAGACTGGACGGAAGCAACGAATTTGACAGCTCTTTACAGTGGTTTTTCAGATAACTTAAGTGGAGCACACTGGAATTCTGTAAAACGTGAACTATGGTTTGTAATTAATAATCCGGGTACGATTGTTAAATTGGTAGAAAACGAACAGGGTGATTTTCAAACGGAAGCTACCTGGAATCCAGGTGGTGACCTTGAGGGAATTACACAAGTTGACCTTTTGGATAATACGGTACTCATCATAGAGGAAAATACCGGTCAAATTCTGGAATATGACATTTCATCTTCGGATGGGATTAACCTTTTGCATGCCTGGGATATTAGCAACCATATACCTGACTATAATAATGGGAAAGGCCCTGAAGGAATTGCTTTTGTTCCTGATGAATGGTTGATTGAAAACGGTTTTACCGATCAATCAGGACAGCCTTATGTTAGTCAAAATGGATTAGATGGTTTGATTTTCGTTGCCCATCAAAGATTGGGAGCCATTTATGTTTTTGATATTAATCGATTAAATAATTCCTATGTTTTTGTTGGAAAATATTTTTCAAATCGCTCCGAAAGTGCAGGGTTGGAATTTGATAGGTCGACCGGATATCTGTATATCTGGCATAACAAAGATGATAATTATCTTGAAGTAACCGATATGTCTTCATTTCTATCTTCAGGCGATAGAAAATTTACAAAGATTAAAGAATTTTTTAGCCCGGCATCCGGCAATTTAGAAGGAATTGCACTTTCGCCTGCAGTTGATGGTGAAAATGGGTGTTGGTTGACAGTTGATGGTGGTGATGACGATGCATTGCGATGGTTTAATCAGTTTAATCCTTGTTTGGTGTATGCTGATTTTGAAGTGGATAATTCTGAGACCTGCTTGAATGAACCTATAGTCTTTTATAATAACAGTGTTGGGATTTGTGGTTCGGAAATCTATAGCTGGGATTTTGGAGATGGAGCGTCACCTGCAGCGGCAGAAGGTGCCGGTCCACATGAAGTTATTTATGGTTCGTCTGGCATTAAATATATTTCTCTTATGGTTTCGGGATTGATTGGTGACACGGCAAGGCAATCCATCGAAATAATTCAAATTGATACTTCACTTTCTATAAATGGAAACAGTCTAACAGCGAATGAAACTGAAGGTTCCTATCAATGGATAGATTGTCAAACTTTACTACCTATACCTGGAGAAACCAATCAGGTTTTTACCGCTACCACAAATGGTTTGTACGCCGTAATTATAACTAAAATCGGATGTGAGGATACTTCGGGATGTTATAATTTGGTTTTAACCGATATTGCAGATAACAATTTTGAATACAATCCGGTTGTTTTTCCAAACCCCACTTCAGGTGAATTAAACATTGACTTGCAGCAGTTTTACAATACCATTTCGATTGTGGTCAAAAACAGTACTGGTCAACTTATTTCGACAAATCAATATAGATCGACACGTAAAGTTACCCTTAACATTAACGGTGATTCCGGCATTTATTTTGTCGGGATAATGGTCAACAAAAGAAAATCAATTACGTTGAAAGTTCTTAAAAATCAGTAGCGAAAACCAGCAGAGTAATTAAAATATTAACCTGAGTTCTTCGTTTTCGATGGAAAACTCAGGCTATTGTGAATAATGCAGGTTAGCTCAATCAAAAGTGTACCTTAAACCAACCACGGCTACGCCTATATAGGGGTTTGTATATGTTTCCACACCTGTAACTATTTGAAACTCCATTCCAGGGCTAAATTGCGAGTAAATGTTCAGGTGTTTAAAGAAATCATTGTTATTTGCAATTCTGAAGTTTATCCCCAGGGGAATGTACATTCTGACAAAATGTGTATTTGATGTCAACTTTGATTTCGATGTATTATCACTATAATTATTGTTGTTATTATAGTAATTACTATTATAATTATTATAAGAACCAGTGCCGTAATACCCTTCACTATGGTTAATCGTAACGTAATCCTGAAAAGCATAACCATATTCTGCGCCTACACCAGCGTAAAAATGCCACCTCTTGCTTGCGTTTGTTTTAAACAAATAACTCAGGCCAATGTTTATTTCAGAAATGGTTTCAACATAAGTTGGATTATTATAATAAACGGAATCAATATAAATATCCGGATTTCCGATTGATGATGTTAGTGTATCATAAGGAAATGATTCACTTTGCGAAAAAAAGAAGGAGCGTCTACCTCCAAAGCTTCCTCCAAGTTTTATTCTAAACTCACGGTTGTAATTGTATGCCCCTCGTTTTTTACTGTATGGTGTAAAACCTAAACTTATAGACGGTGCAAACCCCCCACCAGAACCTGAATAACTATCCAGGGAATAATCTTCCGGGTTTGAAATAAATTCGGATTGGTCTACAGCGGTATTTTTCATCTTCAGGTAATCGTCAACGGTAAGTACGGCATAAGACCCATTAAATCCTAAATCGATATTGAATGCTGTAATCCGCATTCCTTTTTTAGCGTTATTTTCTTCGGTGTCTTGCGCTGCAACACCTGAAATGGTTATTGCTACGACAAAAGCCAATACTATTTTCTTTATAGTTGATAAGTTCATTTTTTCTAGGTTTAATTTTTCTTTTTTTAGATTAGAGCATTAAAAAACATAAATGGTTGTCCAGCATTTTAATTGGAGGATATTTAATACTAAAATTTCGGATTATTTTTGTGCCGTTCGCTATCCCTTTCGGTTTTTTTTAACAGGTTTTTAGTCAAAGCTGCTTCCAGGTCAATCCCGGTTTGATTGGCAATACAAATCAAAACAAAAAGCACATCGGCTAACTCATCAGCAAGGTCTTTATCCTTGTCCGAATCTTTAAACGATTGGTCGCCATAAAGCCGCGACATCAGCCGGGCAACTTCACCAACCTCTTCAGTTAGTATTGCCATGTTTGTAAGCTCGCTGTAATAGCGCACTCCATAGGTTTTTATCCATTTATCAACGGTTTGCTGGGCTTGTTCTATAGTCATGTTTCAACTAATTATTTGTCAATAAAGTCAGTGATTGATTCAGAATGTCCGCTATTGAGGCTTTCGTAGTTTTGAAAATCAAGGAATTTACATTAGTAAATGACTGTTTTCAAAACAAGAATAA
>Ga0164313_10005375_pt1 | contig 11332 bp, 5 predicted proteins | sample GuaBasSedimGuay4_FD_113735 | JGI IMG/M metagenome (GOLD analysis project Ga0164313, IMG submission 113735) | Subseafloor sediment microbial communities from Guaymas Basin, Gulf of California, Mexico - Guay4, Core 4569-4, 0-3 cm | ecosystem: Environmental > Aquatic > Marine > Hydrothermal vents >...
GTTCAATGGTCACAACCTCAATGGCTGGTATACATTTCTTAAAGTCCGTGGTCGAAACATTGATCCGAGTAAAGTGTTTACCGTCAAGAATGGTATGATCCGCATCTCTGGTAAGGAGTGGGGTTGTATTACTACCGAGAAGGAATACGAGAATTATCATCTTATTGTCGAGTATAAGTGGGGCAAAAAGACATTCGAGCCACGGGTGGATAAGGCACGTGATAGTGGTATTCTCCTGCATTCCGTAGGTGAAGATGGTGGATATGCGGGCACTTGGATGCATTCTATCGAATGTCAGTTAATCGAGGGTGGAACTGGTGATTTTCTCGTTGTCGGTGATGGGAGTGACAGATTTTCATTAACTAGCCCTGTAGCTCAGGAAAAGCAAGGCAACTCATATGTTTTCCAGCAAGCAGGCAATCCTGAAACCATTCATAGTGGACGTATCAACTGGTTTGGTCGTGATGCAAATTGGCAGGATGTAAAAGGATTTCGTGGGAAAAAGGATATCGAAAATTCTATTGGTGAATGGAATAAACTGGAGTGTATTGTTAACCAGGGTACGATTACTATTTACCTCAATGGCATACTTGTAAATAAGGCTTTTGACGTGCAGCCAAGTAAGGGGCGTATCCAGATTCAATCTGAGAGTTCCGAGATATTTTTTAAAAAAATAGAACTAATACCCCTTTTCAAAAATGATTAAATACGTAGAACAAAAATTATTTCTGGTAATATTGGTCGGATTAACTATGATGTCTTGTTCTAAAGATACCTCCGATCAGGATTATAACTTAACAAACCGAAAATTTCAGGGTATCCCTAGTCTGGCCATCAGCCCTGAGGGCCGGCTTTGGGCAACATGGTATGCCGGAAAAACTCCGAGTGAGGATGAAAACAACTATGTTGTAGTTGCTACTAGTGGGGATGGTGGCAAAACCTGGACAGAAAAGCTTATCATCGACCCGGATGGTGATGGGCCGGTTCGTGCATTTGATCCGGAATTGTGGATAGACCCGGAAGGAATGCTCTGGTCGTTTTGGGCTCAGACAATCGGTCATGATGGCACAATCGCAGGAGTTTGGGCCAGGACGAATAACGACCCGGATGAGGACGATTCCAACTGGTCAGAGCCGAGGCGCATCACCGATGGGATTATGATGTGTAAACCAACCGTTCTTTCAACCGGTGAGTGGCTTCTACCGGCATCGACCTGGCGAAAGACTGACAACAGTGCCAGAGTTGTGGTTTCAAAGGATAATGGTAAAACCTTTAGCCTGCGGGGAGCATGCAATGTGCCCATAGAAGTCAGAAGCTTCGATGAACATATGATCATTGAAAGAAAAGACAGTTCACTATGGATGCTGATGCGCACAAAATACGGCATTGGAGAGAGTGTCTCGAAGGATCGTGGGGAAACATGGAATGAACCGATACCTTCCTCAATTATGCATCCATCAGCACGTTTTTTTATCAGGCGTCTTTCTTCAGGAAATTTGCTACTCGTAAAGCATGGATTGATCAGTGAAAAAACCGGGCGCTCACACCTGACTGCCTTTTTATCAGATGACGACGGTCACACCTGGTCAAGCGGACTGCTACTCGATGAAAGAGACGGCGTTTCCTATCCGGATGGCCAGCAGAGTTCTGACGGAACCATTCATATTATTTACGATTATTCCAGAACTGAAGCCAGAGAAATTTTGATGGCCAGGTTCTCAGAAAGTGATGTAGCTGCAGCAGATACAACATCAGCAAGTGTTTCTTTACGGATAGTTGTGAGCAAGTATCCTGAAAAGGTTCCATCTGACATTTGAATTCATAAATATAAACGGATGAAACAATTTGCCTTTAAGATGAAATTGAAGCCGGGCTTTGAAGCCGAGTACAAAAAGCGGCATGATGAGATATGGCCGGAGCTTTCTAAAGAACTATCCGACTCAGGAGTATATGATTATTCGATCTTTCTGGATGAGGAAACCAATTTCCTGTTCGCGTTCCAGAAATTGAAAGATGGTAATACTATTGATTTGCTTTCTGAATCGAAGATTGTTAGAAAGTGGTGGGACTATATGTCTGATATTATGGAGGTAAACCCGGATAATTCTCCCGTAGTATCTTATTTAAAGGAAGTATTTTATCTGGAATAAAGCTTAAAATTATTGAATTGTGTAAAAACACGGAAAATATTAATGATCAGTTCGGTTTGGCTTATAAATTTGGTTATTGTCTGGACTAGTTTGAAAAAGATTGAATAAATATTGATAAGAGATTGAATAAATATTGATAAGAGATTGAATAAATATTGATAAGAAGTAAAATGTTAAAGAAATGAAAATTCGAAACCAATTCAACCTGTTTGTTTTACTAAGCTTGATAACTTTTTCAGGCTGTTCAACCAGGCAATCACCAACTGACGCTGATGGGCGACCGCTTATAGTAAAATCGGGAACAATTGATTGTGACATGGTGGAAACAACACCCATTGTATTTAAAAATAAGGTTTACCGCTTTGAATATGTCAGAAAAAAATATTGGAATAATCAAACCGGGGATTCGTATTTCCGGTTTGTCGATCATGAAACAGGAAAGTCAACAGAATCTTTTGCCAAAGGATTTCACCTGGGGAGTGCTTTTGTTGATAATGAAATAATATATGTGACCGCGGTTAATATATGGAATGGAGAGCAGATTCATGTTTTTTCATCTCGTGACATGGAAAATTGGGATAGTTGGTTAGCCTTTGAGTTATCCGGTTATGGCATTTTTAATACATCCATTACACGAGCTGAAAACAAATATGTCTTAATGTTTGAAATTGGCAAACCGGAAAAAGAGGCCGGACAACCTTTTACCGCCAATTTTGCTACTTCATCAGATTTAAAAAGTTGGGAGATACTGTCTTCAAATCATAATTATGCAAAGGATCGTTATACAGCTCCACACTGCTTGCGCTATTTCGATGGATATTATTATGATTTTTATCTTGAAGCTCATGATGGTTACGAGATGAGAGTTGTGCGGTCGAAGGATTTAATAGATTGGGAGCCGAGCCCTTTAAATCCGGTTTTGAAAGCTTCTTCAGAGGATAAAAAAATTGCTAACAACAACATTCCTGAGAATTTGCAACAAAAAATTGCCAATGCGAAAGATATTAACAATTCGGATATCGACTTTTGCGAATTCAATGGGAGATTAGTTATTAATTATTCATGGGGAAACCAACAAGGAGAGGAGTTTCTGGCTGAAGCGAGTTATGACGGAACATTAGAACAGTTCCTGAAAGGGTGGTTTCCGAATTAAGATTTGTCCTGATTGATAATTTAGAAGGCGTATTTCAATAATAGGCCCTGGTTCTCAATCCTGCCTTCCACCACACCTGCTATGGACAGACCCTATTAAATTTTCTCTCTTTGATATAGTATCAATTAATAGTTTAACCAGTATTATACTATATTGTCATTAACATAACTCTTTTAAACAATGCATAATATATTTAATATTTTAAGCTTTTCATTCTATTCCCTGACATTCATCTTATTATCTCAGTTATCATATTCTGCCGATCTTGATCTGAATGTAGTATGGAAAACCAATCAAAAAACCATGTTGGAAAGTGCGCCTACCGTAGCGGATATTAATGGAGATGGGAAGGATGAGGTACTAGTTGCAGGACGCGAAGAATTAATCGCACTCGATGGTAAGGGAAAAGAATTGTGGAGGTGGAATACACGCAAACGATTTGTCACCTATCCAACCGTGTTAAAGCAGGTAAATAAACCGGCACTTATCTATGTTGCCGATAATGGTGGTTTGTTTACTTGCATCAATGGAGATGGAAAGGTTGTTTGGCAGGCTGAGCTCGAAGGAGGGGGCGATTGGTCAGCAAGCGCTGTTGAAGATCTTGATGGCGATGGGGTTCCTGAGGTGGTTCAAAGCGACTCAAAAGGATTCGTATGGGTGTTTAATGCCCTTACAGGAGATGTAATTCAGAAAACAGCAGTGCATGGTAAACCTGTTAGCCCTTCAATTGGAGATCTTGACAATGATGGAATACTGGATTATGTAGTAGCCACCAATGAAGGACTTATTTATGCTATTGAAGCTGACGGTACAATAGCCTGGGAAAGGAAGATTGGAGGATTCTCAGAAACCTGGGCCACCTCTTCACCAGTGATTTATGCTGCCTCAGACGAAAAAAGCTATGTCGTGGCCGCTTCGAGTTCGGGGGAGATCTTTTGTATGAATGGCGCAGGAGAAGTTCAATGGCAACATCAGGTCAGAGGACCTGTCGCCTCTACTATTTCAGTTGGTGATTTTGACCAAAACGGCATGGCAGATATATTCCTGATTACGCAACTGGGGGTCATTTATCGTTTTGATGAAACTGGAAGTGTGATTTGGGACATTGACATGCAGGGCCGTAGCCTGGCTCCGGGGGCGATCATTGACATTAATAATGATGGAAAGCTGGAATATATTTTATCCACACAACAGGGAAATTTGCTTGCATTGGACAACGATGGGGAAGTAATTTTTGATCATCAATTCGATAACCGAACAATCAATGTCACCCCGGCTTTCGGCGATGTTCATGGAAGTTCAAAAAATTTGGAAATGGTTGTGACTGGTGGAGAATCTGGATTCACCTACTGTTTCAGTACTTCAGCTATAAAAGATGCAATTAGTCACTGGCCAACCTACAGAGGTAATATACAAAATACAGGTTCATGGTTTGGGCTCACCAAATCCAATATACTCAGAATGGTGCCTGTAAACCTGGCATGGGACAAAGCTCTCGCAGGAGAAGATATTGTGTTTAGCATTTATAACCCCAATCCATCAGATGAATTTTTTAATGCCAATGCCACCTGCATCAGACCTGACGGATCGAAACAAAAAAGCATAAGTAAAGTAATCGGTAAAATGGGCCAGCTGCAAATGTCAGTTAATTTTGATATCCCTGGAAGTTATGCATTTACATGGTCATTGACAGATCAGAAAGATCGGGTACTTGTTAAAGGAGAAAAAGAAATTACGATCATGCCTTTGAGCAATGAGAGAAAACTGATAGAATATGCTATAAGTGAATTAACAATAGCATCTCAAAAAGTTGAATCCATCTTACCGCTCTCTGCAAAAGCCCTCGAAAATCAACGGTTGATCCTTGAATTAAATGCTAAAATCTTAGCCATTGGGTCAAATCAAAAAAGCAGTGCCAATATTTCCATGGCTAAACTGGTAAAAGACGCAAAGCGTGCCTTGGAATTAAGCAGTATTATTGAAGGGGCTACCGCGTTTGGACAAAGCACAAGTTTAATTGCTTTTGAAGGAACCAAATGGGACAGCCGAAATGTGGGTAAGCAATTACCGGCAATGATAGAAAATCCGTTAATACTAAGCCATGATGTGGTCCCCGGGGAGCACCAGCCGATTTCCCTGAAACTTTTTAATATTACCAACCAAACTCTTCAGGTGAAAGTTGAAATCGGAGAAACAGAGAAAAACATCAAAGTAACGCCATTGTATTCTGTACTCACGCTTTCATCATTGGGAAAAAATTCGTGGGATGCCCTGCCCGAAATGGATGAATCAGGTGTAATCAGTATTCCTTCTTTATCAACCCGTGAGGTATGGATGGACGTCAATATCGGAGAAGTTAAGACAGGACACCATAATATTACTATACATCTGTATGCATTGAATGGAGCAGGGGTGATTGACGCACCAAATAACCCTCATGCTGTTCCTGCTCCGGAGACGAAAGTAGAACTGACTTTAAATGTACTACCATTTAATATGGCTCCTTCCGGAGATTTTAGGTTATGTACCTGGTCGCCATCAAGTGGCCCGGTGATTGAAGACTTGCTGGCTCATGGAAATAATGTGTTTATTATCCCACAGGGCAGGTTAACATATAAAAATGATGAATTTATGGATGTAGATTTTACTGAAATTGGCGATATCATTGACCAGTTTGAAGAGACAGATGTCTTCCTGCTTTCTTATGGATTGCCGGCAATAAAAGGTGAATTTGGGACTGAGGAATTCAAATCGGATTATATGAGTTATCTGGATAAAATGATCAAATTTTTAGCTGATAAAGGAATTGATAGAGATCATTTTGCGCTTTATGCAATTGACGAACCCGGTGGTCATGGTTGGGATGCCGTAAATAAAGTTGTGGATTTTGGGAAATTAGTTCACATAACCTACTCTGATGTCATGATATATATGGATGGTGGAGGCGAGTTGCCAATGTTTAAAGCTATGGCAGAGGTCATTGATGTATGGGTTCCTCCCTACGATTGGCTACCGGAAAGTATTCCGGAAATGGATGTTGTGCGTTCAGATGGAAAAAACCTTTGGTCTTACAATTGCACCTATAGCACTTCACGTCCTGTCGGACCAAATGTGAAAAATATTAATATCCCGTATGAATTCAGGACTGCCGCATTAATGGCATTTAACCAGGGTGCAACAGGTATCGGATACTGGTGTTACAATGCGGGGAAAGAGAATCCCTGGATGCGTATAAAGTCAGAGTACAACCTTGTGTATCCGGGTCGCACAAAACCGGTGACCAGCCGACGATGGGAAGCTATCAGAGAGGGGATTGAAGATGCCAGGATTTTGATTGCTCTGCAAAAATATCTTCAAAGGACAGGTAATGATGCTCTCGATGTGGAGGTGAGGAATAAAATACAACACCTGATAAATGTAAAATTGCCTGATCTTGTTGATGGGGGTTTTCAGGCAATGAAAATAGGGCTCTCCCGAGAATCAATTGACCTCCTGAGCAACGAAACTAAGATAAATGCATTCAGAACCGAGATGTTGGAATGTGTAAAGAGTATTGCAGATAATTCAAATTGACAAATTATTAAAATAACCTGTTCGACAAATGGGTTTAAAAGGCTGGCATTAGTATTCATCTATATAACTTGGCTATGTTTTTTAATCAAAAAAAATAGGGCACAAAGAACAAGTCTAAATGTGTAAATTGTTTTGTGACTAATCCTAAAATATCAAGATTATGAAAAATCAATACAAACCCTTTATTAACCAGATATTAATATCAAGTTTTATTTTAATGATAATAATCTCTGCCCTTCATTTTACTGCCTGTAATAATGAAACCAAAACCAGCAATCAGGATTTAGATAGCCTGAAAAAATCTGTTCTGAAAACTAATGCCAGTTGGCAATTATTTATAGATGATTACTGGATTGAAAGGACTGATAATATCGTATCAACTTTACATCAACCTGAAAAGCACATTAACAACCCGTTAATTAGGGCGGACGTAGCTTGGGAACAAAATCCATATTGTTTTGGTACCGTTATTTATGATGTGGAAGATACTATTTTTAAGTTCTGGTACCAAAGTTATAATGATGTTGATATTCCACTTTCCGAGAGAACACCAGTTCTTTATGCTACCAGTAGAGATGGGATTAAATGGGAGCGTCCAGATCTCGGAATTTATGAATTTCAGGGTTCTACAAATAATAATATCATCCTCCAAAACTATGGGTATCACGATCTTTATTCTCCCAGTGTTATTAAAGACAATGAAGATCCTGATCCGAAAAAACGCTATAAAATGATCTGGTGGGATTTTCCGTTGGGAGAACAAGGTTACCAGGATGATGGAATGTGTATTGCTTTTTCCCCGGATGGCATTCATTGGGAGAAATATCCTGAAAATCCGGTAATACCTGTCAATAAATCTGAAGAATCGATTAGTGATGTAATGTCCGTAATGAAGGATAAAAATACCGGAAAATTTGTCGCTTATACCAAAGGGTGGGCCTCCCCGTGGCCCTCGCATCGGCAAATTGTACGAACGGAGAGCACTGACTTTATTAACTGGTCGGCACCCGAAGTTGTTGTCAGACATAAACATGACCTGAACGACCCACAATCCTACGGGATGACAGTTTCACAATATGGCAATAATTATATCGGTTTGCTATATTCCTATAAAGAACCCGGTAACGGAACCATCGATGTCCAACTTACAATAAGTCACGATAACAGTATTTGGGATCGTGTTGCCAATCAGGGAACATTTATTCCTTTGAGTAAACCGGATAGGTGGGATGATGGGATGATCTTCTGTGCGCCTGTGTTCAATCATCGTAATAAAACTCTAATTTACTATAGTGGATGGAATAATTCGCATGACACTAAGGAACGCAGACGTAGTGGAATTGGCCTGGCCACTTTGCGATTAAATGGATTTGTTTCGCTTGACGCGATTGAGAAAGGAAACATCACAACACACCTTGTTAAAAATGCAAACGGGCCTTTACTTGTAAATGTAAATGCAAAGAATGGTTCGCTGCGTGCAGAGTTGCTGGATGCAAATGGTGAGCAAATTTCAGGTTACACTATTACTGACTGCATTCCAATTCGTTCCGATGATATTTCAGGACTTGTTCAATGGAAAAACCATAAGGATTTACCGCAAGGGAAACAATCATTTCGAATTCATTTTCAGATTGAAAATACATCTTTATTTGGTTTTTATGCAGGGCCTGCTGTTGCTCTTTCTGATGATTAAGTTAAAGTATTCAGACTTGATATATGTAGAATTCTCAAAAAGTATATGATGAAAAAAAGGCAATTTATGTTGATTGGACTGGCACTTTTTATGGCAAGCTGTAGTTCAAACCAGGAAAATAATAATCCTGATAAAAAGTTGAATATAAACACACTTGAAGAGCTTTCAACGCTATTTAAACACCCTCCAAATCAATATCGCTCAGCCCCGTTGTGGGTGTGGAACGATGATGTTACCGAAGCGCAAATCGACCGGCAGCTAAATGATTTTAAAGCAGGCGGCATGGGCGGTGTGTTTATTCATCCGAGGCCGGGGTTGATCACACCTTATTTATCGGAAGAATGGTTTTCACTCTGTAAGTATACAGTTAAGAAAGGCAAAGAATTAGGCATGGATGTATGGCTTTATGATGAAAACTCCTATCCCAGCGGATTTGCTGGTGGCCATGTCCCGGCTGAAATGCCTGAATCCTACAATCAGGGTGCTGGGCTAAAACTGCAAAAAGTTGAAAAATTACCGGAAAATGCCAGCACTTTTTATCTGGTTTTAAAACAGCGAGATTCAAAATTTATTGACATCACAGATAAATTGGGTGATGAAAAGAATAAAAATGGGGACTATTATTTGTATGAAAAACAATATTATAAAAACCAGGCATGGCATGGCGGATACTCTTATGTTGATTTGCTGTATGAAGGGGTAACCGAGAAATTTATAGAATTGACCATGACAGGTTATGAAAAAGCCATCGGAAGTGAGTTTGGAAAAACGGTTCCAGGAATTTTTACAGATGAACCAAATATATCTTCGCCCGGAGGAATCCGTTGGACACCGTCGTTATTTAAAGACTTTAAAAAGCGTTGGGGATATGACCTCAAAACAAACCTCCCTTCACTAACCTTTGAAACAGGGGATTGGAAAAGGGTAAGGCATAATTATTATACTACTTTACTTGAATTGTTTATTGAACGGTGGAGCAAGCCCTGGTACAATTATACCGAAAAGAATAATTTAGACTGGACAGGCCATTACTGGGAACATGGCTGGCCGAACCCTATGCATGGCGGTGATAACATGGCAATGTATGCCTGGCACCAAATGCCTGCTATTGATATTTTGATGAATAAATACAGTGAAGATGTTAATGCCCAGTTCGGTAATGTAAGGTCGGTAAAAGAATTGAGTAGTGTTGCAAACCAGATGGGGCGAATTCGAACATTAAGTGAGACTTACGGAGCCGGTGGATGGGATTTACGATTTGAAGATATGAAACGAATCGGTGATTGGCAATATGTTCTCGGTGTGAATTTTTTGAACCAGCATCTTTCTTATATGACAATTGAAGGTGCCCGGAAAAAGGATCATCCACAATCATTTTCCTACCATGAACCCTGGTGGAAGTATTATAAAGAACAAGGTGATTATTTTGCCCGTTTATCTCTCGCACTTTCTTCGGGAAAACAAATAAACAGCATATTGGTAATAGAGCCAACATCAACTGCCTGGATGTATTTTTCTGATTTAACCCATAATAACAAATTCTCTGCCTTGGGCCCCGAATTTCAGGAGTTCGTTTTTAATCTTGAAAAGAATCAAGTTGAATATGATCTGGCATCAGAAAATATTGTTAAGGATTTTGGTCGTATTAAGGATGAGAATATTATTGTTGGCCAACGCTCCTATAATATTATCGTTATTCCCCCGGGATTAGAGAATCTGGATAAAGCGACTTTTGAACTAATCAAAGCTTATCTGAAAAACGGAGGCAAAGTAATTTCATTTAATGGGGTTCCAGGTTATGTTGATGGTAAAGCAACCAGAGAATTGAAGGCCATTTCAGAAAACCACCTAAAACAATGGATATCAGCAAATTCTATTACCGACTCACAGGTTCATGATGAATTTGTTTTAAAAACCATTCAGTTTAAGCAGCCGGAAAAGATCCAGGGGAAATTATTTCATCATCGACGTGATTTGGAGGATGGACAATTGTTGTTTTTGGTAAATACAGCTTCCAATGAATGGTCTTCGGGAACATTTATGATAAAGGGAAAATCTGTAAAAGAACTTGACCTGACAAATGGGGAAATAAATTCATATTACAGCAATACAAACGGAAACTCATTGGAGATAGCTTTTGATCTGCCTCCATCCGGAAGCTTATTGCTTTTAGTTAGCAATACGCCCACAAAAGAAAAGCATGATAACGCAATCGCGAAAGCAAAAATCGTCAAGGCTTTAAATGGCGTAAATATCAAAATGACAGACCTGAACGTACTAACCCTTGATTATTGTGATGTTGATATTGATGGAGAAGTTGAAAAGGATATTTACTATTTTAATGCAGCCGATAAAATTTTCAGACACTATGGTTTTGAAGGAAACCCATGGAGCAGCGCGGTACAGTATAAATCTTCGATTATTGACCGAAATACATTTACTGGCAAATCAGGTTTTGAGGTGAGTTACTCGTTTTTGGTTGATAAACAATTGGATGTGTCATCTCTGCAGGTGGTAATTGAGCGTCCCGGGCTTTGGCAGTTATCCATTAATGGTAAAACAGTGTCACAGGTTCCGTCAAAACACTGGCTCGATCGAAAATTTGGTGTCTATAATATTGGGGTAAATGTAATCGGGGGTGAAAACCGTATTACCCTAACTGTATCTTCAATGTCAGTGCATTCTGAAGTAGAACCTGTTTATATTCTTGGCAATTTCAGCCTGGAATCTCAAAAGAAAGGATGGAAACTTGTTCCTTCCAAA
>Ga0164313_10005376_pt1 | contig 11332 bp, 10 predicted proteins | sample GuaBasSedimGuay4_FD_113735 | JGI IMG/M metagenome (GOLD analysis project Ga0164313, IMG submission 113735) | Subseafloor sediment microbial communities from Guaymas Basin, Gulf of California, Mexico - Guay4, Core 4569-4, 0-3 cm | ecosystem: Environmental > Aquatic > Marine > Hydrothermal vents...
ACCAGGTTCAGAATTGTGGTTGTACGCGTATTACCTGCAAAAGTACAACGTTTGTAGGATGGGCAATTCAAGGATATTTCCTTGATGTAAAAAGTTCCCTTTTTCAGTTTTACAGCATGAAAGGACTGGTTTTCAATAGCATTATTTACGCATTGTATGTTTGTGGTGTCAGTGGCACCGGTTGGGTCCGAACTGGGTGTTACCAGGAAATCTCCACTCTCATCCACGCTGACAAAGGCAGAGTCACATGGGTTGCTTCCGGAAGTGGGCGGAAGTACGGTAGTTGTTATTGCACCAACAGCATCAATGTCGGCTCCTACTGAACTGCCACTTGTACTACCTTCATTTGGATCATCCCGTAGACGTACATAATAAAAAGAATCTGCTGCCGTAAACCCGAATGCATCAATATCAATACTTGAGGTACTTCCAAAAACCTTTCCCAGCGAAGTGAAATCGACTCCATTCTTGCTGATTTCAACAAATGTATCCTCAACATCAGCTCCAATCTCAAATACATGTAAATCAGGGGTTTCATCGCCACTTCCGGTGAGAACATTATCTGTAAAGCGCAATGTAATTCGCCCCCCATTTCCCAAGGAAGTGAAATTGATTCCATCTTCCGCGTCGGGAATACCAATGACCTGGGCTGGATCACTGTGTTGAGCTGCTGGAGTTGGGCCCCCTCCAAAACCTGGCTCATATGACACAACAGCATCAATAAATGATGCCGCTCCTCCAGGAAATTCGATGCCATCAAACTCTTCCGCACAAACAGTTTGAGATGTGGCGCACATTAATAATATACAGACATACTGTGATTTATTAAATTTAATGTAATTTTTCATAACCAACTCTCCCGGGAAGTTAATGCGTATAAACTCAAGTATGCCAAGCCAACAAAGCACGACAATGCTAGACACAAAGCAATATGAACTTGAATGTCAGGTAAGGCTAAGGTATTTATTATTCTGACTAAACATAAGCATGACTAATATTATAATTTCAAGCTAAATATAACAAACAAAATTAATATTAGATATTTCAATGACATATGTCAAGTGTGTGGCGTGCTGGTCAACGTTCGCCAGAATGCACCTGGCCTTGCTTTTAGATAAAACCCAGCGATAATATGCCAATGTCAATGAAACAATGTTTTCCATGTACAGTGTGCTGTCAAGGCTGGCTCAAAGCAGAGATTAATGGCGTAATATTGGAGCCTGGTAAACCCTGCGTCCATGCGTTGAAACAAGGATGTGGCATTTATGAAACCCGCCCCAAAAATCCATGTGCATCATTTAAGTGTGGCTGGTTGCAAGATCAACATAACTTGCCGGCACATATGAAGCCATCGGAGTGTGGTGCGATTGTTTTTTTTGACAGAAAGTGGAGCAACAGAAATGTAATCACGGCTGTACCAACAGGCATAAAAATTCCTGCTGATACATTGGATTGGCTTATGGCATACTCAAGAAAAACGTCATTGCCTTTAGTGTTTAGTGAACGCCTGCTAGAAAACAAGAAATTTGCTGGTATTAAATATACCGGGTATGGACCGTCAGATTTTATCCATGCTATCAATACCGAACTTGGAGCAGAGGATATCATGATGTTCTGAATGGGCATCGCCGGTGCCGCACAGGACTTGTTGCTGCTGGTCTACCACAGTACCCTGGAGCAGGAACAGTTCACTGACCTGATAAGCAACTCCTTTCCAGATCTTCAGATCGAATTCTGTTGCCTCGAGCAGCGTACGCGTGGCGCCTCGGAAACCGTCCTGCGCGGACTGGAGCATATCCCTGTCGAAGTGCTGGCCGGCCCGGTCCTGGTGGTCGACGGAGACGGCATTGTAGATCCCTCATTACTCGCTTCCTTCCGCAGTGCGCCTGGTAACGTGATCTTCTGCACCCGCCACGAGGCAGGCGAGCCGATCTATTCCTACGTGGAAGTTGACGAGCATATGCGCGTGCAACGCATGGCCGAAAAGATTCGGCTCTCAGCCTATGCGTGCATCGGGCTATATGGATTTGTCAGCGCCTCACACCTGCAGCATGCAGCGTGGACGAGCCTGGATACCAATAGGCCGGAGGGTGGTGAATATTACCTTTCCAGTGCAGTCCAGGTTCTGTTGGAAGAAGGACACGAGGTGCGGGCCGAGCCGGTCCGCAATTGGACATGCCTGGGGACTCCGGCCCAACTCCAGTCCTGGTGCCGGCAGCAACTGCTGCTAAGCCGTGTTGGGCGGGCACATGCACCTTTCGAGTCCACACTTGATTTGTCAAACCATACGATGGAACGTGAATCCGGCTTCTATCTCCCGCAGCCGGTTCCCGCCCGACCCTGGCACCAGTTGGTTTTTTCGGTTAATTCCGTCGAAAAATCGGGACCGTCCCGCAAGGTCGGCCATGAGCTGAGTTGGTACAAAAATCTTCCCCGGAAACTGACGGCACACGTCCCCGGGCTTATATCCCACCGCACAGCTGGATCGAACACTTACCTGAATATGGAGCGAGTACACGGCGTACCGTTCTGCGACCTCCTTGTCGAGGACCTTCTCACAGAGCGGGACCTGGAACTATTGCTCGGCGTGCTTTCAACGTTTCATGGGACAGATCTGGCAAGCATTTCTCCGATCCCCGATGGCGCGACTATCTATGACAACTATGCCCCGAAATTATCTGGCCGCCATGAGCGCCTCCGCACAATTCCGGGAACTGAAGAATGTTACCGGGTGCTGGTGACGCGAGCCGATGAGTACCAGGCATCCGGACGCGGACGCGAGGCAGTCATCCACGGAGATCCAGTATTTACCAACGTATTGCTCAATAATGCCGGCAAGGTGGTACTACTCGATCCGCGCGGGCACCTGAACGGTCAGCCGACGCTGCGCGGTGATGTGAACTACGACCTGGCAAAGGTCTACCAGTCATTGGCCGGCTATGACGCAATTCTTTTGGGCAGGGATTCCCTGCCTGGTACTGATCAACTACTGGCTCACTACGAGGAATGGTTGAAACATGTGGTCGGTGCGGATGGTCTGGACGACATCCGGTGGATCACCGCCAGTCTCTACCTGTCGCTGCTGCCCCTGCACGAAACACGACTTCATGGCGCGTTTCTCGAACGGTGCCTCCAACTCATCCACGGCGATCGGCGCCAGGGCTGTCAGCAGTCATGAGGGTTTTGATCAGCCTGACCGTGCACAAGCAGGCTGCAGTGGTGGTGAGCCAATTGCGGAATCTGATTCGTTATCTGCATGATCCCGTGATCGTCCTGCATGTCAGCCGGAATTTTGACGTACGAACGGAAGATCTCGTCATCTCGGAGCGTGTGCTGATCAATCCGCAACGCTACAGCACGGCTTGGGGCAGCGGCATCCTCGTTCGCGCTCATATGCAGAATGTGCGGTTCGCGATGAGCCAGGTTGACTTTGACTACGTGGCCTTTCACGCCAGTAACGATCTTTTTGTACAAACGGGAGTTGAGGCCTACATGCAAGGCCATGCCGCGGGCTGCGAAAGCAACGCCATAGGCGACTGGTCCTGGGCCCCGGGCTGCCTGCGGGATCGACCGCTTCGGAATTTCTGTAACCATCATGGCATCACAGCGCCCATGCACGGGCAACTCGAAGGGAGTTTTTACCGGAAGGACGTTTTTGAGGACATGCTTGCCTGCCTGGATGGGCTCGAAAGTGATGTATCGTGGTCGCATTTATCGCGAGCGTCACTTTTGAGAAGAATATTGCCGCGGCTCTACCGGAACCCCCACTACCCCAGGGAAGAAGTGTACTTCCCAACGGCCCTGGCTGCCTGCGGTGTGCTTCCCACCGCTGCACCATACACCTACATGAACTGGAATCAGAAGCTGGATCTCAGCCGGGACGAAGTAGACGCCGTGCGCCGGTGTGACTATGCAGCGCTGCCCGACTACGAGGTTTCGGGCGTGAAGGAACTGTTTGCCGTCAAACGGGTTCCACGTCAGACAGACGATCCCTTGCGGAAATACATCAGTGGCCTGGATTCGGATAATCCTCTATAACCAACTTGTCGGTTGGGCCAATTTCCTTGCATACCAATGCTCGCACCGGTTATTCCTTGACGATATACAAAGAAAGAATTTCAGCGACGAGGGCGGGGCGTTCATCATTTTCAATCTCCACGGTGACCGTGGATTTGGTCAGGTACTGTCCGCCAGGCCTGGCACTTACTTTTTCGATCCTGGCATGGGCACGCACCCTTGCATTGACTTTGACCGGTTGCAAAAACCGCACCTTGTCAGAGCCATAATTAATACCCATCACGGTACCTTCAGGTTTCAGCATGATCTGCCCGACCAGGTGTGAGATCAGTGACAGGCTCAGGAAACCGTGTGCAATGGTAGTACCAAATGGCGTAGCAGCAGCTTTTTCGGCATCAACATGGATAAACTGGTGGTCGTTGGTCGCTTCTGCAAACTGGTTAATACGCTGCTGGTCAATCTTGAGCCAATCCGACGGTCCAAGCTCGGTACCTGCAGAGTTTTTGAATTCTTCAACGGAAATATTGCCTTCAATCATTTTTAATGTCCCCCGATTCCCTGTTCAAGCCCGAGTGTCCGGGCAGAGTTCATACCACCATCCAGAGGGATGATGGCACCTGTCATATAAGCACCACTGAGACCGCATAAACATAGAATCAGACCGGCAAAATCTTCCGTGCGCCCCATCCTGCCCAGCGGTACACCACGTGTGACCGCCTCGGTCAGCTTTTCATCTTCGGCAAAAAATGCTGTCATACCACTGGGAAAAGGACCCGGTGCTATGGCGTTGACCGTGATATGCCTGGGGGCCAGTTCATTGCTCAGAAATCGCGTAATGTGGTGGATGGCAGCCTTGCTGGCAGAATACGAATAAGCGGGAAAGCCGTGTGGTTCCATCCCCATCACAGAGCCAATATTAATCACCCGTGAAGGATTTTCAGCACTGCCGGAAGCTGATAATAGTGGTGTCAGCTCGCGGATCAAAGTAAACGGGGCTGTGACATTCAGAGTCATGATGTCTTCCCATGCTTTCCATGGGAATTGTTCAAAAGCCGTGCCCCAACTACGCCCGGAATTATTCACCAGGATATCCAGAGTGGACTCATTTTCAGTCATAAACTCAGCCAGTGAAACAACACCGGCCTCCGATGCAAGATCTGCACTGAACGGGATACAGCTACCGGGTAAGCCAGTAAGACTTTCGGCGGCCTTTTGACAGGCTTCAAGCTTTCTGGACGCGATATACACTTTGGCACCAGCCGATACCAACGCATGGGTAATCATGTAACCGATGCCGGTGGCGCCGCCGGTAACGAGGGCGGTTTTGCCTTCGAGGCTGAAAATGGATGCGGTGTATTCGTTAATTGTGCTCAAGTTTTTGTCCTTTTCAATTCATGACGTGCTACCACCATGCGGTGCACTTCATCCGGTCCGTCGGCCAGACGCAGGGTACGGGCGTGCATATACATTTCGGCCAGCGGAAAATCCTGTGACAGACCGACACCGCCGTGCATTTGCATGGCATCGTCAATGATTTTCAACGTGATCAATGGCACAGTGGCCTTGATCTTGGAAACCCACACATGTGCCGCCCCGACGCCCTGGGTGTCAATAATATGCGCCGTTTGCAAGGTCAATAACCTTGCCATATCGATTTGAATGCGGGCTTCCGCAATCCGGTCATAGTTGCCGCCGAGTTTGGCCAGGGGTCTGCCAAAGGCGGTGCGTGAGAGGGAGCGTTCACACATGAGTCGCAGAGCTTTTTCAGCCATGCCGATGGCCCGCATAACATGATGAATACGACCGGGTCCCAATCTGCCCTGGGCAATCTCGAAACCCCGGCCTCTTCCTGCAATGATGTTGTCTTCGGGTACCATTACATTGGTCAGTTTGAGATGCATGTGACCGTGTGGTGCATGGTCCTGGTCAAATACCTTCAATGGACGCACGATTTCTACACCCGCTGCATCCATCGGCACCAGGATTTGTGAATGTTGCTGATGACGGGCTGCATCCGGATCGCTTCTGACCATGCAGATAAGAATTTTACAACGCGCATCACCGGCACCGGAAATCCAGATTTTTTCACCGTTGATACACCACTGACCATTTTGCAACTCTGCTGTCATGGAGATGTTGGTGGCATCGGATGAGGCCACACCCGGTTCTGTCATGGCATAAGCGGAGCGGATATCACCATTTAATAATGGCTCCAGCCAGCGGGATTTTTGTGCTTCGCTGCCGTACTTTGCCAGCACTTCCATATTGCCGGTATCGGGTGCGCTGCAGTTGAATACTTCGGCGGCCAGTGCACTTCGGCCTGTTTCTTCGGCGATGAATGCATAATCGACAGTAGTCAGACCACAGGAGTGCTCACCTTCGGTCAGGAAGAAATTCCACAAACCCCGCTCCCTGGCACCTTGTTTTAGCTGGTCAAGAATTTCTTTTTGTCTTGGTGATTGTTGCCAACGACCATTGTTGTCGGTCTCTTCAATATATTCCTGATCCAGTGGAATAATGTCCTCATCGATATACTTGATAACCTTTTCGAGCAGAGGTTTGAGTGTTGGGGAGGGTTCCGTGATCATTTTGTTTGTTCCCTTTGATTTTGGATTTGTATCCAGTGAGAAGTTGTATTGTAGAGCAGTATTTACGTCGTGGTAGCACTTCTTGGAGGTTTGTTGGCTGGCTACAACGCCTTGTCGGCTTCCTCCAGTTTTTCGCTGACTTCCAGCCATTCCCATTCCAGGGTTTCGAGGCTGGCTTTGAGTTCGGCCTGCTGCTGAAGCAATTGGGTCATTTCCTCTTTTCGACCAGCGTCTGTATACAGTGATTCGTCATGCAAACTGCTCTCAATACCGGTCAGTTCAGCCCGGTGTTTGTTCATTTGTTTTTCGATGTTTCGTACTGCATCTCGCTGCGGTTTTAATTGCTGCCTTCGCCTCGCTTCATTCTGGCGGTGCTGCTTTTTGCTGGATGCGCGTGAAGCTTGCGGGGCAGGGGATAGCTCACTTTCACTCTCTTCATCCTGGGTTTTGAGCCAGTTGGAGTACTCATCCAGAGGTTGTCTGAACTCGTGAAGCCTGCCGTTATGAACCACGTATAACTCATCGCAGACGCTGCGTAGTAAATGGCGGTCATGGGAAATGACAAGCAGGGCGCCACTGTATTCCATCAGCGCCATGCTGAGCGCGTGACGCATATCCAGGTCAAGGTGGTTGGTCGGTTCATCGAGTAGCAGAAGGTTGGGTTTTTGCAATATCAACAGTGCCAGCACCAGGCGGGCTTTTTCGCCACCGGAAAAGGGTGCAACCGGATCGGTGATACGGTCACCCTGGAAACCAAAGCGTCCCAGGTGGTTACGAAGTTCTTGTTCTCTTGCGGCTGGCGACTGGCGTTGCACGTGCCATAGCGGGCTTTCATCCATACGCAGGAATTCGAGTTGTTGTTGTGCGAAATAACCGATGTGGGTATGTTTGTTGACGGTCCTTTCACCGGATAACAAGGTACTGCCATCGACAAGCGTTTTGACCAGTGTTGATTTACCCGCACCATTGGATCCCAATAGCCCAATACGGTCACCTGCTCCCAGCCTCAGCCGAATATCATTGACGATAGCAGTCTGTCCGTAACCGACTGTAACCTCCTCGAGTTGCAGCAATTGCTGTGGTTGCTTATCAGGTTCGTGAAACTTGAAGTGGAAATGGGAATCCACATGGGCAGGTGCTATCTGCACCATGCGCTCCAGCATCTTCAAACGACTTTGTGCCTGTTTTGCCTTGTTGGCCTTGTAGCGAAATCGGTCAACATAGCTCTGTATATGTTTGATTTCTTTCTGCTGTTTGGTGTACATCGCCTGTTGCAGGGCGAGTTGCTCGGCGCGGACAGATTCAAATTGGCTGTAATTACCGGTATAGGTTTTTACGGCCTGGTGTTCGATATGGGCGATATGTGTGCACAGGCCATCCAGAAAATCACGGTCGTGCGAAATCAACAACAAAATACCGACATAGGATTTCAGCCATCGCTCCAGCCACACGATGGTGGGCAGATCAAGGTGATTGGTAGGCTCATCCAGCAGCAGGATATCCGAGCGGCACATCAGCGCCTGTGCCAGGTTCAGGCGCATACGCCAGCCACCGGAAAATTCATTGACCGGTTTTTGCATCGTATCGGATTCAAAACCCAATCCGTGCAACAAGCGCGCGGCTCTTGTCTCTGCGGTGAAACCATCGATGTTATCCATTTGTTCGTATAAACCATGGAGTCGCTCGTCGTGGCTGTCTTTGCTCTCCAGTTCGGCAATTTCGGATTGCAAGCTCCGCAAGCGATTATCGCCATCCATGACAAAATCCAATGCCGAGCGAGCAGAGTGGGGGCTTTCCTGGGCCACATGGGCAATAACATCTTTGCGGTTCAGTTGTAGTTCGCCGGCATCTCCTTCCAATTGTCCGAGAATCAGCGCAAACAGAGAGCTCTTGCCACTGCCATTGACACCGATAATTCCCATACGCTGGCCGGCGTGAGCCTGCAAGGTCGCATTCTCAAAAAGTAGTTTGCTGCCTCGACGCAGTTCGATTTGCTTGAGTTGTAACATTTGCTAATAGTGCTGAAAACTTGCCTGAAAGGTGGGCATTATATGACAGAGCGGCCGTTGAAGTTACACATCGTATACAGATGAACTGCCTACAGCGACAGTTGGTCAAACTCACCAAGGTTCATCAGGAATTTTTGTGATGCGAAACTGACACCAGCCATGTCGGTGGCTTCAGAAAGACGGCGCACGCTCTCGGCAATCGCGAGCCACCATCGCATATGGTTTGCACTAAGCTGTGCGGCCACAGGTATAAGATCGTGCGTGGTATTGAAATTACGGACCGCAGCCTCCTTGATGTTGAGTATGCTGTTGAGATCCAGTTTACCGTTATGCAATTTCACGAAAAGGACCTTCACCAGCTTTGGATCCTCTTCCAGTGACTGGGTGCTCGCGGGTTCTGCATTTTCTTCCAGCAATGCAATATCCAGGTGACTCAATATCTCACGTAGCGCACCGCGAAGGCTTTGACGCAGTTCATACTTCCGGTCTCTCTCCAGACGGCGCTGGATCAATGAAAACAATCCCACCAGGAAGAAACCTTCAAGACAAAAACCAATCAACTCCGGCAACAGGTTTGATTGAAACGCTCCGCTGCCGCTGTTCTCGAGGAAAGCATAGAGAAAATAAATTCCACCCGTGCCAAACAGGATCAACGGCGCAAACAACAACAGTCGTTTCAACTCCTTAGCACTCCTCTTCCGGCAGAGCGAGGGCCTTAACCACCGCAGCTATCTTGCCTGCTTCAGTCGACGTTAAATCCAAAGGAATATTATGCAGGTAGACGATCAGATTCTCCCGCAACGGTACCGGGAAAATGTCATGGGGACTGCGTGGTGGGTTGAGTGCCAGCTCTTCCCTGGCCTGGGACTGCTCCGGGGTATCGCGAGCGGCAACTACGACCGCTTCCGGTTTCTCACCTTCAATACTCCGGAAACTGGCAGGGTCTGAAGTCCAGGATATAAAATCAGTCAAACCGCTGGTGAGCCGTTCGTTATAAAGCTGTATGGTTTCCGGGCGGATAGTAGAGCCCTGCAGCTTATGAAACCGCGAGCACAGTTCATCTACATCCAGCAATCGCAAGTCGAGACGTTCATCTGATTTCAATTGCACCAGGAGATTCTCCGCCGCGAGTTTGCGCGACCGTGCTGTTGCCGGCTTGGTAATTCCGGTAATTGCACCCTGGCGCAGGAACTCAAGAAAAGCCTGTTGTGAATAGTCTTTGACGGCCATCTAAATATCAATCCCTCTGTTACAGCTTAGTTGAAATATTACATTGTGAACGGCTAACATCATAATCAATTTTCAGTGGCCTTAATTGCCAGCCACATGAGATAACTGTTATCACTGTCATAAATTGCTGAATTAGGCGAAAATGACCCTTACGCTTTCCAATTTCAGAACTGCATCAACACGAGGACAACACGTGAAGAAGACTTATCCTGTTCGGTCGATTGGCCGTAGCTATTTTTTATTGGTCATTGTGTCCATTACCCTGGCATCCTGTGCTTCGGGTCTGAAGGTGCGCAGCGATATCGATCCGACGGTAGATTTCAGCCAGTACACGACCTATAACTTTTTTGAACCGTTGGGTATTGAAGGCGGTTACAACTCTCCCATTTTTGGAGAACATTTTCGCACTGCGATTGGAAATGAACTGACTCGCAGACGGTACCAGACAGCGGACGTACCTGACCTGTTGATCAATGTCACAATTCGCACTGATGACAAGGTCAAAATGAGATCCTACACCTCACCCTATATGACGGGTGGTTACTATGGTCGGGCAGGTGGTGCTTATGCCGGTTCAGCAGTTGGGGTGGGTATTTCAGTTGGGCCAAGGGCCACAGAAGTAACAGAGACCTCGGTTTTTATCGATTTCGTAGATTTTGAAAAACATCGTGTTGTCTGGCAGGGTGTTGCGGTTATCAATGTCAACGATAAAGTCGCACAGCAATTACGCGACGCAATTTTCACGGCCGTTAACAAGGTTATGGAGCAGTATCCACACACTGCAGGAAAGTGAACAACATGTTACCAAAGAGAATCTTGATGGGTCCGGGGCCCTCGGATGTATACCCGGAAGTACTTGCAGCCATGGCCAGACCTACGATTGGTCACATGGATCCGGCGTTTGTCGGGTTTATGGACGAACTGAATGACCTTTTGCGTTATTCGTTTCAGACAGACAATACCGTGACCTTACCCATTTCAGCACCGGGTTCGGCAGGCATGGAGTGCTGTCTTGTCAATCTGCTCGAACCGGGTGATGAGATTGTCATTGCCAGCAATGGTGTTTTTGGCGGCCGCATGCTTGAGATCGCCCGTCGTTGCGGGGCAAAACCCATTGCTGTTGAGTTTGAGTGGGGAACGCCCGTCGATCCCGGCAGGGTGGAAGAAGTGTTAAAAGCGCACCCCGGTGCCGTGGCCCTGGCTTTTGTGCATTCTGAAACCTCTACCGGTGTGCGTTCCGATGCTGAAACCTTGTGCAGGCTGGCCCGCGAGCATGACTGCCTCAGTATTGTCGATGCTGTCACTTCCCTTGGCGGTATTGAGCTGCTCGTTGATGAGTGGGGCATAGATGCGATCTATTCCGGCACTCAAAAGTGCCTGTCCGCACCACCGGGGCTTTCACCGGTATCGTTCAATGAAGCGGCGATGGCCAAGGTAAAATCCCGCAAGATACCACCGCAAAGCTGGTTTCTGGATATGAACCTGCTG
>Ga0164313_10005378_pt1 | contig 11330 bp, 11 predicted proteins | sample GuaBasSedimGuay4_FD_113735 | JGI IMG/M metagenome (GOLD analysis project Ga0164313, IMG submission 113735) | Subseafloor sediment microbial communities from Guaymas Basin, Gulf of California, Mexico - Guay4, Core 4569-4, 0-3 cm | ecosystem: Environmental > Aquatic > Marine > Hydrothermal vents...
TATGCGCTATCGGCGATCCGGAGCCTTCCCACGCAGCGATCAGTTGACGACACGGCACGGGTCGTGATCGACGGCGGTCCCTTCACTCTTGGCACTGACGACCGATCATCTGTGTACGACAACGAGAGACCAGCACACAGCGTGGAAGTCAGCTCGTTCGGGATGGACCAATTCCCTGTCACCAATCGTCGATTCATGCGCTTCATCGATGCTGGCGGCTACTCCAGGCGTGAGTTCTGGTCCGATCAGGGGTGGGATTGGCGAACGAGTGTCGATGACGATACTCCCCAGGGTTGGAATCGATCTAGCGATGGCGAATGGACCCAGACGATGTTCGGCCGCATTCGCGATCTGGACCCAGCCGAGCCTGTTATCCACGTCTCGTACTGGGAAGCCGAAGCATTCGCCTCCTTCGAAGGGGCCAGACTCCCCACAGAAATGGAGTGGGAGAAGGCCGCGAGTTGGGCCAAGGACGCAACGAGAACCCGTGTCTACCCATGGGGAGACACAGCAATAACGAGTGCGCACGCAAACGTCGGCCAGTCAGGATGGGGCCCGGCCCCCGTGGGCTCATACCCGGCAGGTGCATCGGCGTACGGCGTTGAGCAGCTACTCGGCGACGTCTACGAGTGGACGTCATCGGAGTTCGACCCGTATCCCGGATACAGCACGTTCCCCTATCCCGAGTACTCAGAAGTGTTCTTCAACGATGAGAACTTCCGTGTGCTCCGTGGTGCATCCTGGGCAACGGCACCGTCGGTCACCCGCAATACCTTCAGGAACTGGGATTATCGCCAACGCCGCCAGATCTTCTCCGGCATTCGACTGGCCTGGGACGTCACATGAAGACCAGCGTTAACCGTTTCACCATCGAGCGTCTCTCAGAGCCAGCGGACTTCGAGGCACAGCTGCTTCGAGATGTGAAGGCCGGGCTGACCAGTACGCCGAAGACCTTGCCTTCGATCTACTTCTATGACGATTACGGTTCGGAGCTGTTCGACCAGATCACGGAACTGCCTGAGTACTACCTCACCCGTCTCGAGACCGAGATACTCGAGCGACACGCAGACGAACTGATCGCCCGGTTCCGCCCTCACGAGTTGATGGAAATCGGGGCTGGCTTCGCCCGCAAGACACGCATACTGCTGTCTGCGATGCACCGCGCAGGCCTCGGTGATGCCTACGTACCGATCGACGTATCCGTCGCTGCACTCGAAGACGCAGGTGCCGCCCTCACAGATGCATACGAGTGGCTTACCGTTCGTGCGTACGTTGGAGATTTCGGAACTGACCTCCACAGGGTTCCCCGTGGAGGCAACAGAATCGTTGCGTTCCTCGGGTCCACGCTCGGCAATCTTTCGCCAGCAGAACGCCCTGCCTTCCTCGCCGAAGTGTCGGCTTCGGTATCACAGGGCGATGTTCTTCTGCTCGGGGTAGACCTCATCAAGGACGAGGCCACGATGGTTGCGGCATACGATGACTCCCAGGGTGTCTCGGCTGCGTTCAACAAGAACATTCTCACGGTCATCAACCGATCGCTAGGCGGCGACCTGCCGCTTGACGCGTTCGACCACGAGACGGCGTACTTCCCAGTTTCGGGATGCATGAAGCAGAGTCTGCGGGCGAACAGGGACGTCGCTGCGACGCTTGATGCCGTCGGCATCGTGATCGAATTCGCCAAAGGTGAACCGATGCACACCGAGTGGTCCTGCAAATTTACCGTCGATGGTATCTCAGAGGAACTGGCGACGAGTGGAATGACCGTCGTCGATGTTCTCACAGACAGCAACGACCATGTCGCCCTCATCGTCGCAACGAAGTAGCCACAGGCCCGGTGCGGGTGACTCGTGGGAACTACTCAGCGCGGCGGCGCAACTCCTCTTGGAGCGCTTCGGTCGTGTAACGCAGAAGCGAAGGGTCCCAGCCAATCTGCGCGATGGGCGCATCGTGGCTATCTGCGAGCAGTTCGACAACCTGATCTCGGAGCGTTCTTGCCCATGCTCGCCCTTTCGCTGACGTGACGAGTGACATCGTTCCATCGCTGTTGACCTTGAGCACCCTGGCTTCGACCTGTGGGTTGGTCTTGGAACCGCGTTCCCCATAGGTAAGGATGATCGACCCGATAGGTACATCCTGGATTCCACCCGTTGCGATGAACTCACCTTCGTATGCCCAACCCGATGCCATCGATTCATCAACGTTCGTGACGATCTTCGCCCAGTTCTTCCTTCTTTCGTCGCCGACCAGAGGCACATCTATCGGAACAAGAATCAGATCATCCATGAGGACAGACTACAGAAGCCAGAAGCCAGAAGCCAGATGTCGTACAACGTACAACGTACAACCTACAACGACAGAGGGGATGGTTGTCCAACGCGCGATCGAACGGAGTGCCGAGTACGGAATACGGAATACGGAATACGGAATACGCCTATGGTCTCCCCATGTGCTTCGATCTTGACTCCAGTCCTCCAGTGCCTCATCTCCACGGAGGCTCCGTCCAACATGAGGATCTCGTGCTGACCGCTGAGGACAGCAACGAGTTCGCGGCATTCGCAGCCAGCTCGGGGAGCAACGTCGGCATCATCGTGCTGCCCGATGTTCGCGGACTCTTCCGGTTCTATGAAGAACTCGCTCTACGGTTTGCAGAGCACGGATTCGATGCCATCGCCATCGACTATTTCGGCCGAACAGCTGGTACGAGCAAGAGAGATGCAGACTGGGACTTCTGGCCAGAAGTCGAGGCCATGACACTCTCGGGACTCGAGTATGACGTCGCAGCCGCAATCGCCCGTCTCCGCATCGACAATCCTGACAAACCAGTCTTCGTGATCGGCTTCTGCTTGGGCGGGTCGAATGCGTGGCATATGGCTGCAGCCGGCCTGGATATCTCGGGCGTCGTCGGCTTCTACGGCCACCCAAACCGAGCGGACTTCCCATCAGGGGCAGCACCGATCATGACACGGATCAACGAATTCTCCTGCCCGATTCTCGCGCTTCAGGGAGGCGATGATCCGGGGATCCCTGTCGAAGTCGATGATGAATTCCGCGATGCGTTGCGCGAGGCAGGGCGTTCGGACAAAGTGATCGTCTATGACGGCGCACCTCACTCATTCTTCGACCGCAAACAAGCCGAGTTCACCGAAGCCTCCCAGGACGCATGGCAACGAATCCTCGGATTCATAGCGGACAACACGTAGCGGCTCCTATTTCTCCCTCGGCCTTCGCGGGGGAGATGTCGAGACACGAGACAGAGCGGCTCCTATTTCTCCCTCGGCCTTCGCGGGAAAATAGTCGAGACACGAGACAGAGCGGCTCCTATTTCTCCCTCGGCCTTCGCGGGGGAGATGTCGAGGTACGAGACAGAGGGGGAAACCAGACCAGTCCGACTGATTTCGAACCCGTGCCAAGAGACCCACAAGCTAAGTGGTGCAACTCAGCCCCCCCCTGGCGCCGTCACCTCGGCCCATCTCCCCCGCCACAGAGCGAGGGAGAAAGCGGACAGCGGACAGCGGTATGCTCACTCCCCATGCACAACCAACTCCGTACCGCAGTGGCCCAAGACACGGAACGAATCCGGGATGAACTCGAGGCGATGGTCCGCATACCGTCGGTGAGTGCCGACGGATACGACCCCGCAGAGGTCAGACGCTCCGCCGAATTCGTGGCGGAACTCCTTGAGTCGTCAGGCCTCGATGACGTGCACCTCCTCGAGATCGACGGGGCGCACCCCGCTGTCTATGGCACCAAGCAGGGTCCCGAAGGCGCGCCAACGGTTCTGCTCTACGCGCACCATGATGTCCAGCCGCCAGGGCCCGCGGACCAATGGGAGACGGCGCCGTTCGAACCGTTCGAACGAGACGGGAGACTTTACGGCAGGGGATCTGCAGATGACAAGGCAGGCATTGCGATGCATCTCGGATCGATTCGTGCGCTTCAAGATGATCTTCCTGTCACGATCAAGGTCTTCATCGAAGGTGAAGAGGAGATCGGCTCGGCACATCTCATCGAGTTCCTCGACACATACAGAGAACTCCTCACGTCAGACGCCATCATCATCGGTGATGCCGGCAACTGGAGGATCGGTGTACCGGGCCTCACAACCTCCTTGCGTGGGCTTGTGGACTGCATCGTCACGGTGCGCACGATGACGTACGCTGTTCATTCTGGCTCGTTCGGAGGGACCTACCCTGACGCCATCACCGCTCTGGCTTGGACGCTGTCCAAGCTCCACAATGAAGATGGGTCTGTTGCGGTCGAAGGGCTTCTCTCGGGAGACACAGATCCTCTCGACCTCACGGAGGAAGAACTCGACGAGCAGATGCTGCCTGTCGATGGTCTCCATTTGATGGGTACCGGAACGCTCACCTCTCGCCTATGGAGAAAGCCCTCGATCTCGGTCATCGCTATTGAAGCAGTGCCGCTCAGCGAAGCTATCAACCAACTCGTGCCCGAGGCACGCGCGAAGGTCAGTATGAGAATCGCTCCTGGCCAGGATGCAGCCGCTGCTTTTGAAGCTTTGCGAGCTCACATCGAACGATCTGCCCCTTGGGGAGCCCAGGTGACCGTGACGGAAGGAACTACAGGTGAAGCCTTCGACCTCGATACCGGTGGCGAGATGTACGAGGCGTATCGCCAGGGTATGCGCGAGGGGTACGGCGTTGAGCCTGTAGAGATGGGCATGGGCGGTTCGATACCATTCGTAGCGGCTTTCCAGGAGCGATACCCTGATGCAGCGGTCCTTCTTGTGGGGATCGCTGACCCGATGAGCCGATACCACGGGCCAAACGAAAGCCTCGAACTCGCTGACCTGGAATCTGCCACTATCGCTCAGGCGATCGCGCTCACAACGCTGGGTCGCCCTAGCTAGCAGGCGTCCTACCCTCGCGGTATGCGAAAACCAAGCCTCTGGCTAATCGTCATCGCTGTGCTCGTGATCGCCGTTGTATCTGTTACCCGCATTGCCGATGACGAACCTGGTCTGGCGTCACCTGTCGATACGTCGATTGATCCAAACGAGTCGACGACGACAACGAGCACAACAGAAACAACGACAACACTTGTCCAGGCACCTCCGCTTGAGCCCGGAGCATCCGTCTGTGATCGATACGCGTCGATTCTCGATGCTGGCACCGTCGAGTCTGTTGACCTCGTGGAGGCATCTGGCCTGGCGGTGAGCCGGGTTTCCCCCGACGTACTGTGGTCCCACAACGACTCGCGCGGCGGTGCGCGGCTCTTCGCTTTCGATGCCGCAGGAAACGACCTTGGGGCGTTCGACCTGCCGGGGACCTTCGCGTTCGATTGGGAAGACATTGCAGCAGGCCCTGGACCTGATGGATCTGGCAACTTCCTTTACGTAGGGGATATCGGCGATAACTTCGCAATACGCAATGGCCAGATCACCGTCTACCGGGTGCCTGACTCAGATCCTGGAACACTCGAAGGGAGCTTCACTGATGTTGTACCGCTCCCATATAGGTATCCCGACGGGGTACACAACGCAGAAGCCCTATTCATCGACCCCATCGAACCAGCGATCTACATCGTCACGAAGAACAAGGAGTTGACGTCGATATTCAAAGGGTCGCTGGCTCCGACGGGTGATGAGGTTGAACTCGATCTCGTCGGTACGGTGTTCCTTGACGCCGAGGTTTCTGGGGGGGACATCTCGTGGGATGGCCACGTGATCGCCCTTCGTGGCTACCAGACAGTGTGGATGTGGAACCGGCCCACGGGTGCATCGGTGGCCGATGCCTTCAACACTGACCTGTGCACTGCACCATCACCGGAGGAACGCCAGGGTGAAGCCATTGCCTTCGATGGAGAGCTCGGCTATTGGACGCTAAGCGAGGGCACAAGCCAAACGATTCACTCGATCCCTGTCGAACCGTAGCCATCGGCCAATGCCCGTTCAATGTGCAAGCGAGATTCTCGCACAGACTTGAGGTACCACACGGCGCGCACGCGCTCTGTGTCTGATTCGCTGAGATCACCGCTCGTCCCGAAGCGGGCCCAGCGCTGGCGTTTCGCCTCGAACAATACGATCGCCGCAGCGACCGAGATGTTGAAGCTGTCAGCGAATCCAGCCATCGGTATCGTAACTGCCACGTCCGCTGCCTCTCGAGCGGCGTGGGAGACTCCTTCGAGTTCGTTCCCGAACACGAACGCGCTGCGTTGCGTGAGGTCAATGTCATTGATCGGCGCGGCCCCATCCCCGATGTCAGCGACAACGATGCGATACCCGTCAGATCGCAGGTATCGGAAACATGCTTCCACATCTGCCCACCGATATCGGTCTATCCATTTGTCAGTGCCTCGCGTTGTCCGTCTCGATCGTTTGTAGACGTCTGCGGTATCGATAGCGTGCACAGCTTGCACACCGAATCCGTCTGCTGTGCGCATCACAGCAGAGACATTTCCAAGATCGACCATGCCCTCGACAACGACTGTGAGGTTGTCGGTCCTGTCGGCGAGGACACGTTCAATCGTGCCCTTCCTCGACTCTGACATCTGGGGAGCGAGAATCGACACGATGTCGTTGGGGACAACAACGGTGTCCCCGAACATGAACCACTCAGGATCATCAGTTCGGCGCCCGTGCACGAGTTCGAACATCTCGTCAGAAGACACGTATTCCATGGGGGAGACAGTAGACAGAAACCGCCAACCGCCAACCGCCAACCGCCAACCGGCAACCGGCATCTGGTATCCGGCATCCGGAATCCGGCATCCGGCATCCGGCATCTGAAATCCGATGTCTGGAATCCGCCATCCGGGTGACCCTCAGACGACGGCAAGCCTGCCCCCGGTCAACGCCGATCTCGGGCCCAGGAGTGCGTCGCGTGCGCCGATAACACGATCAGGAATGCCATGTGGACACCCTCCCCCTCGACCACCGAGTACACGCAAATTGTTGAGTCACCTACCCGGAAATAGACCCACAGGTGGATATACTTTCGCCCCAGACAGAATGACAGATCTCCACCGATGCTCGCGTACCGAGCGGAGTGTCCGATCCCCCGGGAACGAGTGCTCTGGCCATGGCGCAACAAGCCACCACTTTGCCGAGGGAGTTGCACTACACCTCGGCGATGGCACGCGAGCCGGACACTCTCAGTTCTGGTCTCATGCAACCATGGAGGGTCGTGACGACAACCGTCAATACCCGACGTCCCACGAAAGGACACACACGTGAAACGGGTACTGATTCTGGGAGCCGGAACTGCCGGCACGATGGCAGCGAACAAATTGCGTCCGCGGCTTGACGACAACTGGGAAATCACGATCGTCGACCAGTTCGATACGCACTACTACCAGCCGGGATTCTTGTTCATCCCGTTCGGCATATACACGCCCGACGATGTGGTCAAGCCAAAGGTCGACTTCATACCCGCGGGTGTCAACCTGGTCAAGGCTGAGATCGACCTCATCGATGGGGACAACAACCTCGTCAAACTCGGCGACGGCAGTTCGATTGAGTACGACTACCTCATCATCGCAACAGGGGCTCAGATCCGGCCAGATGAGACCCCAGGACTCATGACCGATCAGTACGGCAAGACCGTCCACGACTTCTACACGATCGAAGGTGCCAAGAACCTCGCCGAGGCTCTCCGCTTCTGGGAGGGTGGACGACTGGTTATCAATATCATCGAGATGCCCATCAAGTGTCCGGTCGCACCGCTCGAGTTCAGCTTCCTCGCAGACGCTCATTTCCAGGATCGCGGCATGAGGGACGATGTCGAAATCGTCTACGTGACGCCGCTTGATGGTGCCTTCACGAAGCCCGTCGCTGCCAAGCACCTCGGGAACATCCTCGAGGAGAAGAACATCAGCCTCGAGACCGACTTCTATCTGGAGCGGGTCGATACAGACGAGAAGAAGCTGATCTCATACGACGAACGCGAGATCGACTACGACCTCCTGGTCTCCATCCCGCTCAACATGGGCGCCGACTTCATTGCACGGTCGGGCCTTGGCAACGAGTCGAACTTCGTGCCGGTCGACAACGGGAACTTCCTGTCCAAGAAGTACGACAATGTCTTCGCTCTGGGAGATGCCGCCGACCTTCCGACTTCGAAGGCAGGTTCAGTTGCCCACTTCGCCATGGAGGTGTTCACTGAGAACTTCCTGCGCTACATCGAGGGTCTCCCGATGGTCCTGGAATTCGATGGACATGCGAACTGCTTCATCGAGTCAGGCCACGACAAGGGCCTGCTGATCGACTTCAACTACGACACCGAGCCGCTCCCTGGCAAGTACCCACTTCCGGGTATCGGACCCTTCACGTTGTTGAAGGAGACCGAGATGAACCACTGGGGCAAGATGATGTTCAAGTGGATCTACTGGAACATGCTCATCAAGGGCAAGGAACTGCCGCTTCCCCACGAAATGTTGATGGCAGGCAAGATCAACGACGGTGAAGCATGACGATCGATTCGACTGATCGGACCATGGAACTCGAGCAGAAGCTCGATCTGATGTCTGACCAGCTCGACATCGTCGTGGCCGAACTGCGCGAGCAGCGGCTCAGGCGTGAGCAGTGGCAGGAGCTCGTCTCCGACCTCGGCCCCATCGCTAGCGAAGCCATGGTTATGGCGAACCGTGAACTCGAATCGATCCAGGAATGGGTCGAGCCAGCCGACATGTTGCGTCTCTTGCGCAGGATCCTGCGTAACACGAACAACATCGAAGAAGGCATGGCCCAGTACGAGAGCATGATGGAACTCATGTCCGACCTTGCACCGCTTGCAAGTGAGGCATTCATGAAGGCCCTCACGTCGCTCAACGACTACGAGGAACGCGGCTACTTCGAGTTTATCGGCGCAGGCCTCGGCGTTGTCGATCGCATCGTGACGGGGTACTCGAAGGAAGATATCGAAGCGCTCGGTGACAACGTCGTCAACATGCTCGACATCATCAAGGACCTCACGCAGCCAGAAATGCTCGCAATGGCTGAGCGCGTGCTTGACATCGTTCAGCAACAAGCGGACGCAACAGCAGCTACCGATCAGAAGGCTCCGGGTCTCTTCGCCCTCGTGGGCAAGGTGCGCGACCCCGAGATCAGAAGGGGCCTCGGCAGGGCGCTGGACACCTTCAGAGCTGTTTCAGCAGGCGATGCAGATCAAATCGTCGCAATCGAAGCTAACGTGAATACAGGACCAGATAAGAGCACAGACGACACACCTGGAGGTGCATGATGCCAGTGACAGTGATCGCTGACAAGGAAGTACATATCGATGAAGAGGGGTTCCTGACGGAATTCGATGAGTGGGACAGGGATCTTGCGATCGCACTGGCATCCAACATCGGGATCGATGAACTGACAGAGGAGCATTGGCAAGTTATCGACTTCCTGCGCTCGGACTATCAGGAGCAGGGCGAAACGGCAACGTTGCGCCGGGTATCCACCGTTGGCGGCATCCCCACGAAGAGCCTCTTTATGCTCTTCCCGAAGAAGCCTGCCCGCAAGATGTCGTACGTCTCAGGCCTTCAGAAGCCTGCCGGCTGTATTTAGAGAGGATCACATGACAACTGATGAAACTGTAGCGGCCGTTGTTCCCGATTTCGGTGATGACGATGCCGACCGCAAGATCGCATTCGTTTGCTCCAAGGGTTCGCTCGACATGGCGTACCCTGCGTTGGTGATGGCTTCAGGTGCCCTTGAGCAGGGCATCGAGACCCACATCTTCTTCACCTTCTGGGGCATGGACATGATCAATAAGAAGACGATGGGGAATCTGCATTTCTCCCCCGTCGGCAACCCTGCAACGCATATGCCAGCGGCGCTTGCTCCTCTTCCAGGGATGCAAGCCATGGCCACGAGGCAGATGAAGAAATCCCTTGAGGAACTCGAGATACCGGACGTTCCATCGTTCCTCGAGCACCTGTCTGATATGGGCTGTCATCTGTGGGCGTGCAAGATGTCTGTCGACATGTTCAACCTTGAAGAAGATGACATGACACCGCTCCTCGACGGGGTGCTGAACGTGTCGGACTTCATGGAGATCATCGACGGCGCACAAACGATGCTCGTCTAGGTCTCTAGACAACCCGCACTCCGTCGGGCACACTACGAGGGACACAATCGAATAGGGGTGACCATTGGCCGCTCAGGCACGTCACGTGGACATGTGGGTCACCGAGGGAATCATCTCTCGGGACCAGGCAGAGTCCATATGCGAATATGAGCGACAGGTCACTCCTTCTCGCGTTACTGCGTCCGAAGCCCTCGCCTATGCAGGTTCCGCAGTGGCGGTTGGCGTTGCGTTCACCCTCACCGCAGAAATCTGGCACCAACTGGCGCGGATGGAACGCATCGCCACCCTGGGACTTGTGGCACTATCCCTCATGACCGTCGGCGTGATGTCCGGTCGCAACGGCTCACCAGCCGGGAGACGGCTCGGATACACGGCGCTACTTCTTGCCGTTCCAGCCGTCGCTCTCACGGTTGGCGTTGGGGCGGGGGCGACTGCGGGGTCGAGAACATCGATGCTGATAGCGTCAATTGCCGCGTGGATCGTTGCAATACCTCTGTACTCATGGCGCCGGTCAAGCCCGCAACAGGTTGCGCTCTTCCTCGCGACCGTGGGCCTCAGCTTGTCGCTGGTGATGCGCTCTTTCGAGAACGTTCCAGGAGTTCTGCTTGGCGCACTGATCTTCATCGTGGGTGCAGGATGGGTTGCTGGGACAGGCGCCGGAAAGATCACACCACGGCTCACCGGGGAGATAGCAGGAGCTGTGGCTTCACTCCTCGGATCGATGGTGTTCTTCATCGGACTCGATGAAGGCGTTGTGGGTGCGCTCGCCGTTGCCGTTGCGGTGTCAGCTGGCACTGTGGCTGTCGGTGTTACCTACTCACGGATCACTCTCACCATCGTGGGCATCGTTGCGCTCGCGTCCTACGTCCCCTGGCTTGCATCGGAGATCCTCGGCCCATCGATCGGGGCTCCCTTCATCCTTGTTGCTTCGGCGATGGCCCTTGCCCTGTGGGCGACACGCAAGAGCAAGAAGAGGTAGGACGTAGCACGAGGATTCGCGGATGGGTGGAGCCGGGTAGACGGTTCACAGTTCACAGTCAGAAGATGCGGTGGTGGGTTTCTTGGCTCTTCGGAAATGAGCGGGGTCGGTAGGTAGCAACGTTCCCGCGTTTCAACCTCAATCCACAAGCCCTGCCACAAGCGCCGTCCCCCTTTTCAAGGGGGACTGAGACGTTGAACACCCGTATCGAACACATACACGCGTACGCCGTTGATGTCTGTCACAGCCACTGGCGTGGAAGTTGGACCCGCGAATCGTCTTCGGACTGAGATCGGCGAGGCGACGTTCCA